>MAAC01018300.1_pt1 | contig 81809 bp, 63 predicted proteins | sample 1115981 | NCBI WGS metagenome assembly MAAC01 (sample SAMN04961126, study PRJNA320927) | seawater metagenome | isolation source: sample BD02T64 sea water enriched with oil for 64 days | place: USA:Gulf of Mexico | collected 2013-07-27
CAATAGACAATAACCGCTAAAATCAAACAGGCTTGGGCTGATCGCTTAGGCCTAGTTGTGCCTGAACTGCGGAAAAACTCGAATTTAGAAAGTCACGCCATGCTGCCGTAAGCTCACGGTAAATAAATTAAATTTGATGGGGCATGGCAAAATGAACCGTTTGTTGTCCCAGTTTATTTACTGCATAGTGAAGGGGAATAGCCTAGATAATACTGGGATATTGAGATTAGAAAAGCCTTAATGATTTAGGTACGTAACACCAGTTGCAAACATTGAGGCATCCACAGCCATAAGGTAAGCGCCATTACGTAAGCAAAACTGGCATCATAGAATAGGGCAATTAAACTGCAAACATAAATAATCGCTCGATTACCATACAGTAAATAATAACGTTGCTTCACACTGTTCATATGTACCACCTTGCTGTTTATCTTGTTGTTGCTCACAAAACAAAACCTATTACAAATTTAAACAGCATGAGTTATGCCACAAATGTCAATAATGATAATTGTGGCATAACTCAAGCAGCAGTTTCACTGCGAACACGATACACAACCCAAAGCACGCACTTCTTAATGATTTGAAATAGTGAGTTTTTCTTAGGAGACTATGCTGGAGTATCAACAATAGATTCAGCAATTTTTATACTGAATTTTTTATTACGTGTGCATAAACCGTTGCTATCTTCTTAATATTTGCCAGTAGATGTCGAATACTTAACGGAATTACTGCATTGATTTTAGACACCTTCAACTAGTAATCGAGTGATTTTTGAACGCTTTTAGAAACTGCTTAAAATCACACTTGAGGAAATGCTCTTAAAATTCAGTAGTATGAAGGTTGTGAAAGTCACTTTTATATTATGGCATGATGCCTGCTCATTCATGGTAAGGGCATCATGATTGGGTTGATTGCGAAAATGCTCGTTTACCCCACAGGTGTTTCTTAAGGCATCACAATGATGAATGTAAATAGTCCGAGAATCAAAACAATTAACATAAGGGAATTCGATATGGGAATACTAGTAAATATCGACACTAGTGTTACGTTCACTGACATCTACGTTCTAAAGAATGATGAACTTTATAAAATAAAAAAACAAACACAACAGGAGTTAACAAAATGCAACACATAGCAAAAGCCATAGTGGTATTTTTATTAGTGTATACTACATCAGCGTTTTCAGCTGAAATAGTACCAACTTCACCTTATGTGGTTTTAAAAAGCATTGGCACTAAACTGTTTAGTCGCATCGCTGCAAATCAACAAGAAATCAAGAAGTTTCCAGCACTTATGCAGGTTATTGTAGAAGAAGAATTGATGCCGTCAATTGACTATCGATATGCTTCTTATCGTATTTTAGGTAAACATTTACGTAATACCACTAAAGAACAAAGAGCTAAATTTGTTAGCTCTATGCGTAAATATTTAGCAAGAACTTATGCTGCTGCTCTTATGCAGTATAAAAATCAACAAGTAATTTTTGAACCTGAAAAGTCGGTTAAAGGTAAAAAAATGGTTGCGATTAAAACACAAATTATTGATTCAAACAGACCAACAATTGATGTAATTTTTAAGATGAGAAAAAATAAAAAGACTGGCGAATGGAAGGCTTTTGACATGACAGTAGAGGGCATTTCTTTGTTAAGTAGTAAAAAGGCCGAGTTGAGTAAAAAAATTGCTAAACAGGGTGTTGAACAAGTAGCGATGGAATTAGCGTCTATTGCTAAGTAATTTCTATATTTAGGATATAACGTATTGTTGCTAATCAGTTGTTACGAGTTTTCACCTTATTATTTGCTAACAACTGACTTATTTGATTACATTGAAGTGCCCTAAAATCAAAAATGACTGCATAGCCACCTTGCTCATGTGCCATCCGATAAATATGAAAACTAGCTTTTATCTAGAAGCTAGAGGTCTCAAAATCGGGGAAGATCACTCTACCTCGGTATATCATGCAAGGATGAACGCAATTGCCCAGGCGCATAAGTTTTACCAAGGCTCTATGGAATTCAATGTGTGTTTCGTACCGGCTTAGCGAGATTTTTCAAGTCTGTACTTTTTCATTCGTTGATAAAGAGTCCCTTTTGCCATACCTAATGTCTTTGCTGCCTGAGTAATATTTCCGCCAGATTGTTTAATGGTGGTTTCGATGACTTCTAATTCGGCTTGATCCAAACTAGAGAATTGCTGAGTGGCTTGTTCATCTAGATTAGTGATTATTTCCGGGGAGTCTTTATCTAATTGATATCCCTCTGGCAAATCCTCTAGTGTGAGTGTTTCGTTCTGAGACATATAGCACATGCACTCAACAACATTGACTAACTCTCGAATGTTCCCAGGCCATTTTTGGTTTTTTAATCTATTAAGCAAAGCTGAGGATAAGTATTTTGGTATCACCTGTTCTTTTAACCGATCTAATACTAATTGTGCAATACCTTCAATATCTTCTCTGCGTTCGGAGAGGGGATCAAGACTAATTGTTATTGTCGATAAGCGAAAATATAAGTCTTTTCTGAAGCGTCCTTCAGCGACCAAGTCTTTTAGATTACAGTTGGTTGCAGCTATTAGTCTAAAATCTACAGGAATGGGTTTGATATCACCGATGCGATAAATTTTGCGTTCTTGAAGTACTCGCAAGAAAACAGGCTGCATTTCAAGAGGCATTTCGCCAATTTCATCGAGGAATAAAGTTCCGCCATTCGCACTTTCAAGTTTACCTGCCATACCTCCCTTGTTGGCGCCGGTGAAAGCACCTCCCACATGACCAAATAATTCGCTATTTAATAAATCTTTGGTAAATGCTCCACAATTTAGATCAATAAAGGGACCTTTATGATAATTACTGGTGTCGTGAATGGCTTGTGCAAATACTTCTTTACCGACTCCGGTATCGCCCAGAATCAGAACAGGGAGCGGAGTTACTGCAGCTTTGATAGCTTTTTCAGAACTAGCTTTAAAAGATGGGCTTATGCCGTAAGCATTTTTAAATGGGTTGAGTTTATCGGTGGTTTTATATTGGGAGCTATTTGGTGTTGGTATGATTGTGCTTTTGCTTTTGCCTGAAGGGATGTGCAGCTCAAATCCAACCACATCTCCTTCGTGTTTGATTGGTTTCAACCAATCACCAGAAACCCATTGACCATCATCGTGAGGGTAGATGATTTTTTCACCGCCAAATCGTTCGAATGATAAACGGCGTTTTTGGATAGGATCGTAATTATTTCCTAGTGAAGATAGGATTGATGACGTATTTTGGGAGAATTTAAGAAGCCTACCATATCGATCAAATAATAGTTTACCAACGTTGCTCTCATTGGCTAAGTTGCTACTTTTCTCGATTAAACGCCATTGTTCAGCTAGTGTTTGGGCTAGAGCTGTTTGAATCTGATTGGCCCATGAAACAACTAAAGGGACATGAAATTGATCGAAAGTATTAGTGAGGCCGGATACGTCAATAACACCAAGCATTTGATTGTCGTAGGGATCAGTAATAACACTCGCTGTGCAAGTCCAAGGTTTTAAACCTTGGCAATAATGTTCTTCACCGTGAACTTGAGTGGGTTTATTTGTGGCTATTGCAGTACCCACTGCATTTGAGCCGGATACAGTTTCGCTCCATCCTGAGCCTTGAATTAATCCAATGCCATTAGCTTGTTCAACAGTGTCTGGGTCACCTACAATTTCTAGGTTTACGCCTTGATAATCAGTAACAAAAAGGATGGTATCAAGGTCGTGAAGAAAAGTTTGGGCTTGTTGAATGACTGGGCGTGCACAAGCCAAAAGTTCTTTGTTATTACTAAATAAAGTATTCAGTTGTCCTTTTGAAGCTAAAGTGGGCGCAGTTTTTTGTTCTGGATTAACCCCATCGGTTAGACAGCGTGACCATGAACTAGCTATTTGTTCTCGTATTTTGAGGTCTTCAGCATCACCATCGGAGCACAAAAATTTATCCCATGCTTTATCAACTTCCTTTTGCGAATAGAATCCTGCTTTTTGGTTGGTTAGTTTGGACCGTTGATGACTGCTCATCTATTCCGCCTTATATTTCAAAACAACTGATACAAAACAAAGCTGGAAAGTAGCTTTTGCATTGAGTGATTTTTACTTATGACCTATAACTAAAAGTAACTATAATTATGCTGGTTTGTAATGAAAGTAGTATTAATTTCAAGCAAAAAAAAACACAAACACGACAAACTCAGCCTTATTATTTCTAACATAACTTGGTAACTTGCTCAAGCTTAAATCCCTTCCTTTTTAATTAGGGCACTTATATTCATTGTAATAATCTTTACATTTCAAACCGTGGGATAAATTATTCATATAAATAATACTTCTAAACTCTTCTGTATTTCTTTCCTGCTGGACGGTTTTCACTCGTTCAAAGTTTGCTCTCTAGCGTTCAATTATAGAACTCAATATATAGTGTTATTTTAAGTGTGTCTTTTGTTTTTATAAATTTAATCAATAAAAAACAATTGGTTATATCGTTGTTTTTAGGAATTTAAGTGTGTGGCATATATGTTGCTGAATAGAATGTTGCCATGTTATTGAAAAAAAAAGATTCGGAGTATGGCATAAGCTCATGTTTGCAAATAAAACAATTAAAGAGAGTGTAAAGATGAAAACATATGAAACGAGAATATTGAAGACAGCGGGCGCTATTATGCTTGCGGGGGGAGTCACAATCACTAATACAGCATTAGCTGACATTGGTGATTTTGATGCTAATTTAAGTGGTTATGTCCGTACTACTGCGGGCATTAGCTTAGAAAATCATTCTGAAACTAGTGCTAATGAAACTGGTAAATTAACCATGGCCAGAGCTACAGTATATCTTGATTTGGATGTAACTACTGGACCATTAATTTGGAAGGCGGTAGGTAAATTTGATCAAGAATACCAGACAGACTACCTAGATGATTTGGAAGATTTGATCGAATTGCAATCTCCAGGAGGTAATTCATCTAACGGTAATTTTATGGATGCTTACAATACTGATGAATTTGGTGAATTTCTGCGAGAGTTCTACGTTGAATTTGCAATAACAGATAAGTTGGATTTGCGTTTTGGTAAACAGCAACTGGTTTGGGGAGAAAGTGATTTCTTCCAAGCTATGGACGTGGTAAGTGGCTATGATTTACGTTGGAGATTATTTTTTGAAAATAATGAAGAGTGGCGAAAACCTCTCATTATAGCCAATTTCAACCTTGATCTTTATGAAGAAATGGGGGGTAATTTAAATTTTTTCATACGTCCAGGCTGGGATCGTGAAGAAGATATGGGTAGCAATTTTAACATTGAAGGTGGACGTTGGATTCCACACCCCTACCGTGGAGTTGATTTTACCGCTTTTACTAAAGCTTACCAAACTGAGCATAAAGATGGTGATTGGGATGATCCTACCTATGGTATCCGTTGGGATGGTACAGCTGATTCTATCGGTTATTCATTTGCCTATATAAAAACATTTAGTGCCGCTCCTATCATGAACCCAACTACTTCAGGCGTTGTTACTGGTGCATTTGGCGTTACTTCTGCTGAATTTTATGGAGAAGAACCAGAAAACCAAGTTCTTGGTGACTGGATTTACCCTGAAATTGATGTCTTTGGCTTTACTGTTAACGGTTATTCTTCGACGCTTAATTCAACTTTCAGTGCCGAGATAGCTTATACACCAGATAGACCATATAACTTTGGTGAGTTGGACTCTTCTTTGCCTGGTTGGGGTGGTGTTATAGAAAAAGATACCATAGTAACGATGTTTCGTATTGACAAAGAATTAAGACTAATGGATTGGTTGGGAACTAATAGACCTTCGTTGTCTAGTATTCAGTTGTTTGATACTTACATTATTGATTATGACAAGAAGGATGAAATAGTCGAATTTGCTTCTTTTGGTGCACCTAAGAGAGAACATACAACCTATCTGACTTTGTTTTCTTTGCTAGAGTTCAATCGAGATACCATTAAACCATCTTTTGTGGTTGGTTTTGATCTTAGTAATGGCGGTGGTTTTGCTATTCCTGCAGTTGAGTTCGTCATGGGTGATGACTGGCGCCTTAAAATTGAAGCAGATATTTTTTGGGGTGGTGATGAGAAGCAGCCTACGGATACTAATCCAGACGGTTCACATGTGAATCCTTTAGGCGTTACTGAAAATAGCGCGGCATTTTTTGATTGGTTCAGTGAAGATGATCAGTTGGTTATCAAGCTTACAAGACAGTTTTAATTTGAGGTAATAATTATGTATAAGAAATTATTAATGAGGTCGTTAGTATCCTTCGGTTTACTAAGTTCTTTGATGACATTTACTATGGCGGCTGAAGAAATGGCTGCTGGTACGGTAATTAGTAAAAGTAACTTTGATGAGGTCAAAAACAAGTTATTTGAAGGGAAACGTGTAGGAGATATGATTCCCGAACGTGTGGAATGGATGATTCGCGAACGCGAATTAACCATGAAGATTCGCCATTCTGAGAAAATAGAAATGGACGAAAAATATATGAAAGCAACACAGGATGGTAAAGGGAAGGTAAAATTTGATCCTGCAACACGTCAAGCTTCTGGTTGGACTGCGGGTATGTTTTTCGATCCTCAGGATATCGATATAAATGACCCTTATGCAGGTGACAAAATCATCTGGAATCTACGTGGACCTACTTATGGCTCCACTATGGACTTGGCGAATATTTCATTTGTATTTATTGACGGTGAAGACGGTGTAGAGCGTATACAACGTTGGGCGTCAATGCGTTATTACATGGAAGGCCGTCTTGACGGAGGTCCTGTACAAGAGGGTGATGGTAACATTATGCAAAAAACCATTTTGGTTGCTACCAGTCCGCAAGACATCAAAGGTTTGGGTACCTTTTCTATCCGTTATAATGATGCTAGTGCGCAGAAATCAGATGATACCTGGGCTTATTTGAAATCTGTACGACGAGTTCGTCGTTTAACTGGTAGTGCCTGGATGGATCCTATCGGTGGTACAGTACAGCTTTATGATGACTGGGATATTTGGGATGCAGTACCAACAAAATACAAGTCAACTAAATTGCTAGAAACACGTTGGATATTCGCCATCGCGCATAGCCCTGAAGTGAGTGTTGATCTGAGTAAGAAAGGAACGCCTGAGGAGTTCCCAAGTGTAGGACTTGAAGATGCACCATATTATTACCCAGGTAAACAAATCGAATGGGAACCAAGAGAAGTATTCGTTGTAGAAGGAACTCCACCAGAAGGTCACCCTTATAGTAAGAAAATAGTCTATATGGAAAAAGACTTTCCACGACCTTATTTGGGAGAAGCCTATGATCAAAATGGTAAGTTTTGGAAATTCATGATTTTTCAAAATCGTCCAGATATAGGTGATGATGGCTATAAGGCAGTCATGCCAGTAGTAGGTCATGTTATTGATTACAAAGCTAATTTCTCAACAACATGGTCAGCTAATATGAATGCTAATCCTGAGGGAGTGGAAGCCAATGACGTAACACTTAAACAGTTAATTAAGTTGGCTCGTTAAAAATCAAGCTCCATTTTTGCCAGTTTAATAGCTTCTATGGAGCTGCTTTATGCTTAAGGCAGTTAGATATGATTGAAACATTTCTAGCTGTATTTTTTATAACTTATTTGATATTGACGGAAATTTTTCAATAGAAATAATTTCTGTGTTAAAAACTCATAAATAATTTGGTGGTGGAAATGAGTGGTTCTGATAAAGAAGTTAGTGAATTGTTGTTTGAGTCTGATGCAATAAATACAGATAAGACAGCGGTGCAAAAAATACTCTTAGTTTTAATGTCTATTTTGCCTTGGTGCATCGTATGCGGATTATTAGCAGCTGGGATTTTTATAAAACCAACTGCTCATGTGGAAGTTGTTATTCCACCTGCGATTGAAGAGAGAGACATGATTTATGGTATTTCCAGTTTAAATGCTGAACATTTGTGGCTAGCAGGTAATTACGGAAAAATATTGTTTTCTGATGATAATGGTAATAATTGGATTCGACAGGTCACATCAACCAGAAATCACTTACAAGATATTTCTGCCTGGGATGAAAATCATATTATAGCGGTTGGTAATAAAGGAGTTGCTTTGGTTTCTGATGATGGTGGTGATAATTGGAAAGAGGTTGCTACACCTAAATCGGATATAACGAATAAATTAATAAGGGTACATACCTATCAGGGAGGAGAAGCTTGGGCAGTCGGAGAAATGGGAATGATAATTTTCTCAGCAGATTACGGGAATACTTGGCAGCGTATGCGTGAGGAAGAAGATGTCATTATGAATGACATTATTAAAATTGACGATGAAAATATTATTGTTGTGGGCGAATACGGTCGAATATTTCGAAGCATTGATCGAGGACAGACCTGGAATGATTTTTACACAGACAGCCCTAGTAGTTTGACGGCTATTGATTTTAATTCTTCAACTAACGGCGTGGCGGTAGGTTTGGATGGCGTTATTCTTGTAACCAATGATACAGGCGAAACGTGGGCATTGATTAACAAGAAATTAACTGGCAATACTGAACATTTGATGGATGTGCAGTGGTCAGAACAATTAAATGAATGGGTCGCTATTGGAAATAAAGGTAAATGGATCAAATTCTCTGTCAGTTTATCTGAATATAAAGCGGATAGTTTTTCAAGAACGGATTTATCTTCTCATACTGAACTTGCGCTTGTCGGTGATGGTTTGATAGCAGTAGGTTCTAATGTAGGGTTTTATGATTTTCAGACGAAAGCGTGGCAATCACTTGCTGATTAATTAATTAATACTGTTAGATTGAGACAAGTTAAAGAATATATAACAAATAGTTGATTAAAAATCAAAATGTAGTTGGAGAAGAAAATGTTAGAAAAATTTTCATGTTTTTGTATAAAGTTCAGAAAAACTGTAATGGCAATAGTAATATTGATTACTATTGTGTTGGCTTTTTTTGCACAGAAAATTGAAGTTAAGACAGTATTTGAGGATTTACAGCCAGGATCTCATCCTTATATTAAGGTACATGAGGATTTTAAGCAGAGCTTTGGTGGAACCAATATCATCACTTTTATGATTGAATCAAAAGAGGGTGATATTTTTCAGATGCCTATTCTGGAAAAAATTCAAAAAATTACTCAGGGTTTATTCAAGATTGATGCTATTAATGAATTTCAGATTTATTCATTGGCGGGTAAAAAACTTAAGGAAGTACGAGCCTCCACCGAAGGCATCGAAAGTCGTCCCTTTATGTGGCCAAACTTACCTAAATCGGAACTTGAAATTGAAGAATTGAAACAATCAGTGCTGCGCAATCCTTTGATATATGGTCCCTATGTATCAAAGGATTTAAAATCGACACTAATAACGGTCGATTTCTTTGATGATCTACTGGATTATAACCTTGCTTATGAGCAGGCTTATGCGTTGATTGAACAAGTAACAGATGATTCCGTCAACATACGCCTTTCTGGTAACCCTATCCTTTACGGTTGGGTTAATTATTTTCTTCCTGAAACGGTTAACCTAGTTTTAATAGCTCTGACAATCTTTTTAGTTTTGTTGTTTGTTATTAATCGAACCTGGAGGGGTACAATCCTTCCAATGTTATCAGGAGCGATAAGTGGTATATGGGCACTAGGCGTAGCACAAATTTTTGGCATTAACTTTGATCCTTTAGTGGTTGTAATTGCCATGTTAATTACTGCTAGGGCAGTTTCACATTCGGTACAAATGGTTACTCGGTTCCATGAAGAAATTGATAATGTCGCGGAGGGAGAAGAGCTTTGCTCTATAGTTGCGGCACAAAAGACACTTAAAGATTTACTTAGGCCTGGTCTTTTGGGAATAGCTACGGATGCGGGTTGCGTGGCTGTAGTAGCGATAAGTCCAATACCTCTCTTACAGAAATTAGTGATACTGGCGGTTGTTTGGATTGCTACTGTAGCCGTTAGCTCGATTGTCGTAACTCCCGTGTTGTTATCGTGGGTTAAAAAACCGCGTGCCTATGCTCATGGCTTCAATTTGGATAAGTTATTAATCCGCCCTTTTTTAAACTTTTGTGTGCATGTTGTAGCAACTCGACTTAGGTATGCTGTAGCCGCTATTTCTTTAGTGTTATTCGTTATTTGTAGTATTTACTCTTTGCAATTAAAAGTAGGAGATTCCAATCCAGGGTCACCGATTTTATGGCCTGACTCACGTTATAATCTCGACTCAAAAGCTATAAACAATAATTTTCAAGGTGCCGATCGTATGTTTGTTGTAGTAGGAGGTGATCATAAAAATCAGGCTAAAGATGTTGAAGTGTTAGATACCATGTTGCGTTTTCAACGTTATATGGAAGCCCAAAAAGAAATTGGTGGTACTTTATCTATTGCCGATATTTTACCTGCCGTAAATCAGACGCTGCGTGAAGGTAATCCACGCTATTCTGAATTAGGTGAAAATAGTATGATGAACGGTGAGTTAATGTATATGTTCGAAAGTGCAGCCGAACCGGGTGATTTGGATCGTTTTGTTGATGTTGAGCGTAGCAACGCTGCTATCACGATGTTTTTTACTGACCGTCAAGGTAATACTATTCGTACTGCCATTGCTCGGGTTAATCAGTTTATCGAAGATAATCCAGAAGTGAAGCAGGCCAAGATTCATCTTGCTGGAGGGGTTATCGGTGTTATAGCAGCGGTTAATGAAGTTATTTTATCGGGGCAAATTCAATCAATTGCTTTGGCATTATTTATTTTGGTGATGATGTGTATTTTGGTTTATAAATCCAGTATCGCAGGTATGTTTTTTATGGTGCCTGTTGTGTTAGCTAACTTAGTGACTTTTGCTTTTATGGCCTGGCAGGATATTGGCATGAATATCAATACGGTACCTGTTGCAGCTTTAGGTATTGGCTTGGGAGTTGATTATACTTTGTATATATGCGATCGAATTATAAGTGAATTTGAGCTTGGAAAAGATCCTTTGGAAGCTATATCTATATCTCTACACTGTGCAGGACGTGGCGTATTAGTTACAGCTCTTGTATTGATTGCCAGCGTATGTGTCTGGTTGTTTTCGTCACTACGTTTTCAAGCAGAAATGGGAATGCTAATTAGCTTGTGGCTAACAGTCTCTGCTTTGAGTGCTTTGTTCTTAATGCCTTCTCTAGCCTATATTTTTAAACCAAAATTTATTTTCGGCGTCACGGATAAACGGATAGAAAATATAAAAAATGCAGAATTACTAGCGATAACAGCATCGAAGTAGACTAATTACAGGGTAAAACAGTAACTTTACATAATAGAGTTACTGTTTTATGACCCTTGGCGATCACAGTAGTATAACCAATACGTGTCTATCAGATCCAACAATTTGCAGATAGAAATAATATCTCTGTTGAACAAATACGACACAATATTGTTATTCATAAGCAGGTTGTTCCAAAAATAATGGTTCCACATCAAATTGATCAATTTATTTTATGCAGTGATGCAGTACTACCGATAGATGGTGTTTGGATAGAACAAAAATTACAACTTTTTATCTAATAATTATATTTAAGGAGACAAAATGGCGGGATTTGACAAAATAGTATCAAGTTATGAAGAAGCTATGGCGGGTATTGAAGACGGTATGACGGTTGTGTCGGGCGGCTTTGGTAGTTGTGGCATACCAGAAAATTTAATTAAAGAAATATACAGAAAAGAAACTAAAGAGCTAACCGTAGTCTCTAATAATTGTGGTATAGAAGGTTACGGTTTAGGTTTGCTATTACCTAAACGACAAATAAAAAAAATGATTGCTTCTTATGTCGGAGAGAATGGTGAATTTGAGCGTCAAATGATGACGGGTGAATTAGAAGTTGAGTTAACACCGCAAGGCACATTAGCGGAAAAAATACGCGCTGGAGGAGCTGGTATTCCTGCCTTTTTTACCGCGACTGGTTACGGTACACTGGTAGCTGAGGGTAAAGAAAATCGACGATTTAATGGTCGTGAATATATTTTAGAAGAATCAATCACTGGCGATTTCGCCATAATTAAAGCATGGAAAGCCGATCGCTATGGTAATTTGGTGTTTAGAAAAACTGCTCGTAACTTTAATCCGTTGGCGGCAACCGCAGGTAAAATCACAGTGGTTGAAGTAGAAGAAATTGTTGAAGTCGGTGAGCTCGATCCTGATCAAATTCATACCCCTGGTATTTATGTAAATCGTTTAATTCAAGGGACTTTTGAAAAGCGCATAGAGCAACGTACTATTCAACCTTCATCAGCTACAACAGGAGAATGACCATGGCTTTATCTAGAGAACAAATAGCTCAACGTGTATCGCAAGAATTACAAGATGGTTATTACGTAAATTTAGGTATTGGTATTCCTACCTTAGTCGCTAACTATATTCCTGAAAATATGGAAGTTATGCTACAATCTGAAAATGGTTTATTAGGTATGGGACAATATCCTACTGAAGAAACTATTGATGCTGATTTAATTAATGCGGGTAAACAAACCGTCACCATAGTCAAAGGCGCGTCATTTTTTGATAGTGCAGAATCCTTTGCCATGATTCGTGGTGGTCATGTAGATTTAACGGTATTAGGCGCATTTGAAGTAGATACTAACGGAAATATAGCATCTTATATGATTCCTGGTAAACTTATCAAAGGAATGGGCGGTGCAATGGATTTAGTCGCGGGTGCCGATAATATTATAGTTACCATGACCCATGCATCAAAACATGGTGAATCAAAATTATTAACTAACTGTACACTGCCATTAACAGGTAAAGGCAGTATTAAAAAAGTATTAACCGATTTAGCCTTTATTGAAATTAAAGAAGGAAAATTTCATTTGCTTGAGCGTGCTCCAGGCGTTAGCGTAGAAGAAATTATAAAACTCACCGATGGTGAATTAGTGTTTAAAGGTGATGTACCTGAAATGCAATTTTAATTTGCTGATCGAGTACTAAATCATATTGTTATACATGTCAGGACACTCGTTATAAATCAGCTTCACTTCTTCCTATGAGGCTTTTTTAATAGCCGACCCTAATATAAAAACTTAAACTTAAACTTAAACTTAACCGCAATAATACTGCGATACAGTAACCTATAATATCACGGATGCCTAAACCAGTAACTTCAAGTAATGGAAACGACCAAAAAGGTTGTGCAGCGGGAATGATATTTTATTGCAACTGTTCAAGAGGAGTTTCCTCAAAGGGCTGCTCCTCACGTTTATTAGGGATCATCAAACTACTATTAATAATCGGAAAATTTAATAACATTACCGAGCATATCGTAAGAATAGGAAAACTGAACATCGTTTGTGATACAGGAATAAGCAGATACCACTAACAATAGAAAATATCTCCTCTTACTTGTTTAGCTAACTTTTTAGCTAATAAAGCGCTGGCAATCAAACCAAAGTCCCAGGTTAACCAACAAGCAATTAACGAGATACAGTGTCATTAATGTCATTAACATAATTGCTTGGGATGGTGTTTTAGTAAGGGAGGCTTTTTTACCAAGCTAAATTTTCACTGGCTTAGGCTGAGCATTTTGGCAAGGTGGTTATTGTTAACGATCTAAAGAACTCTATTAACCAGTCCTAACAATTTTTAATAAATGTGGTAAATTAGCGCCGAACTCTCCGTCTATCACACGGTCAACACCTATTCCTTGGGTTTGTTTCATAATAGTTGACGTCATCTCTAGACCTTGATGGGGACAAACAATATCGGCACCTGCGGTATAACAATGCTCTTCAGCCTCAAGGCTAACAGCTGTCGCTATAACTGTCGCCCCCGCTTGTTTAGCCATCTGAATAGCGTAATAACCCACACGTCCAGCACCTCCGGTGATAAGTATTTTTTTCCCATCAACTGAGCCATCTGCAAATGTACATCTATGAGCGGTCATCGCTGGAATACCTATACAGGAACCCTCATCAAATCTAGCCGCATCAGGTAAGTGTGCTGCTAAATTTGAGGGCACAGAAAGATATTCTGCTGCAGTACCAAATCGTCTTAGATATTGAGCTTGGTAAAGCCATACACGCTCTCCTATTCTAGATGCAGGCACGCCGTGACCTACAGCTTCAATAACACCTGAAGCATCACTATGAGGTATTATGAATCCATCATCTAGTAAATCAGGAAATGCACCACTACGTTTTTTAACATCTGATGGATTTACTGCCGAACACTTTATTTTCACTAGAACTTCGCCATGATTTACCACAGGTTTTTCAATCTCGACAACCTCTAATACTTGAGCAGCTAGCCCTAAACTTTTGTATATTACCGCTTTCATGTGAATTACCTTATGACAGGTATGATCAAAAACAACATTATTTACTATGATTTAAATGTTTTTTTAGCGACTGCAAACATGCGGTATAAATCGGGGTACAAAACTCAGTAACTTCATTGTCATTTTCAGATGTAAAAACTGAATTCCATTCGACAAGTGTTCCGCTTCCATACTCTGACAGCTTTACAACGCCAACATACTTTTCAATAACAGAGTTTGAAACGGGCCCAGGCCCATCATCAATACTGTACGAAAATGTATAGTTATCACAATCAATTTTAATTAATGTTTCATGAAATGAATCATTTAGAATTCGTTTTGCACCGGGTTCATGGCCATTTTTACTCCCCACTTTGGCAACCGATGTTATTATCTTTGATGCCCACGACATGTCGTGAAAATCTTTAATTGTTTCCCATACAGTATCAATTGATTGTTCAATTTTAATTTTGTTATTACAATTTCCCATAATATTTTTCTCTAAATTGGTGGTTATTGGTTACGTGAGTTACAACATCAAATGGTTTGCGAATAAAAGCCACTATACAAATAAAAATATACTGGTAGTTATGTAGTACATAATGACATGAAATTTCAAAATAAATGAAAAGTTGAAAAACTAGAGATAGTTCATGAGGACAAATATGCATATTTATATCTTCCTATTGTTTAAAATTAACACCTATTGAATACGACGAAGAACAGAAACACAGTTGGTGACACCAGAACCACCTATATTGACTGACATAGCTAATTCAGGAGAGCCTTTAGCAGCAACACCAATCGGCGATCCAGTTAGCTGTTTATACAACAACGCATGCATAGAAGCGCCCGTAGCACCAACAGGATGACCTTTTGATTTAAGACCACCAGAAAGGTTTATGGGACAATCACTATCAGAATTATATTTACCAGCAATAAAGTCATATCCTGCCTGCCCCGGCCCTGATAGACCCATCGCCTCGACACACAATATTTGATTGATTGTGAAACAATCATGTACCTCCGCTAAGTCCAAATCGTTTATTTGTATTCCTGCTTCAGAGCAAGCTTGCTGTACCGCAAACTTTGCACCACGTAATTCATGTAGTGTGCCTAGACGCTCTTTTAACATCATACGTTCAGTTACATGCCCAATACCCGAAAGCTCAACAACATGTTCAAATTTGGCTATCGCGTTATGTGATGAAGTTAATACTACAGCAGCTGCACCATCAGTCACTAATGAACAATCGTGTAGCCTGAGCGGTGCTGCAACCATAGGATTTGATCCTTTGCCGCTATCAGGTAAATTCAAAATAGCTTCAGCTGTTACCAATTGTAGTTTATCCGGTAAGCTACCAGGTCCAAAGTGCGCTAAAGGGTTTTGAATACCATTACTATAATTCGATGCTGAAATATGTGCCAACATCTGGCGAAATGTTTCATTGCTTAGCTTATGTTGTTCTTTATATGCATTTCCCAACTCTGCAAATAATCCAGGAAATGTCATACCTCTTGCCCCTTCTTCGGGCCAATATGAACAGCAAGCCAATGCATGAGTCATACTGCTAGTGTCGAGTAAATTCATTTTTTCAACACCAATAGCTAAAACATTTTTAAAACGTCCTGAGGCAACCGCATAAGAGGCATTATAAATAGCTAAAGAGGATGTAGCGCAGGCACCCTCTACACGGGTTGTAGGTTTAAATAATAAACCTTTAGGATCTATTTCTAGAGCCAATGGAGCCACATGCTCTTGGTTGACAAACAACGATGGTGAACAAGAACCAACCCAGATAGCATCAATATCTGCAGGTTCAAGCCCCGCATCGGCAATAGCTCCGGCACCAGCTTCGTTCAGCAGCGCGTAGAATGATTTTAGATCTTCTACTTCCCCTGTTTCACGGTTACGCTTAACAAAAGAACCAAATTTTGTGTTGTAAGCTCCGACTATACTAACGTTCATTAAATTATCCTTTTACTTTACTTGTAGATAAAAATGTTATTTGCTAAATAAAAATAGCATTTATATTTTTCGACCTATACCGGCCCAAAAACTTTTACGTATATCTTTTTTTAAGACTTTCCCTACTGGGCTGCGAGGTAAGTTTTCCCAAATAAAGACCTGTTTCGGAGCCTTAATACTTCCTAAATGTTTCTTGCAATAGGCAATGATTTTTAACTCTTCAATAGCTGTATATTTATCTTTTAATTCGATAACCGCGACAACTTTTTCACCCCATTTATCATCAGGTATACCAATAACTGCACAATCCTGAATTTCTGGATGGGACCACAACACTTGCTCGACTTCGCTAGGGTAAATATTAAATCCACCCGAAATAATCATATCGTTTTTTCTATCCACAATAGATAAATAGCCCTCTTTATCGAAAACACCAATATCCCCACTGTATTGCCAACCTTCTTTTCTAATAGATAAGGTTGCTTTTGGGTCATCATAATAGCCACGCATTAACAGATCACCTCGCATAATAATTTCACCTTCTTTTCCTACAGGTAAAACCCCCCCTTTATTATCAACTACTTTTATTTCTATGCCAGGTGAAACTTTTCCGCAAGAACGAAGCTTGTCAGTATTATTTTTTACCATAGCTTCAGCATAATTATGTGCGGTCATACAAGTGCAAATCATAGGTGCTTCTGCCTGACCGTAGGTTTGCATCATCACCGGTCCAAAAATGGTTATTGCTTCACATAATTTCTTTTCAGACATTGGAGCTGCGGCATACCAAAAATACCGTAGACTAGAGTAATCATGGTCGAGAATAGTGCTGTGAGCCAACAACATATAAATGGCTGTTGGCGGAAGAAATAGATGAGTAACTTGGTGTTTTTCAATAGCAGACAACAAATTTTCAGGTTCCATAGCACCCATAACTAGAATAGACGCTCCTTGTAATATTGGTACAAAGGAAGCAATACCTGCGGCATGTGTCATAGGTGTTGCAACCAAATAGCAAGCAGGAATATCTGGAGGTGGCATCAATTTAATCTGAATATTGCTCATAACAGTCCATGTTAGGTTGCTCCATTCAGCCAACTTAGAATCACCAGTAGTTCCACCTGTAGCAAATAGATTTACCAATTGTTGACAATCGCCTTCCTCTGTATCATTACGTTTTACATTGACAATGCCATATTTCGATTCCATTGAAGTAGTATTAAGTAGTGATGGAATATTAATCCCAAAAATTGACTTGCCATCCAGCGAGATACAACCATTATCTGAAAAATGTTCAAGTAATTGTGGCTGATAGGTTAAAATGTCCGAATTAACAAAAACCTTAACTGCTTTAGACTTTCTAAGCAGTTTCATATTATTGTTAAATGTATTTTTGATATTAATTGGTAGCCAAATAGCCCCCACCATTGAAATTGCAAAAATACAACAATAAGCAGTGACCGAATTATTAGCATAGGTTGCAACAACATCATTCGGTTTAACGCCATGATCTTTCAAAAGTTCGGCAACATACCCAGAAACAAATAGCATCTCTGGGTATGTCAGCGAAAAATCATTATCAAGATCAATAAATTTTCTATCTTCATTTTCAAGAGCAGAACTCCGATATAAAAAATCTATTATTCTCATAACAACTACTTCCCTTTTATAGTTGATAACGTATCAAGTACGAACTCAGGCTTAGACGCTTCAGGAATAGATAGATAATTAAACCCTGTACTTCTAGCCATCAATGAGCTCCCCCCTTCCTTCCAAAGCTGCTCACTTATATCAATACCAAGAGATCCGTCAGATAAACCCGATTGAGCAGGCACGATAGAAAAATTGACACCTTCCGGTAATACAAAGTTTTCAATCTCTGTTGGCAAATGAACACCAACTGCCCAACGATAGTGCTTAGTTACATTAAACACAGGTTGATACCAACTAAGCTCTTCACTATTTAACGGCATAAATGATTCATCTTCCATTAATAGTACGCCTGATAAGTCAGTCTCACTGAAATAACGTAAATAGTCTGCAAGATACATCGCTGCAGTATCTACGCTCATTTCATCTGGTTCTATATCACCATCATTAGCTGCTTGATAAGCCTTAACAACTAATGCTCTTGGTGATGGTATAACCAGCACAATAGGTACACTACCGTTATAATTATTGCTAACTGCGGTAATAACTTCAGCTAGTAATTCACGAGGAGCAAAAGCTTCCAGCATTTTTTTTACTGGAGCCGTCACTCGCCGCTTAGTGACCATTGACTTAAGAGCATCTTTATCTTCCTGCATCCAATGCTGATATAGATCCCATACGTCAAGAACAGCAACATCAGCCTTTACCAAACCATGAGCCTGTCCGTAGAAAGACATATAACTTGCAGGTGTGGTCCAAGGGTTTTTCCCGTCAGACAACAACTTTTTTGCGTAAGCGTTAAAGTTGATCCAAAGCCGGGGTGAATCCCCACCTGTATCCAGATAACTTATCAAGTCAATAGCCATAATTACTTCCTCTTATCCTTAACTTCAAGACCTGCCTGCTCTCGTACTTGCGCAAGCTCCTCTTCCAACTCGGCTATTGATACATCTTTAGGGTTAGTCATATAGATAGGACCCGGGTTTTTAGCATCACGCTTTTCATTATTACCGCAATAGACCATATCATTCTCGCCATTCCATGAACCATAAAATGGGATATCTTTAGGTGGCGTATCCTTAACATACTTCTTAACAAACTCATCGTAAGGAACACCCTGTTTCTTACGTTGCTCGCGATAGTCATCACGCAACTGCTGGGTAGCTTTTTCATCAACCGCTAAGGTATCTTCATTAAATACTACTTTATAAAGTTTTCTAGCCCAGTCAGCAGTGATTAATGATTCCTCAATATCCTGAATGACCATCGCAGGATCGCGCTCTAGAAGGTCGCCATAACCACCACCGGAGCCCTGTGAAATCATATACAACTCACCACGTTTCGATATATCAAAACCTAGCCCCAAATGATGGGTAGAGTAAGTGGCATTATCAAAAGGCTGTTCATTCATGATTTCTGGAATTGAATGCTTGAACTGTTCAGGTTTAGTTAGCATAACATCATAAACATCTACATCTGCTACTTTACACAGAGGAATAGTACCGGCGGCATAACCTCCAAATAACCCCTGTATAGTTGGTGTTTTAGAACCAACACTTGTAGTCATAAAGCCCCACTGATCACTGTCTTTAGTTGCTGCTATTTGAGTATAACCCATGCCCCCACGGTATTTTCCTGGTGCTTGAGTATTCGTGGTCATCTTCTTAGAAACTAACTGAAGAAAAGGAACTTCTTCTTCATTTAATTCCTGTTCACCGATATCTGCCATAGTGGCAAAAATCGGTGCCAAAGAGTGTTCCCCATCTCTATCCATACGAGCACCACCGCCCATACCATTAAGATCAGCACACAGGTTACCCAATGTTTCACCATGTTGGTTCACACCACCCCAAATAAAGGTGTTGATCATATTGTGCCAAGGAGCCAGTACTCTAGTGTATTTATCTGGGCAGCTATATAACATTTTAGCCGTAGCATGTTGAGCAACGGTAAAGGCTTGAAAAATAGACATTAAACTTTGAGAGTTTGGTGCTGAATAACTACAATCAACGAAAGATCCTGGTGTTGTCTCAAACTCAATATGTGAAAGTCCAGCCTGACCTCGAGGTAAGTCTGGCCAAATATGGTTCATAAATGCTTGACCAACCATTCCTTTCATACCTGGCAACTGCGTATTGATTGCACGATTGGTGATTTCAGGGCTAGAGCCTTCGAAGTTAAAAATGAGTCGATCACCTTTTTTCTTCAGAGTCAGGTTCATTTTCATCAGAACATTTTCACGTAGTGTACTATCCATTATCACATGGGTTCGAACGGTCATATCAGGCCACTCAGAAATACGACGACGAACTTCAGTTACTACACTTTCATTGGTCTGACGTAAACAGGCTGTTAGAGCATCAGGGCCATCAGTAGCAAATACTTCTTTAATACGCTGTTCAAGACGCATACAAGCAAACAGTTTGACCTTCATATCCTCATACTGCAGTTTTGGCTCACGAACCGAATTCTGTAAAAAAGTTAGAAGATCTTTCTTAATTTCATAATTTTCTACAACTTTGAATGGAGACATTTTCAACCCCTCATCAAAGGAAGTCTCAGCCATAGAAGGCATGCCACCCGGTTCGATAGCACCATTTTCACCTTCGTGAACCGTGGAGGCAACCCAACAAACTAGCTGACCTTCATGGAAAACAGGTAAAATCATACTTTGATCAGTGTTGTGTACATTACCGTAACGAGAATCATTGTGGATAAACCCGTCACCCTCTCTTACTCCCACCGTTTTTTCTTCAATCCAGTTTTTAATTATGAACTTGATAGGATGGTGTACCAGTGCAGAAAAGATTAACACCCCACTGGCACTACCAACGGTTAAATCACCAGAGGCAGAATAAATTCCCGTGATAATATCACCCCATTTTGCTCCAGGAGCAGCACCCATTTGCTCAACCATTTCAAAGCCTTCTTCACAGGCCGATTGCAAACGATCACGAATAGAGGCTATTTGATTAAGATCAGTGTATTTCTCCAGACAGTCAGCTTCATTCTGTGTACGGGGCATAATACTGTGATCACGCATAATCTCAGGATCAGGACCAAGAAATAGCGTGGTATCTTTAAGGAACTTTGTGATTAATTCCTGATCTTCCAGTTGTTGTTCTGTAAATTTTTGTTTACTCATGATGAAAATTCCCCTTTAATTTGTTGCTTTTGCACGAATGAACCAGACGGCACCTTGTTCAGCTGATACATATTTCCAGCCGGGCTCAATCAAATAAGTTGTAACCTCTGACGCTACTAAACCTGGGCCAACAATCTCTGTTCCTGGTGGAATGTCGCTTTTATTCCAAACAGGTGTTGTAACAGCCTTACCATCACCTACAAAATAACAAGTACGTATACTTGATGGTTCCGGTGGCGCAATACGCTCATCTTCTGGTATAGGTTTTATATGTGTAAATCTAACGGTATCATGCTCGACGTAAGATGCAACACGGATAGTATTGATACGGATTCCCGCTTCTGGTGCCTGACTTCCTTCGCCAAAACGGTTACCATAATCAGTAGAAAATTGATCCAAAATGTTCATCACATCCATTACCGATTCAAGCGAATGTTTAGGAACAACTACAGTGGTTTGCACCAACTGGTTCCCATAACGCATATCTAATTCCAGCGAGTGTTGAATATCTTCAACTTTTGATCCCTGACGAAGGAGATCATTTAGGCCTCGAGTAGACAACTCGGCAACAATGTTATTAAATCGTTGGTAGTCATCAAAAACATGACGAGAGGTAGAATCATACAAAACCATAAATAATGATGATTCATGGATGTGCATTTGATGCATATTGCCTGCACCTACCGCTGAGAATACCGAACTCATTGGTGTAGCTAGAATTTTGTCGATGTTCAAATGACTGGCAATACCACAACAGTGAAGTGGACCATTGCCGCCATAAGCTAGCATAGTAAACTCTTCAGGATTATAGCCACGAACACGTAACTCAGTGGCTACACCATTCGCCATATTACTATCGACTTTCGCTTTAACCAGCAGAGCCGCTTGAATAGGATCTACATCTAAGTCATCACAAAGATTTTCTTCAAAAGCAAACAGTGAACGTTTTGGATTTAATGGGATACTACCGCCTGCATAGTTTTCGGCATCCAGATAACCTAATACTAGATCTGCATCAGTTACCGTCGGATTCATTCCTCCACGATCATAACAAGCAGGACCAGGATCAGAACCAGCACTCTTAGGACCAACAGCAACAGTGTTGTACATGCGATCGAACGAGGCAATAGAACCACCGCCCGCACCCAGAGTTACCAAATGCACCATAGGTACAGAAACTAACCAGCGATCAATTACAGGATTAAAATCATAGTGCTTAATGCCACCTTCGACAACGATACCTATATCGTAACTAGTACCACCCATATCCGTTGAAACCACACTACCTAAATCTGCTTCTTTAGCTAAATGTTCAGCAGCACTTATGCCTGATATCGGACCCGAGTGAATAGTTTGTAAAGCATCGGTAGAGTTTAACTGTGCCATTCCGCCAGAGTTATGAATAACTAACATCGGCTTAGTGTAACCATGCGCACGCAAGTTTTGTTCTAACTGATTCATTGCATGGTACATCGTTGAATGTAGGTATCCATCAATGATTGCAGAAGTAGCACGCACGTACTCACCCTTACGACCCGCTACACGGTGAGATAAAATTATCGGAATAGAACCCAATAAGTGAGTAGGATATTCATCCAAAAGAATCTGTTCAATACGACGTTCATGTTCAGGATTAACTACAGCATTTACCAAACAAACCACGATAACCTGTGCGCCATTATCTACTAGTTTACGAATTTTATGTCGGAGATCTTTTTCGTCAAGCGGCATAACAAGCTCGCCCTCAAATCCACGACGCTCTCTTACACCTTCAATCATCTGTGGCAGAACTAATGGTTTAGGGCGTTCCGCATCGGGCAAGTTTTGCTTACCCATATCGTCTAGACCTTCACCATACCCTCGGCCACGACTCAAGGGAACCATCGCTTCAAAACCAGCAGTTACCAACATACCAATTCGAGGCCCATTGTGCTCTATTAGCGCATTGGTCCCCAAGGTAGTTGCATAACGAACTGAATCGACCTCAGCAAGGATTTCTTCAATACTTAAATCTAATTCTACACAAGCCTTTTCCACAGCTTCATTAAAACCCTGTGCAAGGTTGTGATGAGTGGTCAATGCCTTTGTTTCAATATACTTGTTATCCCACACTACAAAGCAATCGGTGAACGTGCCCCCGATATCTACAGATATACGTTTCATAATATAAATTCCCAGTAAGCTTTCGCTACTATTAATATGATTAATGATTAATGATTAATGATTAATGATTGTGGCTATGTCTATCAACCATCACATTTGGACCCGTAGTTGGCTCCAGCAATTCATCCCTTTCACTCCATTGAGCTTTAAGCGCATCCACATCCATTTCCATATCGTAGAGTGGTTCATGGCCGGGAAGTGTGTACTCAACTTCCATCTGTGTACCACAACATGGACAATAAAACTCATAAATATTTACCCAATCTTTATCTGGGCAAAAAGTGAACTTGTATTTTGTTGGGTCAATGATAGATGGGTGAATATCGGCAGGATCGCGGTTATAAACCAATAAACCTTTTTTATAATTATCTCTAGCCTCACCTATAACGTGATCACAAACTCGACATTCCCAATTTTCAGTATCTAGGTCTATTCGAAGATACTCTGTCATCAAAACTTTCATTATTTATCCCCCTTTGTTAAACATACATCACCCAAGTCAGTCACAATAAAACTCCAACCTTTACGTAGTTGACAGGTAAAGAATTCCTCTTCTATAACAGCAGGACCTACGCCATAATCACCAGGCATAAACGTATTTACATCGTAAACTGGTACTTTGTGCCACTTGTTATCGGTTTCAAAAATTGAACGTGTTTTCGACGATAAGGCCTCACTAACTTTTTCTATATTTATTTGCTTATATTCATCTTCAGTGCTCAGACATTTTCTTGCTGATAATTCGAGTGTAATATCATCAGATTTTTTGAGGCCTGAAGGTAATTTTCTTGTATTACCTAACTCATAAGCCACTTCTTCTGAAGCTCTTTCTGCTATCAGTTGTGCACTAATCTCGAATTCGCCTTTAGCATATCCTTCAGCAAACATATCTAGCTCTGCACGCTCAAGAAGTTCTTCATACGCTTTATCCAACGTGGCTTGTTTATTATTTTCCAGCACCACGTCATAACTTTGACCTATATCACATGAGCCAATACCAAAAGCACTAAAGACAGCTGCTGTCTTGGGAACATAAACTGTATTAATACCGGCTAACTCGGCCACACCACAGACATTCATGGGTCCCGCACCACCAAACGCCATAAGCACAGTTTCTTTATCTATCGTGCCAAAGGTTTTTAACTCTTTCGCAATTTTTTCTTCAAATGCCACTTGTAACTGCAGCAATGCTTCTTCGACAGTTATTCCTAACGGAGTAGCAATATTTTCAGCTATAGACACACGTGATCGTTCAGCATCTAATGAAAGTGTTCCACCAAAGTAAGTAGCAGGATCAAGCAAACCTAATAACAGGTTGACATCGGTAATGGTTGCATCCTTACCACCTCGTCCAAAACAAGCAGGACCAGGCACAGCACCAACGCTTTCAGGTCCTACCTGAATCACCCCATTTTTCACACTTAATATTGAGCTACCACCCGCACCAGGACTGGCAATATCACATAATGAAAAAGAGATAGGCACGCCTTCTACGTGTCCGCGTCTTTGCTCATGAACATTTTTAGCTACTACCTGACCAATATCAGTAGTAGTTCCACCAACATCCATAGAAAGCACATTAGATAAGTTGTATTTTTTACTGAAACTTTTTACACCCTCCATACCACCACGAGGTCCAGAACTATATGTTTTTAATGCAATAGTTTTAGCTACACGGGAAGCTGTGCCATCATTTTTGAATATTAATAAAGGGTTTTTAGTTCTATATTCTCGTAGACGATTTTCTGCGTTGTATAGAAAGCTTTCCATTGCTGGATGTAAAAATGAATTAACCAGAGCAGTCCATGCACGACGTACTGCTGATACATCTTCAACCAATTCACTGGCAAACAACATTGGTACCGCACCTAATAAATGGCGAGGGTAGTTATCAAATGCCAGTTCTTTAAACTGACTCTCATACGCCTTAGCTTGCTCAACATCAAAACAAACTACAACTCTGTTGGCTCCCATCGAGGTGAGTTTGGTTATTGACGTTGTTAAGTTGGCCCCTTTATCACTGTCATTCAAATCATCAAGATTAATCTCAACAACACGTTCACCTACTAAGAAATCAAATAAATCTGGGTCTTCATCCCGCATACCATTAATTAAGCCTGCGTTACCACTATTCGTAACTAAACCCAGTTTAGGTCCTTTACGCTCACAGATAGCGTTTGTTCCTTGAGTAGTTGAATATCTAATATGATCTACTTCTGCAAGTAGCTTTGTCACATTTTCTTCGCCGTAAACCACTTTTGAAACGGATCGCAAACCTTCAAAGAAACACTTACTTAAATCGTATGGGGTTGTTAACGTTTTTGTTGTATAAAGATCGTCATCCTTTAGTACGCAGATATCAGTTAACGTACCGCCATTGTCGATATTTACTAGCATTGCCATATCGAATTACCTTATTTTAATTGCTCTGATTATCACACTATTTACATTCATCATTGTGATGCCTTAAGGAACATTTGAGGTGTAAGCGAAGAGTTCTCGCAATCAACCCAATTATGATGCCCTTACCATGAATGAGCAGAGATCATGCCAGAATATTAAAAAGACCACTTTAAGTTTTATCTAGTTGAATTTTAAGAGTATTTTTTTTATGTTTGTTTTTTTATGGAAGGATAAAAGCGTTCAAAAGTTACTCGGTGAGCAGTTTTAAACGTCTAAAATTAATGCGGTTATCTCATTCAGTATTCGGTAATATCAAATAGTTTTATCGTAAACGCACGGTAAACAATACCTAAACAATAAATCCAGATTAAGTTAAGTCATTTAAGGTAATTATTGGGAGTAGCTTATGATAATTACACGCAGTTAAGCTGCAATGGATAGCTATCCTTGAACAACAGCTAGATAGCGACTTAAGCAATCTGAAGCGTTGTTTAATAAAATATTTGCAACAAATATGAATGCTGGATTGGACTCATTTACCTTTGAAGTGTGACTAAAGTAATCACTCTAACTCGCTCAGGGGGCGGAAGCGCCATAGAGTGTATATACTAATATCAGCTGTTCTTGGAGGTGGAGAACTTAAAAGTGATGCCTATTACTCTACTCTTTAAGCAGAGTTACTCATACAAAAACTAATCCAAATATCAACTGAATAGATCGTTGATAATGTCTATTGTGGCAGTAGTTATCCTTCCTAATTAAGCCTAAAATGCCCTGTTTAGCGATCATTTGGTCTTGAAAATGTAGAATTGGTATACGCTATCTAACAAAATAATTTGACTTTACGGTGTTGTATAGGAATTTGGTATTTTGTATACTTTTAAGTCTTTATAGTGACTTCTCTATTAAATTTAACAAAAAACTATACAATAATAGAAGCCTTTAATTATTTTTGTTTTATAGTTTATATTTTCAATGGCTTAGTCACCCACCCAGCCATAAAAAATACATTGGTGGGGCTTATAACCGTTTTAAGGCTGAAAATTTAGTTTAAAACTTAAACAGATTGAAGGCTCCCTTGGGAGCCTTTTTAGTTGCTGGAGGGTTATTGATGATGATTAAATTTCAGAGCAGTTTACACAAAGCGTATTTGTGTTGAGTTTGACTGCATTAAACTTGAGATGCCAGGCATCAAACAACAATAAGCTGTTGGCTTTTACTTGCTCTGGCTGTGTTAACAGCTTAATCGCTTCGATCGCTTGCAAGCTACCCATCACCCCAAGTACAGGTCCGAGAACCCCTGAATTCTGACAATTTAAAGCTCCATTTTCAGTGCCTTGTTGCTTATCCAATTCAGGGTAAAGACAGCGATAGCATGGAGATTTTTGCTGAGTAAAATTAAATACCGCCAACTGACCATTACCACCAATCGCTGCCGCGCTTACTAAGGCAACGCCTGCTTGTTGGCAGGCTTGGTTGATGAAGTAACGAGAGCTGACGTTATCAGTGCAATCGAGTAGCAAATTGGCATTTGTCAGCAGCTTGGCAAGGTTTACCTGTTCAACTTTTTTGTTGATGCTAATTACTTTTACCTGCGAATTTAACCCGTAAAGTTGTTGCTCGGCGGCGTCTACTTTCGCTTTGCCAATATGATTAGCACGATACAGCACTTGCCGTTGTAAATTCGATAAATCCACTTTATCATCATCGATTAGCGTTAGCTGCCCTATGCCTGCCGCGGCTAAATATTGCAGGGCAGGGCAGCCCAGACCGCCCAGACCGACGACAATAATATGGCTATTTTTTAAGGTCACTTGTCCTTGTTCGCCAACTTGCTCAAGCATGACTTGCCGAGAATAGCGGATATATTCCTGATCAGATAAAGCCATTATAAATTATCCTCAGGATGTGCCATCAGCTGTTTAAAATTCGCCACTACTTGCTCGGGCCGTTCGGCTAAAGTGATCGCTGTAACTACGGCCAAACTATCGACTCCGGTAGCCCATACTCGGTCTGCGCGCTCAAGGTTAATGCCACCAATGGCAACAACGGGGATATCTGTGGCCAAGTTAAGGGTATGGGCTAAAGTCGGCACTCCTTGAATTTGCCCGGTCATGTCTTTGGTCACCGTCGGGAAAATTGCACCAATTGCCAAGTACGATGGCTGTAATTGCTGAGCCAGCAGAAACTCGTAACAGCCGTGAGTGCTGATACCAAGGCGCAGCCCGGCCTTGTTAATGGCAGCGAGGTCGGCATCTTGCAAATCTTCCTGACCTAAGTGTATGCCATAGGCCTGATATTTTATCGCCAGTTGCCAGTGATCGTTAATAAACAGGCGAGTGTTATATTGTTGGCAAAATTCAACCGCCAGTTCAATCTGTTGTTCAAGCTGTGCAACAGATAAATTTTTCAACCGTAGCTGGATGATATTAAGCCCTAATGGCAGCAGACGTTTTAACCAGCTCAATGAATCAACGACGGGATAGAGACCCAAGCGTTGTTTACCATTTCTGGCTATGCCGAGCGATTTAAAAGCCGAAAGGGCCTGGTAGCGCTCCATTAAACGGCCGGTGATTTTTGGATAATCGCTAGCATTTGTCGCGATACTCAATTGCTCAAAGGCACCGTAATAGCCGGTTTTATCCTGATGACATTTAAGGCCCTGATTGATAAATGCCTTAGTTAACATTAATGCGTCAGGTAGTAAATGACCATTAGCCAGGAACGCAGCTAACGCCGAGGCAAAGGAGCAACCGCCTCCGTGGCTATAATCAGTGTTTATTTTGTCACTAGCAAGTTGATAGACCAACTGCTGATCTTCAATGTTCGCCAAGCAATAATCTTCGCTTACATCGTGTTTACTGTGGCCGCCTTTTACCACTACCGCCGCTGCGCCGAGCTTGATTATCTTGTTTGCCAATTGCTCGGCATGGTCGGTGCTGTTGTTTGCCAGCGCTTGCGCTTCCATCAGATTGGGAGTTATGACATCAATTAGTGGTAATAAATCATTGAGCGCATCGATAGTAAAATCATGAAATTTTCCACCGACACTGGCACTGCCAACCGGATCAAAGACCACCCGTAAATTATCGTTTTCGGCTTTTAACTGAGCCAAAATATTGACTAACCAATTAACTTGTTGCGATGTTGCTAGCAAGCCAACTTTGATTACTGCAGGCGTTTTATCCGACTTCAATGCGGTAAACTGCTGATCTAAAATCTGCCAATCTACGGCATTGACGGCAATCAGTTCACCGGAGTTTTGCACGGTATTGGCAGTAATGAAATGACAGACTTCACAGCCTAGTGAATGTAAGGTTTTAATGTCGGCGGCAATGCCTGCACCACCAGAGCAATCGGCGCCAGAGATGGTCCAAACTATTGGCTTTAAAGGCACTGGTGTTAAAGATTGCGGTTTTATCGCCATTAGTTCACTCCCGGATGATGCCAAAACGGAGTATCTAAGGTTGGCGTACTCGGTTGTGCGGTTTGGCGTTTATCCATAATGCCAGCAAGATAGCCTTGCTCGCCGGCACTGATGGCCTGAGCGAATGCTTTCGCCATTAATACCGGATTATCGGCTAAGGCGATGGCGCTATTTAACAGTACGCCGTCATAGCCCATTTCCATTGCTTGGCAGGCATCCGATGGCCGACCAATACCGGCATCGACAATTAAGGTGGCATCGGGCAGACGCGTGCGAATGGTTTCCAGGTTATATGGAGTCATTAAGCCTTTGCCGGTGCCAATGGGTGAAGCCCAGGGCATGATCACCTGACAACCTAAATCGTAAAGACGTTGACAAAGCACTAAATCGTCGGTGCAATAGGGCAATACTTTAAAGCCTTCATTGATCAGCGTTGTTGCTGCCTGCAACAGTTCAATCGGATCGGGCTGTAAATTATAATCATCACCTATCACTTCCAGTTTGATCCAGTCGGTGGCAAATAACTCACGGCTCATTCGAGCCAGGGTAATGGCTTCTTTTGCCGATTTACAGCCTGCGGTATTTGGCAGTAAATGCAGCTTACGCTGAGTACTTAACTGCTGAATATATTGCCAAATTTTCGCGCCACCATTATCCGCAGGATTTTGCCGTTTCAATGACAAGGTCACCACTTGTGAGCCGCTCTCCACAATGGCATTCTTCATCACCTCAGGCGAGGGGTATAACGCCGAGCCTATCAGTAAACGACTTTCTAGCTCTGTTCCATAAATATTAATGGCCATAATTTTCTACTCGTTTTAACCGCCCTGAATAGGCGCGAAAATATCAATACTGTCATTTGGGTTAAGGACAGTGCCAGGGTAATCAGCGCGGCTGATAAAATCGCCGTTCAATGCCAGAGCAAAATTGCTCAGGGCGCTATTTTGTTGCTGATAAAGGGTTAAAGCATCAGTCAAAGTGTTGCTGATGCTATTGATTAACGAAATGCTTTCACCATTGATGAAGATGTTTATTGGCTCATTCTCCGGCCGACTTTCTGTATTAGTTGATGGCCTAGCCGTTGGTTTAGTTATTGGCATAGTTATTGGCATAGTTGTAGCGCCTCTGATTTGAATTTATTGTTGATGACTCTGATTGCTGCCAGTGAAGTAATTCCGGGTAAGCCACTAACTCAGTTAATTGCTCTAACGGTTTTTCCTGTTTGATATGGGCCACCGTGGTTAATAGCTGCTCAAGCAGTACAGGTGCAATTAAAAAACCGTGACGAAATAGGCCATTAATTTGGATAAGTTCATGGCTCAGCTTCATTTGCGGCTGGTTGTCACTAAAGGCTGGGCGAGTCCCCACTACATGCTGGCGTATTTTCGCCTCGGCAAAACCGGGGTGAATGCTATAAGCGGCCGATAGTAGCTCTAATGATGAGCGCACTGTCATCGGGCCTAAATCATCACTTTCAATTTCAGTGGCACCCACCACATAATGACCCTTGCCTTTGGGCGCGATATACAATTGATACCTGGGGTGCATTAACCGAATTGGCCGATGAATATGCACATCGGGAGCAAATAATTGGAACAGCTCACCGCGAACCGCGCGTAAATCACTAATGGCGCCGACAGTGTTACTCGCCGATTTTATCGCGCCGGTACCACGGCAATCGATGATCAAGTCAAACTGCTGCCAATCACCATTCACCAACAAACGGTTGCCATTAATTTGCTCAACGTGATGATTGGTCAGCCAGTTGACTTGCTCACTCTCAAGTTGTTGCTGCAACGCCACTAGCAATTTACGGTTACCTATTTGTCCTTCTTCGGGCAAATACAGAGCGCGATTAAAACTACGGCCAAGTTCCGGCTCAAGTTCATTAATTTGTTCTCGGCTGAGCAAATGACAAGGGTGTTGAACATAATTACGTTTAAGGTGTTTGGCAAAGCGCTGAAAATCGCCACTGTCTTGCGCGTGGCTAACCAGCAGTGAACCCTGTTGCTGAAAAAAGTGATAACCGTCAAGACTATCAAGAATTTTTGGCCACAGCGCTAATGAGTCAAAGCCCATGGCGACAATATTAGGCTCACAGTGCAAAGATTCACCCAACGGCGTTAATAAACCGGCAGCAGCTCGGGCAGCGCTAAGCTCGCCCTTTTTCTGATCTTTGTCGAACAAGGTGATCTGCTCACCTTGTCGATGCAAAAACAGTGCTGCCAACCGGCCCATTAAGCCGGCGCCAACAATGGCAATATTCGCCATTGTTAACTTACTTTGTCGGTATCAATTTGTGGCGTGGCCGAGTGGTATAGTTCACTGCCAAGCTCTTTAAACTCGGCGGATTTTACCTGCATTCCTTGCTCTGCACTCACGCTTTCTTGTGGATTGGTGGTTTGCTCAGGATTTATCGTTTGTTCTAAGCTATCCAGCACCTTAATTTTGATCGCCTCGCTTTCCAGGTTGGTAGCGTAATCACGCACTTCCTGAGTGATTTTCATCGAACAAAATTTAGGACCACACATCGAACAAAAATGGGCAACTTTGCCTGATTCTTGCGGTAGCGTTTCATCGTGGTATTGCAGTGCTCGCTCAGGGTCTAGACCAAGGTTAAATTGATCGTGCCAGCGAAACTCAAAGCGCGCTTTCGATAACGCATTATCACGTACTTGCGCACCCGGGTGGCCTTTGGCTAAATCGCCGGCATGAGCGGCAATTTTATAGGTCATCAAACCTTCTTTTACATCGTCTTTATTTGGTAGACCTAAGTGTTCTTTCGGCGTTACATAACACAGCATGGCACAACCGTACCAGCCAATGTTCGCCGCACCTATGCCTGAGGTAATGTGATCGTAACCTGGTGCGATGTCGGTCGTTAATGGCCCCAAAGTGTAAAACGGTGCTTCATGACAAAGTTCAAGTTGCTGTTCCATGTTCTCTTTCACCATGTGTAATGGCACATGGCCAGGGCCTTCTACCATTACCTGCACATCGTGCTGCCATGCAATTTTGGTGAGCTCGCCCAAAGTGCGTAACTCTGAGAATTGCGCTTCATCGTTGGCATCCGCTAGTGAACCTGGACGTAAACCATCGCCTAATGAAAACGATACGTCGTAGGTTTTCATGATCTGACAAATATCTTCAAAGTGGGTGTATAGGAAGTTTTCCTGATGATGAGCCAAACACCATTTCGCCATGATCGCGCCACCGCGAGAGACAATACCGGTTAAACGTTTGGCGGTCATTGGTACATAACACAATAACACCCCGGCATGTATGGTGAAGTAATCAACCCCTTGCTCGGCTTGCTCGATTAACGTATCGCGGAAAATTTCCCAGGTAAGATCTTCGGCAATGCCGTTCACTTTTTCTAACGCCTGGTAAATTGGCACTGTGCCAATGGGTACTGGCGAGTTGCGGATGATCCATTCACGAGTTTCATGAATGTAACGACCCGTAGATAAATCCATCACCGTATCGGCGCCCCATTTGGTCGACCACAGTAGTTTTTCCACTTCTTCTTCTATCGATGAGCTAACCGCTGAGTTACCGATATTGGCGTTTACTTTGATTAAAAAATTACGGCCAATGATCATTGGCTCCACTTCTGGGTGGTTGATGTTGGCGGGTAATACCGCACGGCCACAGGCAATTTCCTGACGGACAAATTCGGCGGTAATTTCTTTCGGAATGCTGGCGCCAAACGAGTTGCCTGGATGCTGATGCTTTAACAACTCATCTTTGACCTCACTCAGTTTCATATTTTCGCGGATCGCCACGTATTCCATTTCTGGGGTAATAATACCTTGGCGGGCGTAATGCATTTGGCTGACATTTTGGCCGCTCTTGGCCTGACGAATTTTCGGTAAATGATCAAAACGAATGTGATCTAAGCCTTCATCGGCCAGGCGTTGTTGGCTAAAGTTGGAAGATACGCTGTCAATAAATTCACTGTCATTGCGCTGGTCAAGCCAGGCTTTACGCAGTTGTGGCAGGCCTTGATGGACATTAATGGAAATATTGTCATCAGAATAGGGGCCAGAGGTATCGTATACGCAAATTGCCTCGTTCGGCTCAAATACCGGGTTATCATTACCGCCGCTAATTAAGCTATCGCTTTGTGAAACCTCACGCATGCCAACTTGGATGTCATGCAAGGTACCTTGTACATAAATTTTTTGAGAATTGGGATATGACTGACCAGTCACATTGTTGATAAACGCCTCGGCTTGTTCGCGACGTTGACGACGATTGTTTGAACTCATGTTCTCTCACCTGTAATTAATAATGAATTAAAAACCAGGCGGAGCCTTTAGAAATAAAACTAGGAGGAAAAAAAGCCCAAAATGCAGAATAATGTAGCTGAAACGGGATTTTCCTACTTGTTCCCTTCGCAGATACTAATCTGATTCAGGTTCTACGGATCTCGCAATTGCGATCTCAGCTCTTTGGCACTCCGACAAGTTATGTAGTTATTAACGACTCTCTTTAATAGTGGTTAACAACTAGTCGGAGATTCTAACTTACAAATTAGCCGATAGGCAAGCACAAAAAAACAGCTTACCTATAACAGTATCAAGATAGAACTCACAGTTGCGTACGCAAGTCTAACAATTCAGGGAAGAAGCTAATATCCAAGGCTTTTTTCAAAAAGCTCACCCCTGATGAACCACCGGTGCCCATCTTGTTACCAATAATACGTTGTACCGTATACATGTGTTTAAAGCGCCATTGTTGGAAGGCATCTTCGATATCCATCAGTTTTTCCGCCAGTTCGTACAGTTCAAAATACTGATCGGCATTTTCATAGACCTTGATCCAGGCTTGCAGCACCGAATCATTTTTCGGGTAAGGCTTGGCAAAATCCCTATCGAGCATGTCCGCGTCAATGGCAAAACCGCTGTTGGCCAATACTTTGATCACTTCATCGTAAAGGCTAGGGCTGTCGCAGGTTTGTTTAAGCTCCAGGTGCACCGCCGGGTTACTTTCATGCACGGTTAACAGCGCTTCATTTTTATTGCCTAATAAGAATTCCAGTTTACGATAACCATAAGATTGAAAGCCGGAAGCATGGCCAAGGGTATCGCGAAACTTCATATAATCAACCGGCGTAAGGGTGGATAATACACTCCAGGATTGGGTTAATTGCACGAAGATTTGTTTGACTCGGGAGATCACTTTAAAGGCGTGACCAAAATCGCCTTCCTGTACATTTTTGATTGCCTCGGTTAATTCAAAACCGGCGAGTTTTAACCAGATTTCGCTGGCCTGATGGATGCTGATAAACAGCATTTCATCGTGCTCATTGGTTAGCGGCTTTTGTGCCGATAACACCTGTTCCAGACAGAGGTAGTCGCCATACGACATGTCGTCTTTAAAGTCGGTATGGATAGAGTCTTCTACCGCTCGGTAGTTGCTTGCGTCTTTATCGCTATGATGGGGACAACTCATGATACTTTCTCCAATTTTTCTACTGCCAGGCGATGCAATAAATGATAAATCTGTTCGTTTTGCCAGGTATTATGAATATCAGGCAATTGCATCACCTGGTCCATGATTTGTTTTTGAATGTCACCCGTTTTCAGCGCCTGATGATACGAAATATTGGGTGAGAATGTCACCATAGAATACAGCGGCAGCCAAAGTTGTGGATGCATCTGATGAAACTTTGCTTCAATCTTTTTACGTAACAAGAAGTTTTGATCGGCCGATAATTCACTCATCTCAACAAAATTACGCTTGGCCAGTTCAATGATAGCATCGCAGTTGGGTTTACGGCTTTGTTCATAGGCGGGCAATATTTTATCCCAGTCACCGTCATATTGTTGTTCCAGCTCATTTAAAATACGGCAATCTTCAAAGCCGCAATTCATCCCTTGCCCGTAAAATGGCACCATGGCATGAGCGGCGTCACCGATCAGCGCGGTCGAGTTATTGATCACCCAAGGGTAGATATGCACTAAACATAATGGCGCAGGTTGCTTCTCGATAAAGCCATTAATCGGGTCTTCTAACAGTGGCATGGCATCATTAAAGTAAGAGTTAAAAAACTCACTGACTTTTTCTGTACTGTTCAGTGAGGCAAAAGATAACTCACCTTCATGGTTTAAGAATAGGGTACAGGTAAACGAACCGTCAGGATTAGGCAAGGCAATCAGCATAAAATCTTTGCGCGGCCAGATATGCAGCGCATTTTTATCCATTTTATGGCTACCATCACTATTGGCGGCAATGCTCAATTCGATATAGCCTTGTGGCATATATTCTAACGAGTGGCTAATGCGCTGGCCGGTAATTTCCTGCGCCAGTCGTCTTACCTTCGAAAACGCACCATCGGCACCAATCAGTAGATCGCTGTTGTGATGTTTGGTTCGGCCTTTGTTGTTGAAGCTGCAATTTACCTGCTCAAAATTGACATTGGTTAAGTGATGATCAAAATGCACATTCACTCCGTCTTCTTGTTCGGCAAGGGAGAGCAACTGCTCATTAATGCCGGAACGCGATACCGACCAAATGGCCTGATCATCCTTGCCATAAGGAAACTGGCTTAACTTGCCTTCGATATCATGCATGATTCGGCAATACATCGGGATCGCATTCTGGCGGATTTCTTCATCGACGCCAATCGCTTGTAGTGCCAACCAGCCTCTGTCTGATAAGGCCAAATTTATCGACTTGCCCTGATAAATGTTGTTTTGTCGTGAATCGGGACGTGATTCAAACAGGTCAATGCTGTAGCCTTTTTTCGCCAACATCACTGCCAATAACGAGCCAACCGGGCCGGCACCGGCGATTGAGATGTTCTTCATCTTCTTATTGTTAGTTGTGCTCATATTATTTCCAGGTAGCCAGTAGCTGCTTTAAGGTTTCGCCCATGCGATAGACATCCTCGAAGCTGTTGTATAACGGCGTTGGCGCCATACGAACCACGTCAGGCTGACGAAAATCGGCAATAATACCGGCTTCAGTCAAGGCGTTAAAAAAGGTTTTGTCAGTACCGACTAGCTTGATCGATAGCTGACAACCGCGTTTATCTGGATTGCTTGGCGTGATGATTTCCAGACTGATATGTGGACATTGATTGACGATGTCGTTAAAGACAAATTCGAGAAAACCGGTCAGTTTCACACTTTTTTCGCGAAGTGCCTCCATGCCAACTTGGTGGAAAATATCTAACGATGCTTTTAATACTGCCATGCCCATCACCGGTGCATTGCTAATTTGCCAGCCTTCGGCGCCGGTCATCGGCTCAAAACTGTTTTCCATTAAGAAACGACGTTCTTTATTATGGCCCCACCAACCGCCAAAGCGGTTAATGTCGGTGTTATTGCCATGCTTGTCATGAACGAATAGGGCCGCGGTATTGCCGGCACTGGAGTTGATGTATTTGTAGGTACACCAAGCGGCAAAATCGACATTCCAGTCATGCAATTGCAGCGGAATATTACCAGCAGCATGGGCCAAATCAAAACCTGCTAAAGCGCCAACGTTGTGTGTGACTTCGGTCAGTTTTTGCATATCAAATACTTGCCCGGTGAAGTAGTTTACGCCGCCAAAAAATACCAGCGCCACTTCATCGGCATTGGCATTAATCACATCGATTATGTCTTGTTCACGAATTAACTGCTCACCCTCTCGTGGCGCCACTTCAATAATGGCGTCATCTATGTCAAAACCGTGATGCCGCACTTGCGTTTCTAACAAGTAGCGATCCGATGGAAACATCTTGGCTTCTGAGATGATTTTAAAGCGTGTTGCGGTTGGTTGATAAAATGACACAAACAACAAATGCAGATTGTTGGTTAACGAGCCCATGCACACCACTTCCGATTCATTGGCGCCAACAATATCTGCGGTTTGCGGCGTTAATGTTTCGTGATAACTGACCCAGGGGTTTTTCGCATGAAAGTGACCTTCTACGCCCCAATTGGCCCATTCGGTAAGTTCGTTGTTGATGTTTTCACGGACGGCTTTCGGCATTAAGCCTAACGAGTTGCCGGTAAAGTACAGCACTTGTTTGCCATTGATCACCGGGTGACAAAACTGCTCACGGTAGTGTGCTAATGAGTCTTGTTGATCTTGCTGTTGGGCAAAGGCTAAAGTATTCTGATAAATCATGATCACGCCTCTGCACTTGTGTACGTATTGGCTTGACTTGTTGCCTGGCTTCTTGCTGGTTGAGTGCTAAAACTGCAAGAACCTAATGTTTCAACATTTACACTGATCGCTTGTCCCGGCGCTAACGCAATGGCTGCCGTTGCCGCACCGGCAAGAATGATCTGTCCGGCTTTTAACTCTTCACCAGCATCGCTGATGCAACGCGCCGCTTCGACTAATGAATTTAACGGGTGATCTAAAATTGCCGAACTGTCATCTTCAGCAACCACCTTGCCATCAACAAGCAGTTGCATATTCAATTTGCTGATATCGGTATCTGCCGGGCGCCATGGGCCGACGATAAAGCCGGTGCTTGAGCAGTTATCGGCGATGACATCAGTTAACGAAAACTTAAAATTGCGGTAACGCGAATCGATCACTTCAATGGCTGGTGCAACGGCTTCTACCGCGGCTAATGCTTGCTCTACAGTGATGAGACCAGACAGTGGCGCTTTTAATTTAAAGGCAATTTCAGGCTCGGCGCGTGGGTGTACGTAATTGTCTAAATTAATGGCTTGCTTTGGTTCGATGATCATTGCATCGGTTAAGCGGCCCAAAATTAAATCATCAACGCCCATTTGCCGCATTTTTGCGCGTGAGGTGAAGCCCATCTTATAACCGACCAGTTGCTCGCCGCGAGATAACCATTGCTCAATACTCAATTTTTGCACTTGATAGGCGTCCGTTAGAGCAAGCTCGGTAGAGAGTGATAATTGCTCAACACTGCTGGCACTCGCGGCCGCCTGGTCAAGTTTGATTGCTAATTGCTTCAGCATGGTAATTCCTACTTTCTAATTCTTAAGTCCAAATCAATGGCTCGATTTTGTTTTCGCTCCGCTTTTCTTAACTTAGCCAGCATGAGTTATATATTGAAAAATTGTTCAGCGTTAGTGGCCAATAACAGCTGCTTATTTTTATCGGTTAAGCTTGGTGCTGTTTTTATTAACTGACCCATTTGTTGTTCACCCAGCGGAAACGGGTAGTCGCTGCCAAACATTAGTCGTTCAGGTCCCATTTTTTTCACCAGTAAATCCAGAGAATCGTGATCGAATACCGCAGTGTCTAGATAGAAACGGTTTAAATAATGACTCGGCGGAAATTCTGATTTTCCGCGGGCAATGCTGCGGTGATGCCAGGCGTTATCCAATCGCCCTAACAAAAATGCGAACGAACCACCACCGTGAGCAAAACAGATTTTTAAATTGTCACTGACCCTATCGAAACCGCCGCCTAATATCATCGAGACAATCGATAATTGCGTTTCTGCCGGCATGCCAACTGTCCAGCCCATCATGTAGTCTTTGGTGCGATTGGCCGCCATCATGTCCCACGGGTGGACAAATACCGGAATGTCTTGCTCGGCACAATGTTGTAAAAAGGTGAGCACGCCGGCATCATCCATGTTGTTATCACCGACATGATTGCCAATTTGCACCCCCACATGACCACAAGATTTTGCTCGGCTTACTTCTCTGCATGAAGCGTCAATATCTTGCAAAGGCACTTGTGCCAGAGCGAATAAACGATTGTCACCCTGGGCACAAATATCCATGGCGGCATCATTGAATAACTGTGCACAATATTCCGCTTGCGCGACGGGCTTGTCATAAGCAAACAATATCGGTGTGGCCGATATGATTTGTTTATCTACGCCATCTCGGTCCATTTCTTCAAGGCGCACGCTGGCATCCCAGCAGGCTGAATAAATAGGGCGAAACTCTTTATCGCCTTTCATCAACATTGCCCAGTCTCTGCCCGGGTATTGCTTTGGGGTTTTGCCTTGATTTGGCTTTGGGTTTTCTTCATGGCGTAACCAGGGCCAGTCGTCACCGCCAAATTTTGCCGCCAGATTTTCCCAGCTCTTGGGGAAAAAATGCGAGTGAATATCAACAACGTTCATCATTAATCGGCGTCCTTGTCAGCAGGTTTTTCGCGAGTGTTTTGATCGAGGGTGACCCAGCCTTCGGGTGGCTCTTTACCCGGGTGTAACTCGCCACAGGATGGGCAAGTACGGGCGACATTATCTTGATAAAATGCCTGGTACACTATCGGTAAATCATCCACAATCGACTTTAATAACACTTCGGAGCGATGCACCAACGCATCACAATTAAAGCAGTACCACTCAAATGCATCTTTCATACCTTCGGGGCGTTTCGGTTCGATAACCAAGCCGATACTGCCTGCCATCGGGCGTTGTGGTGAATGACGCACATGTGGCGGTAAAAAGAAAATATCGCCTTCACGAATGAATAGGTCTTTACATTTACCGTCTTCGATGACTTTTAATACCATGTCGCCTTTGAGTTGGTAGAAAAACTCTTCAACCGGATCATCATGAAAATCGGTGCGCTTATTTGGGCCGCCAACAACGGTGACCATCATGTCGGTATCTTGCCAAATTTGCACATTGCCAACCGGTGGTTTTAATAAGTGTTTATGCTCTTCAATCCAGTGATGAAAATTAAAGGCTTTTAATTTGCTCATGTTTAGTCGTCCCTGTCATGGTGATTAGCGTCATTAAGTGGTTTATAGGCCACGGCTTTACATTCAATTAGCAGGTGCGGGTGCGGTAATTGATGCACGGCAACGGTAGTACGAGTAGGGCCAGAAAAATCAAAAAACTCGGAATACACTCGGTTGTAACCGGCAAAGTCGTTCATATTCACCAAAAATGTGCTGATCTCAACCAGATCTTCTAAGCTGGCGTCTAACGAATTTAAAATATCACCGATGTTTTCAATCACCGCTCGCGTTTGTACTTCGATATCTAAATTGGTGGTACCCATTTCATCAACACTGACTCCTGCAAAACTGTTGTCTGGCAGTCGAGAACTGGTCCCTGAGATATAGATAAAATCACCGGCGCGTTTCACGTGTGGGAATGTGCCACGCGGTGTTGCTTTACCAGCAACCACTTTTGCCTGTGTAGTCGTTGTCGTGGTATTGGTTTTGTTGTTATTCGTTGTCTTACTTTTCGTTGAATTTGAGGCCATGTTTTACTCGTCTATTTTTATACAGATATTGGTTGGCTCAGAATAAAAGCCAAGCGAATGTTTACCACCCTCACTGCCAACACCGGATAACTTTACACCACCAAATGATGTTCTTAAATCTCTTAAAAACCAGGCGTTTACCCAAACAATGCCGGCATCAATCTGCGGGGCTACACGATGGGCGCGGGCGAGGTTTTCAGTCCAGATTGAAGCCGCCAAACCGTATTCGGTATTATTGGCGCGCTTGATCACCTCGCCTTCATCATCGAATACTGAGACATGGCAAATGGGGCCAAAGATTTCTTCCTGATTGGTACGGCTATCGTCGCTTAAATCAGTAATTATCGTCGGCTCAATAAAGAAGCCATTGCGGCGTTCATCATTAAACCTTGGCACGCCACCGCCGGTGATAAAGGTTGCGCCTTCGTCACGGGCTAACTGGTAATGAGACAATACTTTTTGCTGATGCACTTTTGACACCAATGTCCCCATAAATACGCCCTCTTCTTTGGGGTAACCAATCTTGATGCTTTGCGCCTGTTGCTTTAAGCCTTCAATAAATGCCAGATAAAGTGAACGATGTACGAATACTTTTTCGGTACACAAACACACTTGCCCGCAATTGGTAAAAGTTGAACGGGCAACGCCGTTAATCGCTTTGATTAAGTCGGCATCCGAAAAAACAATCGCCGAGTTTTTACCGCCCAATTCAAACGATACCGGTTTCACCGTGGCGCTTGCCGATTTCATAATTTGTTTACCCGTACTCGAGGCACCGGTAAAGGTTATGGCATCTACGCCTTGATGAGAAGTGATGGCATCGCCAACGGCTTTGCCACGACCGAGAATTAGGTTGAAGGCGCCTTTCGGTATGCCCACTTCATCCATCACTTGTGCCAATAAAAATGCCGTAGAAGAGGTTTCTTCAGACGGCTTTAAAATGACACTGTTGCCACAAGCCAGCGCCGGTGCAATTTTCCAGGTGGCGAGCAATAGCGGTAAATTCCATGGGGATATCACCGCCACCACACCGAGTGGTTTGTTAACACTATAATTTAAGGCTTTGTCGCCATTGGGCAGTTCGGTAATGAAGGTTTCACTCTGCTGAAATTTCACCATGTCGGCAAAGGTGCGAAAGTTAGCGGTGCCGCGCGGGATATCTATGGTTTCCACTTGAAATAACGATTTACCGGTGTCAAGGATTTCAGCATCAATGAATTCCTGTTCACGCTCACTCATTCTGTCGGCAACTTTGTGTAATAGCGCACAACGCTGATTTACCGACATCTCACCCCATTCATGCTGTTGGGCGTGGCGGGCACTGGCAACGGCAGCACCAATGATCTCGCCATTGGCTTCTGCTATTTGATTGATTACCGAACCATTAACCGGGTTGATGTTATCAAAATAAACACCACTATCAATAAACTGGCCATTGACGTAGCAAGTTAAAGTTTTGGCTGACATGTTATATCCAATGCGTTGTTTGCTTGCTTTACTGGCACTCGCTCGAAGCTGAGGCTGGTTAATATTATTGTTAATGTAATTGTTATCCATTAACTTTAGCCTGTTTTTACCGATAACAATAATTTTTAAATTTTCGAGTTTTGATAAATAAAATGAATGCTTTTCCATTCAAAATATCTATGCTTTACTCAAGTTTTATCAATTTATTCCAGTACGTTAATTTCGCTATAATAATTAACAAATTTATAACCTTTGTTAACAGTAGAAAAACCGCCGATGCTTTATCGTAATTATGATCTAAAAAACCTGGAACGCGAATACTCGCCAAGTAGTTGTGTTGATGATATCAATATTTATATCAAACAATATGTAGAACGCAGCGATAAAGCGACACAGTTGGCGGAGCAGCAAGGTAAAGTTTTGAAAAACTTGTCCTATGGCGATAGTGCCGATGAAATGCTGGACTTATTTTTACCGACTGTTGGCAATACGAAAAAACTTCAGGTTTATATACATGGTGGCTACTGGCAAGAATTAAGCAAAGATGAATCGTCATTCGCAGCCACTAATTTTCAACGCCATGGCTGTTATTTTGCCGTCATCAATTACTCGTTGGCACCCAATGCGACAATGACTGAAATTGTTGAGCAAAACCGACGTGCCTTAGCCTGGCTTTTTGAAAATGCCGAACGTTTAGGCTTTAACGGCAATGAAATTTATTTGTCGGGCAGCTCTGCCGGGGCGCATTTGGCGATGATGATGCTACAAACTCATTGGCCTGACTACCTTAATAACACGCAAGCTAGTGCCAAAAGTAATTTAGTCAAAGGGGTATGTGCGGTAAGTGGCATTTATGATATTGAACCTATCGCCTTAACTTACATCAACGAGCCGTTACAATTGAGTGCACAAGAGATTGACCGTTGTAGCCCGCTGCGCCATGACGTCATTAACCATTGCCCGGTCATTCTTGCCTACGGTGAAGATGAAACGGCCGAATTTAAACGCCAAACTGCGGCAATAGCAGCATTGGTTTTTGAAGATGTATTTGAAATTCCAGAGCGTAATCATTTTGATGTGATTATCGACTTAGCTGACGATGGCAGCTGGCTTTGCCAGCAAGTTTTTCAACAAATGGCTGTTGCTTAATACCAATTTGATTAAAAATGAGCAGATATTTAATCAGATTGGTATAGTAGCCAACTTTTGGGGCTTTATGATTGCGCTATTTTTACGCGAATTTTATTCTTTGCCACTCTGCTTTCATGTAGAGCCGAAATGGCTGCTTTCGCTTCCGTTTCATTTGGCATTTCAACAAAAGCAAAACCTTTCGATTTAGCCGTTTGCTGATCTAAAACTAAGTTACACTCGTTTACTGAGCCATGAGCAGAAAATAAAATACGGATTTCTTGTTCCGTGGTCGAGCGTGAAAGGTTACGAACTAAAAGTTTCATAATGAACCATGTGTTTTTAATGTAGATGCGAATTATCGCAATATACCCGCTATAGACCAAGCTTTATTTTTTATCACACGCCTATTGTAGTTAACCCCATACTAGCGGTACATCTAGGCTTGGCTGTTAGCTGAATGAGCTTTCAATATTTTACTCAATGCTTTCGCCGGTTTGGCAATTTTGCCTTTCTTGGCATAGACAATATGCCAGTAAATTTTTAATCCGCCTTCTCCCAACTTGGTGGTTTGAATTAGGTTTTTGTTAAGGTATGGGGCGATCAACTGTTTCGTCATGATGGTTAAGCCCATATTGGCTTTAATAAATTCAATAATGGCTTCATTAAAACCCACTTGCAGTACCTTTTTCGGGATGATGTTTTTCGGCTTAAAAAACAATTCATATTCCCGGTCTTTTTCCGGTACGGTGGAGTTGGTGATATAGGTTTGACTGGCAAAATCTTCGGCGGTTAAAAATTTATGTTTGCCGTATTCATGTTGCGGTGATAAACACGCCATCAATTCGTCTTGCAAGATAAAAATTGCATCATAAGCCGTTTCATCAATTGACAGCTTCTTATTTGCCGAAGATATCATCGCGATATCAATATCGCCATTATACAAGGCACTTAATGGCAGCTGCTGGGCGTTGGCCGATATTTCTAATTCGGTATTCGGGGAATCCTGGTGAAAATAAGCAACCACATTGGGTAACCAATTAAAGGAGGCATAATGGGGTAGGCCAATACGGATAACTTGTTCAACGCCATCGGATAATCGGGCGATATCGTGTTCGCATCGTGCTAACTCTTCGAGAATTTTATTGGCAGAATGCAACAGGCGCTTGCCGGCACTGGAGATCACCAGTTTGCGCCCGCGGCGAATAAATAAATCAGTATTTAAACGCCGTTCCGCTTCTCTGATGCGGTTGGTTAATGCTGGCTGAGTGATGAATAACGCTTCAGCCGCTTCTTTTACCGTTTCTGACTCAGCAATGGTGCTGATCATTTTTAAATGACTAATATTAAGTTGGCTCTTGGCGATATCCATTCATCGATCCGTTATTGTTTTTATATTCAAAAGTTGAATCATTTTACCCAATTTATTCAATTATTGTTATTTATCAGGATAAAGTAAAGTAAACAACATTAAGCTGAGTGCAAAGTATGTTTTACGGGAAACAACAGCAATGAAACAACATCGTTTAGAAGAACTCGCCACCGAGCTTTATCAGGCAATGCAACAACGCCAAACCGTGGCACCCATAAGCGAGCGCGAACCTAATTTTTCTGTCGATGATGCTTATCAAGTATCGCTGGAATTTTTGCAGCATAGATTAAATGCCGGTGAAAAAGTGATAGGTAAAAAATCGGCCTGACCAGCAAAGTGGTGCAAGACATGTTAGGGGTACATCAACCTGATTTTGGTTTTTTAACGGAAAACATGATGTATCGATCGGGTGACAATATTAAGTTCAGCAAAGAGTTGATCCAGGCAAAATCGGAAGGTGAAATAGCCTTTATTTTAAAAGCCGACCTGGTTGGCCCGGGCGTAACGCCGGCAGATGTGTTAGCCGCTACCGAAAGTGTCGCTGCGTGTTTTGAAATTGTTGACTCACGCATTCGCGACTGGAAAATAAAAATTCAGGATACCGTTGCCGATAACGCCTCTTGTGGCATTTTTGTGCTCAGTGACGAACGCGTGACGCCGGAGCTGGTCGATTTTGAAAACTGTAAAATGGTGATCAAAAATAAAGGTGAAGTGATTGCACAAGGGCAGGGCTCGGCGGCATTAGGCTCGCTGTTAAATTGCGTTGCCTGGTTGGCCAATGCCTTAGGCGATCACGGTGTATCGTTAAAGGCTGGCGACATTATTTTGTCTGGCTCGTCGGCGGCAATGATCCCGTGCAAAGCCGATGATCAAATGACGATGGAAATTACCGGGTTCGGCAGTGCATCTTACCAGTTTGTCGAATAAGGCAGCATGAGAAAGACGATGACGAGTAAAATACTATGACCAGTAAAAATACGATGAAGAATAAAGTAAACGTGGCGTTGATCGGCTCTGGCAATATCGGTACCGACTTAATGATAAAAGCGTTGCGCAGTGACATCATTAATCCGCTGTGGATGGTGGGTATTGAGCAAGCCTCTGACGGTTTACAAAAAGCGAAGTTAGCGGGATTAAAAACTACCCATTTAGGCGTAGATGGATTAATGGAACACATTGACCGCGATAATATTAAAATTGCTTTTGATGCCACTTCTGCTTATGTGCACGGTGTAAATAACGCTAAATTAGCAAGCTAAAGGGTAAAGGTAATTGACTTAACGCCTGCTGCCATTGGGCCATATTGTGTACCGTCAGTAAATTTGGCTGAGCATGTTAATGCCGATGAAGCCAACGTCAATATGGTGACTTGCGGTGGTCAGGCGACCATCCCCATTATTGCCGCTATCAGTAAAGTACAAGCGGTAGATTACGGTTAAATTGTCGCGACCATAGCGTCAAAGTCGGCCGGGCCGGGCACGCGCAAAAACATCAATGAGTTTACCCGTACCACAGCAGGTGCCATTGAAAAAATTGGTGGGGCGAAACAGGGTAAAGCCATTATTGTGATGAATCCTGCTGAGCCACCGTTAATGATGCGCGATACCGTACATTGTTTGACTAGCGACACTCCTGATCAGCAAGCCATTACCGATTCAGTGTTGGCTATGGTTAGCGAGGTGCAAAAGTATGTACCGGGTTTTACCTTAAAAAATGGTCCGGTATTTGATGGTAAACGGGTGTCGGTATTTCTCGAAGTGGCAGGGCTGGGCGATTATTTACCAAAATACGCCGGTAATCTCGATATTATGACCGCCGCCGCACTGCGCACCGGTGAAATGATAGCTAAGCAAATGATAGCTAAGCAAAGCAAGGATTAAGTAATGAATACCAATGGTAAACAAATCACCCTGCACGACATGTGCTTACGCGATGGCATGCACGCCAAGCGTCATCAAATTAGCTTAACGGAAATGGTCACGCTTGCTACCCCATTAGATGATGCTGGCGTACCGTTAATTGAAGTCACCCATGGCGATGGTTTAGGTGGCGCTTCGGTAAATTATGGTTTTCCCGCGCATAGCGATGAAGAATATTTATCCACCGTGATACCACTGATGAAGCAGGCGAAAATCTCGGCGTTATTATTGCTTGGGATCGGTACCGTAGATCACTTACGCATGGCTCACGAACTCGAGTGAATACCATCAGGGTAGCGTCACAATGTACCGAAGCGGATGTGACCGAGCAACACATTGCCTTATCAAGACACTTAGGATTAGACACCGTTGGCTTTTTAATGATGGCGCACATGCTTGAGCCAAAACAGCTATTAGCGCAAGCAAAGTTGATGGAAAGCTACGGAGCCAACTGTATCTATTGTACTGATTCTTCCGGCTATATGCTGCAAGACGACGTGAAACAGCGCATTGCAGTGTTGCGCGATGGCTTAAAAGCGGAAACGGAAATTGGCTTTCATGGTCATCATAATCTTGCCCTCGGCGTTGCTAACTCGTTATCGGCAGTGGAAGCTGGCGCCAATAGAATTGACGGTTCAGCGGCCGGTTTAGGCGCGGGCGCGGGCAATACACCATTAGAAGTGTTTAATGCGATTGCCACTCGTATGGGAGCAACCACAGGTGTGGATGTGTTTAATTTGATGGCGGCTGCCGAAGAAATCGTGGTGCCGATGATGGAGCAACCTATCCGCGTCGACAGGGATTCTTTAGTGCTGGGTTATGCCGGGGTTTACTCATCGTTCTTATTGCATGCCAAGCGCGCGGCAACAAAATACGGCGTGCCGTCGGAAGAAATACTGATGGAACTCGGCCGTTTGAAAACCGTCGGCGGGCAAGAAGATATGATTGAAGATGTGGCGCTGAACCTTAGCAAAAAAGCCAGGCAGTAATTAATTGCTCATAGAGTGCATAAAGATCACCCATCATTACCGGATCTTTATGCACAATAGTTTTTATGGTGAGTCGCTATTACTTTGTTGTTGAATCGCCCAAAGCTTGGCGTAGATCCCACCTTTGGCAATCAATTCGTCATGGTTACCCATTTCTGCGATAACGCCTGAGTCCATTACGATGATTTTATCGGCATCGACTATGGTGGATAATCGATGCGCAATGACCATACTGGTAACGCCTTGCGATAGCTCTTTTAACGCGTTCATGATCGCTTGTTCTGATTTACTGTCCAGTGAGGAGGTCGCTTCATCAAACACCAAAATTGGCGGCTTCTTGAGGATCGTTCTGGCGATGGCTACCCGTTGTTTTTCTCCGCCGGAGAGTTTCAGGCCACGCTCGCCCACCATAGTATTGACGCCATCCGGTAAAGACTGGATAAACTCGTCCAAATGGGCAAGTTTAATGGCATGCAATACCTCATCATCGCTTGCCCCTTGTTTGCCATAACGGACATTTTCGAGAATGTTATCGTTAAACAATACTGTGTCTTGCGGCACAATGCCGATGGCACGGCGTAACGATTTTAAGGTAAGATCATTGATATTCTGGCCATCAATAGTGATAGCGCCTGAGTTAATATCATAAAAGCGAAATAGCAGCTTAACTAAAGTAGACTTGCCGCCACCGCTGGCACCAACTATGGCCAGTTTATTTCCCGGCTCGAGATGAAAGTTCACTTTTTTCAAAATGGCTCGGTCTTGATGATAATGAAAACAGACATCGTTAAATTCGACTTTGCCCTGACGAACGATTAAGTCATTGGCATCTGGTTGCTCAACCACCTTTGGCGCAATGGCTAATAAATTAAACATCAACTCAATATTGGCCAGTGACCCCTTCATTTCACGATAGACAAAGCCAAGAAAATTTAACGGAATAAATATTTGCATCATAAAGGCATTGATTAACACGAAATCGCCGAGAGTCATGCTGCCATCGGCCACTTGCATCGCCGCTAATACCATCATTGCGGTCATCGAAGCGGCAATAATCAATGCTTGCCCGCCATTTAGTACGAATAACGATAAGCGGTTTTTACGCTTGGCAATTTCCCAGTCGGCCAACTCTTTATCATAGCGCTGTGCTTCATAATCTTCGTTGGTAAAGTATTTGGTGGTCTCATAATTAATTAAGCTGTCTATTGCCTGCGAGTTGCTGGCGGAGTCGGCTTTATTGGCCATACGAACAAAACTGGTGCGCCATTCTGTAGTTTTGATTGAATAACCGACATAGGCAACGATGGCCAGCAGGGTAATGGCGGCAAAGTTGATGCCGTAATTAAAAAACAGGATGAAGATCACCAGGCCGATTTCCAATAAGGTTGGAATGATATTGAAGACCATGAAACGCATTAAAAAGTTAATGCCGGTAGTACCTCGTTCAATATCTCTGGACAGGCCGCCGGTGCGTCGGTTTAAGTGAAATTCAAGATCGAGCAAATGCAGGTGCTTAAATACCTTTAGGCCAATACGACGTATTGCCCGCTCGGTAACTCGACCAAATATGGTATCGCGAATTTCGCCAAAAAACACATTTGAAAAACGCACAAAGCCATAAGCGATGACTAATGCGATGGGGGCAGCAATTAAGGCGGTAGCGGTATTGTTGGCAGTATCTAGGTCATCGACGATGAATTTTAAAATGAACGGCAAGCCGACACTGGCCAGTTTTGCCAAGACCATAAAACCTAAAGCAAGAAATACTCGATTCTTATATTCGAATACATAAGGTAAAACATATTTTATGATGTGCCAGTTAAAGCCTTCAGCGTCGCTATTGGCCTGGTGATGAGTTCGCATAGATGGTTATACCAAGTTGAATAAATATTCGCTCATTTTTTATGAACAAGCGGTAATAGATGATAACCAATCTGCGGTTATCGATCTAACGATTCGTGAAATAAAACGCTATGTCACTTTATTTTTAGCGAAAAGCAGTAAATAAAAACTGAGAACGAAAAAATTTACCCTGCTAATTATTCGCTTTTATTGGATTTAAATGTTATTTATGCGTTTTATACGGCAACATTAAAGCTCAACTTTTAAATGGTTTGACCAGTTTTGCTCGGGGATGTAGTTGTATTTTACGTTATTGCACAAAGTTTCAAGCTGTTGTTTTTTATGAAGTTTTTAAGTGTATTCTAATTTATGTCGTTATGGATATTTGTTTGCGGCTTGTTGATTTTAAGTTATTTATATTTTAACGAATGCTGTTTACAGCATTTAGTTTCTGCTTTAGTTTTTTATCCCTCAACAACAAAACCAAAATATAAAAAGATAGTAAAGGAATATTGATGAATTTTAATAAAACCCTAATTGCCACATTCATAGGGGCGGCACTTGCCTCTGTCACTTTGGGCGTTACTGCCAGTCCAGCCACCAGTAATTTACAGTCATATCACGCTGCAGAAAATATCAGCTCAACAGTGAATCGACTGGTAAAGCCAAAACAACAATCAAAAATGTCGGCTTCAGCCAGTGGTATGCGTAACAATTATGATGCACAACTGGGCAAAACAACCTTCCAATGGGCCGCTAAAGATCAAGCGCCAGCCAATATTGGCAGTATTGCCAAAGAACACCAATTAAGTTTTGCCGCCAATCACTATTTGACTCAACTCAATGGTATGTCAGCGAAAAAACAGGGCGCTTTAGCTGCTGTTTTAACGAGTGTTCATGATCGTGGTCACGGGGCAAAAATTGCCAAATTTAAACAAGAGCTTAATGGCGTAGAAGTGTTTAATCGTGAATATAATGTGATGATGGATGCCGAATTTAACTTGGTGGCTTCTTCCGGTTACTTCGCCAGCCTTAGTGCCGTTGATGATGCAAAATCTCCGAAATTTATTGGTCTTGCCTTTGGTGATGCAACTAGCGCTATTAGCAATGCTTTTGCGGCCATGGGCAGAAATAAAAACTCGATAGAGTTAACTAAAGTGAGAACCGCGGGTAAATATACACATTATCAAGCCCTATCATCGGACAAATACCAAATACTAGGTGAACCGAGAGCTAAGCAGGTTTACTTTGAAAGCAAAGGCAAACTGGTCGCCGCTTATTATATCGAAATCGAAGCCAGTGATAGTGACAGCGTTGATTCAAATTATTACAGCTATGTGATTTCGGCAGACAGTGGCAAAGTATTGGTTAAGCATAACTTAACCGTGGCAGACTCTGATTTTAGTTATCGGGTATATGCCGACGAAGACGGAATGAACAAACCTTGGCAAGGACCACACGGTAAAGTGATCCCGGCGGAAAGTGTCGATCAAGTCGATACCCGCGTTTACCTTGATGCCCCTTTAGTCACTTTAACTTCTGGCCCTATCGGTACCCAAGATGCCTGGTTGGCTGATGATGCGACAACCACGCAAGGCAATAACGTAAATGCCTATGTCGATGCTATCGCGCCCGATGGTTTTAGCAACGGTGATTATACGGCAACGCTAACCAGTGCCAACACCTTTGATTACAAATACGATGAGACGAAAGCTGAAAGCTCTAAAATCAACCGCCAAGCCGCAATCGTAAACCTGTTCTATTTGAATAACTACTTGCACGATGCATATTATGATCATGGTTTTGATGAAGTTTCGGGCAATGCTCAAGCCGATAACTTTGGTAGAGGCGGAGTTGACGGTGATGCGCTGTTAGCCGAAGCGCAAGATAATTCCGGCTTTGGCAATGCCAACATGACCACTCCTGCCGATGGTGTTTCACCAAAGATGCAAATGTATTTATTTGACTCAAAAGATGCGGTGAATGGCGAAGATTATGGTCTAGATGTAACTTCTCATGATGACCTTGGCATGCTTGACGTAGTACGTCGTTCAAACTTTGGTCAAGGCCAGTTTGATATCCAGGGCGATGTAGTTCGAATCGACGATGGCTTCGATGTTGCCAACGATGGCTGTGAAGCGGCGGTGAATGGTGATGAGTTGCAAGGAAAAATTGCCTTAATCGATCGCGGTGCCTGTAATTTTACCTTAAAAGTATTAAATGCCCAGAATGCAGGAGTCATTGGCGCACTTATTGCCAATAATACCGACGATGGTACTCCGGCACCAATGGGTGGCAGTGACGATTTGGTCAAAATTCCTAACGTCGGCATCAACTATGCGGACGGACAGAACATTGACAGCAAGTTAGCGTTGGATGAAACAGTCTCTGTTGCAATGTTCAACGACAAGCCATTTAAAGGAAGTTCGTGGGATAATGCGATTGTTGCTCATGAGTGGGGCCATTACATCAGCAACCGCCTAGTGGGTGGCGGCTCTGGTTTAATTAACCAACAGGGTGATTCGATGGGCGAAGGTTGGGGAGATTTCCATGCCTTATTGCTGATTTCTGAGAAAGATGATGCCTTGATTGCCGGCAATGAGTTATTCCAAAAACCTTATGCGGCGGTAACTTATGTGGATTCGTTCTATTATGGTATCCGTAATTATCCATACAGTACTGACATGGAAGTGAATCCGTTAACATTTGCTAATGTGATGATGGGCAACGGTACCGGTGTAGACGAGTTCGGTAGAGCTGAAGTTCATGATGCCGGTGAACCTTGGGCGGCAATGCTTTGGGACAGTTACGTAGCTTTGATCAATGATGAACGTCATTCATTTGACGAAGCTCGTAGTTTGATGATGGGTTATTTGGTTGCGGGTTATAAAATGACGCCGATAGCGCCAACGTATACCGAAGCTCGTGATGCTCTTTTAGCTGCGGCATATGCCAATGATGCTGAAGATTACAAACTGATTTTGGCAGCGTTTGCTCGTCGAGGCATGGGCCTTGGTGCAGTATCGCCAGAGAGGTTCTCAACCGATCATGCTGGTGTGATTGAATCAAATCTAACTGAATTTTCTGAGTTTGCGGTTAATCAGCATAATTTGAACGTGAATTATGAGGGATTAACGTCCGGCTATTGTTCAAATGACAGTGTTTTGGATAAGGGCGAAACTGGTACGGTTAGCTTTACTATCAACAATAGCGGTAGTGAAGTGCTCAGTGGTTTAGTCGGTCAAGTGGAAGTGGTGAGTGATCACGATGTGACTTTTGCCAATGAAGGGCTGGTAACATTTGCAGACCTTGACCTGTTTGCCTCTGCTACCAGTGCACCGCTTGAATTTACCTTGAACGACGCGGCAACGGCTGATCAATTAGAGTTAAAAATAACTTTCCCTGATGTTGCTGAAGGTACTCAGGCTCCGGATGAATACCTGGTTTCGACCCTGGTAAACTTTGATTTCGAATCAAGAGCACCGGTTGCCAATCAAAGTACCGATAACATGGAAACTAACTCGTTCTTTGTTGATTGGCAAGAAAACGTGATGTTTGGCGACGAGTTCGCGCAAGGCACACAAAGTTATGATGATGGCGACAACGTCGGCTGGTTTGCTTCATACGGTTACAATTTAGGTGCGCAAACGATGTACCTAAACAATAATGACTTTCAATCAGACGTCGCGGTGGAAACGGCAACGTTTTTAGTTGGCTACGGTGGCGACTTTAGCATGTCTTTCTGGCACTTCTATGGTTTAGAAGCTGACTGGGATGGCGGTGTTGTTGAGATCAGCATTAACGGTGATGAATGGGTTGATGTTACTGCTGTAGGCGGCACCTTTGACCTTGGTTATGATGGCGAGCTGGAAGGCGGTGATTCGCAGGCCTTGTCTGATCGTCCGGTGTTTACTGGCCGTAACAATAGTGATGGTTGGGGTAACATGGATCGAGTTGATTTTGGTAGCGCGTTAAACGGTAATGAAGTTAAGCTGCGCTTTAGAATCGCCTCAGATTTGTATGCGAATGATTTTGGTTGGTGGATCGATAATGTGACCTTTACCAACATTCAATCATCAGTATTTTCCGATGTCGTTGCCGGTGATGCTAAAGCCTGTGATAACCGCATGCCTTACCTTACAGTTGCAGACGACTTTGCAGTAAACGAAGGCGAGAGTGCATCATTAGCGGCTACTGCCAGCGATCCAAATGGTGACGAGCTAACGTATAGCTGGACCCAGGTATCAGGTACTGCTGTGACATTAGCGGCTGTTGACAGTGCAAATGCAACCTTCACTGCCCCTGAAGTGGTATCAGGCAGCGAAGCGCTAGTGTTTGAACTCACGGTTGATGATGGTCGCGATACTCTTAGCAAACAGCTAACGGTTACCGTACAAGATGTCGTGGTTGTTGTTGAGCCAGAGCCTAAGAAGAAATCTAGCAGTGGTGGTACTACTGGATTGTTAGCATTGTTATTATTACCGTTGGCGATATTCCGTCGTCGTAAGTAATTTGACTGGTTGGCGGGGTTTCAACCTCGCATTGATTTTTCGCGAGACTAAAGTCCCGCCAACTAGGATTTTTTCAAAGGAAGAATATATGGTAAAAAAGATCACCACGCTATTGGCGTTGGTTATAGCGATTAGCGCTTGCTCTGAAGTGACAGAGACGAATAAGAAAGCGACAAGCTCTACGGATAGCGCACAGACAAAACAAACAACGAACAGTGCGACTGAAATTACTGCTAGTCGATCGAAAGACAAAACTGAGCACTCGCTGGCAATAGATAAGCCGCGCTCAGTCACTATCAATAATAAAAAATTTCAGGCCAATACCATTATTCAGCCAGGCGCCAGAGTATTTAACTTGCTAATGGGAGAGTTTGGTCGGGTGAAAGGCAGTTTTGTGGTGACAACAAAAGATCAAATGCTGGCCGACAGCGATAATTTTATGTTAGCTACTATCACCGCCATTGCCGCAAACACCTACCGAATAACTCCACAAAAACAGACCAACTTTATGGAGTTTTATCAGCAACTACAATATGATAAGCGCTTTCGGGTGGTTGAAATGGAAATAGATTACAGCCCGATCAGCAAAGCGGAAACTTATTAATAATAGCTATCTTCATGGTTATGAATTTGTGGGTCATCAATAATTTCTTCGATACCCACTTCTATCGCGTGATTATCCATTATGTCATTTAAATAAACCGTTTGCGTCGCGCCATCGACCCAAGTCACGGTACCACTGCCTTTGTGAGTGCCACAAACCATACCAAGACGAATTTTATCAAGATCCATACTACCCCCTTACATTAAAAACAACTGTTCAAAATATAGACAGTCTTATCTGTTTTTAGTTCAAGTTTGTTCGCTATGTTAATTGAATATTTGCTGCGGTTGATGTACATCAAAGCAGCTTGCTCACAATTGTTTATATTATTAAGCTGGTAAAAATGACGAAAAATAAACCATGCTTAATGCTATTGATACAAGACCAAACGATCTTTCCACTTATACCGTGTCGGTTCGTGGTAAGGGTAAAGCTGAGCCGATACAGCAGTTTTTAACTCGAAATTTTAGTTCCCTAGCTTTGACCCAAATAGAAAGTGTCTTTGGTTTCGTTGAACGAACAAGCTTATATGGTGGGCGTATTTTTGAACGGCCGCAATTATCAACTGCTGATGTTCTCTGGCTAAATAAAAAAGGCATTGGTTTGCGTATTCCGTTAACCAATCATTTCGCCGATAAAGCGGAATACATTAAAACCACCTTAATGTTAAAAAAATACCATAACCCGTTAAATTCAGTAATATGTACCAATGACGATTTGGCGCTTTGGATAAAAGCTGAGTTTCCCCATTTTGATATTGAAGCCAGTGTGATTAAAAACTTGCATAACTTGCAGCAAATTGATGAGGCGCTAGAGATATATCATACGGTAGTATTGCCAATGACCGCAAATGACGATGAGCAACTTCTTGATGCGATCACCGACAAAATCCGGATCCGGCTATTTGCCAATGCCGGCTGTGCTTATACCTGTCCGGCTAAAATTTGTTATAAATCGATTTCGAAAATGAACAAGTTTAAAGGTGGCGAATTTAAATGTTCACAACCAATAAAAATGCGTGACTCTATGGGCATGATTGACTTTGATTTGCAGCGTTTGCAGGATAAAGGCTTCCACAAATTTAAACTGCTCAGGGCACGATTAGGTAATCACACCGGTTATTAGCACAAGGGGTTAATAAGAAGCGAATGCTTGAGTAGGTTATGGGCTGTGACTAATGCCTAACACGCAGTTCGAACTCGCTCCGGTAACCGCAGGTAAATTACCAGTGATCTTTTGATCAAAGGCATAGGCTAACCAGGCAAACACTACGGCTTCTAAGCTGTCATTATCTATCCCTAAAGATGAGACTGTGCTCACTTTATGGTTACTTGCAAGCTGGCTGATTTCGGCCATCAATTTAGGGTTGTTGGCGCCGCCGCCACATATGATCAAAACACCAGACTGACTGATTTGGGCGACGGTGTTGGCAATGCTTTTTGTGGTTAAGGTCAACAATGTTGCCTGCACATCTTCAGCGGCAATGGTGGTATTGATCAGATGTTTGTTCAACCAGTCTAAATGGAAGTATTCTCGGCCAGTACTTTTCGGCCAAGATTGCGAAAAGTAGGGGTCAATAAGCATTGCCGTTAACAACGCTTGGTTTACGGTACCACTATCTGCCCACCGGCCATCAACATCTATGCCTTGCGGGTCGTCGTCATGATGGCTTCGATACCAGTCATCAAGCAAGGCATTTCCAGGGCCAATATCAAAGCCTAACACCGCTTGCGTGCTAGGCTTTGATATTGGGCTTGGCAGATAAGTAATATTACTGATGCCACCAATATTTACCACGCATACATCATGGTTATTATCGGCAAAAATAGCTTGATGATAGGCTGGCACTAAAGGCGCCCCCTGGCCACCAAGGGCGATATCTTTTTCTCTAAACTTACCAATAACCCGAATCCCGGTTAAACAAGCTAAAGTTTGGCTACAGCCAATCTGCAGGGTAAATGGCTGGGAAAAAATGGGACGGTGACGAATTGTCTGACCATGATTACCAATGGCGCTGATGTCTGCTGGCGTTAGTGATTGTTGCTTTAAAAACCGTTGAATAGCGGCGGCAAATCTTGTTGCCAGCAACTTATCCAATGCCCCCATTTGGTCAATTTCATTGTTTCCTGGGGTGTATAGAGAGGTTATTTGTTGCCGGGTGTTAGCATCAAACGCTTGAAAATAAGAGGCAACAAGTTGGTGGGGGGGCTGGTTGAAATCAACCAGTGCGAGATCGATGCCGTCGGCACTGGTTCCTGACATCAGGCCTAGGTAAAACCTAGGCGTGAGGTTATTCGGCAACTGTCGTAACCGCGTTATCCGTAGCGGCTAAGAATGCTTGCTTGGAACCATCCAGCTGGATAAGCATGTTGTTGGCAACCAGGCTAAATTCCGCTTTATATTTTTTATTAATAGGCAGTGCATCAGGTAGTTTTACCGTGCGCGGGTTACGGTGCACACCATTTAACAAGAATTCATAATGCAAATGTGGCGCCTGTGATAATCCGGTAGAGCCGACATAACCAATCACTTGACCTTGTTTAACTCGTACACCTTTTTTCACGGCGCGTTTTGAAAAATGCAGGTATTTGGTCACTATGTTATTGGCATGCTGGATAAACACATAATTACCATTGTATTTATTATAGGTTGCGGCAATAACTCGACCATTACCCGCCGCTTTCACCGGAGTACCTTTCGGCGCGCGATAATCAACACCATTATGGGCTTTTACCCGTTTTAATATCGGGTGATAGCGTTTTGGTTTAAAGCTTGAACTGATGTATTGGAAGCTCACTGGCGCACGTAAGAACGATTTACGCATACTATCGCCATTGGCAGCATAGTACTCGCCATCTTTAAAGCGAATGGCCTTGAAGGTTTCGCCCTGATTACTAAATTCTGCCGCCAAGATATTGCCATGGCCAACAAAGTCGCCATCTACGTACTGGTTTTCAAACATCACGGTAAAACTGTCGCCTTCGCGAATATCCAGGGCAAAGTCAATATCCCAGCCAAATACATTGGCAAGATTCATCGTTTGGTTGTTGCTTAATCCCGCCGCTAATGCCGCACTCCAAAAATTACTGGTAATTTTAGCCTGGGCGTAGTCGATACGCGTTTCTATTTGTTTTCGTTCAACGCTACTGTAAAAGCCGGTATCCGTTTTATTGACAATTAGCGTGTCGGTTAACGACATTGGGTATTTTAATTTAATTAAATCACCATCATCATTGCTGGCGAATTTAATTTCATCCCCCACTCTTAATGAGCGCAGGTTTTTGCCATCTGTGGTGTTATCTACAGCATAAGTAGTGGCGGCACTAAAACCTAAGCGTTTAAATATTTTTCCTAATGAATCGCCACTTTTTACTGTTGCCGTCTGCCAGGAGATTTCTTCTGCTTTGTCTTCGGCCACTGGTTGCAGGACAATTTGAGTTTCTTCGGGAATTGCTAATTGGTAAATCTTACCTACTTCGATTGCCGATTTCGTATTATTACGACTTGCAGATGCCTTTTCTGAAGGAAAAACAAACAAAATCAGTAAAAAAAGGCTGCAACCACTGATCAACACCTGGTGTTTTTTGGGAAGCTCTAGAAATATATTCTTTAATTTAATCAATGCGTTACTGCTATATGTTGTTGTGACCACTAGTTTTCTACTGTCAACTATACCAAAAAAACTGAAAAACTCACAACCCTAGGGTTCCCACAAGCCGCCTATTTGCAGTAGAATTCCCTGATATTTATGAGAATCAGCTAAAATTAAAGGCGAAAAAATGACCGATGTTCAGCAAGCGTTTGCCGAAATTAAACGTGGCGCAGAAGAGATATTGCTTGAAGATGAATTGTTAGCAAAGTTAAAAACTGGCAAACCATTAAAAATTAAAGTAGGTTTTGACCCAACAGCCCCTGATCTGCATTTAGGTCATACTGTGCTTATTAACAAGATGCGTCAGTTTCAACAATTAGGTCACGAAGTTATTTTCCTTATCGGTGATTTCACCGGCATGATCGGCGACCCTACCGGCAAAAATGTTACCCGCAAGCCGTTAACTGAAGCCGACGTATTAGCCAATGCCGAAACCTATAAAGAGCAAGTATTCAAAATTTTAGACCCCGCCAAAACACGAGTTGAATTTAACTCAACCTGGATGGAAAAATTAGGCTCTGCCGGCATGTTAAAACTTGCATCGCGCCAAACCGTGGCACGAATGATGGAGCGTGATGACTTTAAAAAACGTTTCAAAGAAGGCCAGTCTATTGCAATACACGAATTTATGTATCCACTGGTACAAGGTTGGGATTCGGTAGCACTAGAGTCTGATGTAGAGCTTGGTGGCACCGATCAGAAGTTCAACTTGCTGATGGGCCGAGAATTGCAAAAAGGCGAAGGTCAGCGTCCACAAACCGTATTAATGATGCCATTGCTTGAAGGCTTGGATGGCGTGCAAAAAATGTCTAAATCATTAGGCAACTACATTGGCATTACCGACAGCCCGAACGATATGTTTGGTAAAATCATGAGCATTTCTGATGTGTTAATGTGGCGTTACTACGATTTATTAAGCTTTAAACCGATTGCTGAAATTGAAGGCTTTAAAACGAAAATTAGCGAAGGCGCTAACCCTCGCGATATTAAAATTGAATTGGCAAAAGAGCTTATTGAACGCTTCCACAGTAGCGATGCGGCAACTGCAGCGCATCAAGAGTTCATCAATCGTTTCCAAAAAGGTGCGATGCCAGATGAAATTGATGAGAAATCGGTTACTGCTGAAGGCGGTGAAATTGCCATTGCTAATTTATTAAAAGATGCAGGCTTAGTCGCCAGTACTTCTGAAGCCATGCGTATGATCAAACAAGGTGCGGTTAAAATTGATGGTGAAAAAGTTAACGACAATAAATTGCAATGCAAATCGGGCACGGTTGCGGTTTACCAGGTTGGTAAGCGTAAATTTGCCAAAGTTACGCTGACCTAAGTAATAATTCCAAACGGCTTTTCCTTCTGAGCTTCAAAGCCAGTGTTAACATTAACACTGGCTTTTTTATGCCGTTATGGCTTAAAGTTAAATAATTGAAATCTGGTAAAATCTAATCAATGATCACTAAAATAAATATCCTGCTCTATTTAACCACAATCGCCACTTCAGTGTTGCTTATCGCTTGCACCTCAAATATTGACACTGACTATAACGATGAGTTTGATTTTACTCAGGTTAAGAGTTATGGCATTTTCCCGCGCGAGTCAAAGTTTACCGAGTTGCAAAGAATGAGTGACTTTCAACGCAACCGCATTGAATTGGCGATAGAAAATCAAATGGACGGCCAGGATTTTGAATATAAAAACTTCGAACAGGCAGACGTTATCGTCACTTATTTTCTGGTGGGAAACAGTTTAGGGGATTTGCAAAAATACAATAAAGGGGTGATGGCCTGTTTGGCTTGTAGTCAAAAAGAGCAAGCGTCTTTAAATGCCGGGATTCGACGTTCAATGTTGGTTATCGACATCTTGGACAGTGACAAAAAACGTTCCGTTTTTCGGGGTTTTATCAAGGTAGATATTAAAGAAAAGAATACCAGTGAAGAAAATCAGGCGGAAACGGTGCAAGCGGTAAAACAAATTTTATCGCAATTTCCACCGAAACAGTGATTTCCAAGAAACACTGAGTTGAGAAAACGAGTAGGGTCTTGCTATAATGGCCCAAAATGAAAGCGCACGCTTTAGAGTAATACCAATACAGGCAATTTAATGACATTTCCAAATGATGAAAACGGTTCAGTTTTAGCTGAAATGCAAGAAGCAGGCATCGACTTGTCACAACCGGTTATTGTTGAATTTTTTCAATTATTTGAACAGCAAGATAATGCCAATGCCTTGGCTCAACATATAACCAATAGTGAGATGGACGTTAAAGTTAATGTTCACCCAGACCAAACGCCGAATGTTTGGGATGTAGATTGTCAAATTGAAATGATCCCAAGTTATGACAATATTGTTGCCATGGAAGAAACCTTTGAAAAGCTAGCGAGAAAATTTGATGGCTACAACGATGGTTGGGGCGTTCATTATGCATAAAACGTTTCGGCACCAGTTTCGGTTCACGAATCAATAAAATGGTGATCAGTGAGGTAAAAAATATCGCCACTACATACTCGGTTTGCACGGTCCAAAATACTGGAGCACCTAAAATGATGTCTCTGATTGTACCACCACCGACAGCAGTAACGGCGGCTAAAACCATCACCCAAAATGGGTCTAAACGATAGCGCCCGGCTAATAATGCCCCGGATAATGCAAAGACTATGACCCCAAAAATATCGGCAAAATAAATAAACGTACTTATTGGGTTGTCACTAGGTACCATGGGTTAAACTCTGCTATTGCTCTTGGTTTACTGTCGGCAAATTGGCTGCTTGCCAACCATTCATATCACCAACCAGATGACTTACTTGGTGAAAACCACTGTCTTGCAATAGCTTAATCGCGATGCCTGCCCGTCGCCCCGAGCGGCAATAGACCACGATGTTTTTATCTTTATATTGCTCAATCGATGATATTTTATCGCTCAGCTGAAGATGGGAAATATTGACCGCACCCTTGATATAGCCGGCTTGATATTCTTCAGCACTGCGCACATCGAGTAATAACCATTCTTCATTTTCTTGCTGCATGCTCAGTAACTGCTGCTGCTCGACTTCAGCAGGGAGTGCCGCAATATATGGCTGATAAGTACAAGCCGATAGCAAGGCAATAAATAGTAAAGCTAGACATTTTTGTAACATTGAAACTCCTGATTTTAAACTGATATATGCTCAATATAGCTTACATTACAGGCTATAAAAAATCCTAAAATAATATTTTAGGATTTTATTCATTAAGTTAACCTTCGTTTCGGTTAACTTAATGATTTACCTTTTAAATCATTTAACATATTGATCACCAGCTCAGAAGAATTCACTGACGCGGTTTCTAAATAGGCTTCAAATGAGGTCGGTGATTCTTTACCTGCAATATCACTCATTGAGCGAATTACCACAAACGGCAGGTTAAACTGGTAACAAGTTTGGGCAATTGCCGCACCTTCCATTTCAACGGCAGCCATGGTGGGGAAGTTTGCTCGTGCTTTGGCAATATCATCATCTTTGGTCATGAAGGTATCGCCCGTGGTAATTAACCCGGTTAAGGTTTGAATATCCACTAATTTATCGATGCCTGATTGTGCTGCGGTAACTAACGTAGGGTGCGGGAGAAATGCTGCCGGCATGCCCGGTAATTGACCAATTTCATAGCCAAACGCGGTAACATCTACGTCGTGATGACGAACTTCCGAGCTGATCACGATATCACCCACTTTTAACGATTGTTCAAAACCACCAGCAGAACCGGTATTGACGATGTAATCTGGGCCATATTTTTCAATCATTAGTGCTGTTGCCAAAGCTGCGGCAACTTTACCGATACCAGACTGCACTAAGACGACGTCTGTGCCTTCTATTTGACCGGTAAAAAAGGTGTAACCGGCATGTTGATGTTCTGCAAAGTTTTCCAGTTTTGCTTTTAAAATCGCAACTTCCGGCTCCATCGCGCCGATAATACCTGCTTTCATTAGTGCTACTCTTAGATTAGTAAATAATTGTCGCAATTATAGAGCGAAATTATGGCAATTACATTAAATAATATTGGCTCTTAGTCTAATAATAAATGGGTTGGTCGTGTTTGGGGATATGGATCAAATTTAAGTTGGCTTGTCGTGCTCTGTTTACTGCCAGCTGGCTGGCCGAAGCTAAACTTATCAGCGTACCTACGTTGGCAATTATCGCTTTGTGGACTAATTCAACGGAGCAACGGCTGGTGACTAAAAAAGCCAATTCACCCGTTGGCTGTACTTTCATTTGTAGTTTGCAACCGATAAGTTTATCTAAGGCATTGTGTCGGCCAATGTCTTCTCGACAGGCGATTATTTTATTATTTTGCAATAAAAATGCGGCATGCATGGCGCCAGAACTTTGGCCTTGTGTTTGCCATGATAGTAATTGTTGTTTTAATGCTAAGACACTGGCTGAGTCTGGCACTTTGCTGCGGATTAACGGCGTCAGCTTTGGCATCGCTTGTGCAAGTGAAATGACTCCACAGATACCACAGCCGCTATTGCCTTGGATTTGTCTCCCTGCCGCTTGCAATTTTGATAAACACCGATTGGCAATTTGCACGTTTACCATGGCAGTGAGCTCTGCAGAATTGATGCTGATGTCTAGGTCGTGGATATCATAAGTATTGGCAATCACGCGCTCGCTGAACAAAAAACCAAAGGCAAAATCTTCAAGGTCGTTTGGGTTTAACATCATCACCGCATAGTCAATATTATTGATGGTGATCGCCACCGCGTACTCTTTTACCAGCAACTTGGTATTCGATAGATCAGCTACATGTTTTTCCATAATCTCAATCGTTGTGCGTTATAGCAAGTTGACTAAATATACCAAACGACATAAATACTGCCCATTGTTAGACAAATCTAAACAGATAATGAAATGGTAGCTGTTGACCCATTGTAGCATTAGGGCAATTTATTTTAACTTTTTTGATTAACTAACCTGCCATATTAACTTTCTTCTCTGAGGGCAGGACACCGCCGAATCATTGTCAACTGTTTATCCACAATCGAGCATTGACCCTCGCCCTGTTTCTATAGTGGACTGAAAACGCAGAGCATTATACTAATGGCGCGATTTATGCTCACTATGATTTGAAATTTAAAATTAGGTAAGTAAGGTTGCAACACAGTAAAAATGATCAGTGCGATGACTCGCTGGGCTAGAAAAAACGAAGTTTTGGTCTAAACTATGGAGTGCAAAACTCATGTTCAACTGAGGAATGAAATTATGAATTCAATCCGCACCCTTAAGGGAATAGCAGTCCGAATAATGCTTCAGCTCAAGGTGTATCTGGGGACGGGATTTCAGCATGAACAATATAGACACGAGATGAAGTCGGCAACACTCAGTCGGCGAAGCCGCATAGGCCATGTCATTGCCCTGGCATGCTGCTGTTTGCTGGGCATACACCCGGGCCAAGCCCTAGCCGAAGAGGAAATCGTGATTCAGTCCGTCGGCAACAGCCCTGTGGATGAAACAGATCCGGCGCTCACCGCCGGGGAACGTGGCGGTTTCAGGGGGGCGTTATGCGATGTGCCGACCGATGGTGCCACTAGCCCGCTCTTTGACGCCCAATCCTTTAGCCAGCAGATGCTGCGCTTTGAGGAGTTCGGCACCAGAAAACTCGAAGGACCATGTCCCGCTGGCGATTGTCCGCTGACGCTGCCAGTGCCAATCAACGCCTATAGCACGGTAGGTAGCGCGGCGCTGGACAACTTTTTAAATCAGCGTATTCATCCCTTTCCCACTGAGCAGCGCAATAATAACGTCCTCAACCCCTGGCAGCCGGCCATCGAGAGCATGCACACGGGACCATTGCAACCCCTGACGCCGGGGGCGCCGACCAGCTACGCCGATGGCAGACCACCGGGAGCGCAATACGGCCATCAGCGTTGGCAGGAATTTTTTCCGCAGGTCTATTTCGAGTCGGCGATCGCCGGCGCGCGCGACAGCCGCGGCGCTCGCGACCAGTACCAGAAGCATCAATACAGCTTCGGCGAGTTCGGCAAGGGGCCTGACGGAGAATCGGGCACCAGTGACGACGGACTCTATCATAATACCACTGGGGTGCCGGGATTTGAGGGCACTACCGCTGGCATCCCCATCAGGTTTCATCCCAATATGCCGGTGCAGGATCCCCAGTCGCTCTGGACCTTCGACGGCACTCTGCCGCCGAAGCTGCTGATGGCACGCTACGGTGAACCCATACTGTTTCGCAATCATGACGCGCTGCCGATCAAGTTCGAGGCCAACCGCGGCTTTGGCAATCACTTCATTACCACCCACGAGCACAATGGTCACACACCGGCCGAGAGTGACGGTTATGCCAATGCCTTCTTTCTTCCCGGTCAGTTTTATGATTACCACTGGCCGATTATCTTGGCCGGACAGGATTCGATAAACACCGATGCCACAGATAAGCGGGCCTCAAGCCCCTGCATTCCAGGGGAAACCATGGTGATCAGCAAAGCCGGCGCGACTCCGCCCACCTCATACACCAAGACAAATGTGACCTGTCCGGCCGAGGGCCGTATTAACATTCCCGGTGACTGGCGCGAAACCATGAGTACCCACTGGTTTCATGATCATATGCTCGACTACACCGCCCAAAATGTCTACAAAGGCAATGCGGCCATGATGAATTACTATAGCGCGCTTGATCGGGGCAACGAGTGCGTGGAAGACGACGTCAACCTGAGGTTGCCCAGCGGCTGTGCCATGGGTCCGCACAGTTGGGGCAACCGTGACTATGATGTCAACCTGGAAATAGCCGGTAAGGCTTGGGGCCAGGATCCCGCCGCCTATACCGGAACCACGGTGGCTGATACCCGCGGCCAGCTCTGGTTCGCCACCTTCCAGGATGACGGCTTCCTCGGCGACCGGATGACAGTTAACTGGCTCTACGATCCCTACTTAGAGGTCCGTGCACGCCGTTACCGCTTCCGCATCCTCAACGCCCATGTGTCGCGCTTCTTTCGGATTGCCTTGGTTGTTAGGCGAGCCGATGGCAACGGCGAGTTTACCGGTGAGACGGCGAATGCCTCCTATGATCGGGTGCCGTTTCATATGATCGCCAACGACGGCAATATCATGGAGCATGCGATACCGTTCGATGGCAGCATGGATCTCGATGCCGATGGTAAGACGTTGGATCACTTTGGCATTCTGCCGACCCAGTCGATCGCCGAGCGCTATGACATTATCGTCGACTTCAGCCAGTTTGCCCCGGATGCCCCAGGCAATATCAGCCAGTTTGGCACAGAGCCGAAGCTCTACATGGTCAACCTGCTGGAACATGAAGATGGCAGGAACCCGGTGCGAATGGTGCCTCTGGCCGAGATATTGGCCGGCGATTATGACGATTGTGACACCATTGTTGGCAAGTTCCTGGAGCTGAGGGTCAAACGATATAGCGGCACCGATCTAAGCATGAACCCCGCCGACTATGTGCCGGGTAAAAAGAAGATGATCCCGCTGCCCGAGATCACCGAACAGGAGCTCGCCAATGCGCATCACCGGACCTTTGTCTTCGGCAGAGGCGCCGCCACCGACAAGGAGCCGGTGACCATCACTCAGGCCAGTTTCACCGACAGCCCGGCACCGAGTCAAGCCGGCAATAACTTTCCGTTTGAGGTCAACGGCGAAGGGGTTAATCATACCGAGTTCGAGCAACAGCCCGAAGAGGCCAATAAACCCTGGGGCATTGCAACCGATGGCAGTGATATTACCTTGCCGATGGATCCACGTCGGCTCTCGGCGGCGCCCAAGCTGGGGGATTTTGAGATCTGGCATCTGCAAAACGGTGGTAATGGCTGGAGCCACAATGTCCACATTCATTTCGAGGAGGGACGGATCCTGACCCGTGATGGTGAGGCGCCCCCCGAGTGGGATAAGTGGGCCCGTAAGGATGTTTACCGCATCGGTCCCATGGACGACAGTGGCGATGAGGTCACTCTGGCCATCCGTTTCCGGGAGTTTGCCGGTACCTTCATGGAGCATTGCCATAATACCCAGCACGAGGACCATTCGATGTTGTTGCGCTGGGACATCGAGAACCCGGGCCAGCTTAAAGCCTTCCTGACACCGGAGCCGCAGTGGAATGGCTGTACCTACACCGAGAGCTTCGAGCTGCCAACCGCCAGTGCAGTGCGGGCGGCACAGGTTGGCGATGTCGAGGCGGCGGATGACTTCCTTAATGATCACGAGGCAAGCGAATTGCTCTGTCCACCGGGCGTTACAACGGCCTGTCCTGGGACTCCTGATGGAGTCGTACTGGAACTGACCTTTACCGGCATCGTCAATGAGAGCGGACGCATCCGGATTATGGGCAATATTGGCGCCGGCAATCAAGCCACCGCGCCTGGCCTGCAGTGCCGTACGAAACCCGACGGAGAATTTCGCTGTCGCGGCAGGGGACTGACCCCAGGTGATACGATCACGGTGACAACCTCGGGGGCAGCGCCAGAGCCAGCAACGATCACAGGTATGGTCGATCAACGCGGACGCATTGAAATCACTGGCAACGTCGGAGCCGGCAATCAGGCCAGCGCGCCGGCTCTGCGCTGTATTACCGATCCCCGCGGCGACTTCCGTTGTCGCGGCAGGGGGTTGACCCCAGGGGACGCAATCACGGTAACCGGGAGCTAAAAACTGTGATTGGCTGAGTCAGAGGACTCATGCCTTACCATGGTCCGGCAGGGGCACGACAGGCGAGCCCCTGCGGCCCATTTCCAATGATAACCATCATTTCGCAAGGAGTCTTTGTCATGCGCAATTATATTTTAGTCAGCCGGGTGGTGCTTGCCGCCCTTTTTCTGGTGAGCGCCATGAACCTGACAATCAGGCCGGCAGCAGCCGCAGGCGGCAACTACTTTCCCAACATTCCCCTTATCACCCATAATGGCAAAAAGGTTCATTTATACGATGATTTGCTCAAGGATAAAGTGGTCGTTATCAACTTTATTTATACCAGTTGTCCAAACAGCTGCCCGCTGGAAACCGCTCGTTTACGTGCGGTACAAGAGCTGCTTGGAGATCGTGTTGGCCGGGATATCTTTATGTATTCCATCACCATAGATCCCGAGGTCGATACCGTGCAAGTCCTCAACCACTATGCCGATAAATTTAACATCGGGCCCGGTTGGCTATTCCTTACCGGCAAGGAAGATGACATTATTTTGCTGCGCAAAAAACTTGGCTTATATATGGATGAAATCCAGAATGGTGATGATCTGGATCATAATCTCACCATGATCGTTGGCAATGAGGCAACCGGCAAGTGGATCAAGCGCTCGCCGTTTGATAACCCCAAAGGGCTGGCGAACCTCATCGGTTATGATCTTTTTGATGGCATGGTACCACGCAAGGGGGCCAAGAGTTATGCCAGTGTCCCCGAAGTGTCCAAGCTATCACGCGGACAATATCTTTATCGCACCCGCTGCATCGCTTGTCATACCCTGGGACTGGGGGACGGGCTCGGACCGGATTTATTGGGAGTAGTAGACAAGCGGGACAGGACATGGCTTGCCCGATGGCTTAAAGTTCCGGATAAAATGCTGGCAGAGAAGGATCCTATTGCGATGAAGCTGTTTGCCCAATACCAGGAGCTGGCCATGCCGAATCTACAGCTCAGCGATATCGACGTGGCCGCGCTGATCGACTACATGGCCGCCGAAAGCCGCCGCATCGCCATGACGAATGTCGAGGCTGCTGTCAAGGACGAGCCGGACAACCACAAACACCACTAAAGTCCCGTCAAGGCGTTGCGGGAGCCGGCCTGGCTGGTAGGTTTTACCTCTTGCTCAGACAATCCCTGATCTGGTTTGCACAACAGCAGCAGGCACTTGTGTTTCATCTTAAACTTTTCGAAAACAGTTGCGTAATACGCATGAATAGTCATTGCTTTTGCGCTAGCTGCAGCTGGACCGCGAGAGACTGTGTCACGGAAGTCATCCGTACGACCTCTACCTCTATCTTGCCCGGTCCCAGGAGTTCGTCGACCAGCTTTTGTGAAAAAGGCCAATAGTTAAGATCGGCATTCAATAACAAGGGCCCCTGAATACCGGTTGGGATGGTAAAGGTATAATCGACAATGGCATAACCTTTTGGCAGGATCCGGGTATCGGCAAGCACCCGATCGACTTCCCAGACGTTCAACTCGACAACGTCATTGTGTTTATCTCCCAGATACACCTTGAAGTTTCTGGTCCCCGACTCGGTCTGACCATTGCGGATCGCGCCCGAACGATAGATGAGATTTCCTCTGCTATCCGTCACTTTGAAATCAACCCACATTTCCCGACCTTCCGGAAACCCGGTCGGAATTTTGTGGCCGGCGCCGACATTGCTGACTTTGACCTTAATGGTCGCTAGCTCCCCGCCGAGCAGCGATTGCTTCGGCGTCAGCACTTCAATGGTGGCGGCCGATCTGAGCATATTTCGTGCGCGCTCCGCCATCTCTGGTTGACCAAAATGTTTGTGCAGCGTGACATTGCCGCCGGTGAAGTGATGGGAGGCAATATGATCGCGTTGCTTGCCCATAGGTGCGGATTTCCCCGGGTTGATGGTGACTCCAGGTCCGGGGGTCATGTGACAGTCCTGGCACTGAATTCCCTGCTCGTTGTAGGCGCTCTCGCTCCACTCGTCGTAGGTCCGCTCAATCGGTGTGCTGTTAAACGGGTGAGAAACATTATGGCAAACCGCGCAAAACTCTGATTTTGTCAGCAGTTCAGAGTAATTAGATTCATGATAAGGAGAAGGCGCATCGCGGTGGGGGCCGAACTTGACGCGCTTGCCATTGTCACTGGGCGTTAATACATAGGCACCGTTATCGTTGCCGCTGACGGCTGAAATATTATGGCAGACTTCGCAGCTAACACCTGGAGGCGTAAACGGCTTGCGAAAGTCTGCTGGGGTGGTGTTATATGCCGTCATGCCGATAGGGCTATGGCAGCCGATACAAAAATTATCCACCTTGGCGTCAGTCGCCTCACTTGCCCGCTGAAGTAAGGCCTGGTAAATTGGGTCAATCCACGCTTGGGCCATCGCGGATCCCTGCCATTGTCGATAAATTTCCTGATGGCAACCACGACAGGTTTCAGCAGAGTCAAACATCTCCGGGGTCAGGTGCCGCCCTTGAGTCGATGCTCGCGATGGGTAAAATGGCATCGCGTCTGGTGTCTTTTCGAGCGCGCTACGTTCGGGTTGCACCCACTTATCATTGCCCGCCAACGGCGAGACACTGATCCCGGCCAAGATAAAAGTGAATAAAAACAGCAGCAAAGACCTGAGAACCGGGCCGCGGCCAATAAATGTCCGCCCGATAAGACGAGAATGATTCTTGTTAGGCATGTGCAACCTCAATTATTCCATTATAAAGAGCACCAAGTGCATGCTGTTTGGTATTTACCGTATAGCAAACAAACTAAAACTATATTTTTACTTTTAAACGATATGCATCAATTGCGCCATAAAGGAATTAATCAAATTTTTCAGCTAGATATGAAAACTAGTCGCAAGCCATTACGTTCGAGTGTATAACAAGCTGACAGTATGCGACCGCGGTAAGTTGCTAATGAGTGAACATGGGCTGGCCTTATCCATCAGGGGATTATTGTCGAGTTGCGCCCGCATCAAGCCCTACCCCCTCAGCAATAAAGTCAATTAAAGCAATTTATTTCAACTTGTTAGATTGAGCAAACTGCCATATAAACCTTATCCTCTGGGGCCCAGTCACGGCCGTATCAGTGTCAGCTTATTAAACACAACAAGGCTTTGACCTTGGCCCTGTTTTTATAGTTGACTGAAAAATAGGACTATTATGCTGATGGCGTGATTTATGCTAACAATAGTTTTCAAAGTAAAAATGTGGTTAAAGCAAGGTTGGAGCAAAATAAACACGCAGTGCGATGAAATCGCCGATATGGAAATAATATTCGCGGTGGATCTGGACTAGGCAGTGGACAGCCAAAGGTCAACTGAGGAGTTAAATTATGGATTTAACCAGCACGTTTAAGGGAATAGTAGCCCGAATATTACCCCCTCTCAAGGTGTATCAAGGTGGGGGATTTCATAAACAAGATAGACAGGACTTGAAGTCGGGGACAAACTATCGACGAAACAGCATAGGCCATGTCATTCCTCTGGCTATGTTCTCTTGTCTGCTGGGCATGCACCCGGGCCAGGTTCTGGCCGAAGAGGATATCGTGATTCAGTCCGTGGGCAACAGCCCGGTGGATGAAGCAAATCCAGCGCTCACTGCCGGGCTTGAAGGCGGTTTCAGGGGGGCGTTATGCGATGTGCCAACCGACGCTGCCCCTAGCCCATTGTTTGGTGCCCAATCCTTCAGCCAGCAGATGCTGCGGTTTGAGGAGTTCGGCACCAAAAAGCTTGAAGGGCCATGTCCCACTGGTGACTGTCCGCTGACGCTGCCACCGCCGCCCGATGCCTATAGAATGGTCAATGGTGCGGCGCTGGACAATTTTCTAAATCAGCGTATTCATCCTTATCCCACCCAGCAGCGCAATGATAACCTCCTCAATCCTTGGCAGACGGCCATTGAGAGCATGCACACCGGGCCATTGCAACCCCTGACGCCGGGGGCGCCGACCAGCTACGCCGATGGCAGACCACCGGGAGCGCAATACGGCCATCAGCGGTGGCAGGAATTCTTTCCACAGGTCTATACCGAGACGGCGGTATCTGGCGCGCGGAACAGCGGCGGTGCTCGCGATCAGTATCAGAAGCATCAGTATGCCTTCGGCGAGTTCGGCAAGGGGCCCGACGGAGAATCTGGCACGAGCGACGACGGACTCTATCACAATACCGTGGGGCTTCCGGGATTTGAGGGCACTACCGCAGGCATCCCCATCAGGTTTCATCCGAATATGCCGGTGCAGGATCCCCAGTCGCTCTGGACCTTCGACGGAACCCTGCCGCCGAAGCTGTTGATGGCACGCTACGGCGAACCGATACTGTTTCGCAATCATGACGCGCTGCCGATCAAGTTCGAGGCCAACCGTGGCTTTGGCAATCACTTCATTACCACTCACGAGCATAATGGTCACACACCGGCCGAGAGTGACGGTTATGCCAATGCCTTCTTCCTTCCGGGTCAGTTTTACGATTACCACTGGCCGATGATTTTAGCCGGACAAGATTCGATAAATGCCGATGCCACTGATAAGCGGGCCTCGACCCCCTGCGTTCCCGGGGAAACCATGGTGATCAGCAAACCCGGTGCGACCCCGCCCACCTCATTCACCAGGACGACTGTGACCTGTCCTCGTACTGGTCCAGACAAGGGTCGGATTAACATCCCCGGTGACTGGCGCGAAACCATGAGCACCCACTGGTTTCATGATCATATGCTCGATTACACCGCCCAGAATGTCTACAAGGGTAATGCGGCCATGATGAACTACTATAGCGCGCTTGACCGGGGTAACGAGTGTGTGGAAGACGGTGTCAACCTGAGGTTCCCCAGCGGCTGTGCCATCGGTCCGCATAGCTGGGGCAACCGTGACTATGATATCAACCTGGAAATAGCCGGTAAAGCTTGGGGTCAGGATCCCTCCGCCTATACGGGAACTACGGTGGGTGATACCCGCGGCCAGCTCTGGTTCGCCACCTTTCAGGATGACGGCTTCCTCGGCGACCGGATGACGGTTAACTGGCTCTACGATCCCTACCTAGAGGTCCGTGCGCGCCGTTATCGCTTCCGCATCCTCAATGCCCATGTGTCGCGTTTTCTGCGGGTCGCCCTGGTGGTTGAGCGAGCCGACGGCAACGGCGAGTTTGCCGGTGAAACGGCGAGTGTTTCCTATGATCGCGTGCCGTTTCATATGATCGCCAACGACGGTAATATCATGGAGCATGCGATACCCTTCGATGGCAGCTTAGATCTCGATGCCGATGGTGAGACGTTGGATCACTTTGGCATTCTGCCGACCCAGTCGATCGCCGAGCGCTATGACATTATCGTCGACTTCAGCCTGTTCGCCCCGGATGCCGCGGGCAACATCAGCCAATTTGGCGCAGAACCTAAGCTCTACATGGTCAACCTGCTGGAACATATAGATGGCAAGGGTCCTGATGGAATGGTGTCTCTGGCCGAGGTACTGTCCGGTAGCTATGACGATTGTGACACCATTGTCGGCAAGTTCCTCGAGCTGCGGGTCAAACCCTATGGCGGCATCGATCTGAGCATGAGCCCAGCAGACTATGTGCCGGGTAAAAAGAAGATGATCCCGCTGCCCGAGATCACCGAACAGGAGCTTGCGGACGCGCATCACCGGACCTTTGTCTTCGGCAGGGGCGCCGCCACCGACAAGGAGCCGGTGACCATCACCCAAGCCAGCTACACCGACAGCCCGGTACCTAATCAACCCGGCAATAACTTCCCGTATGAGGTCAACGGCGAGGGGGTCAACCATACCGAGTTCGAGCAACAGCCCGAAGAGGCTAATAAACCCTGGGGCATCCAAACCGATGGTAGTGAGTTTACGTTGCCGATGGATCCGCGCCGGCTCTCGGCGGCGCCTACACTGGGCGATTTTGAGATCTGGCATCTGCAAAACGGCGGTAACGGCTGGAGTCACAATATCCACATTCATTTTGAGGAGGGACGGATCCTGACCCGAGATGGCGAGGCGCCCCCCGAATGGGATAAGTGGGCCCGCAAGGATGTTTACCGGATCGGTCCCATGGACGACAGCGGCGACGAGGTCACCCTGGCCATACGTTTCCGGGAGTTTGCTGGTACCTTCATGGAGCATTGCCACAACACCCAGCACGAGGATCATGCGATGCTGATGCGTTGGGATATCGAGAATCCGGGTCAGCTTAAAGCCTTCCTGACACCGGAGCCGCAGTGGAATGGCTGCACCTATACCGATAGCTTCGAGTTGCCAACTGCCAGTGCGGTGCGGGCGACGCAGGTCGGCGATGTCGTGGCAGCGGAGAACTTTCTGCAGGATAACCAAGTAAGCGATTTGCTCTGTCCGCCGGGGGCTACGACGGCCTGTCCAGGAGTCGCCGATGTTATCATAACGGAACCTACCTTTACCGGTACGGTCAACGAGAGTGGACGCATCCTGATTAGAGGCAACGTGGGGGCTGGCAATGAGGCCACCGCACCAGGTCTACAGTGTAGTACAGATCTCGATGGCGACTTCCGTTGTCGCGGCAGGGATTTAACTCCAGGTGATACGATCACAGTAACAGTCTTGGTGGTAGCAACGTTCACAGGTACGGTGGATCAGCGCGGACTCATTACAATCACAGGCAACGTGGGAGCAGGCAACCAGGCCACCGCGCCGGAGCTGCGCTGTAGTACCAGTCCCGAGGGCGACTTCGAGTGTCGCGGCAGGCGACTGACCCCGGGTGATGTGATCGCCGTAACTGCGGGCTAAAGGCTTTAGTTTGATGAGTCAGAGACTCATTTATAACCATGGTCAGGCAGGGGCACGGCATGCCGTACTCCTGCGACCCATTGCCAATAATTACAATCAGTTTACAAGGAGCCCGTGTCATGCGCAATTATAGCTTAGTCAACCGGGTGGTGATTGCCGCCCTTTTTCTGGTGAGCGCGATGAGCCTCACCATTGGACCGGCAGCAGCCGGAGGCGGCAACTACTTTCCCAACATTCCCCTTATCACCCATGACGGTCAAAAGGTTCATTTTTACGATGATCTGATCAAGGATAAAGTGGTCGTTATCAACTTTATTTATACCAGTTGTCCAAACAGCTGCCCACTGGAAACCGCTCGCTTACGCGCAGTACAAGAGCTGCTCGGAGAGCGTGTTGGCCGGGATATCTTTATGTATTCGATCACCATAGATCCCGAGGTGGATACCGTGCAAGTCCTCAGCCACTATGCTGAAAAATTTAACATCGGGCCAGGCTGGGTCTTCCTTACCGGTAAGGAAGATGACATTATTTTGCTGCGCAAAAAACTTGGCTTATATATGGATGAAATCCAGAATGGTGATGATCTGGACCATAATCTCACGATGATCGTTGGCAATGAGGCTACCGGCAAGTGGATCAAGCGCTCGCCCTTCGATAACCCCCAAGGGCTGGCAAACCTCATCGGTTATGATCTGTTCGATGGCATGGTACCGCGCGCGGGTGCCAAGAGTTATGCGAGTGTCCCCGAAGTGTCCAAGCTATCACGCGGACAATATCTTTATCGCACCCGCTGCACCGCTTGTCATACCCTGGGACTAGGGGACGGGCTCGGACCGGATTTGTTGGGAGTAGTAGACAAGCGGGACAGGACATGGCTTACCCGGTGGCTCAAAGTTCCGGATAAAATGCTGGCAGAGAAGGATCCCATTGCGATGAAGCTGTTTGCCCAATACCAGGAGCTTGCCATGCCTAATCTACAGCTCAGCGATATCGACGTGGCCGCTCTGATCGACTACATGGCCACCGAAAGCCGCCGCATCGCAATGACGAATGTTGAGACTTCTGCCAAGGACGAGCCGGACAACCACAAACACCACTGAAGTCGCACCTAGGCGCTGCGGGAGCCGATCTGGCCGGCAGGCTTTCGTCGCGAGCTAATAGAACAGTGGGTAAATCTGTGTCAGCTTGCTATACCTATCCATTGGTTTTATCTCTTTACGGAGCGCTTTAATCCAGCTCCCGGCCAAAGATGGCGGCAATGACGGTGTCCCTGAGGTGGTCTCCTGACGAAGTCGGTGCCAGCGATTCAATCCAAACGAGTCGCTGTGGCAGAGCAACCGCTAAAACTCCTTTCATTAGTCTTCTAACAATAAACCAGGGCATCAATTTTTGTTGTCAGATAATTTTACACTCTGTGATTTTTAATAAAAATACACAGCCAAAACTTACTCTAAGTAACTAATAAATATATATATTTATTAGTTGGCACAGGAACTGCATGTTTGACTTTGATTAATACATAGTTTGACCTCGGTAAATATAAGGTTGTGTCTTGGTCAATGTGAAGTTAAGACTTGGTCAATGACCAGTATGCCAAATAAGGTTTACTCTCTTCACATACTAAAAGTTATTAGCATATGAGTTTGTAAACCAATGATGCTGCCGCTGTGGCAGCAAATAAAATATATTATGGAGAACTATTATGAAACATAAAATTCTAGCATACGCCCTGGCTACGGCCATGTTACTGATTGGGGCGGCACCGGCATCGGCGGGAATAATCAGTACTTTTAATGGCTCAGCATTAGCGGATATTGATGCCGAAGGCGGCGCATCAACGACACTTTCGATCACTGATATGGGTTCGATCATGGATCTCAATATCGCCATGATGATCAATAACTCTATTGCGGAGCCTGGCTTCTTTGAGGCATTCGTCTCTGATATGACTATTACCCTGTTTCATGACGGAGTATTAGTAACCTTGTTTAGCAGCACGGGAGGCGGTGATTTTGGCATTATGGATATAATATTCGATGATGAGGCGGCAAACCAAGTCGATGAAGGAGATGCTATGACTTGGATGGGATCCTGGCAGCCTGACGGCCTTCTATCGGCCTTCGACGGCATGGATATTAGCGGAGATTGGATCCTTAGCTTCCAGGACAACCACTTCAGTGACGAAGGTGATGAGCTGATCGCATGGAGCTTGATCGTAGAATTGCCAGATATGAGCGGTGGCACTGGCGGTGGCTGTGATGGTGACTGTGGTGGTGGCGGTGGCAATAACCAGATCCCTGTGCCTTCCACTGTATTGTTATTTGGCCTAGGAATGGCAGCACTTGGCCTCAGACGTCAAAACAACCAAAGCCGGTCGGTAGCAGCATTATAACATGCTGGCAACCCCCTACTCTAAACAAGTTCAACCTTAATCGGAGTCGATCATGAATTATCCACTATTGAAATTCACATTATTTTTCGCTATTGCCGTTATTACCACTAATGCCATAGCGATTGAAAAACGAGAACACTTCGACGAACTTGAAAAAGGAATGACGAATGCGGGTATCGCTTTCGACAAATATGAAGCTTGTTTAGATAAAGCGCTCGCTGCTAAGTCAGGTGACGTTTGCCAGATTCGGCAATCGGACGCTCACTTAGCGTTAAGCGAGTTAAGAAATAAGGTAGACCAGGTACGAAATGCGGTTGATTCCAGCATTGATATCTGCGTCTTGATAAACGAATAAAGGTTAGATTATGGTCCTTATATCACTTGTCCCATAGTCAGGCTGCAGTGCATCAGGCATTACATCAGATAGTGCCGTTAAATTAAACAGGTAGGTATATGAACAGAGTACGACCAGATTTTTATTTTTAAATCTCTGTTTTAGTATGTCATGTGGTTCGGTTAATGTTCTTTAGTGAGTCGTAAGAGTAGCGAACTAACAGCGTAGCAAACGGTCGGCGGCCATAGATTTGGCCGTAACGCCATGCTGTAACCGGCAATTATGACAAAACAACGTTATAAGGTTAATATTCAATGAAACGATTAAAACCAACCCCGTCGGCCTTGCGCCGACACGCCGGCCCAAAGCGGTCGCTCCTGGCTATTGCCATCACCCTAGGCCTCGCCGGTGGGCCAATTCTATGGTCCGAAACCGCAGACGCAGCCTCAGACCTAGCATTCAACACCGAAGATCTGGACTTCATCCTTAAGCAGATTAAATACGCCGAGCGGCACGCCGCCGGTGAAGACTTGCTTGACATCCTTCCTAACGCGAGTATTCCCTGGGGCCTGCGTACGGTTGATGGTTCATTCAACAACCTGATCCCGGGAAATGAAAATTTCGGTCAGGCCGATCAGGAATTCCCGGCAGAGGTTGTTCGGGTCTATCCGGACGCTCAGGACCTGACCATGGTCCTTGCGCCCGGAACAGGTGAGCAAGTTAATGATGCAACAACTTATAAATCGGGCAACGGTAAGACGGTGCAGGACTCGACCCCACGCATGATCAGCCACCTGACCACCAACATGTCGGTCGATAATCCGGCAGCGGTTTCCGCCGCAGCCGGAAATGAGGGGTCGTTACTGTTGGGACCGGACATTACCGGTGTCGATCAGCTTTACATTCCAAACGTGGCGGTGGACGAGGGCCTCTCGGCACCGTTTAACGCCTTCATGACTTTTTTCGGTCAGTTCTTCGATCACGGTCTTGATCTGGTGAATAAGGGCGGCAACGGCCTAGTCTTCATGCCGTTACAGCCGGATGATCCATTGTTTGTGCTAGGAGGCAATAGCAATTTCATGCTGCTGACCCGGGCGACCCGCGATGCAGGGCCAGATGGGATAATTGGCACCCCGGATGATGTCTCGGATCCGATCAATGCCACCACCCCGCACGTCGACCAGCAGCAGACCTATGCCTCGCATTCCTCGTCGCAGGTACTGCTGCGCCACTACGAGGTCGTAGGCGGCAGGCTGCAGGCGACTGGCTATCTACTCAATGGCTACGGTAATGACCGCATGCTAGATAACGCCGACGACGGCGGCATGGGGACCTGGGACACCGCTCAGGCCCAAGCGCTGGAGAAATTCGGGCTCATACTCGACGATGCCGACGGCAACAATGTTCCGATGATTGCGGCCGATCAATACGGCAACTTCATTCCCGGACCAGCACGTGGTATGCCCCAGATCGTGACCGATAGTAATGGCCTGATTGAAGGTGACTTGGCCAATCCGGTCGACGTCTCTAGCATTGGGGCGATCCGTGTTAACCAGAGCTTCTTTCTCGACGTCGCCCATTCAGCCAACCCGAACGGCAAGACACCAGATCTTGATAACGTGGTCAACGTTCGAACCGATGCGCTCAGCGGCCAGACCACCCGCGGCATCCGCGCAGATGGGGCTGAACAAAACTCCTATGACGATGAGTTGCTTGGCATGCACTTTGTTTGTGGCGATGGCCGCTGCAACGAGAACATCGCGCTTAGCACCATCCACACCATCTTTCATTCCGAGCATAACCGGCTCATCGACATCACCAAGAGGGTGTTGCTAGATGCTGGCGATTTGGCGGCTCTGAACCAGTGGCTCGATACCCCGTTGGCGGCGTTACCGGCTTGGGGCGGCTTGCCGTTCTTAGTCTCCGACGCTTCGTTGTCGCAGCAGGCGGCTACCAAGGCGTCCATTGATGCATTAAACCTAGACTGGAACGGCGAACGGCTATTTCAGGCTGGCCGATTCGGCACCGAAATGCAATACAATCGCGTCGTATTCGATGAGTTCGCGCCGACGCTCGCCGGTCTCAAAGACGTGTTCGAGGGCTTCCATACTAATGTCGATCCTTCGATTGGACTCGAGTTCTCGCAATCTGTCTATCGCTTCGGCCACTCAATGTTGACCCAGACGGTGGATCGCTATGATGCCGATTTCAATCCGATAGTCGAGACGGTGTCCGGTGACGCTTCGCAACTGGGACTGTTCGAAGCCTTCCTCAATCCGCTGGCGCTCTATAATTCTGATGCCGACGGCAACGCCGTGCTCTCCCCGGAAGAAGCCACCGGCGCAGTTGTCCGCGGCATCACTCGGACCCGCGCCAACGAGATCGACGAGTTCGTGACCGGGGCACTGCAGAATAACCTGGTCGGTCTACCGCTCGATCTCGGTGCCATTAATATCGCGCGCGGCCGTGACGTTGGTAATCCCAGCCTCAACGATGCCCGACGCACATTCTTCGAGGCAACCTTAGATCTTAGGCTTATGCCCTACGCCCACTGGATGGACTATGCCGACAATCTACGCCACGAAGAGTCGCTGATTAACTTTATCGCGGCCTACGGTACCCATCCGTTGGTGACTGCCGAGTCGACCTACGCCGGAAGGCGGGCGGCGGCTTGTGCCATTGTCGGTGCGTTGACCACGGATGCGGTAGCATACTGTATGAGCACGGGTTTTGTTAGCGTACCTGCCGAGTTGCCTGCATCTCCGGGCGACGCGATAGACTTCCTGTTTAACCACAACCTCTGGAGCGGTGTCAACACTGGTCTCGACGACGTTGATTTCTGGAACGGCGGTCTGGCCGAAGAGCGGATGCCGTTTGGTGGCTCGCTCGGGTCGACCCATAACTTCGTGTTCGAGAACCAACTTGAAAACCTGCAGAATGGCGACCGCTTCTACTATGTAGGACGAACGGCCACCATCCACCTGTTTAGCGAGCTCGAGTCAAACTCGTTTACCGCTCTGGTGATGCGCAATACTGATCTCGGTGAGCCGGGGGGCGGCGCGATGTCGCTGAATATCTTCTCGGTGCCAAATCATATCCTCGAAGTCGATCAGACTCAGCAGTTTGACGCTGGGCTGGCAGGCGCTGCTGCCGACGCCGCTGCCGCACTAGCTCTGGCTGAGGCGGATCTAGCCGCTGCGATAGCCGCAGGCGGTGGTCCCGTCGACCCCGTGTTCCAACAAGCGGTTGACGATGCTACGGCCGCTCTCGCAGCTGCCCAAATTGTCGCTGGCGCAGCCCAAGCTAGCGCGACAGACGCTCAGGTTGCTCTTGACTCGGCCATGGCTATCGCCGCGCTTAGTCAACTCGCAGCCGACGACGCCCAGACCGCTGCGAACGCTGCTCAGGCCGATGCCGATGCCGCTCAGGCCGTGGCCGATGCGGCCTCGATACCGACGGTTATCGAGTTAGTTAACAGCACATTCCCTAGAGGCAGAGTTAATGTCTTTGTCACGGTGAGCTCTGGTGGTGTGGCGGTGAGCCAAACCGCTGGCGTTACTTGTGAAGATGAAGGCGCTGATATGTTCCGCTGTCGCGGCAGGGTCCCTGCGGCGACTGTGGTTATAATCACCGAAACGGTGTTAGCGCCAGATCCGGTCGCCCAAGCTGCTGCTGACGCTGTTCAAGACGTTGCGGATATCGCTCAGGCCGATGCAAGCGCTGCCCTCGCGATCGCCCAAGCCGATGCACAGGCCGTGACTGGCGCGGGCGATGACCTAGCGCTGGCTCTAGCCGCATTTGCTACGGCTCAGGCCAACGTAGCGACCGCCCAAGCCAATCTAACGGCGGCTGAGGACGCGCTCGCAACCGCTCAGGCGAATGCGAACGCCAATAGTCAGGCCGTGATAGATGCGACGGCTGCAGTAGCTGCTGCCCAAGCCGCCCTCGATGCGGCCCTGATCGCCGCGGCTGGCGATCCAATTGGCGACTCGGAGCTAATCCCGCTGGTCATTCGTGATCCATCTATGTCGACGACCAACATTATCGTGCCCGATCCGAATTGTTTCGTTCAGTACACTGGTGGCGATCACGTCACGATCGGCGGTACTGACTGTGATGATACCCTGATCGGTGGCATTGGTGACGATACGCTCTGGGGCTTCGGCGGTAACGACCGACTCGAGGGCGGCGACGGTGCCGATCTCATTGAGGGCGGACCTGGTGATGACATTATCACCGATCTATCCGGTCCCGACGTGATCGAAGGCGGCGCTGGCAACGACGTCATCTCGAGTGGTAACGAGGAAGATGTGGTGTTCGGCGACGCAGGCAAAGACTTCATGGTCAACTCGAGCGAGTTCTACGAGGCATTCGGCGGCGAAGGCGATGACTTCATCTTTGACGGGGTGCATAATGGCCACATCAGGGGCGGAGCTGGTAACGACTGGATGGAAAATCTAGGCGGTGGCGAAGACCTCTGGCAGGCTGACAATGGTGCGGCACCTGAGGCGGGTGAACCCGCGATCAAAGGCCACGATGTCATGATCTCCTACGGCGGCAACGTCGATATGGACATGGAAAATGGTGATGACATCATGGTTGACGGCCCGGGTATCGATCGAATGGAAGGCCAGCTTGGATTCGACTGGGCGAGCTTCCAGAACGATGACTTCGGCGTCAGCGTCGATCTCGATCTGACTATCTTCATTCGTCCGATCCTACCGCCGTCTAATGCGACCGTGCAGAACCGTTATGACCGAGTTGAGGGCATCAGTGGTTCACCGCATGGCGATATCCTCAAAGGTACTGCCTTCGCTCTAGACAGCGGCAATGTGCTGGTTAACTTCGACATGATTGAAGGGTTAAGCGAACTGGTACCGCTATCAGAGCGAGGACCTCTGCCGCGCGATCCGATTACGAGACAGACGCAGTTCGGCTGGGCCGGTGGCGAGATCATTCTCGGCGGCGGTGGCAGTGACCTGATTATGCCTAAGGGCGGAGACGACATTGTCGATGGCGATGCTGCACTGCACGTTGACCTCCAAGTGGGCGCTCAGCACTTCACTGGGATGCAGGCACTGTTTGTCGACGTATTCTCCGGACTCATCAATCCGGGCGATATCTCGATCAGTCGGGTGATCAGCGACCAAGATCTAACCAATAGTGATACGGACAGCGTCATTTACTCGGGCAACCGGGTCAACTATCTGATCGGAAGCCCCACACCAGATGGCTTCATTCGGGTGACGGATCAACGTCCTATCGCGGTCAATCCTCTACCAGGTGATGACGGCTCCGATCGGTTGAGAAACATCGAACGACTGGTGTTTGCGGATCAGACTGTAGTTCTATCTTTGGGCGAGGCTGGCTCTGCCGGCGCTAACAATGCCTTGGCGACAGGCGTGCCGACAGTTACGGGCACACCAACAGTGGGATCGGTATTAACCGCTTCAACCGCCGGCATTAACGATACCGACAACACTAGTGCCGGGGGCGCAGTAGACCCAGCCGCAGTGGATTGGACCTGGGAGGTTGAGCTAGAAGATGGTAGCGGCCTGTTCGAGCCTATCGTGCAGATAGAAGGCGGTGACCCGTTCGAAGTTCATGGCGATACCTTCACGGTAACCGTCAACGAAGCTGGACTGCGCATCAGGGTAGTGGCCATCTTCATGGATGAGGCAGGGGCGTTCGAAATCGTTCGCTCACTACCGATTTTGGTGAACTAGTAGGGCGGATGCCATGGGCCTGTTATTACAAAGGCCCCTGTAATTTCAACTTGGTATAATCAGACGCTGTGAACACCACCAGCGATGATAATAAGGCAAATTGTAAAGCGGCAGGCGATTCATCGTCTGGCCGCTTTTTTGTTTGCCCAGCGAAGCTGGCAAACCCGATAGGCTGAAAGAAGCCTTATCACCCCGACTAAGGGGAAGATAATCCGAATGGCAAGGGCGTCACTGGCTAACGGTGGGGTCTGA
>MAAC01015735.1_pt1 | contig 80955 bp, 85 predicted proteins | sample 1115981 | NCBI WGS metagenome assembly MAAC01 (sample SAMN04961126, study PRJNA320927) | seawater metagenome | isolation source: sample BD02T64 sea water enriched with oil for 64 days | place: USA:Gulf of Mexico | collected 2013-07-27
AAAAGTATTGACCCCACCCGGTAAGGATCGCATTCTGGGTGCCACCATCGTGGGTTACCACGGGGGTGATTTACTCACCGAATTTGTCACCGCCATGAAGCAGGGGTTGGGGCTGAAAAAAATCCTCGGCACCATTCACAGCTACCCGACCATCAGTGAAGCGAATAAATTTGCGGCTGGGGAGTGGAGCCGAAATCATGCCCCTCAACAAGTGCTTCACTGGGTTCAGAAATATCATGTCTGGAACAGGCACTAAGAAGATAAGACATTATGTCGCAGTGACATAAATATAGTGACAAGAAATATAAGGTTGTTTATTACATGCACGAAACAGTAAAAGACTATTACGGTAAGGAGTTGACGGGTTCAGACGATTTAAAAACCGATGCCTGCTGCACCCTGGACAATATCCCCGCCCATATCAAACCCATCATGGCGAAAATTCACCCGGAAGTGAGCAGTAAATATTATGGCTGCGGTCTGGTGGCACCGGAATTACTCCAAGGCATGCGCATCCTCGATCTGGGTAGTGGCTCGGGGCAGGACTGCTATGTGTTATCCGCATTGGTGGGTGAAGCCGGTGAAGTGGTCGGCGTGGATATGACCGATGAACAACTGGCCGTCGCCAATCGGCATATCGACCATCACCGAGAGGCATTTGGTTTTAGTCAGCCCAACGTACGGTTTATCAAAGGCTATATTGAAAAGCTCGATGAACTGAATTTAGCCGATAAAAGCTTCGATATCATCGTCTCCAATTGCGTCATTAACCTGTCGCCCGATAAAAAAGCCGTGCTGGAACAGGCCTACCGATTATTAAAACCCGGTGGAGAGCTGTATTTTTCCGATGTCTATGCCGACCGCCGTGTGCCCGAAGAGCTGATGGCCGATCCGGTGCTTTATGGTGAATGCCTCAGTGGCGCATTGTATTGGAATGATTTTATTCAACTGGCCAAACAATCGGGGTTTGCCGACCCACGGTTGGTAGAAGATCGCCCACTGGGCATCGACAACGATAAGGTGAAAAACAAAATTGGCCACATCAATTTTTACTCAGCCACCTACCGGCTCTTTAAATTAACTGACCTGGAACACAGTAGTGAAGACTATGGCCAGTCGGTGGTTTATCAAGGAACCGTACCCAACAATGGCTGCGCCTTTGAACTGGATAAACACAACAGAATACCCAAAGGCAAATCAGTCTCCGTGTGCGGCAACACCTATCGTGTTTTAAAAGGCTCCCGGTTTTCAGGTCATTTTGAATTTTCAGGTAACTTTGAGCAGCACAATGGTATTTTTAACCAGGGTGTGAGTACGTTGCCTTTCTCAGAAAAGGCCGCTAAAAGTGGTGGGTGTTGTTAGGGCTAAAGGGTGTGATAGTTGAGAGGTGATGGTTAGATTTATTTCTCATTGCACATGTAATTTACACTAGGAATTGACCCGATAATCTTTTGTAAAAAACCATTAATCAATGATTAATCTATATAGTTCAAATAGTTGTCGAATAACAAGGTAGGCCCGATAAGTTATTATACTGGTCACCCGATAATAATTATTATGAGGCCGTAGGCCTCATTAACAGACTGTTAGGCTTACAATCAACCGAACCAGTGAGCTAAAAAGGATCTTAAAACATGCGTTTTGCAATAGTGCTAGTTTTCCTTATGCCCAATTTATCTTTTGCTACTGATGAAAATTTGCTTGATGAATACATTCAGTATGGTATTGAGCTCAATCGCACAAAAAGTGAATCTGATAAATCCCTTTTAACATGTGTTTATGAAACGATATTTAACAATTTAGATTATCAGTATAAAGAATATTTCCGAAAAGTATTAACTTTTAAAAGAAATAACCCTCAACTATCTATAAAGCAAGTTGAAGCTGAAACAAAGGCTCTTTATGACCCATCTGGAGAAATAGATAAATCATTCAGAAAAAAGGTGGAGTTAGCTAGGCCTCAATATATGAAGAAATGTTATAACTTGTAAGAAATGTTACCTATTGAAAACAAAGTAAAAATCGCCGAGAACAGAGTAATGCTATTAATGACTGAGCCAAATAGTTTAATAAAGCCTAACAAAGCGGTGTTGTCGCCTTCGGCTGGGACAGTCCGCTTCGCGTTCTGCCCCAAACCTTAGCGTTAGGTCACAAGGAGTGTCGATGAAATATTCAATTTTGGTCGTAATGTTTTTACTTTCGGTAAATGCAATTGCGTCACCTTCCGGAGATTGCAGTGGAGCGTCCGAATCCGCAGTGGTAGAGCTTCCGACCCCATTGAGCAACTGGGGCCAACTTATATGTACTCCCTATGGCCACATCATCACCAATAAAGAGGGTTGGGTTTGGTCAAATCCTGGCAGCTATAGTCCAGTAATGATTCCGTCTCAAATGGTTCGCTCTAACCCGGAACCCCTGGGCAATAAGTCATATTTCACAAAAATTGAAATGGTTGCTCTTACTGGCAATGAGGCGGAAGTATCAAGAAAAATATTTGAGGCAGGTTTTGATGTATCAGAAACGAAGCCAAAAGTTTATTCACTTAAAGTAGCTTCTATTTCAGGTAAAAAACTTGGGTTTCAGTTCTTTGATTATGGTAACTCCCAATGGGGTATGTGGTGCAATAAAGAGTGCGACCCAAATTCAAAGTTTATGTTATTAAATATGGCCGAAAGGCCTAACAAGTAAAGGCATCGGACGCAGAAAAGCTGCGCCCATGCTTTAGGCGTTAGTGGATTATTGATAACTATTACCAACTCTACTAAGCATTAAATATTTCCAACAAAGTATTTAAAAACTGATGACCTTTTTGTGTCGGTTTCAGGTGTGTACTTTGTTGGTTTATTAATCCCTGTTCTAACAGCGTACCCAGTGCCGGTTTTATTTCTTCTAGAGAAATTCCCGTTCGTTCTGAAAATAATTCGGTGGGTACCCCGGCATTTAATCGCATCGCATTCATCATAAATTCGAGTGGTAGTTCATCTGCCGGAATATTTTTACAACTGGCGGTATAAGAATTTTTTCGCGATAGGTAATCGCCGGGTTTTCGGGTTTTGGTAGTACGGATAATGCGTTGCTCAGAGGGCAGGGTGATTTTTCCGTGTGCACCGGCACCGATACCTAAATAGTCACCAAACGACCAATAGTTTTTATTATGTGAAGATTCTTTTTGGTCGTTACAAAAGGCGGACACTTCATACTGTTTGTAACCGTTGTTGAGTAAAACCTGGTGCCCCTGATCTTGTATGGCCTCTAAAATAATATCGGTAGGCAGAGAGGGCGGTCTACTATAAAACTCGGTGTTGGGCTCAATGGTTAATTGATACCAGGAGATATGCGTGGGGGCCAGGTCAATCGCTTGTTGCAAGTCGGCCATGGCCTCTACGGTTGTTTGACCGGGCAGGCCATGCATTAAATCGAGGTTAAAGTTTTCAAAGCCCGCAGCTCTGGCAGAATTGATCGCAGTGATAGCCTGCTCGGCTGAGTGTATGCGGCCAAGCTGGGTTAAATTCTGGTCGTTAAAACTTTGTACGCCGATAGATAAGCGGTTGACCCCAACACTGCGATAGCCGATAAATTTTTCTTGTTCGAATGTTCCGGGGTTGGCTTCTAGGGTGATCTCTATGTCGTCTTCAAACCCAATCCGGCGATTCGCGGCCTGAATAATTCTACCGATAGCTTCAACGGAAAACAGGCTTGGGGTTCCACCACCAAAAAAAATCGAGGTCAGTTTGCGGCCTTGTACATAAGCTTGTTCAATGTCGAGGTCGCGGATCAGGGCAAGTACGTATTCCTCTTCAGGGAGCTCTTCAGATGCCGCGTGAGAGTTGAAGTCACAATAGGGGCACTTGCGTACACACCAGGGAATGTGGACGTAGAGCGAGAGCGGAGGAAGGCTAAGCAGCGAGTCGGTCATGAACGTTTAACTAGGCTAGGGAGTTTTATACTTGGGAGTTTAACTATGCCGGTGAGGTTTAACATGCGTTTACTAACTGTTGTTGGTCGCTTATGTTGATAATGTTTTCAACAGTTGCGCCATGGCTTTGCCCCGATGACTGATTTTATTCTTTTGTACTTTGTCGAGCTGGGCGGAGCTGCAGCCCAGTTCAGGCACATAAAATAGCGGGTCATAACCAAAGCCATTGTCGCCCTCGGGTTTGAAGGCAATACGACCTTCCCAAGTCCCTTGGCATATTAGCGGTGTGGGGTCTTCGGGGTGTCGAAGATAAACCAGCAGGCATTGGAACCGCGCGGTGCGCTGTTCTTCAGGAATATCCTGAAGTAGTGATAAGAGCCGCAGATTATTTTTATCATCGGTGGCGTTTTCACCAGAGAACCGGGCTGAATAAATACCGGGTGCCCCATTGAGGACATCTACCTCCAATCCGGAGTCATCGGCGATTGCCGGTAATCCAGTCAGTCGCGCGGCATGTCGGGCTTTGATAATGGCATTTTCCACAAAGCTGAGGCCATCCTCGACGGCTTCGGGAATATTGAACTTGGATTGCGGGACAACATCGAAATCAAGGCCGGAGAGCAATTGCTGAAACTCGGCAAGTTTGCCTTTATTGCCACTGGCGAGAGTAATTTTCATAGCAGGGTTATCTTGTTGATGTGTTTGTTCACCCACAAAAATGGCCACCCCAATTTTTACTGGGTGGCCGGTGTGTCATCCGATGGTGTGGGTTAGTCGTCGTAGTAAAACTTATTTTGAAACGACAGTGATTTGGATGGTTTGTTAGGGTCTGGCTGTACTTGGATTTTAAAGGTCATGGAGTCTTCATTATCAAATTCAAACGGTGCGAGATAATAGACCGTGTTGCCCTCTCGCACTTCAAAAAATTTAAGTACTTGCTGTTGAGCCAGCATATTTGAAACAGTACCCTTTACTAACGCCGTTGTTCCTCCAGCCTGGTCACCTAGGAGCACGGCAATATTTACCAGCCCTTTGTCTTTACCACGGGTAATGTTATAGACACTGGCTATTTCTGGCAGAATAAAGCTGCTGTTAAATGAGCTATAAAAAACTTTATAGTCACCAAATTCTTTATAGGGCTTGTTGTCGGCATGGACGCTAAAGGCGAGTAGTGCCAGTAAGGGAAGCCAGAGTAGTTTCTTGTGGTTCATGTTCATTACCTCCAAAACCCAAAAGGGGTTTCATCTTGAGCGAGCTATTTGCTTAAAAGGTAAATAGCCGTGTCACTAAATAGGTTAGGCCATATTCCTTTGATTTGCTTGTCCGGTATTCGTTCAGCAACAAATTCTTTGTGAATGATACGGATCTTTTTTTCATCACAGAGTGCTTCAAAGTCATTCACGGTACAGAAGTGAATATTGGGTGTGTCATACCACTGATAAGTCAGTTGTTTGGTGACAGGCATGCGTCCGTGGATGAGAAGAGAGGTTCTTGCACGCCAATTCCCAAAATTGGGGAAGGTAACAATGCATTCCTTGCCAATTCTTAGCATTTCCTCCAATACCAAGTGAGGGTAACGCATGACCTGAAGTGCTTGTGTCATAACGACGATATCAAAGCTGTTATCAGGAAATTGGGATAAGCCTTTGTTCAGATTGGTTTCCACTACATTAATGCTGTTGGCGATAGCATGGGTTATTTTGTCGGGGTCAATTTCCAGGCCGTAACCCTCTACCTGTTTGTGTTGCCTCAAACTTTTTAGCAGTGTTCCATCACCACAAGCGAGGTCTAATACTCGACTTTCCGGTGCTATCCATTGCTGAATAATGTCGAGATCAGTGCGGATGCTCATAGTGAGCCCTCCGTAGATATCGTTGTTTTTTTAGAATGAGTTGCCTCACTGGCGACACGGCTCATATAAGCCGTGAGTATTTGTTCGTAGCGTTCATTTGGCAGCAGAAAAGCATCGTGCCCCAAGTTAGAGTCAATAGCAGCGTAGGAGACATTTTTGTTGGCATCAATCAATGCTTTGACAATTTCCTGAGAGCGTTCTGGTGCAAACCGCCAGTCCGTTGAAAAAGACACCACCAAAAAATCACACAGGGCATGACCGAAGGCTTTGACAGGGTCATTGCCATATTCTCTGGCCAAGTCGAAGTAATCCAGTGCCTTGGTCATCAATAGATAGGTGTTAGCGTCAAAATTGCTGGAAAAGGCATCACCTTGATGGCGTAGGTAGCTTTCTACCTGAAATTCAATGGGCGTATCTTGGCCCTGCTGAAATGAGCCAGATCGCAACTCCCGGCCAAATTTGTTACCCATCAGTTCATCTGAAAGATAGGTTACATGACCGATCATTCTGGCGAGGGCCAGTCCATTTCGAGGCAGCGTGTTACCTTCAAGAAAATGGCCATCACGAAAATCCGGGTCTGATTTAATCGCATTGCGGGCAATTTCATTAAAAGCGATATTCTGTGCGCTCAGCTTCATGGCAGAAGCAATGACGATGGCATGCCGTATCCGGTCAGGGTATTCCAGTGCCCAGCGCATGGCTTGCATTCCACCCAGACTACCACCGACAACGGCGGCCCATTGTTGAATGCCGAGTCGATCTGCCAGTTTTGCTTGGCTTTGAACCCAGTCTCGTGCGCGAAGTGGTGGAAAATCCACCCCCCAGGGTTTACCCGTTTCAGGGTTAATGGAGCTAGGGCCGGTACTGCCATGACAGCCACCGAGATTATTGGGGCAAACAATAAAGAATTGGTTAGTATCGAAGGGCTTGCCCGGTCCGATATGGTTTTCCCACCAGCCTGGTTTTTTGTCATCAACACTGTGATAGCCAGCCGCGTGATGATGGCCGCTCAGCGCGTGACAAATCAGTATGGCATTACTTTTATTGCTATTAAGCTCACCGTAGGTTTCAACCATCAGTTGATAATTATGTAGGGTGCGCCCACAGGCTAGCTCCAGTGGGTCGTCAAAATGTACGACCTCTGGTGTGACTAGACCTACAGAGTTTTCCGGGAAGATATCTGACATCTGTGGTTGTCTTTCTCCATAAAATGATCGGTTAGAACCACGAGTTTTAACAAGAGCTTTGTGGGAGTCTAAAGAGGGCGTTTCTTCAGTGCAAGAAAGTTACAGCTTGGGTTTAATTAAAGCGTTCGATTGGGAGGCTCAATTAAAGCGCTTAATCAGAGATTCTCCAGATCGTAGTCAATAATTACAGGTGAATGACTGGAAAAAGTTTTCGCCTTGTAGATTGCGGCATATTCAACACGATTGATGAGTCCCTGTGATACAACCTGTAAATCGGTCCGCCAGCCGGGGCCTACATCTTGCTCGCCAGAAGGCCAGTAGCTGAATTCATCGGTATCTGTATTGTAGAGGCGAAAGGCATCAGCATAGCCAATGTTCTTGTAGAGTTGGCCGAGACACTGTTGTTCGTTAGGGAGAAAGCCTGAAGTGCCCATAGAGCTGCTTGGGTCGCTCACATCTATATCGCGATGTGCAATATTCCAGTTGCCACAGATTACATATTCCCGGCGCTTGTGGCTGATTTTGTTCAGGTGGCCCAACAGGTCACGAAAAAAGTGGTCTTTTATCTCTTGTACTGAGGCGCTACTGGTTATGGCCTTGCTGTCAGTGGAGGCATTAGGCGCAAGCAGTGAGCAGACACTCACATGTTCAAAATCTGCCTGTAGATAGCGGCCATTCATGTCTTCAGCATTAGATGCACCAAAGCCATACATAATCGCTTTGGGGACTTCTCGACTGTAAATGGCAACCCCGTTGTGTTGCGGGGTGGGTGAGTCAAAAAAATAGCTGGAATAGCCATCCAGCTCAAAGTCTGGATTTGAGGTTAGCTCTGACGTTTGGACGCGTAAGTCCTGAAGGCAGATGATATTAGCCTCCTGAGAAGCGAGCCACTGGAAAAGACCACGGCGGGAAGCCTGGTGAATTCCATCTACGGCAAGACTAATAATTCTCATATATGGTGGGCCTGAGTAGGGAGTCGTCAACCTGAGTGGAAAGTCGCTCCATTATTTGGGAGCGTGTATCATACCTTAGAGTTTGGGTTTCAAGAACGGGCATAGTAGAACATGCCGGCCTATGGGTAGGTGAACTTGTCTCAGAAGGTGAGTCAGTTTGTTTCAAAAGTATCTGCTTGTTTCAAGAGTGTCTGTGATCGAAGTTATGAATAAATACAAAAGAGCCGGTTGTATTGCCCTGGCCTTACTAGGGATGGCGACTATGGTGGCAGAGGCAGGTAGCCTCTATCGTTATCGCAACAAGGAGGGCAACCTGGTTGTCGACTATACGGTGCCTCCAGAATATGTGGCCGGAGGCTACGAGGTTATTAGTAAAACGGGTCGTGTGGAGCAGGTAGTACCACCTCAGAGGAATCCTGATACGTCCGAAGCAGGAGGACCCACAGAGAACTCTGAGGATGCGTCGAAACAACTGGAAGAGGACGAGATGCTGCTGCGCAGTTACAGTGAGGTGAGTGAGATTGAGGCGGCCGGGGAAAGGCGAGTGTCACAGCTAGAAAGGGAAGTTGAAATTACCCAGTCAAATCTGCTGACGAATCGAGATGTACAGCAAGATGCTAGAGTTAAGGCGGCTAACTATCAGCTCAGTGGTAAGCTGGTGCCGAAATCATTGCTGAAACACATGGATGATTTAGCGCTCCAGGAGAGGGATGCCGTGCAGGTATTGGAACTTCGGAAACAGGAGAGCGAAGCGGTCAGTCAACGTTATGAGCATTACCGGTTGCGTTTCATGGTGTTAAAGGGGGTTGAGTCTCTCGAAAAAAGCCCGACATCACTACCGACCACTGTTCCTGCCACTGTTCCGTCGGACGACGGCTAAAGCCGCTACGAACAAACTGACTGATACGCCCCTCCGCTAACGCTAGAAGCATGTTGGCTGCTGAGGTTATCGTCATTGTCGGCCGAAGGTTTTCGGTCACTTCTGCCTCGCGCAAAATTTGCTTCAGTTGAGTTTCCAAACGGTCAAATAATTGCTGGATTCGACTATGAAGCCTATCGGTTTCACCGGTGAGGGCATCACCGGTTAATAGGCGAGTAATTCCAGGATTCCGTTCCGCAAAGGTCAGCAGCAGGGTGAGGATTCGATAGCAACGACTGATGGCATCGGGCTCTTCGGAAAGAATAACGCGAACCCGGCTAAACAGGGTTTCTTCAATAAAGTCGATTAGCCCTTCGTACATTTTGGTTTTACTAGGAAAATGTCGGTAAAGAGCTGCTTCAGATACACCTACTTCGGCAGCCAGTGCTGCGGTGGTGATGCGGCCACCAGGCGTGGCTTCCAGCATACGAGCAAGGGCTTGTAGAATTTGTTGTTTCCTGGAGCCTTTTCCCGTCGCCATAATCAATCACTCGCTCATTGTTGTATTGGTGATCAGTGTGCCGACACCCCGGTCGGTGAAAATTTCCAGTAACGTGGCATGGTTTACCCGGCCATCGATAATATGGGCACTTTGGGTGCCTCCCTTGACGGCATTCAGAGCACAGCTGATTTTGGGAAGCATCCCTCCGTGAATTGTCCCATCTTTGATCAAGTCGTCGACTTGCTGTGTGGTTAGCCCGGTCAGTACCTCACCATTCTTATCTTGAAGCCCTGCCACATTAGTTAATAGCATCAGTTTTTCAGCTTTGAGAACTTCTGCAATTTTACCGGCAACCAAATCTGCGTTGATATTGTAGGAGTTGCCCTCGTTATCGACTCCTATGGGAGCAATGACTGGAATAAAGTGACTGTCGGTGAGCATGTCGATGACACCGGTATTAATACTATCCACCTCACCAACATGACCGATATCGATAATCTCGGGTGCCTCCATTTCTGGGGTATGGCGAGTAACCTGTAGTTTTTTTGCCTTGATCAGTTGACCATCTTTACCTGTGATGCCCACTGCACTTCCGCCTGCGTGGTGAATCAGATTAACGATTTCCTTGTTGACGGCGCCGCCTAGCACCATTTCCACGACATCCATGGTTTTACTGTCAGTCACCCGCATGCCGTCAACAAAGTGGGACTCGATATTAAGTTCCGATAGCAGACTGCCAATTTGAGGGCCACCACCGTGGACTACCACTGGATTCATACCCACCAGTTTCATCATGACGACATCACGTGCAAAACTAGCTTTGAGCTTTTCATCCACCATGGCATTGCCGCCAAATTTAACGACGATAGTTTTGCCGGTAAACCGTTGGATATAGGGCAGTGCCTCTGAGAGAACATTGGCAATGTTGGTGGCCGCTTCGCGGGTTAGTGACATTATGGGTTCCTATGATGCTGTGTAGGGCAGAATTAGAACGTTAAATTGGTATCTATGCTACGTAGTTGCTGCCTGAAAAGCGACTGGATTTTCTCCAGGGCTTCCTCTGACTCGGCTTCAAAACGCAGTGTCAGGGCAGGACTGGTATTGGATGCACGAATAAGACCCCAAGCCTTAGGGAAATCAACCCTCAGGCCATCGATGGTGGACACTTTACCATCCTGAAAAGTATGGTTGGAAACCAGGCTGTCGACAATCACAAACTTTTCTTCATCAGCTACGTCTATTTTGATTTCTGTTGTGGCATGCAGTGTTTCAAAGCTTGAAACAATTTCGTCGAGCCCCTGTTCTCTGATGGATATGATTTCTATTAGCCGTGCAGCAGCATAGAGGCCATCATCAAAACCGTGCCAGCGATCACGGAAGAAAATATGCCCGCTGTATTCGCCGCCTAGCGGTGCATCACATTCCAGAATCTTGTTGTACATATGGGAGTGACCAGTTTTCCACATAATGGGTCGGCCCCCGTAACTACTGATCAGGTTGTTGAGGCGACGGGTACTTTTAATATCAAAGACCACATCAGCACCTGGTTGGCGAGAAATAACGTCCCGAGCAAAAATCATCAATAGTTCATCGGGCCAGATAATCTTGCCACTGGCAGAAACGGCCACAACACGGTCGCCATCACCATCAAGGGCAATGCCCAAGTCGGCGTTGTGTTCCTTGACGCATAAAATAAGGTCTTCAAGATTGGCCGCCACGGAAGTGTCAGGGGGGTGATTGGGGAAATCACCATCTATGTCACAGTGGAGAGGCATTACCTTGCAGCCAATGGCCTCAAGTAAGGTAACGCCCAATTCTCCAGCGACGCCATTACCTCCATCCAGAACGACCTTCAGGTTTTGGGCGGGCACGATATCACTGACAATATCGTTGACATAGTCTGTCGAGAGTAAACACATTTTGCGCTGACCATCAGTTTTTGTTGGAATATCGCATTCCATGTCTGCTTTTAGGGCTTGAATTTCATCCCCACACAGAGCGTGATGTTTGAAAAACATCTTGAAGCCGTTGTACTCCGCAGGATTGTGGCTTGCAGTGACCATAATGCCGCAATCTGTTTCCTGTATCTGGTGGGTGGCAAAGTTGAGTAGTGGTGTGGGTACTTGGCCGAGATAGATAATATTACAGCTGGTGCTGAGAATACCCTGTTCCAATGCGGCGGTCAGTGCGGGGCTAGATTTTCGGCCATCACAACCAACAATGAGAGAATGCTCTCCCAGTGAAAGTGCCTTTTTCGCTAGAACCTTACCCAGCTGCTCTGCAAATTCTGGTGTCAATTGAGTGTTGGCCAGACCACGAATGTCATAATCTCGAAATACCACATCGGGAAAGGCGGGCTTCCCTGTCGCTTTGGTATCTTTGGCCTCGGTAGTATCGGAGCCTAATTCTGATTCTGTCGAAGGAATAACCTGTAGAAAAGAGTCGCTGTTGCCATCGACAATATAGGCATGTTTTTCAACTGGCGTACTTTCCTGTGGATTGACCTGTGCGTCATTTTTTACAAGGTTCTTTGGCCGGTGCTTTTTGGGCTTGTCCTTGTGATGGTGCAGGGTATACCTGATAACCGCGTAGATCAGCAGTAGCATGATGATGATCAGACCGGCCACAATTATCATGAATACCTGATAGGAAGGCTGGGCTTGTTCAAGTAGTAGAGCACTGCCAGTAAAGCGTATTTGCCAGTGTGGCATCTTGGTTTTCAGAGTAATGCCATCAAGAGCTTCCGTCTTATTATTCAGCGCAATGATGGGAGTACTCGGGATATCTGGTAATGTTTGGAAGAGTTTGGTTGTGCCCAGCGAACGATTTACATTGGCAAGAAGCGAGTCTGCGAGAGTATCTGTGGGTAGCATGGCTATCATGGTGCCTAGGACGACCCCTTCCTCGGTTTTGAGTGGATAGGCAAATATAAGTTGCCAGTTGCTATCAATATAAGCAGCAACAGGGTCCGGTTGTTTGCCATCCAGCACCTTCTGGAACATTGCCTGACCAACAAAATTGTGTGCTTTATCCAAGCGGTTATCTTGTGGGCTGAGCAGATAGCCATGGGATAGGCCCTCTACCCACTCTTTCATCAAACCTTCCAGGCGATGTATTTCTTCGGTATCGCCTGAGGTTAACGCATCAATAAATAATTCTTTTTCAGCAATATTTTGCAGCTGCTGCTGCTGTGTTTGAAGGTAGGTGTTGGTCAGAGTTAACTGTTGTTGCGCGTAGCTTTCAGCACTGGCATTAGCGAGTACAAGTCTGGCGTTGTCTATCATGTAGTGCCGTACGGTGAAGGCCAGCAACACGAAGCAGCAAATAATGAGGACGAGCACCCCCAATGTAATGGGGTGTTGCTGTAGCTTGTCTAAAGCGGCTAGAACGGGGTTGTTCTTCTTAGGGCTGTTTTTTTTGTTATCGGTCATGTGAGTTCAATTAGCTAGGGAGCATGTCGGCAATTTTTGCGATCAATTGACGCGCCAAAATAGATTTGTTTATTTTCGGGATGGCTTCGGAGCTTTTCATTTCTACTACCAAAACGGCATTGTCATCACTGTTAAAACCAATAGTGCGGTCTGATACGTCATTGGCAATGACCAGATCGAGATTCTTCCGCTCTAGTTTACTGCGGGCATGGAGTTCCAAGCCGTTTTCAATATTGGCTGTTTCAGCGGCAAACCCAACGGTGAAAGGGCGGTTTTGGAGCGCCGCCACTGCACTGACAATATCTGGATTTTTAATCATCTCTATAGTCAATGTGTCGGCAGATTTTTTTATTTTTTGTTCCGAGACTTGCACCGGGCGATAGTCTGCTACGGCTGCGGAGGCAATAAATAATTGGCAACCATCGGCTTCGGCTAGGGCTGCATCGTACATTTCTTGAGCACTGGTGACGGCGATAGTTTTTACCCTATCGGGTGATATCAGGTTAACCGGCCCACTGATCAGTATGGTTTCTGCGCCTGCTTCAACAGCGGCTTCTGCCAGTGCATAGCCCATTTTTCCAGAACTGTGGTTGCTGATATAGCGTACCGGGTCAATGGCTTCCCGAGTTGGGCCCGCAGTGATGACTACTTTTTTTCCTGCCAAAGTACCTGTTTCAAATAAGTCCGCGGTGAGTTCCGCGATATCCTCTGGTTCACTCATTCGCCCAGGGCCCACATCACCACAGGCTTGGTTTCCCTCTGCTGGACCAAAAATATTTACCCCCCGGCCTCGCAGTCGTTCTATATTGTGTTGGGTGCTGGCATTGCGCCACATGCTCTGGTTCATTGCCGGAGCAATAGCGAGGGGTGAGCGGCTGGCCAGACAGAGAGTGGATAGTAGATCCCCCCCTTCACCATTCATTAATTTGGCAATGAAGTTAGCCGATGCAGGGGCGACCAGGATCACGTCAGCCCACCGTGCCAGCTCAATATGGCCCATGGCGGCTTCGGCACCAGTATCTAGTAACTCGAGATGGACAGGGTTGCCTGATAGCGCCTGCATGGTGAGTGGCGTTATAAATTCGGTGGCGGCGTGGGTCATAGCAACCCGGACATTGGCACCGGCATCTTGTAGGCGGCGAATGATCTCTGCGCTTTTATACGCAGCAATACCACCGGTTACTCCTAGCAGAATTCTTTTGTTGGCCAGTGAGGACATGAAAATTCCTGAAAAATAAAACCCAGATAGCTAAGATAACATTGCAAAGCAAATTTGCGTAGTCAGTACTCACGTCATCTATTGCACAAGGAGGTGCTTATGACAATTCGTGATTGGCCGGAGGCAGAACGACCCCGGGAAAAACTTCTAGAAAAGGGCGCTAGCGCCTTGTCCGATGCCGAACTGCTGGCTATCTTTCTTCGTACAGGTTGCCCTGGGTTTTCAGCAGTGGATTTGGCTCGCGAACTGTTACAGCGGTTCGGTAGTCTTGGGGCGATGTTATCGGCGGATAAGACCTCATTTTGTCGTGTCCGAGGTCTTGGGGAGGCGAAGTTCGTACAGTTACAGGCTGTGATGGAGCTGGCTCGCCGACATCTGGGTGAGCAGCTTCAACGGGAGCATATATTTACCAGCGCTACACGGGTGAGTGAGTTCCTGTTGGCTCAGTTGCGTCACTGCCAGCAGGAAGTTTTTGCCGTATTATTTCTGGATACCCAGCATAGACTAATTGCGTGGGAAAAATTATTTTTTGGCACGGTTGATGGTGCCAGCGTTCATCCCCGCGAGGTGGTGAAGCGAACACTACATCACAATGCAGCGGCGGTTATTTTTTCTCACAACCACCCCTCTGGTGTGGCAGAGCCGAGTGATTCCGACCGGCTGATTACCCGGCGATTGAAGGATGCCCTGACCTTAGTTGATGTGAGGGTGCTAGACCATGTGGTTGTAGGCGGTGGTTATACGGTCTCTATGGCTGAACGGGGTGTCTTGTGAAATGCCGGTGTGAAATACTGGAAACTGTGGCCTTTTGGGCGAATTTGTTTGATTTCGCCAAGCCCTTCTGGTATAAAACGCGGCTCTTTGTGGGGGTACCCTTTTGGGGGCAAACCGCTAACAGATTTCCAAAGTAGTCGCCAAGTACTGGTGGCGCCCAGAGCAGAGGCAAAGCAATGTCTAAAGTATGTCAAGTCACCGGTAAAAAGCCGATGTCTGGAAACAATGTTTCACACGCAAAAAATAGGACTCGTCGCCGGTTCGAGCCTAATTTGCACTCCCACCGTTTTTGGATTGAAGCAGAAAAGCGTTTTGTAAAATTGCGCCTTTCCGCCAAGGGAATGCGTATTATTGATAAGCTGGGCATTGAACAAGTGCTGGTTGATATGCGTAAACGTGGCGAGAAGGTTTAAGGAGATAAATCATGGCTAAATCGAATCGCGATAACATTAAGTTAGTATCCAGTGCTGGCACTGGCCATTACTACACCACCACTAAAAATAAGCGTACTCAGCCTGAAAAGCTGGAGTTCAGTAAATACGACCCAGTGGTTCGCAAGCACGTTCCGTACAAAGAAGCTAAAATTAAGTAAGTTTTTGTACAGATGAGAAGCCCCGATATAGTCGGGGTTTTTTGTGCCTGTTATATGGTGGACCGGTATTGCAGCGAACCTTTAGTGCTTAGTGCTTAGTGCTTAGTGCGATGTCAGTTACTCCCGCTTCCCGAGCTTGGTCAGACAGCAGAATAAAAGTATCTGTTTTAGATTTGGGGTGCGCTTCAATCACAACCTTGGCCTTGGGGTTTTCGGCATGAGCCCTTTCTACGTTTGCTCGCACTGAGCGCACATCAATACGACGACCTTCCAGCCATATGTCATTGTTTTTGGTAATGCTGAAAATAATATTCTGATGTTTGCTATTTTCTGGCGGTGCTGTTGTGATCGGTGGCCTGTTAACATCAATACCTGACTCTTTGACAAAAGAGGCCGTCACGATAAAAAAGATCAGCATAATAAAGACCACATCCAGCATGGGGGTGAGGTCGATTTCGGGGTCTTCTGTGATACGTTTTCTGCCCAAGGCCATAGTTAGCGCTGTCCAGTGGTTTTTTCTCTGTCATTTATCAGCCAGAAAGGTGCATTTTGACCGAGGTCTCTATTAGTATGCCAGACATTTTGCCGTCGATTAATCGTTGATAAGTACACTCGGAATCTGATCATGCCGGAATTACCAGAAGTTGTCGTTACTCTGAATGGGTTAATACCCCACATCACTGGGAAGCGGGTTTCCAAGGTGGTGGTACGTGAGCCTCGGTTGCGTTGGCCCGTACCAAGTGATTTGTCAGAACAGCTATGTGGGAAGGTACTAATTGATGGCCGGCAGCGAGCGAAATATCTGTTGTTTCGATTTGATCACGGCCACCTAATGATTCACTTGGGAATGTCTGGGAATCTTCGCATTGTTCAAGTGGGCACGCCGCCAGCCAAGCATGATCATGTGGATATTAGCTTCGAAGATGGGACACAGTTGCGGTTTACAGACCCTCGACGGTTTGGTTCGGTACTGTGGCTGAGTGGTGAACCAGAACAGCACAAATTGTTGAGTCATTTGGGGCCAGAACCCTTTAACCCTGCGTTCGATGGCAATTATCTCTATCGTTTGTCTCGAGGAAAAACTGTGTCGGTAAAGCAGTTTTTGATGGATAACAGGGTCGTTGTGGGCGTGGGTAACATTTATGCCAATGAATCGCTGTTTCTTAGTGGTATTAGGCCAAAGAAAGCCGCTGGACGTATTTCCCGAAAAACTTACGAGGCATTATCTGAGAATGCCAAAACCGTTTTAAAACGGGCGATAGAGCAGGGCGGTACAACTCTGAAAGATTTTGTTGGTAATGAAGGGAAACCTGGTTATTTCAAGCAAGAATTGTATGTCTATGGTCGCGGCGGCATGCCCTGCCTTCGGTGCAAAACGCTGTTAAAGGAGATCAGGCTAGGGCAGCGCTCTACGGTTTACTGCGCTCTTTGTCAAAAATGATGAGTATGAGTTGTCAGAAATAATAAATACGAGTTGCCAAAAATAACGGGTGAAAGGGCTAATCAGCCGGCTTTAAATTTCTTCGCCAGTGCCTCAGTAACACAGGGGGGAACAAAGGCATTGATATCTCCACCCAGTGAGCCAATTTCTTTTACCAGAGACGATGAAATATAAGAGAGTTTCTCCGAGGGTGTCAGAAAAATACTTTCGATATCAGGCGATAGAGCTCTATTCATATTGGCTAGCTGGAATTCATATTCAAAATCAGAGACAGCACGCAGCCCTCTGAGTATGGCGTCGGCGCCCTGATCGTTTACAAAGTTGACTAGCAGATAATCAAAACCAAGTACTTCAATATTCTCCAGGTGAGACAGCGATTTTGTTGCTAAATCAATACGCTCTTCGAGGTTGAACAGGGGTTCTTTCTTCTTGCTGCTGGCAATGGCAACAATCACACGATGGAACAAGCGGCTGGCACGTTCCACCAAATCGACGTGGCCGTTGGTGATGGGATCAAAAGTACCGGGATAAACAATTGTTTTCACGTATGTTCTTCACTCTGTGAGCTGGAAGCTTGGGTGTGTGAGTAGGTGAGCGTGGAATGGTATACGTTTTGTCATTGAGGCTCAATCGCATCGATAAAGTCGGTAGCACACTTGTCCCGCAATTTTTTCTCGAAATAGATCCCAGGTAGACGGTGTGATGGGGGGCGGTTGATGTCTATCGGTTTCAATGTAGACAAGACTGTTTTGGGAAAGCAGGCCGGGACGTTGTAACAGATCACAACAGGGTTGCAGTAAATCGGCAGCAAAGGGTGGGTCAAGAAAGACTACATCAAATGGCCTTTCAGGCGTAAAAGTGTTCAGCCATTGAGAAGCATCGGCCTGAATGACTTGGGCTCTATCAGTCTTTAACGAGGCACTGTTTTGTTTCAATAGGGCTGCGGCCACAGGATCTTTCTCGACCAGGATCGCGTGTGTGGCACCTCTAGAGAGGGCTTCAAGCCCCAACGCTCCTGAACCTGCAAATAAGTCCAGACAGTGAGCACCCGAGATGACCGGTGCCAGCCAGTTAAACAGGGTTTCCCGAATCCGATCACCCGTGGGGCGTAACCCTTCTACATCAGCAAAATGAAGTTTGTGTCCGCGCCATTGGCCACCGATAATACGCAGCTGACCAAGGGCCTCTTTTCGAGAGGATGATGTTGAGTGATGATGGCGCTTCAAAGCGTTTTTCAATCCTTAAAGTGATAGCATACACCGTCAGATTTACACCGTCAGATTTACACCGAGAAAACAGGATGTCTGTGCCAGATTCAAACGATCCAGAGAATAACACCCAACGGCCGGGAGAAAAGCGAAAATTTTTACAACGTTTTCGTCGTCAGAAGCCTGTAGAACCTCCGTCAATAGACTCTACCGTTGAGGTGGCTGCCGATAGTCAGCAACCTGATACCGACATTGATAATAACCAAGTCAAGGAAGCTAGCGCTAAAGAAACCAGGCCCAAGGAAACCTTGCGGGCAAGATTTCGTCGTGCGTTATCAAAAACGGGACGTAGTTTTGGTAATTTATTTCTCGGTGAACGAGAGATTGATGATGAGCTTCTAGAGGAACTGGAAACCCTGCTGTTGTTGGCCGATGTGGGTATCGAATCCACTGTGGAAATTATTCAGGATTTAGCCGATCGAGTGAAGCGGCGGGAGCTGGCCGACAGTCGAGCTTTATTTGAAGCGCTTCAAAATACCATGGTTGCCAAGCTTAAACCCTGTGAGCAGCCACTGAGTATCGATGGGCAGAAAATTCCTTTTGTCTTGTTAGTTGTTGGGGTCAACGGTGTTGGTAAAACGACCACGATTGGTAAGCTCGCCAAGCGTTACCGGGATCAGGGGAAGTCGGTCATGCTGGCCGCTGGTGATACATTCCGGGCGGCAGCGGTTGAGCAGCTGCAAGTTTGGGGTGAGCGTAATAATGTACCGGTGGTTGCACAGCATACGGGGGCCGATAGTGCCTCGGTTATTTATGACGCTATCGAATCTGCCAAGTCCCGAAATGTAGATATTCTTATTGCTGATACCGCAGGACGACTGCATACCAAAAGCAACCTCATGGAAGAATTGAAGAAGGTGAAGCGCGTGATGACTAAACTGGATGACACAGCGCCCCATGAAGTGTTGTTGGTACTGGATGCCGGTACTGGGCAAAACGCACTAAATCAGATGAAAGAATTTAACGATACGGTCAACGTGACAGGTGTGGCTCTGACGAAGCTGGATGGTACGGCGAAGGGTGGCATCATCTTTTCCCTTTGCAAGCAGTTTGGTACTCCAGTTCGCTTTGTGGGTCTGGGTGAGGGTGCTGATGATCTCCAGCCCTTTGTGGCCAGCGAGTATGTTAATGGGCTGTTCGATCGAGGCTAGAAAGGATATCCACAGATCCGCATGATTCAATTTGATAAGGTGAGTAAGCGATATTCCACGGGCCAAGAGGCATTGAGTGGCCTCAGTCTCGAGCTGGCAGCCGGTGAAATGACCTTTCTCACCGGTCATTCCGGTGCGGGAAAAAGCACCTTGCTTAAACTGATTATGCTGATGGAGCGACCCACCCACGGTCAATTGCTGGTCAACGGTAAAAACCTCAATCGTCTTCACAGTAGCCAAATACCTTATTACCGCCGCAATGTGGGTGTGGTGTTCCAGAACCACCAGTTACTGTTTGATCGAAGCGCATTTGATAACGTTGCTCTCCCATTGCTGGTTTCCGGGTATCAACCCCGTGAGGTTGGGCGGCGAGTGAGGGCGGCTCTGGATAAGGTAGGATTGCTGGATAAGGAAAAACAAAACCCCATCGCACTTTCAGGTGGAGAGCAACAGCGTTTGGGGATTGCCAGAGCTGTAGTACACAAGCCTAGGATCCTGCTGGCAGATGAGCCTACGGGAAACTTGGACCCACAGTTGTCGGCAGAAATTATGGATTTGTTTCGACAGTTCTGTGAGTTGGGTGTCACGGTATTGATCGCGACCCATGATGTGGACTTGATCTCCCGTATGGGCTTGCGTCTTCTGCAGTTGGAGCAGGGCAGGTTAATACACGATGGGGCGCCGGAATATGCAGCGTAATCGCTTGCAGAAGTCCAAGCCTACTCGTAGAGAGTCTGCAAAAAAATCTTCAAGAGAGCTGCGCCGAGGCGCCTCTGATGGCAGAGCAAGGTTATTGGATAAGCTGAAAAGTTATTTCCAAAATCACGGTCAATTACTTCTCCGCACCTTTCAGCGTCTGGCAGCAGAACCAGCTCAGACCCTGATGACATCACTCGTGGTAGCTATAGCACTGGGGTTGCCGGCAGCACTCTATGTCGGCGTTGTAAATTTGCAGCAGCTAGGTAGCCGGGTGGAAACCACTGCACAGTTGACCGTATTTCTTAAAAAGGAAGCTACGGAGGTAGCAGTAGATCAGCTGCGAGAAAGCCTGCTGTCAGAATCGGATATTACTGCCGTAGACTATATCTCACGACAGCAAGCCCTAGCTGAGTTTCAGATACTTTCAGGGTTTGGAGATGTGCTGGCGATGCTGGATGAGAACCCGCTACCACCGGTACTTATCGTACAGCCTGCTGATCAGTTTCATGGTGATCTGGTGGCCAGTGAGGCTCTGGTGGCACGACTAAAGGAATTGGCGCTGGTCGACGACGTGCGGCTGGATATGAAGTGGATACAGCGACTGCGGGGTATGCTTGAGGTGTGGGAGCGATTGGCCTTTTCTCTCGGGGTCGCTTTGGCATTGGGTGTTTTGCTCATTATTGGTAATACCATCCGGCTGGCGATAGAGAGTCGGCGGGATGAGATTGTTGTCGTAAAACTGGTGGGTGGTACTAATGCCTATGTACGGCGACCATTTCTCTATACCGGTATTTGGTATGGTGCCCTCGGGGGGCTGCTAGCATGGCTGCTGGTGGCGGTGGGCCTACAGTGGGTAGATGGCCCCGTAGAGCGCTTGGCTGTGCTATATCAGAGCATCTTTCAACTTCAGGGGCTAGGATTTTCTGGATTGTTGGCACTTATATTCATCGGTGCTGTGTTGGGGTTGATAGGGGCTTGGCTAGCGGTGGCAAGACACCTTGGCAGTATTGAGCCAAAATAATGCTTTGTTGATTTAAAACAACTGGTTATGGAAACTTTTTGGGGGTATGGAAATCTAATACCAAACTGGTAAAATGTGCCCCCTTGGATTATTGAGGTTGATATGACTAAGAATTTGCAAACTGTAGAGTGGATGGCGCCGGGTGCAAACCTTGCCGCCTATATGCAGGGCGTTAATACTGTTGCAGTTTTATCCGCAGAGCAGGAACGTGCTCTCGCGGAAGATCTCTATTATCGAGAAGATCTTGATGCTGCTCGCCGCCTGGTACTTTCCCACCTCCGTTTTGTTGTCCATATTGCCCGCTCCTATAACGGCTATGGTCTGCCTCTTGGGGATTTGATTCAGGAAGGTAATCTTGGCCTGATGAAGGCGGTTAAACGCTTTAATCCAGAAAAAGGAGTTCGTCTGGTCTCCTTTGCTGTTCATTGGGTAAAGGCAGAAATTCATGAATATGTGCTGCGCAACTGGCGTATTGTCAAAGTGGCTACCACCAAGGCCCAGCGCAAATTGTTCTTCAATCTGCGTGGTGCGAAAAAGCGTTTAGCTTGGTTGACCGACAGTGAAGCTCAGGCAATTGCCGATGATCTCGGTGTTGAAGTCAAACATGTTCGTGAAATGGAGCAACGGTTGTCTGCTCGAGATGCCGCATTTGATGCATCGACAGATGACGATGATGAGAGTTCTTATCAGGCACCTGCTTACTTTCTGGAAGATAAAAGTGCTGATCCGGCATTACAGCTGGAGCAGGCAGATAGTGAGCAAGACAACTCCATTCGTATGGCGAAAGCGCTGGAAGAATTGGATGAGCGCAGTCGTGACATTATTCACAGCCGTTGGTTGGAAGAGAGTAAATCTACTCTCCATGACCTGGCCGATAAATATGGTGTATCCGCTGAGCGTATCCGACAGCTCGAACAGAATGCCATGAAAAAAGTACGGACGATCATGGAAGCCTGACGGGCAGAGTGAACGAATCAACAGCCTGAAAAGCCGCGAGTCCCGCGGCTTTTTTATTGACCCATAGTTTTTATTAAATAATTTTTATTAAATGGTATCTCCCTGGAGTTCTGATGAAAGTACTGGCTGTGATAACAGCAATGTTAGGGTTTCTTGGTGTCGCCCTTGGTGCCTTTGGTGCTCATGGGTTACGCGGCATTGTCGAGCCCGAGCTGTTGTCAGTTTGGCAAACAGCGGTGCAGTATCAGATGTTCCATACGTTGGTGCTGCTGTCTATTGTGATAGCCGGTAGCCGTCATGCCGCTTCATTGCTGGCTATATCAGGTTGGTTGCTAGTCGCTGGCACAGTACTTTTTTCTGGTAGCCTCTATGCACTGGTCATTACCGGCATCAAACCCCTTGGAATGGTAACCCCTTTTGGCGGGGTATTGTTTTTGATTGGCTGGCTGGTGTTGTTATTTGCATTGATAAGAGTTGTGACTGCCCAGCAGGCAATCGGAGAATAATATTGGATATCAGGCCGGAGCATAAAAAGAAATCTATTCGAAGTTATGTGGTGCGTGCCGGCCGAATGACTGAGGCTCAGAAAGCGGCCTTTGATAAATACTGGCCAGATTACGGGTTGAGCTTACACAACGGCAAAGTCGATATTGATACTACTTTTGGTCGCAGTAGTCCTCGAGTGATGGAAATCGGGTTTGGTATGGGTGGTTCATTGCTGGAAATGCTACAGGCAGAACCGGAGAAAGACTTCATTGGCATCGAAGTGCATCCACCGGGGGTGGGCAGACTGATTAACGGTGCTGGCAAGCTGGAGCTACCTAACTTGCGAGTGTACCTGGCTGACGCTACTGATGTGCTGGATGACTGTATTGACGATGCCAGTATCGACCGGCTGCAGATCTATTTCCCCGATCCCTGGCACAAAAAAAAGCACAATAAACGTCGTTTGATACAACCTCAGTTTGTTCAAGAAATTCGTTCCAAACTTAAACTGGAAGGAGTATTCCACCTCGCCACTGATTGGGAGCCTTACGCTGAATATATGTTGGAAGTGATGGAAGCGGCTGAGGGTTATGAAAACCTTGCGGGGGCTGGGCAGTATTCCACCCGTCCCGACTATCGTCCGATCACCAAGTTTGAGCAGCGAGGCGAACGACTCGGGCATGGGGTTTGGGACTTGCTGTACAAGAGGGTTGATTAGTGGAGCCCTCTTGTAAGTCATGAGTGAGATAGATAACCCTACTGTTAGTTGACTACCAGTAAGTCACAGTCTGTCTTGAGCAGAATTTTTTCGGCGGTATTGCCCAGCAATTTTCCAGTAATACCCCTTCTTGCCACCGTACCGATAACCAGAACGTCCGCCCCAATAATATCTACACATTCCGTAATAATCACTTGAGGGTTCCCCAGTTGAACATGCACTTGTTCAGGTACGTCCCTCAGAATAGCCATAGGAATATCTCTAACAGCTTAATATAATCAGACGCTTCCCTTAACCATAGAATATTTATAAACAACTAAGTTGATGCAAAACAAGGGGTTAATAATGAACAAGCGAGTAGCAGTTATCCTGTCAGGGTGTGGTGTTTTTGATGGGTCGGAGATATACGAATCGGTGATCACACTGTTGCAGTTGGATCAGGCAGGTGCCCACGTGCAGTGTTTTGCACCAGATATTGAGCAGATGCATGTCATTAACCATGTCACGGGTGATGTGATGGAAGGTGAGCGTCGAAATGTGCTGGTGGAAGCCGCCCGGTTGGCACGCGGTAATATCAAAAATCTGGCCGATGCCAACGCTGAGGATTTTGATGCGGCGATTATACCGGGAGGCTTTGGTGCTGCGAAAAATCTCTGTGACTTTGCTGTGAAGGGCTCAGGACTCACTGTTGATGAGGGCCTGGTGCGTTTTGTTCAGGCCATGCACCGGGCGGATAAGCCCATAGGACTTATGTGTATTGCTCCCGCTATGGTGGGTAAGCTATTTGGTGAAGGTGTACATTTTACTATTGGTGATGACTTGGAGACGGCCACGGCAATTGAGGCAACTGGCGCAGTGCATGAGCGGTGCTCGGTGAATAACATCTGTATTGATGGTGCCAATAAAGTAATGACTACACCGGCCTATATGTTGGCAGGCAATATCAGTGAAGCGGCCAGCGGAATTAACAAGCTGGTGGATGCTGTGCTGGAGGAGGCTTGATATAACAGTGAGTGATAATCAGAAAAATCCTTTTTGGCAGTATTCCCTAGCCCTTTATAGTCGACCGAAGGTGGCAGAATGCTGCTTGAGTTATCAGGACAGTGATGGGGCCAACGTCAACCTTCTACTGTTTTGTTGCTGGTTGGGTTTCAGTGGTCAGCGACTTGAACCCGTGGCACTGGAGAAGGCGAGGTTATTGATTGAGGAGTGGGACCTACAAGCAGTTCAAAAATTGAGAGCCGTTCGCCGATTTTTGGTGTCATCACAATGGGGCTCTAGTGAAATGGTGAAGAGTGATGTGATTAAGAGCGAGATGATTCAGTCACTGCAGCAGGTGGAACTGATGGCAGAGCAGGTTGTCCAAAACACCCTCTATGATTGGTGGTTAGGTGATGGTTTTTGCCATGCTTATGAACATGGGGCCGCCCTGCAGACAGAAAGGTTGCAGGCAGCAAATTTAAACACCTATTTGGATATGCTAGGTTGCCAGCCTATACCGACTGACAGCCCATTACTTTGTCCGTTAGACGAACCGCAGACCTCAACGTGATTTTACGTTAATATGCCCGATCTATTCGGATCGTCAACTAAGGAAACTTGTATGAAATTTAAATTCCTGGTGCTCGCTTCAACAATAGCGGTCACCCTGACAGCTTGTGATAAACAGCAGGAAGAGGCAAATACTACGCAGGACAAAGCGCAGGCTGAAGTGGTATTTGATACTCAGATAAAGAAATTCAGCTATGTCGTTGGTGTCGATATGGGCGGCCAGCTTCGCACATCAGATATTCAAATAGACCGTGACGCCTTTGCTCTTGGTTTGTCTGATTCTCTGGATAGTCATCCACCTCGGATTGCTAAGGAAGAGTTAGAAGGTGTTGTTCAAGCCTTCCATGATGCGCAACAAGCTAAGGTAAAACAGCATGAAGATACCATGCGTACAGCCTCAGAAAGCAATATAAAGGCTGGCTCTGCTTTCTTGGCCGAAAACTCGACCAAAGATGGGGTTAATACTACGGAGAGTGGTTTACAGTATAAAGTGATTACAGCGGGCAATGGCGTCATGCCAACAGCCGAAAGCCGTGTGGAAGTCAACTATCGTGGCACTTTGATCGATGGCACTGAATTTGATGCTTCAACGAAGCATGGTGGTTCAGTTGAGCTCAATGTTAGCGAAGTTATTCCTGGCTGGACTGAAGCACTTAAGCGGATGAAAGAGGGCGCTAAGTGGGAGTTGTATCTTCCATCGGAGCTTGCGTATGGTCCACAGGGTACAGGTGGAATTATTGGTCCAAGTGCTACCCTGATTTTTGAAGTGGAGCTGCTCAAGGTGTTAGGTGCTGAATAGGTATTGTTTACCTAGGTATTAATAAACCAAGCAGTAATCAAAAAAGGCCCGTGAGGGCCTTTTTTATAGATCGGTTTTGATGTGGTACACATCGTGATTGAGCTATTTTAGGCCTTATTCATCACCTTTTCGCTATGGGCGGTATGTAATATTTCAATCATTTGGTCTTCTGCTGCCAGCCGTGCTTCGAGTGATTCACCCAGTTGTGATAGGTCAGCCGCCAGTGTTTTGAGGTCATCTGTTTCGAGATACTTGTCATTAAAGTCTAAAATCATCTCAGTGGTGGTATCAATGGTCTCTAACAGACCATTGGCAGCCTCTAGCCCCTGATTATCCTGAAGTTCCTTGCCTTCCTGAACCAATTGATCGTAAATTTCAAAATGTCCGGCCGATGTGTAGTCCACCAGAATTTCACAGAAAGCCTTCAGCTTTTCACGGTGTACGGAGTTTTTACTGTCAAAATCGCGGATGTCTCCAAGTGCACAAAACTCAACAAGGACATCTCGCCGTTCTTCTAGCCAGCTGTCAATCAGGGTGCTAACGCCCCCCCAGCGTTCTTGAGCAGATTTACAGTTCTTAAGCATATACAGCAGCTTTTTTTATGGGTTCACCCCAGCATATGCAAACAGTAACAGTGTGACAAGGCCTAAGAGGGTGCTCGTGAGAGAGAGCATGGCTTACTAGTATCAAGCTTGATGTTGGTTTGTCCGGTGAGTCGGTTGGTTATCTCAAAAAGGCCGTGACAACCCAGGGCAATAATGCAGCGGTCAAGATACCGGTCAACCCAAGCCCCAGGCTAGCAAAAGCGCCACAACGGCTACTGATTTCAAAGGCCCGGGCTGTGCCCACAGCATGCGCGCTAATACCGAGTACAAAACCTTTGATGCGGTCATCGGTGATATTCAACCAGCGAAAAAGTATTGGCCCGAATGCTGCGCCCACTACGCCGGTGAAAACCACGACACCGGCAGTTAGCCCCGGCTCGCCCCCAATTTTCTCGGTAATTCCCAAGGCGATCGGGGTTGTCACTGACTTAGGTGTCAGTGAAATCAATGTATCAATAGATGCCCCGAGCAGCCAGGCAACGGACAGAGCACTAATAACAGCAAAGCTGGCACCAAATAGCAGTGTTATCAGTAAGGGCTTTACCAATTTACGGATATGGTGGAACTGCTGATGCAACGGAATGGCAAGTGCTACCGTCGCCGTGCCCAGTAAGAAAAAGAGGGGGCTGTTAGCCTGGCGATACTGGCTGTAATCGACATCTACTAGTAATAATAGGCCACTGACCAATAGTGGTGCAGTGACTAAAGGGTGTAGTAGTGGGTGTATCGCCGGTGGAACTTTACTGATTTTATAAAGATAGAATGCAGGTGTGAAGGCTGCAAAGGTTACCGCCAGAAGGCTTGCCGGGGAGATCCACGCCATCATCGGTGCTTGGTCTCTGGTTGCAGCAGATGCTTCATGACACAAGCGGTTGCAGTAAGGGTAAGTAGTGTAGCCAGTACAATGACACCGATAATGGCGAGCCACTGACCTACATGACTGGTGGGGAGGAAAAAAAGCCCCACACAAGCTGGAACAAACATAAGTGCTAGCCAGCGAATCATGAAATATCCCGTTTGGCCCAGCCAAATGGGCATTTCAGAACCTCTGAATGTCAGTGCCAAAAATAACAGAACCATACCTATTACCGGGCCTGGTATGGGTACTTTGCCGTAATGGGCGGCTGCCTCGCCAATACCCTGAAATACCAACAGGATGATAAATCCGCGAAGCATGTTCAATGTTTGCGAACCATTTGCCATAGGCCCAGCGCGGCGAGGCCTAGAAAGCACAGCAGAGTCCAGCCTGGAATGCTTAGGCCGAGGAAGGTCCATTGCACTTCTGCACAGTTGCCATCCCCTCGAAATAACATACTCAATGCGTCACCAAAACTGAAGGCATTAAACAGGTATTCAGCAGGCGGGCCACAAGCCGGTACTTGATCTTCCGGGAGGCTTTGCAGCCAGAGTTGTTTTCCTGCAAAAAAGCTCCCTGCAAGCGCGCTTAACGCGATAAGCCCGCCATAGACTTTTGTTCCGTAGTTGTGAAGGAATGCCAGCAGGGCAAAGGTGCCTGTTAAGATCACAAACCCTCGCTGGGTAATGCATAGATAGCAGGGCTTTAGCTCCATAATGTTTTGCATATAGAGCGCAATGAGAATCAGGGCGTTACAGGCTATAAAAATAAGTAAGTTGGTTTGTCTTGCTGTGGGCATTATCCAGTCTTCCTTTTTAATCCATGGCCTATTCTAGCCCGGATATTTCGTCAGTACACTAGGGCTTGAAAACAGGGCGTAGCATGAGCTGTGTATTGGGCGTTATTGGCGGGAGTTGAGTATTGTTTCAGTTGTTTTTCTATTTTCCCAATGTAAAACTAAAGCTGGTTTGTGGCATCCCGGCTTCATATGGGGATGCTGGTAGCCCTGCGTAAGTTGGAGGTGAAATGTGAGGCGAGAGATGCTCCCTTGTTTCATCTTGCACCCTTTTAAAAAGCGGATAAGTATTATGGCGATGAGAGGTATGAGCAATAAAGAGGTAGTAGTTTCTATTACCGGTGCTTTTGTTGCGACGCTACTTGCATCATTTTTTAGTTTCACAATACTATCTGCTGAAGAAATGCCCGTTATATTGGCGTCTACGGGTGCATCTGCTGTGTTGATTTTTGGCCTGCCCCATAGTCTTGTTTCAAAACCTTGGCATTTAGTGGGCGGTCATATGGTTTCAGCGCTGGTAGGTGTTACCTGCCAAAAACTAATAGCTAACCCTATTTTTGCCTCATCGCTGGCGATCGCTATTGCCATGTTATTGATGCATTACTTGCGTTGTATCCACCCCCCGGGTGGTGCGACAGCGGTGACAGCGGTTATTGGTGGCGAGCAAGTTGAAGCCCTTGGTTATGCTTTTGTGATATTGCCCGTTTTTTTCAATACCATTATTTTGCTATCTATCGCTATGGCCGTGGCTTCGTTAAGGGATAAAAACCCGTTTTATCCAGAGTTGCAGCAAGTGCCCGAGGGAAAAAGAGAATCAGAATTACCAGATTCCAGCACTCGATATTGACCCGTTCCATTATTACCTATGGGTTGGTCAGGGACGCTGGTTCTCAGCGAAGGTCATTATTTTTGGAAATACCTGGGAGAATTCCTGGCTTAATAATGGGTAGTCTCGGACTAGTTGAGGAAATGCTTCGTTGAGGGGAACCGTCGTGCGAAAACGTTGGCCTACCCTTTCGAGGATATATTCAATGTTTTCCATTTGAGTATAGCTTTCAAGCCACCGCACTTCCGGGGCGATGGCGCTGAACCGCTTGGCTGCGGGTGGCAGGTGATGCTCATACTCCGACAGTATTTGATAGAAATGCTGACAGTAGTTTTCCAGGGGTTGGGGGTGGAATTCAGACCAGTTAGCAGCGAGAAAGTGGTCATAGCAGATATCAATCAGGATACCGCCAAAGCGGCGGTAGGGTGGCTCTATACGAGCGACAGCGTGCTTTACTTCTGGAAGTGAATCGGTAAAAACGTCAATTTTTCTGTGCAGCGCAATTCCTTCTTCTATCGCGCGAGGAAGCTGACCACGTAATGGTCCTTTGACAAAGTCGCCCAGCAGCCCGCCTATCATTGCTTCCGGGCTTTCACCGGAAAGATAGATGTGGGCCAGATAATTCACAGCGGAAAGTCGTACTGCTTGTAATAGTCTGCAAGAAATTGATCAAACGGCTGCTGATCCTCAGACTCAACCTGCTGTTGCTGCTGCAGGGATTGAGTCGCCATTTCTTGGTATTGTTCGGCAATATCTTTTGGCAGCTCGGTGCTGAGAAAGTGATCACGGTGTTGCTTGGCGTGGTTCATCGCCACGTTGAAATAGGTTTGCCCTGTATCAGACATTTCTTTGAGGATGCGTGCTGACGGAGTTAGCTCTGGATTGTCCAGACGCTTGGCAAGCGTTGTTAACATCGTGCTGTAACGGTTGGACTGGTGATGGCTATCCAGCAATTCGGCGACAGGAGCCATTGCTTCGAATAGCGTACGCCCCCATTCCAGAACGGATCGTTCATCCTGACCATCCCGCAGCATTAATTCGGGATTGCGCCCCTGATATACCATACGGTGTTGGTTTTCCAGGATATTGTGGTACTCCTGATCATCAGTCGGCGGACTCTTGGAAAGTAGGCTTGTCAGCAGGAAAGTATCCAGAAAATCCATCTGTTCACGGTCGATGCCGAGAGGCTGGAAAGGGTTTAGGTCAACACAGCGGACTTCAATATATTCTACTCCACGCTCCCACAGTGCCCACAGAGGGGTTTCGCCAGAGTGGGTGACGCGTTTGGGGCGGATAGTACTGTAAAACTCGTTTTCGATTTGCAGCAAGTGGGGGCTCAGCTGTTGGTAATTACCATTGCTGTCTTTGAGCCCCATAGTTTTGTAATCGGGGTAGGGTTTTACTAGCGCTTGGCGAAGGGTTTCTACATAGCTTTTAAGATCGTTGTAGCAGACGACCAGTTGCTCTTGGGCTTTGCTTTGGTAGCCCAAATCACCCATGCGGAGGGATGTCGCATTGGGCATATAAAGACTGTGCTCATCGGAGCCAAAGGGTTGTAAGTGATGCCCTCGGCCTCGGACAAAACTTCGGCAAACGCCCGGCGAAGCACCAAATAAATACAAGAGCAGCCAAAAATGTCGGCGAAAATTGCGGATGAGGGAAAAATAGTTTTCCGTTTTAAAGTCCTGCAAGGATTGCTGGGGGCTTTCCTGTGCCTGCAGTAGCTGCCAAAGCTTGTCTGGTACAGAGAAGTTGTAGTGAATACCGGCAATGGTTTGCATCAATCGCCCATAGCGGTGGCCAAGCCCTACCCGATAGATACTTTTCATCTGCCCGACGTTGGAGTGGCCATATTGTCCAACCGGAATATCACTGTCACCACTCAGCTGGCAAGGCATGCTGTTGGCCCATAATAGCTCGTCACCTATTTGGCGATAGGTGTAGCGATGAATATTTTCCAGCGTCTGTAATACGTCATCGGCATTACTGGACGGGGGTGTAATAAATTCCAACAGTGCTTCTGAGTAATCAGTGGTGATTTGCGGGTGTGTTAATGCGGAACCTAGCGCTTGGGGGTGGGGGGTGTGAGCTAATTTCCCCTCTGGCGTTACTCGTAAGCTTTCTTTTTCAATACCGCGGGTAATCCCTGACAATAGCCTTGAGTCAGTATCAGCAGAAAGTAGGGACAGACGATTTTTTAACAGGGGCAAAATGATGTCCTCGTTTGGTAGATCAAGCTGCAGGCTGCTGTATGGGCAGGACGGGGTTTCCTTTGGCATCGAGCTGGCAGGTTACGAGTTTGGCCCGGAGTTGAATATCTTTAGCATTGAGTTCCATCAGTTGATTGAGTGCGATATCACGGTGAGAATTCTTGAAAAGCTGTTTGGCACCACAATGGTTAACCCACTGTAGGGACTTATCAAGAAATTGATCGTGCTGGTTTTGTAGGATAAAAACAGTCATGTTGAACAGCGTTGTCATGCCGGTTAATCAGAAGACGCCGATTGTATCTGAAAATGAATGCTTAGGTCATGACTGCCTTGTATGGAGAAAGGCTCTTCTCATTAAATAGTAGGTTATTGCCTATAAATAGTGCGAGTGATCTAAGATGAACCTATGTCATAGATAGCCATATTTCCAAGTAATAGATAAGGTGTACTCAAAATTTTTTGCGATAATGTGTTCCCGTCAATGAAGATGGTATGTAGGTAATGGGTCAATTCAAGAAAGCAGCTCTCCCTCTTATAATTTTGCTTGCCGCCGTATTGGTGGTGGCAGGTTTGACAATGTCTCGTCCAAAGCCGCAACCGCAGTTATTGAGTGAGCCACCTGCGCCAAAGGTAAAGGCCATGGTTGCCGAGCCAGAGCAGCAGCGGATAGTTGTTTATGCACAAGGAACCGTACAGCCCAAACGAGAAATTGCGATGGCCGCGCAGGTATCGGGGCAAGTAGTCTCTGTGTCAGAAAATTTTGTTGATGGCGGATTTTTCAAGCAGGGCGATATTTTGTTACAGCTTGATTCTCGGGATTATCAAATTGAAGCGGTCAGAGCCAAAGCACGTATCGCGGAGGCTGAGCAGCTTCTTGCCATGGAGCAGGGACGCGCGCTCCAGGCCAAACGTGAATGGCGTGACCTAGGCAATAAGGCTGGCAATGCATTATTTCTACGTGAGCCGCAGTTGAAGGCGGCAAAAGCAGCCCTTGAGGCAGCAAAGGCTGATTTTGACCAGTCAAAAATTAACCTTGAGCGAACCACTATCGTGGCACCATTTGATGGCCGAATCCGGGATATTCAGGTTAACGTCGGCCAATATCTACCGGCAGGGATGAAGGTTGCACAGGTGTTTGCTGCGGATACCGCTCAAATTCGATTGCCGTTAACCGCTTTTCAGACAGGGTTGTTAAACCTACCATTACAGCCAAATCAAGGTAATCAACTACCCGTGAAGCTTTCTGCAATGCTCAGCGGTGAGCACTATCAATGGCAGGGCGTGATCTCTCGTACTGATGCCAGTATCGATACTCGTAGCCGGGTTATGTATGGAATTGTAGAGGTGGATAAGCCGTTTGAGAGCGATCCGCCATTGGCGATAGGCCTGTTTGTGAATGCGGAGATATTAGGTCGAACCTTTGATGGCGTTATAGTGGTTCCACGCATGGCGCTTTATGAAAAAGACAAGTTGCTGATGGTAGATGGCGATAATAGGTTACGAATCCAGTCAGTTAGAGTGTTGCAGGATCGAGGGGAGACAGCATTTATTACTGGAATAGAAGCTGGTGATATTGTTTTGGTCGATCGACCTGGCTATGTGGTGGAGGGGATGAAAATCTCTCCCGTTATATCAACACCTGACGAATTGGTGGCTCAGTAACCATGAGTACGGCTAGCAAAGGCCTTCTCGCCTGGTTTGTTAATAACCCCATTGCCTCTAATTTACTGATGCTAATGATTTTGGTGGGTGGTATCACCAGCCTGCCAGACCTGGATAAAGAAATGTTCCCGAAAATCCCACGGGATGTTGTACAGGTTGTTGTTCCTTACCCGGGTGCGGGACCGAAAGAGGTCGAAGAACAGATCTGTGCTCGGGTGGAAGAAGAAATTCACGACCTAGATGGCATTGAAGAGCTTCGCTCTTTTGCTTATCAGGGGGCCGGTCGCATAGAAGTCGAAGTAGCCGACGGCTATGACACCCAGAAACTACTTAATGATGTTAAAGCCCGAGTGGATGCCATCAGCACATTTCCGGTGAATTCTGAGCGCCCACAGATTAAGGAGATTCTCGCTAGAACTCAGCTCCTCAGCATTGCAGTAGCCGGCCCACTTAATGAATGGGACCTCAAGCGGTTGGCTGAGGATATCAGGGATGAGGGGATTAAATTACCTGGGGTGACTTTGGCTGAAATCGGGGGTACCCGGCCCGAAGAGGTTTCTGTTGAGGTCTCGGAAGAAACCCTGCGCCAATACCAACTACGGTTTAACGACGTAGTTGACGCTATTCGTCGTTCCTCAATCAATCTGCCCGCAGGAGAGGTTCGTGAGCAAGCAGGCGACATTGTTCTTCAAACTCGTGGACAGGCCTATAACCGTCAGGATTTTGAAAATATTGTGGTGCTGCGTAATGCGGACGGTACGCAGGTTCACCTTGGGGAGATAGCCCATATTAATGATGGTTTTGCCGAACAGGATGTCGTGTCCAAGTTTAATGGTAAGCCAGCCGTCTTTATCAACCTATTTAATACCCGTGATCCAGACGTGATTACGACCTCAGATGCTGTCAGGAAGTATGTCGACCAGAAGGTCCCTAGCCTGCAGCATGGTGTTGAATTGGTGGTATGGCGAGATCTTTCAGTCTATCTCAGTAGCCGGATTGATTTATTGTTGCGTAATGGGCTGGGTGGACTCTTGTTAGTGTTTGCTTTGCTGGTGCTGTTTCTTCGCCCAGCCTTGGCATTTTGGGTAGCGGCAGGGATTGGTATCTCCTATTTGGGCACCCTGTGGCTGATGCCTTATTTCGGTATTAGTGTGAATGTGGTATCGATGTTTGCTTTCCTGTTAATTCTAGGAATTGTGGTAGACGATGCGATTGTGGTGGGCGAAAGTGTTTACTCCCATTATGAGCGTGGGCTTAACGGTCACGATAGTGCTGCCATAGGTGCTAAGTCGGTTTCCAAGCCGGTTACCTTTGCTGTTATTACTACCATCATTGTTTTTGTACCAATGCTGCTGCTACCGGGTGATTCCACCAAGCTAATGGTGGTGATGCCGAAGGTGGCCATTATTGCCCTGGCATTTTCACTAGTTGAGTCTTTCCTGATTTTACCCGCGCATCTGCGCCACCTGAAACCGGAGAAGGAGCCTCGGTGGTTGATTGCTCGATGGCTCTATCGTGCCCGTCAAAAAGTATCAGCACAGTTAAAAAACTTTGCAGAAAATCAATACAGACCCTCTCTGGAGCGGTCCTTGCGGCATGCTCATATCACCATAGCTTCCTTTGTGGCTGTATTGATCGTTGTGTTAGGTATCTTTTTCAGTGGTTGGTTGCGGGTCTCCTTCTTCCCCGTCGTTGAGGGTGAGTACCTGCGTGCAACGGTTGAGCTGCAAGAGGGCATTGGCTTCAAGCGATCACTGGAAATTATGGAGCAGCTAGAAGAGGCAGTGATAGCGCTGAAAAAGGAACCGTTACTAACCAGTGAAGGTGGCCAATCAATGCTGAAAAATCACTACGCTGAAAGCAATGAAAATAATGTATCTATTGTGCTCGAACTCTCGAGTAATGAAACTCGTTCAGTGTCGTCTAAAGATGTGGCTGGATTATGGCTTAAGCACATTGGTCCAGTGGAAAATGTGGAAGAGTTCGATGTTGAATATACGCTGATGGGAAAACCCAAGGATATTAACCTGGTATTGAAAGGTCGGAGCATCAATGAGCTGCGGGCTGCTACGGTTGATATTGAGACAGCGTTGTTGAGCTATCCCGGCGTCTACAACATGTCTAATTCTATTCGCTCAGCGCGCAAAGAAATTGAAATTAGCCTTAAGGATAATGCTGATACGTTGGGGGTTGGGCTCAGTGATATTGCCGGGCAGCTTCGTAATGCATTCTACGGTGCTGAAGCTCAGCGGATTCCCCGTGAGCGTGAAGACGTTAAGGTGATGGTGCGTTACCCCATCGATGAGCGTGCTTCGCTGGCATCACTGGAGGGTATGCGGATTCGCACCTCCGATAGCCGTGAGTTGCCATTCAATGCCGTAGCCGACGCAAAGTTTGTTCCCGGCTATTCTGAGATTAAGCGTCGTGATCGGATGCGCATGGTCGAGATAAAGGGTGAATTAGCCAAGGGTTCTGCCTCAGCCAATGAGATTGTTTTTGCACTAAAAAAACAATACTGGCCTGAGCTGGAAGAAAAATATCCAGGGATATCCATGGAGATTGATGGCGCCCAAAAAGATCAGGCTGAATTTGAAACAGGGTTCCTGCAATTGATGGCGCTGGCCTTGCTGGCAATTTATGCTTTTCTGGCTGTGGAGTTTCGTTCATATTGGCAACCGATGATTATTCTCAGTGCGGTGCCCTTTGGGGTTGCCGGTGCGATTGTAGGCCACCTTTTGCTGGGCAAGGAAATCAGTATGCCTTCTATGATGGGGGTGTTGGCAGCGGCAGGTGTTGTGGTCAACGATAACCTGGTGCTGATTGATCGCATCAATCAACTGGTAAAAGAGGGTTGGAAGCCTTTTGAAGCAGTGGTGCAGGGAGCGCGAGATCGCTTTCGCCCTATTGTATTAACGTCACTCACCACCTTTTTTGGGCTGATGCCCATTCTGTTTGAGCGAAGCGCTCAGGCGCAGTTTCTGATCCCAATGGTTATCTCTTTGGCCTTTGGTGTGTTGCTGGCAACGTTTGTCACCCTTTTATTGGTACCATCAATTTATGTGTCAGGGGAAAGGGTAAAAGCAATGTTCAGAGACTGGCGAAAGGCTGGGGTCATCCCCGGGGAGCTTGGCTAGTGTTTTTAGCTGAGCACGTATGAGGTTAGCGCTATAACGTTGATTGAGAAACAATGAATCCAATAATTACAGCAACTGATTTAGCTATGATCATCCAGCTATCGGTCGCGCCGGTCTTTTTATTGGCGGGCATCGCTGGTTTTCTAAATGTCATGTCTGGTCGTTTAGGCCGGATTGTTGACCGCGCTCGAGTGGTCGAGCATCGGGAAGCGAGGCTGAGTGACGCTTCACAGCAGGCCGCATATCACAGAGAGCTGGTGGTATTGTGGCGTCGGATCAATATTATTAACTGGGCCATCGGTTTTTGTACCGCCTCGGGGTTGTTAGTCTGTACATTGATTGTCAGCCTTTTTGTGGGCGGTTTTTGGCGATTAAATATTGGTGGTTTGATTGTTGGGCTTTTTGTTTTTGCATTGGTGGTGTTGATTATGGCATTGCTGCTGTTTCTTAAGGAGGTTCAGCTGGCAAAGAGAGTCCTGCGTATGGGGCGAGAGGTCATTGTGGAAACATCCAATTCTGCAGAGCATTCCTGAGCGTGCTAAAGCATTCCAACATGGGAGTGAGTCACCTTATATATAGAAGCACTGCCATTTAAGGCATTACTCAGGAGCGCTGAATGCCATACTTTTTTAACTTGATGTAAAGCGTGCTCTTGGCAATATTCAGTTGCTTGGCGACTTTGGTTAAGTTGCCGCCCTGCTCTCGAATGGCGCGGGTAATCACGTCTTTTTCTGCCAAACCCAAAGGGTTGCTGTCCTCTTCATCAGCAGCTTCTGCAGAGGAAGCGGTGAAATCCTTAGGTAAATCCTCAGGCCCCAGTTCCTCCTGATCAGAAAGAAAGAATGCTGCCGTGATCAGGTTGCTGAGCTCCCGAATGTTACCTGGCCAAGAATGTTTTTCCAGTAGTTCAACCAGGGGTTTGCTCAGACGCCTATCCCCACCGGAGTGCTGCTCGATTAGGTGAGCATAAATATTCTCGGCCAGCAGTGAGACATCGCCCTTTCTTTCTCGTAGGGGTGGAACTGTTAGCGTCATGGAAGAGATTCGGTAGTAAAGATCCATCCGGAAACGACCTTCAGCCACTTCCTGAGATAGGTCTCGGTTAGTGGCAGCAATCAGCCGAAGGTTGACTTTACGCGGCCTTGTTTCCCCGACGCGGCAGATCTCCGATTCTTGCAGCACCCGTAAAAACATCGGTTGTAGGTCAAGGGGCATCTCACCGATTTCATCCAAAAATAGTGTGCCGCCATTAGCCGCTTCTATCTTGCCCGGCATCCCGCCACGACGAGCCCCGGTAAATGCGCCTTCTACATGGCCAAACAGCTCTCCTGCCAGCAGGTCTCGTGATAAGCCGCCGCAGTTGAGTGCAACGAACGCTCCATTCTGGGTCTTGCCTTCCTCGTGCATCGCTCGGGCGAATAGCTCTTTGCCAACACCGGTTTCCCCTTGTAAGAGAACGGGAATAGGCGCTTTTGCCAGGCGTTTGGCCTGCTGAACAGTGGTTTGAAATATTCGGCTCTGACCGATCAGGCGAGAAAACCCTGTGGTTTCGTCAGGCGCTGGTGTGCTGGCAGGGTTATTGCTGGGTGTGGCTTGGGGGTGTCGTGATGGCAGTGAGATGACGGCCAAGTAACCAATAGCTTCTCCTTGATGTATTACCGGTTCGACCCAGCGCTGATCAATTTGATTCAAAACAGGTACAGACTCAGCAAAGTAGTTCCCTTCGTCGTTGAGCGTGAGAATAGGGTTGTATGGTGTGAGGTTTATTCTTATGCCTCGTGCCGCGAGGACTCTGTCAGCCTGTGGGTTGGCGCGGACTAATTTGCCATCCAAATCAAACAGTAGGGCTCCATCATTGCCCGATGAGGTAAAGCGGTTGATGGTCACACCGAGAAGGGTGTCTCTCTTGGCAAGCTTGAGTTGGGCAAATTGCCCCTCGATCCTGCGCGCACCGGAGAGAGCCAAAGCCAAGCAATAGTCATGAAGTGTATTTTCAAGACCAGAAATATTCACCGCACCTAGAAGTCGCTTTTCAAAGGGGTCTCTGATCACCGCAGCAGAGCAAGTCCAGCGGCTGATGTTTTCACAGTAGTGTTCAAAGGCATGAACCTGAACTGGGGCGGCATTATTAAGTGCGGTACCAATGGCATTGGTACCTGCAGCGTGTTCAGACCAGTTAGCACCGGGAGCGAGCCGATAGTTGTGGGCTAACTCTAGAGTGGCAGGGTCTCCCTCGTAATTCAGGATCGTCCCTGACGGCGCTACTAGGTGCATGATGGTGCCGGACTCCGCCAGCAACTCTTTGACCTCGCACATAATGATGTCTGATGCTGAAATCAGTTCTTGGTTTTGTTGCCTAAGATTTTGGAGCTGGTCTCCGTCCAGCTCAAGGCTTCGTTTGGCCACAAGGGGGTCCACATGCCCATCCATGCATCTCTCCCAAGAGTCCTTGATAACCGGGCGAACTGTATCATCGGGCAGGTTTCCGCCGGTTTGGAGCTTTTCTCGAGCGGTGGCGATACGTGTCGGGTGTGAGACAGCGGTAGAGCCCTTTAGGGGTGAATCATTCGTCATGGCAGGATCACGCAGGATACGTTTTACAGTTAGGATTGTATGATTATAGAGCAGGAAGGGCTGTCTTGTCCTTCTTATGGTAGGAGCGGTTATTTACCCGATAACTCAACCTGAGCGTGAGACCGGCTCTACAGTTTTATTGGACACACTCCTAACACCATGCTTTAATCTGTTCGATTAATGCTCGGTCGATGACTGAAATTCAAACGTTTCAGGGGTTATTGACCGCGGAATTAATCAGTACGTTTTTGTAAGCCAATAAAATCTAATGATAATTTCTCATTGGCACGGCTGTTGCAATAGTCGTATCCGAGGGTACTCCCGTCCCCGGATCGCAGAGAACTAACCTGTCGATTTGTAAGCGAGGCAGGGAGTAGAAGTTAACAACTCATAATTAGAGGATATAAACTTGAATGATTTAACTAATCCCGTCGAGGTCCTAGGGATCGATGCTGGCGGCACCATGACTGACACATTCTTTGTGCGTAAAGATGGCACATTTGTTGTTGGTAAAGCTCAGAGTGATGCTGACGAAGCAAATGCAGTACTAGAATCCAGTAAAGATGCACTGGCTCACTGGGGCCGCGAAATACAAGACGTGTACCCAGAAATGGTTACCTGTGTATTCTCTGGTACAGCCATGCTCAACCGTGTTGTTGGTCGTAAGGGTCTTCGCACTGGCTTGATCGTTAGTAAAGGTTTTGAAGATTTCCACCGTATGGGTCGTGCACTTCAGTGCTACCTGGGTTACGCGTTTGAAGATCGCCTTCACCTTAACACTCACCGTTTTGACGAGCCTCTGGTTCACATTCACGATACTCGTGGTGTAACTGAGCGTATCGATTCTAAAGGCGTTGTTGTAATTCCTGTTCGTCTTCATGAAGCACGCGTAGCGGCTGAAGAACTAATCGATCAAGGCGTTAAAGCAATTGCTATCAGCCTGATCAGTTCTTACCTGAATGGCGAGCACGAACAAGCTGTTCGCGATGTTGTCAGGGAAGTAGCTGCAGAGAAGGGCCAGCCAGATCTTCCCATCTTTGCTTCTGTTGATTACTACCCAGTACGTAAAGAAAGCCACCGTACTAACACAACTATCCTTGAAGCGTATGCGGCAGAGCCTTCACGCAAAATTCTTGGTCAGTTGAGCGAGCGCATGAAAGACGAAGGTGCTACTTTCGACTTGCGTGTAATGGCTACTCACGGCGGTACTATTGGCTGGAAAGCGAAAGAACTGGCTCGTTCACTGGTATCTGGTCCAATCGGTGGTGTAATCGGTGCTAAGTACCTGGGTGAGCAGCTCGGCTACGAAAACATCGCATGTTCCGACATTGGCGGTACTAGCTTCGATATGGCTTTGATCACTCAAGGCAACTACTCTATCCATAAAGATAGTGATATGGCACGTTTGGTTCTGTCTTTGCCAATGGTGGCCATGGACAGTATCGGTGCTGGTGCGGGTAGTTTCGTACGTATCGATCCTTACTCTATGTCTCTGAAATTGGGTCCTGATAGTGCTGGTTACCGTGTAGGTACTTGCTGGCCAGAAGGTGGTCTGGATACAGTTTCTGTAACTGACTGTCACATCATCCTTGGTTACCTGAACCCAGATAACTTCCTCGGTGGTATTCTGGATCTGGACGTGCCTCGTGCTCGTCAGTGCATCCAAGACCAAATCGCTACTCCACTTGGCCTGTCTGTAGAAGATGCGGCTTCTGGTGTAATCGAACTGCTTGACCTTTCTTTGCGTCAGCACCTTCGTGCGATGATTACCGGTAAGGGTTACAGCCCACGTGATTTCGTGTGCTTCTCCTACGGTGGTGGTGGTCCAGTTCACGCCTACGGTTACACTAAAGGCTTGGGCTTTAAAGAAACTATCGTCCCTGCTTGGGCGGCTGGTTTCTCTGCATTTGGTTGTGCTACTGCAGACTTCGAATATCGTTACGATAAGAGTGTTGACGTTGGTATTAACGACGAATCAACTGAAGAAGATATCGAAGTAGCTTGTCAGAAGTTGCAGTCCGCTTGGGACGTACTGAAAGTTAAAGTTCTGGAAGAGTTTGCAATTAACGGTTTTGACGAATCAGCCGTTACTCTGAAGCCTGGCTACAGCATGCAGTACATGGGTCAGCTGAACGATTTGGAAATTGATTCACCTGTAAACAGTATTTCTGGTAAAGAAGATTGGCCTGCACTGGTTCAAGCATTTGATGATACTTATGCCCGTGTTTACGCTGATGCGGCTCGTTCTCCTGAGCTGGGCTTTGGTATTACTGGTGCGATCCTCCGCGGTTCCGTTGAAACCAGTAAACCAACCATTCCTACAGAGCCAGATGCTGGTCCTACTCCTCCAGAAAATGCTCGTTTGGGCTCACGTAAGTTCTACGATAATCGTGAGTGGGTTGAAGCGGAGCTGTTCCAAATGGAAGCTCTTCTTCCCGGTAACAACATTGTTGGTCCAGCCGTTATCGAATCTGATGCGACTACCTATGTAGTACCGACTGGTTTCTCAACCTTCCTGGATGAGCACCGTCTGTTCCACTTGGTTGAAGGCTAAGGCCTTAGCATCTAAAAGATTATTTACGTCAATTACATAGACGAAAAGATACAGAGGATAACAAATGACAATTTTACAAAATAACAGTCCCTTTGGGGAAAAACTAGGAATGCTGCTAAGAAACGGCATGTCCCTAGATGATAACCGTAACGGTATTCTGGCTCGTTCAGCAGAGACTGGTCACTATAACGGTATTAAAGATCTAGAGTTTAAAGAAAGAGACCCAATCGGTTACGAGCGTATTTTCTCTAAAGTTCGTGCTGGTCTGGTTAACTCTCGTGAAGTTGCTAAGAAGATTGCAGCATCTCCAATTGTTGAGCAGGAAGGTGAGTTGTGTTTCACCCTGTACAACGTAGCTGGTGACTGTGTTGCTACTTCTACTGGTATTATCATTCACGTTGGTACCATGGGTGCTGCGATCAAATATATGATCCAGAACAACTGGGAACTCAACCCTGGCATCAATGACGGTGACATGTTCACCAACAATGATTGCCAAACTGGTAACGTTCACCCTTGCGATATCGCAACTATTGTTCCTATCTTCTTTGAAGGATACTTGCAAGCATGGGTTGGTGGTGTAACTCACGTAATTGATACTGGTGCTGTAGGTCCTGGCTCCATGTCAAACGGTCAGATCCAACGCTTCGGTGATGGTCTGCAAATTACTTGTCGTAAGACGGGTGTGAATGACACTCCTCTGCGTGACTGGTTGCACGAAAGCCAACGTAACGTTCGTACTGTTAAATACTGGATTCTCGATGAGAAAACCCGTATTGCTGGTACTCACATGATTCGCGAAATGGTTCAAGAAACCATCGCTGAAGAAGGTGTTGATGCTTGGGAACAGTTCGCCCTAGAAGTTATTGAAGATGGTCGCCGTGGTCTGGTTAGCCGTATTAAGGCAATGTGTATTCCAGGCAAAGTTAAAACCGTTGCATTCGTAGATGTACCTTACACTCACGAAGATGTAAACGTACCTTCTCCGTTCGCTAAAATTGACACTATCATGCACGCGCCTTGCACAATCACCGTTAAGCCTAACGCTACATGGCGTTTAGACTTTGAAGGTTGTAGTCGTTGGGGCTGGCACACATATAACGCTAACCCCACAGCGTTTACCTCTGGTATTTGGGTAATGATGACTCAAAGCCTTGTGCCTACAGAGCGTATTAATGATGGTGCTCGTTACGCAACTGAATTCCGTCTGCCTAAAGGCACTTGGACTAACCCGGATGACCGTCGTACAGCTCACGCTGATGCATGGCACTTCCTGGTATCTTCTTGGAGTTCTTTGTGGCGCGGTATTAGCCGTACTTACTTTGGTCGTGGTTACCTGGAAGAAGTTAACTCTGGTAACTCTAACCCTTGTAACTGGCTGCAAGGCGGTGGTATCAACCAAGACGGCGAAATTCACGCTGTAAACAGCTTCGAAACAGCTGCTTGTGGTACTGGTGCTTGTGCCATGAAAGATGGCTTGAACAACGCTGCTGCTATCTGGAACCCTGAAGGTGACATGGGTGATATCGAGATCTGGGAACTGGCTGAGCCACTTCTGTACATGGGTCGTATGCAAAAAACCAACTCCGGCGGTTACGGTAAGTACCGCGGTGGTAACGGTTTTGAGACCTTGCGTATGGTATGGGGTTCTCATGACTGGACTATGTTCTTCATGGGTAATGGCTACATGAACAGTGACTGGGGTCTGATGGGTGGTTATCCTTCAGCAACTGGTTACCGTTTCGAAGCTCACAACACTGGTCTTATAGGTGAAGACGGTAGAATCGCAGCAGGAAAATCACTTCCTTTGGGTGAAGATTTGAACCCCGATGACTGTGAGTGGGAAAAACATATTAGCCCAGATGCTTTGGTTAAGCGTGATAAGCAGTGTATTACTACTGAAGCAATCTTCGAGAATGGCGATCTGTACCTGAACTACCTCCGTGGTGGTCCTGGCTTCGGTGATCCTCTGGATCGTAACCATAAAGGTTTTCAAAGTATCGAAGAAGATCTCAACGAGAACTACATCCTTCCTGAGTACGCTCAGAAAATCTACGGTGTTCAATACACCCAAGATGACGAAGGTGTTTACACTGTTGATTCAGCCAAAACAACAGCTCGTCAAAATGAAATCAAAGAAGAGCGTAAAGCACGCAGTGTTCCTGTTCGTGAGTGGATGGAAACTGAGCGCGCTAAGATCCTTGATCTGGACGCTTCTCCACAAGTTAAGCAAATGTTTGCTTCCAGCTTCGGTTTGTCTGATCCGTTCCTGAATGAATTTAAAACATTCTGGGATCTGCCAGCCGATTGGAATCTGTTGGAATCCAGCCTGGGAATCCCCATGTTTGGCTCTGACGTGACCATGGATATCAGTGAAATGCCGGACTGTAAGCCCGTCATTATGACTGAAGAATAAGCGCTTACTTAGCCTTTGAGCGGGGTGGTCATAGTTTAGTTGCTATGCCACTCCTTCATTGACGAATTGAACGAATATAAGAGATTTTAGATATGACTGAATATACTAAAAAGCAGGTCCATGACCTGGTAGAAGGAACCCTTGATTGGGATTCCGTCCACAAAATGCTGTCCATGCCTAAAGATGCAGACCGTTACAAGCTTTACATGGAAGTGCTTCAGGATGACGCGAGCTACGACGACAAAATCCTTCTGGCTTTAGGGCCACGTTTGAACGTTGTTGAGTCTGCTACTGACGGTGAAATCATTGTTAAGTGCAACTGCGGCCATGACTTCGGTGATTACCGTGAGAACTGGAAACTTGGTGCTAACATTTATGTCCGTGATACTGCGGAAAAAATGGACCAAGTTTATCCTCGCCTGATGTCACCAGACACTACTTGGCAGGTATACCGTGAGTATTCTTGCCCAAGCTGTGGCTCTATGCTTGATATTGAAGCTCCAACACCTTGGTATCCAGTAATGCATGATATCCAACCAGACTTGAAGACTTTCTTCGAGTGGGTTGAGATGCCTGCTCCTGCTAAGATCTAAGATGTTGTAAAGTAGTACTAGGTCCCGGCCTTTGGCCGGGACCTATCTATTTTAGGGTTGTCAAAATTTCTAAACTGGATCCGGTGTAAATCCTTTCTTATCTATGTTCTGATCGCTCACAAGTATATATTTAACTCTTCGAAGGCCCGGTCTAGCATATATCGGCCAGCAGCGCTGGTTAGAAATATTTATCTATACCTATTGAAATATTGCCAGTCATCCCAACATTATTGGTTAGGTTGGTTGACCGTAATTTATAAGTGTTGAGGAGAATATTATGTCCAAAGAAAATAAAGAACCGCATTTTTCAATGCAGAAAATCTATTTAAAGAAACAGATTTTTGAGTCCCCTAATTCCGCTAGTGTGTTTGGTACAGATTGGAAGCCAGAAACTACGCTAGATCTAAATATTATTCACAACACTATTGATGATGATCGTCATGAGGTTACTTTGACGGTTGAAGTTACAGCAAAAAATGAAGAGATTGCTGCATTTAATCTGATCGTTGATCAAGCAGCGATGTTTATTATTTCAGGATTCCCAGAAGATCGTCTGGAAGAAGCCTTAAATTCGGCGTGCCCCTCTATTATGTTCCCCTATCTCCGCGAGACAGTGGATCACATTTTACTTAAAGCCGGTTATCCGCCATTAATGCTTGCACCTATTAATTTTGATGCGATGTATAAAGAGAAAAAAGCAAAAGCGCATTAAATAAAGTGAATTATCAATAGAGCGTAGTAATAAGATTTATTAAACGGTGTCGAGAGCCTACTCTCGACACCGTTTAACGTTATGCCATTCTACATTTTATACGTTTCCTGTTTTCAGTCCTCATTTGCTTTAACAGAGAGAAGCTCACCGGCCCCTCAGGGTTATCTAATTTTTTCACCATAATGTTTTGTGTTTGTATTTTCCTAGTACAGGCGCATTAATAAATTCAAAACCACGATAATATTCTATACATTAAGTATTCAGCTTTTTATGTATGGGGAAATGTGAGTGTCTGTGACTAAGGGTGCCGTCGCAGCAGGTCACCCACTGACTGTAGCTGCAGCCGAAGAAATCCTACAAGAAGGTGGCAATGCCTTTGATGCGATTGTAGCTGCCCATTTTTGTGCTTGTGTGGTTGAGCCTGTGCTGGCATCACTTGCAGGTGGTGGTTACATGCTGGCCCAAAAGGCAGGGGCCGATCCACTGGTATACGACTTTTTTGTACAAACGCCACGGTCTAGAAAGTCGACGGTTTCTCCTGATTTTTTCCCCATTCATGCTGATTTCGGCACGGTGTCACAGGAATTTCATATCGGATTGGGGGCCATTGCTGTGCCGGGTTCAGTCCGTGGCATGTTTGATATTCACCGCGACCTTTGCACGCTACCCATTAGCCGACTCGTAGAACCTGCGATAAAAGCTGCGCGAGAGGGGGTTCAATTTAGTCACCTCCAGGCAAAGATTTTTGACATTGTTAGCCCCATCTATTCAGCCACCCCGGAAGCTCGGCAGACCTACAGTAGCCCAGTACGTCCCGATTCGTTGGTTGGTGAACATGAGTTACTAAAGCAGCCAGCCTTGGCTGATACCTTGGATGACTTGGCCAGCGAGGGCGACAAGCTCTTTTACGAGGGTGAGATAGCCAGAAAAATTGAACAGCTCTGTGCGGACGGTGGAGGTTATTTAACTTGGGGTGATCTGCACCGCTATCAGGTGATACGCAGGGAACCCTTACAGCTGAGCTATCGGCACGCCCAATTATTTACTAATCCGCCGCCAGCCTCAGGGGGGATTTTGATTGCCATGGCTCTGAAGCTTTTGGAGCAGCAAGATTTATCAGCTATTGGCTTTGGCAGCCACCAACACTTGGATCTGTTAGCAGCAGTGATGGCGGTCACTCAGCAGGCGCGTTTAGATATGACTCTAGAGGGTGGTAGTGGGTTGGCTGAGCATCTGCTGGAGGAGCATTATCTAAACCAGTACCGCCAGCAGGTGGCCGATCATGCCCGCTGTTTACGTGGGACAACACACATAAGTGTGGTTGACGCTGCGGGGAATGCCGCGGCTATGACGGTAAGTAATGGCGAGGGTTGCGGCTATATGATACCTGGCACAGGCATTATGTTGAACAATATGCTGGGAGAAGAAGATATTAACCCTGAGGGTTTTCACCGCTGGCCAGAGAACCAGCGAATGACTTCAATGATGTCTCCCAGTCTATTGCAGTTGGGAAATGGTACCTCTGTGGCACTGGGTTCGGGTGGCTCTAACCGGATTCGTACGGCAATTTTGCAGGTAGTCAGTAATTTAGTGGATTTTGGGATGTCGCCGGAGCAGGCAGTATCGGCACCACGGATACATTATGAAAATGGCGTGCTCAATATTGAGCCAGGATTTGACGTAGGCCAGCTTGATGGGCTGAAAGCTGATTACGACAATCAGCAACATTGGGAACAGCTTAATTTATATTTTGGGGGTGTTCATACGGTGGAGTTTGATGGACATCGTTTTCATGGTGTTGGTGATCCTCGTCGTGGTGGGGTTGGTGCGGTGGTCACTGGCGATAACCAAATCGAGCGTTAGGTCTGCGTGGTTTGCCTAGAGAAAATCACCCCACAGTGACTGGAGGATACTGATGGACACAATAGGCGCAGTTTCAGTTCGCAATACTCGGGGGCCAATCGTTAATGGCATAAAATTGTGCTCTTCCGCTCGTTTGATTTCCTCAGCACTCAGCCCACCTTCTGGGCCGATTAACAGGGCAGCACTCGCTGCTTGTTGTTCTCCTAACTCAGAAATACTGTGCTGGCTGCGGTGATGTAGTACTAATTTTTTTTCTGCTTCCACGGAGCTGAGCCACTGATTGGCGGTAATGGGAGGGTGGATAACCGGGACTCGATTACGGTAAGCCTGTTCACAGGCGCTGATACAGACCTGCTGCCAGTGACAAAGCTTCTTGTCAGCCCGGTCCCCTTTAAGTTTGACTTCCGTTCGCTCAGTATACAGAGGTGTTATTTCGGTAACACCGACCTCCGTGGCTTTCTGGATCACCCAGTCCATTCGGTCACCCCGGGACATACCTATACCAAGATGGATACGAAGAGGAGATTCTCGCTCAATATCAGTGAAATGGGTCACGGAGGCAGTAACCCGCTTGGAGCCGCATTCGCATACTGTGGCGAAAAATTCACCGCCCTGACCATTGAACAGGGAGATCGAGTCGCCAGATTTCAGCCGCAAAACCGTCGCCAAATGGCGGGAGGACATCGCATCCAGTGTCACCTCCTCACCAGTGGTTAGGGGCTGGTTAGTAAAAACCCGAATTTCACGCATTAGTCTTCAGTGAAACCCAGGTTACGGCACAGGGCGGCGTTGGCCTCCACCTGATTCATCGTGTAGAAGTGAAGCCCTGGTGCACCACCAGCCAACAATTTTTCACAGAGGTTAGTGACAACCTCCAGGCCGAATGCCTTAATACTTTCAGTGTCATTCCCGTATTGTTGAAGTCGCTGGCGGATCCAGCGGGGGATATCTGCACCACAGCTATCAGAAAATCGAATCAGATTTTGATAATTAATGATGGGCATAATACCGGGAATGATCGGCTGGTCTATGCCGGCTTTTCGGCATTGATCCAGAAAATAAAAGTAACTGTCAGTATTGTAAAAATACTGGGTAATGGCACGGCTGGCCCCAGCTTCAAATTTTTTCTCCAGCCAGTAAATATCCTTTTCGTAGCTCTCTGCCTCAGGGTGGATTTCCGGGTATGCAGCAACCAACAATTCGAAGGTGTCGCCGAAGTGCTCGCGGATAAAGCCCACCAGTTCGTTGGCATAAACAAGTTGTCCCGCTCCACCCATACCTGAGGGCAGGTCGCCGCGCAGAGTCACAATGCGGTTGATACCTGCATCCTTATAACTTTGAAGCAACGTCAAAACTGATTCTTGGCTATCACCGCCAATGGAGAGGTGGGGTGATGCACTGGAACCAGCGGCCTGGATTTCAAGGACGATGTCTCGGGTAAATTCTCGGGTAGATCCTCCAGCACCATATGTGACCGAGAAAAACTCCGGCTGAAACTTGGCCAGTTGGCGATGGGTGTCCTGAAGTTTTTCCCTGCCCTCGGGGGTCTTCGGGGGGAAAAACTCAAAGCTTAGATGATGGTTTGTCATAGTCTGTCTGTTCTTTTTCTAGTGTGGCGCCCTAAGGCTTAGTCGCTAAGGTATTAGTACCTGTAGCTGTCGCCCTTGAATGGTCCTTCCACAGGTACGTTAATGTACTCAGCTTGTTCCGGTTTGAGGCGGGTAATAACACCGCTAAAACCATTGACCATATGTGCCGCGACTTCTTCATCCAGTTTTTTGGGTAGTACTTCCACCCGTAATAATTCTGCCTTCGCGGCATCATCCTGGTGGGCAAATGCCTGTCTGTAAAGGTGAATTTGAGCCAGCACCTGATTAGCAAATGAACCATCCATCACCCGGCTGGGGTGGCCCGTAGCGTTGCCTAAGTTGACCAGTCGTCCCTCAGAAAGCAGTAGCAAGTGGTCGTTTGTCTCACGGTGGCGGAATACTTTGTGTACTTGTGGTTTTACTTCTTCCCATTCCCAGGTTTCACGCATATAGGCTGTATCAATCTCATTATCAAAATGACCAATATTACTCACCACACAGCCAGATTTCAGTGCTGCCAGAATATCAGCATCACAGACATTGTAGTTGCCAGTGCAGGTGACCACTAAGTCGGTAGTTGCTAGCAGCTGAGTATTGACGCTCTTCGATGGGTCGCCATCCTGATAGGTGGAAACCACTTCAAAACCATCCATACAGGCCTGCATGGCACAGATAGGATCGACTTCTGTCACTTTTACAATCATACCTTCCTGGCTCAGGGACTGGGCTGAGCCTTTGCCCACATCGCCGTAACCGATAACCAAAGCTTTTTTTCCGGCCAGCAGGTGGTCGGTAGCACGCTTGATGGCATCGTTAAGGCTATGACGACATCCATACTTGTTGTCATTCTTTGACTTGGTGACCGAGTCGTTTACGTTGATGGCAGGTACTTTCAGTTCACCCTTGCTCAGCATGTCGTACAGGCGGTGAACCCCCGTGGTTGTTTCCTCGGTGATGCCGTGAACATTCTCCAATACTTGTGGATATTTTTCGTGCAGCAGGGCAGTCAGATCACCCCCATCATCGAGCACCATATTGGCTTCCCAGGGCTGCCCGTCTTTCAGAACTTGCTGTTCAAGGCACCACTCGTATTCTTCCTCGGTTTCACCCTTCCAGGCAAAAACCGGCGTGCCGCTGGCTGCAATTGCCGCAGCGGCATGGTCTTGGGTGGAAAAAATGTTGCAGGAGGTCCAGCGCACCTGGGCACCCAATGCTTCCAGCGTTTCTATTAAAACGGCAGTTTGAATCGTCATATGGATACAGCCGAGGATATTTGTTCCTGCCAGCGGCTGTTCGGCACGGTATTTTTCACGCAGGGCCATCAAGGCGGGCATCTCGGTTTCGGCGATGGCAATTTCCTTGCGGCCCCATTCGGCGAGGCTGATATCGGCAACTTTATAGTCGTTCGCTGTGGTCATGTTTATTCCTTAAAAATCAATGTGCTGGGTTTTACCTGACAGTTTAAAGCGCTGCTTTACAGGGCTGCCTTGAGCGCCTCAGCCCTGTCAGTCTTTTCCCAAGTAAAGTTTTCTTCTTCGCGTCCAAAATGTCCGTAGGTGGCCGTGGCCCGATAAATAGGACGCTTTAGGTCGAGCATTTCGATCAAGCCCTGGGGACGAAGGTCGAAGTTGTCTCGCACCAAAGTGACAATCTCTTCATTGCTCAGTTTGCCGGTGCCGTAGGTGTTGATGCTGATGGACGTGGGTTCTGTCACACCAATAGCGTAGGACACCTGTATTTCGCAGCGGTCAGCTATCCCGGCAGCAACAATATTTTTTGCCACATAGCGGCCGGCATAGGCGGCAGAACGGTCAACCTTGGAGGGGTCCTTCCCAGAGAAGGCACCGCCACCGTGGTGAGCCATACCGCCATAGGTATCTACAATAATTTTCCGCCCCGTCAGTCCGCAGTCACCCATAGGTCCACCGATAATGAACTGACCCGTGGGGTTGATATGGTATTTGGTATCACTGTGTAGCCATTCTTCTGGCAGGATAGGTTTAATAATTTCCTCAAGTACTGCTTCTTGCAGGTCAGGCAGTGAAATATTGGGCGCATGCTGAGTAGATAGAACAACAGCATCGACAGCTACCGGTTTTCCATTGTCGTAGCGCAGCGTTACCTGACTTTTGGCATCCGGGCGAAGCCAGGGCAGTACGCCATGTTTGCGCAGGTGTGCCTGACGCTCTACCAGCCGGTGTGCATAGTAGATAGGTGCGGGCATCAGCACCTCGGTTTCGTTGGTGGCGTAACCAAACATCAGCCCCTGATCTCCAGCACCGAGTTCTTTTGCTTCACTTTCGTCGACACCGATAGCAATGTCATTGGATTGTTTGCCAATGGCATTAAGAACCGCACAGGACGCACCATCGAAACCAACATCAGAACTGGTGTAGCCGATGTCCATAATGACGCCGCGGACAATGTCTTCCAGATCAACGTAGGTGTCGGTTCTCACCTCACCGGCAATAATGGCCATGCCGGTTTTGACCATGGTTTCCACGGCAACCCGTGAATGGGGGTCGTCTTTGAGAATCGCATCCAGAACTGCATCAGAAATCTGGTCGGCCATTTTATCTGGATGGCCCTCTGAAACAGATTCCGAGGTGAACAGGCTATAGCTAGACATGGATCGTTGTTCCTGTGTTTGTAAAATACGTTATTAATGGTTAAAAAACTGTCGTAATTGAATTTGGAAGCCATTGCGTTGAGCGAGATACAGGCTTTCACCTTCCTCTAGCCCTGCCGCAGAGGCCCAGTTACTCAGGTCGTCGGGCTCAAATCCCAGCCATAAATCACCGCAGGCTTCCCGCGCCCAGCTTTGGTCGTGATGGCATAGGTCGGTAACGAGCAATACGCCGCCAGAGGTGAGCAATTGAGCCAGGTCTTCAAAGATGTGCGCGGGGTCCGGTGTATGGTGCAGTACCATATTGAGGGTTATGCAGTTGGCCTTTAGCTGTTGTTCAAGGGCTAAGCTGGTATCACCGTGAATAAGCTGTACATTGGTCAGGTGTTGTTCTGCCGTTATCTTGTGGGATCGACTGAGCATTTCATCTGAGGTGTCGAGAGCAATAACCTGCGTAAATCGCCTGGAGAGATTGGGAAGAAATCCGCCTTCTCCCGGACCTACTTCGAGCACCACATCTTTTCTAACAGGCGTGGCATCCAAAAATTCAGTGACGATTTCTCCGTACTGGGTATAGCCGGCAATCAAGTCCTGGTTAGCATGAAACCGATCAGCATTTTGCTCAAAGAACTCCCGTGAGGCTTTTGTTCGCTCTTGATTAGTCAGGCGGATACGCTGCTGTAATGCGGAAGACAATTCGATCAGATCAACCGTAGCAAATAGATGGCGATGCAATCCCTGTAGAGCAGGTTCTACAGGCAGCGGTGCGCGACGATAAAAAATTGAATTACCTTCTCGCCGGGTGGCGACCAGCCCAACGTTGGCCAGTACCTTCAGGTGATGGCTCATGCCCGACTGCTTAACCTCAAACAGCTGGCTCAATTCAAGAACGCCGTAGGCGTTATGCCGTAACACGCGGAGAATCTCCAGGCGCAACGGCTCGCCAGCAGCCTTACAGAAGGCAGCGAGTGTATCGGTACGAAGGGCGCCTAGGTCTGCGCAGTGCCCTTCAGTCGTTTGGGCGGCAATGGTCATGGGTGGGGACTTTATCACAGCTGAATATCTATATCAAAATATATTGATATAGATTGAGAGGTGGATCTGAAAATAGATGGGAATGAATGGCGATATAGATCAAAAGATCGTCGCTGGCTGTTTACTGAGCAGCGCTAGTACGAGAAAATAGCGTCCCTCTTCAACCCCCTATTTTTTTCCAGCAGGAGCTCTTCTTGATGCCAACCAGACGTGATCTCGCCAATGCGATTCGTGCGCTCAGTATGGATGCCGTTCAACAAGCCAACAGTGGTCACCCCGGTGCTCCCATGGGTATGGCCGATATCGCCGAGGTGCTGTGGAATGACTATCTAGTCCACAATCCTGCTGATCCCAGCTGGGCTAACCGCGACCGCTTTGTGCTGTCGAACGGTCATGGCTCCATGTTGTTATATTCCCTGTTGCACCTGAGTGGTTATGACCTTCCCATTGAAGAGTTGAAAAACTTCCGTCAGTTGCATTCTAAAACCCCAGGGCACCCAGAATATGGCTATGCGCCCGGTGTAGAGACGACCACTGGCCCATTGGGGCAGGGCCTCAGTAACGCTGTAGGTATGGCGTTGGCTGAGAAGATTCTTGCTGCCCAATTTAACCGCCCCGGTCATGATGTGGTGGATCACCACACCTATTGTTTCCTCGGCGATGGTTGTTTGATGGAAGGCATCTCACATGAGGTTTCTTCTCTTGCTGGTACCCAGAAGCTAGGTAAGCTGATCGCATTTTATGATGACAATGGTATCTCTATTGATGGTGAGGTTGAGGGCTGGTTTACTGATGATACGCCGGCTCGCTTTGAGGCCTACGGCTGGCAGGTTATTCCCCATGTTGATGGTCATGACTCCGCAGCCATCAAAGCCGCTATCGAAGTGGCTCGTCTGGAAACAGATAAACCTACGCTGATCTGCTGTAAAACCATTATTGGTTTTGGCTCTCCCAGTAAGCAGGGCAAAGAAGATTGCCACGGTGCACCACTGGGTGCCGATGAGATTATTCTGGCTCGCGAGCAATTGGGTTGGAAGCATGGGCCATTTGATGTGCCCGCTGACATTTATGCCCGTTGGAATACTGTGGAGAAGGGCTCCTCTGCACAGTCGATCTGGAATGAAACATTAAACAGTTACCGCACTGCACACCCGAAGCTGGCTGCCGAGTTTGAGCGCCGTGTTAATGGCGAATTACCGGAGGACTTTAGTAAAAAGGCCGATACGTATATTGATCAGTGCCAGCAGTCTATGGAAAAAGTAGCTTCTCGTAAGGCTTCACAGAACTGCCTGAATGCCTATGGGCCGTTGTTGCCAGAATTATTGGGTGGGTCTGCGGACTTGGCTGGTTCTAATCTGACGCTTTGGTCTGATTCTAAAGGGGTTAGTGCTGACGATGCTTCCGGAAACTATATTTTCTACGGTGTCCGTGAATTTGGTATGAGCGCGATGATGAATGGCATCACGCTGCACGGTGGGTTTATTACCTATGGTGCGACCTTCCTTATGTTTATGGAATACGCTCGCAATGCAGTCCGTATGGCAGCATTGATGAAGCAGAAAACTATTTTTGTTTACACTCACGACTCTATTGGGCTGGGTGAGGATGGCCCTACCCATCAACCTGTGGAGCAACTGACTTCATTGCGTTCTACTCCCAATCTACATACTTGGCGTCCCTGCGACACCGTAGAATCGGCGGTGTGTTGGAAGAGTGCGATCGAGCGTAAGGACGGTCCCAGTGCATTGATTTTCAGCCGCCAAGGTTTGGCTCCACAGCTGCGTAACAAGGGTCAACTGGCCAATGTGGCGCGGGGTGGCTACATACTTCGTGATTGCAGTAGTGAGCCACAAGCCATCATTATTGCTACTGGTTCTGAAGTAGAACTGGCCATCGATGCAGCCAATGACTTGTCTGCCGAAGGCGTTAAGGTTCGTGTTGTCTCCATGCCTTGCGCTGAGATATTTGCTGCTCAAGAGTCGTCCTATCGTGATGCGGTATTACCTCCGAGTGTTCGCACACGTGTAGCGGTAGAAGCGGGCCATGCTGATTACTGGTACAAATTTGTCGGTCTTGATGGCCGTGTTGTCGGCATGACCACGTTTGGGGAGTCTGCTCCCGGTGGTGAACTGATGAAGCAGTTTGGCTTTACCGTAGAAAATGTTGTTGAGGCCGTTAAGTCGCAACTCTAGTTCCTACTGATGTAATGACTATAGGCTTAGTTGCTACAAAAATAATTGATACTGGAATCACAATGGGTTCACAGCAGGATTATCACCATTGATTCGTGCGGCGATTAACGGCTATGGCCGCATCGGTCGCTCGGTGCTGCGGGCGCTTTATGAGTCCAAGGGTTGTGAGAAAATTCAGATAGTGGCCATCAATGAGCCCGCTGACTGTAAAACCATTGCTCACTTAACCAAATATGATTCCACCCATGGTCGCTTTCCCGGCAGTGTAGAGCTTACTGATGATGTGCTGACGGTAAATGGTGATGCTATTTCAGTCTTTCATAGCGATGATATTCAACAGTTGCCATGGTCTGAATTAAATATCGACGTGGTACTGGAATGTAGTGGCACATTCACTGATCGCGAAACAGCAGAACAGCATCTGTCAGCCGGGGCCAAAAAAGTGGTGTTCTCGCAACCTGCTGAATCCACGTTGGATGCCACCGTTGTGCTGGGGGTTAACGAGCATAGCTTGAGTGGTGAAGAAACCATTATTTCAAATGCCTCCTGTTCCACAAACTGTGTGGTGCCGGTTATTAAAACACTGCACGAGGCATTTGACGTGGAAGGGGGGGTGATCACTACCATTCACTCGGCAATGAACGATCAGCCCGTCATCGATGCTTACCACCATACGGATTTAAGGAAAACCCGTGCTGCCGTACAGTCAATTATTCCGGTAGATACGGGCCTGGCTCGTGGTATTGATCGGATGCTGCCGGAGTTGGAAGGCCGATTTGAAGCCCAGGCTATGCGAGTGCCCACTATTAATGTGTCGGCCATCGACTTATCGGTATTACTGAAAACCGATGTGGATGTCAGTACGGTAAATCGGGTATTACAGCAGGCTGCTGGTGGTCCCTTGGCAGGTATTCTGGGTTATACCGAGGAACCTTTGGCTTCCTGTGACTTTAACCATGACCCTCGCAGTGGCATCGTCGATGCCAGTCAGACTCGCGTTAGTCAACGACGATTGGTGAAGGTATTAATTTGGTTTGATAATGAATGGGGATATGCCAATCGTATGATTGAGCTAGTCACGCACTGGTTAACCGAGACAGGAAAGTGAAAACAATATGACCCTGAATGTCATTAAAATGATGGACCTTGAATTAGCGGGCAAACGTGTGTTGATTCGCGAAGACCTTAATGTGCCGGTTAAGGAGGGTGTCGTCACCTCAGATGCTCGTATCCGAGCGGCACTACCAACGATTAAGCACGCAGTAAGTGTCGGCGCTAAAGTTATTCTGATGTCCCACCTGGGACGCCCCACCGAAGGGGAGTTTGATCAGAAATTCTCTATGCAGCCTGTGGCCAATCACTTGAGTGAACTGCTTGGGTTAGAGGTAAAGATAGCCAGCGATTGGAAAGCAGGCGTCGAATTACAAGATGGTGAATTGGTACTACTGGAAAATGTTCGCTTTAACTCCGGCGAGAAAAAAGATGATGAAACCCTTTCCAGGGCCTACGCGTCACTGTGCGATATTTTTGTCATGGACGCTTTTGGCACTGCTCACCGTGCTCAGGCCTCTACCCATGGTGTTGCCAAATACGCGCCAGTAGCTTGTGCCGGACCACTGCTGGCTGGGGAGCTGGATGCACTGGAAAAAGCACTGGCAAACCCCGCCCGTCCATTGGTGGCCATTGTTGGTGGCTCCAAAGTTTCCACGAAGTTAACGGTTCTGGAAACACTCTCGGATAAAGTCGACCAGCTGATTGTCGGCGGCGGTATCGCCAATACTTTTTTAGCGGCAGAAGGGTTGCCTGTGGGTAAATCACTTTGTGAGCATGACCTAATATCCAGCGCCAAAAGCCTGATGGCTAAAACCAGTATTCCGCTACCCTCAGACGTGGTGGTAGGTAAGGAATTTTCTGAATCTACTGAGGCTATACTTAAGCCGGCAGACGAGGTTGCGGACGACGATATGATTTTTGATATTGGTCCCGCTACAGCGAAACAATTGACGGAGATTCTCAAGAGCGCGGGGACTATTATCTGGAATGGTCCTGTGGGTGTGTTTGAGTTCGACCAGTTTGGTGAGGGAACCAAAGTGATCGCAGAGGCTATCGCCGCCAGTGACGGCTTTTCCATTGCCGGGGGTGGCGACACCTTGGCTGCAGTGGACAAATATAATATCGCGGATAAAGTTTCCTATATATCTACAGGTGGCGGAGCTTTTCTGGAATATGTAGAGGGCAAGGTGCTACCTGCCGTTGCCGTGCTTGAAGAGCGTGCCAGCGCTTAGCCTGGGCGCAGTAAGAAAACAACAGAATTAGCGGCAATGCCGCAACCGTCCGGTAGCCATTTTTTGCGACCGGGCCTATCACCAACATAAGCAAGGAACAGACTCATGGCACTTATTTCGATGCGCCAACTATTGGATCACGCGGCAGAGAATAACTACGGCGTTCCAGCATTTAATGTAAACAACTTGGAGCAGATGCGCGCGATTATGGAAGCGGCGGATCAAACCAACTCACCGGTGATTGTTCAGGCTTCAGCAGGCGCCAGAAAATATGCCGGTGCGCCATTTCTGCGCCACCTGATACTGGCCGCCATTGAAGAGTTTCCGCATATTCCCGTCTGTATGCACCAGGATCATGGCACCAGTCCGGCTATCTGCCAACGCTCAATCCAACTGGGTTTCAGTTCAGTGATGATGGACGGCTCCTTGGAAGAAGATGGCAAAACCCCGTCTTCCTATGAATACAATGTGGATGTTACTCGGCGTACCGTTGAAATGGCCCATGCCTGTGGTGTGTCTGTGGAAGGTGAGCTGGGTTGTTTAGGCTCTTTGGAAACCGGTCAGGCCGGAGAAGAAGACGGTGTGGGCGCTGAGGGCACATTGTCCCACGACCAGTTATTGACCGATCCAGAAGAGGCCGCAGATTTTGTCGCTAAAACTGGTGTGGATGCCCTGGCCATTGCCATCGGTACCTCACATGGTGCTTACAAATTTTCCCGTCCACCCACCGGCGATATTCTTGCCATTGATCGTATCAAGGCAATTCATGCTCGTATCCCCAACACCCACTTAGTCATGCATGGTTCTTCCTCTGTGCCTCAGGAGTGGTTGGCGGTCATCAATGAGTTTGGTGGTGAGATTCCTGAAACCTATGGTGTGCCTGTAGAAGAAATTGTCGAAGGCATCAAGCATGGTGTGTGTAAGGTGAATATTGATACTGATTTGCGGTTGGCCTCTACAGGAGCTGTGCGTAAATTTCTGGCGAATAACAAAGCAGAATTTGATCCACGAAAATACTTGGCGGCTACGACCGAGGCAATGAAGGATATTTGTGTGGCCCGCTATGAAGCCTTTGGTGCGGCAGGTAATGCCAGTAAAATTTCACCAATTAGCTTAGAAGCAATGTTCCAGAATTATGCAAGCGGAGAGCTGAGCTAGTAACGGGGTTAACGATAGGTTAATAGTTATAAATATAAAAAGGGGTGGCTTAAAATTTTAAGCCACCCCTTTTGTTTTAGGGTAAATAGATTAATAGTTTTCCTAAGGCTTCTGGCATGATCTGATTAACTTATAAATCCTGAAAATTTCAATATTCATTTATAGCCTCAACTAAGGCAGTAATTTCTGCCACGAATAAATAGGTCGAATAACTTTTTCCTACGTCTGGTGACAATGTATATCGCCACTTGTCTTGAGATCCTTCCGTATAATTTTTCGCGATCTGTTCAATGGTTTGTTGAGCCATAGTGAATACAATATGTTCCTTGCGTAGGCATCCGCTATATTGGTTCCCCTTACAGTCCACTAGTTGGTCTACTAGCGTGCCATCATCCGACTGTTGACGGCCATTGACTGTATAATTGATGTGCTTGTATAAGCGTGCATCATGATCTTTGTATTCTATGATGCTATCAATTTGGTACGTTACCTCATCAGTTGTTTTGTTCACAGTCGCACTGATGTAACTGTCGCCTATCACATTGTATTGAGTCAGTAATCGTTGTTTGTTATATCCATTAATTGTTGAAAATATTATCGTTTTTCCATGGTTCTCCCCATCAGAGCCTCCCGTTGTAGTGGTCAGGCGAATTTTAAAATATGCTTTGTCGAGACTAACTGGCTGGGTAGCAGAGGTGTTTGGTGTGCTCACACTTAAGCAACTCTGTAAAAAGAGTGCTAGGAATAAATAAAAAAAGATAAGGCGGTTTTTTTGCATGACTCCGTGAGCCTTAAAATTAAATACCTTAGTGATACATAGTTTGTATGCATACCTTATATTTAGTTCAATGATATTAAACACATGTGCCTCATTAAGGGTTTGCTATTATAGTATTGCATTGATATTAATACTGGCCGCCCCTGAGTAACCTGAATAGATGAGTATCACCCCTGAGAAACTGGACAAAGTACGCCGTGAATTACGACCACTGGTCTTTGATTTTTCGCGGGACAGCACTGAAAAAACAGCGGAGGAAGCCCTCTACTTAAACCACTATAGTCTAGATCTACCTGCAGAGTTGTCAGATATCAGCCATTATTTGGGCTGTTTGACCAGCAGTGGTTTCAAGCTTGCGACACACTACTGGTCACTAGAAAATCCTCGGGGCACTTATTTTGTTGTGCACGGCTATTTTGATCACATAGGGCTCTACAGCAAATTGATACATCATCTTTTAAGCCTGAATTATGCAGTGGTAGCTTTTGACCTGCCTGGTCATGGGTTGTCCAGTGGAGAACGGGTTACCATTGAAAGTTTTGATCATTACGTAGATATTTTTTCAGATCTGTTGCACCGTTGTCATTCACACTTCCCTAAACCCTGGAAGGCAGTAGGGCAGAGTACCGGGGGTGCGATTCTGTTGAAGTATATTCTGGCCGCTAAACCTCATCATTACCAGAATGATCTCACTGACATTACAGTGCTTGCGCCACTTATTCATCCTAGGGGTTGGAAAAAAAGTCAAAAAACTTACAAATTTCTTCACCGTTTTTTGAAAAAAATAAAGCGAAAGCTTAGATCAAATACAGCGAATGAAGAATTCAATTATTTTCTGGAAAATGATGATCCATTACAGGCAGGTTATATTCCTATGGAATGGATAGCATCGATGAAACGATGGACAGAGGAATTTGCGGCATTACCGCCCAGTGATTATCCGTTAATGGTCATCCAGGGAAACTGTGACATGGCAGTGGCTTGGCAACATAATACCGATGAGTTGAGAAAAAAATTCTGTCATTTGAAGTTAGAGATTATTGCCGGGGCACAGCATCATTTGGTGAATGAAGAGCAACAGTTAAGAAGCAAAGTATTTGAAATGATTAATTAGTGTCTAAGGTCTTTAGTAAAAGTTCAGAGACATAAAAAAGGGCTTCATCTGAAGCCCTTTTTTAATTAATAAAATCTTTTTTTAAACAGAGATGTTTTTAAAACAAAAATTTATTTAAAATAAAACTCTGCAACGCATTGTTCCTTCAATACCCTTGAGAGCTTTAAGCGCTACGTTGCTGTATTCCGCATCTACATCAAGAACCACATAACCCACTTTTTCGTTGGTTTGCAGGTGCTGACCACAAATATTGATATTGTTTTCGGAGAACACTTGGTTAATGGCCGTCATGATACCAGGCACATTGTGGTGAACGTGCAGCAGACGGTGAGTGCCTACCAAGGGCGGTAATGACACTTGTGGGAAATTAACCGCGCTGACGGTAGTACCTTTATCGCTGTAGCTCACCATTTTCTCGGCCACTTCCAGGCCAATATTTTCTTGAGCTTCTTGAGTAGAACCACCGATATGGGGAGTCAGGATAACGTTGTCGAATTGCCGTAATGGTGAGACAAATTCTTCCTGATTAGATTTGGGTTCGGTGGGGAATACATCGATGGCAGCGCCAGCTAGGTGCTTGCTTTCAAGTAGCGAACAGAGCGCCTCAATATCGACGACCTGACCACGGGCAGCATTGATCAGGATGCCGCCTTTCTTTATTGCGCCCAATTCTTCCGGCCCCATCATATAGCGAGTGGCAGAGGTGTCGGGTACATGTAACGACACCACATCAGAAAGGCTTAGCAGTGCCTTGAGATCGGAGACCTGCTCAGCATTCCCCAGCGGAAGCTTAGTGATCACATCGTAAAATTTTACTTTCATACCCATAGATTCAGCCATCACGCTGATTTGGCTGCCAATATTTCCGTAGCCAACAATACCCAGGGTTTTGCCGCGCACTTCGTAGGAATCACTGGCTGACTTGAGCCAGGTGCCTCGGTGGGCGGCCGTGCTTTTCTCGGGAATACCGCGCATCAGCATAATAGTTTCAGCGATCACCAACTCAGCCACACTACGAGTGTTGGAGTAGGGGGCATTGAAGACCACTACACCATGTTCAGTGGCGGCCTGAAGATCAACCTGATTGGTGCCAATACAGAAGCACCCAACACCGATCAGTTTTTTCCCGGCTTCAAAAACTTTGCGGTTGAGTTGGGAGCGAGAGCGAATACCAACAAAGTGAAAATCCTTAATTTTTTCCACGAGCTCATTTTCTGGCAGGGCAGACTTCAGATATTCCACATTGGTATACCCGGCAGCTTCCAGAGTGGCTACTGCGGAAGGGTGCACTCCTTCCAGTAACAGGAATTTGATTTTAGCTTTGTCTAATGAAAAGCTGAGTGAAGAATTGACCATACTATTCTCTTGGAGATGCCCTTGCCTACTATACTAGGGGTACTTTGATTATCTAAAAAAAAGGGCGGCTATGATACCATGCACGCCCCCTGATAACTGCCCCTTTTGGAGATGTTTAAAATGGCCATTGCAGACGCCACTATTGAAAAGTTGCGCCACATTGTGGGTGATCAGCGGGTGCTGACCGATGACGTATCTTTCCAGCAATACGGCGTTGACCGGACCACAATCTGGCAGCCGGCGCCCGGCGTGGTTGTTCTACCCGGTAGTACTGAGGAAGTGCAGGCCATTGTGCAGCTGGCTAATGCTGAGAACCTTGCGGTCGTACCTTCTGGAGGCCGCACGGGGTTGAGTGGTGGTGCAGTTGCCACCAATGGCGAAATTGTTATTGCCATGGATCGTATGAATAAGGTGGTCGACTTCAGTGAAGTCGACCGCACAGTGACCGTGGAAGCGGGCATGATCACCCAGCAGTTACAGGCGTTTGCCGAAGATAAAGGGCTGTTTTACCCCGTAGATTTTGCCTCGGCAGGTTCCAGCCAAATTGGCGGTAACATTGCCACCAATGCTGGTGGCATCAATGTGATTCGTTATGGCATGACCCGCGATTGGGTGATGGGTCTGAAAGTGGTCGATGGTAACGGCAATATCATGGAGTTGAATCACGGTCTGGTAAAAAATAATACCGGCCTGGATTTCCGCCACCTGTTTATTGGTTCGGAAGGTATTCTTGGGATTATCACTGAGGCATCCATGCGATTGACTCGCAAGGCACCAGAATTGAGTGTGCTGGTGCTGGGTGTTACGGACTTCCCCAGTATTATGGGCGTGCTGAAAACCTTTAATGAAGGAATGGGCCTTACGGCATTTGAGTTCTTTTCTCACAACGGGATGGAAAAGGTAATCGCCCATAGTGAAGTGCCGGCCCCTTTTGAAACGGTGTCACCCTTTTATGCGCTGATTGAGTTTGAACAATCCTCCGAGGCTGATTTGGAGCGGGCCATGGAGCTGTTTGAAACCTGCATGGAAGAAGGTTGGGTAGAAGATGGTGCAATCAGCCAGAGCCTTTCTCAGGCAGAAAACCTATGGAAGCTGCGTGAAGATCTGTCCGAAACCCTTTCACAATGGAAACCTTACAAAAACGATATCAGTGTTAGCGTGTCCCAAATGCCCGCCTTTATTGAAAAAGTGGATGCACTGGTAGCAGAGGAATACCCGGACTTTGAAATAGTTTGGTTTGGTCATATTGGTGATGGCAACATCCACCTGAATATATTGAAACCGGATGACTTAACCGTAGAGGCATTTACCGAGCGTTGTGGTGGCGTGAGTCAACAGGTGGCAGCCTTGATTCAGGCATTCAATGGCAGCGTGTCTGCCGAGCACGGCGTTGGTCTATTGAAGAAAGACTACCTAAGTTACACTCGAACAGAGACTGAGTTGCAGTTGATGCGACAAATCAAAAAGGTGTTTGACCCGAAGGGTATTATGAATCCGGGCAAGTTGGTGGATGCGGCTGACTAATAAAGCCAGGTGGTTAAGGCAAGCTAGGTGGTTAAGGACAGAATAATGAACGAAGAAACACCAAAGCCGGAGGAGCATCCGGTTCAGATCATAGAAACAGATAATACTGAGCCTAGTGATAAAGAGCCGGAAACAGAACTGATCGACAATTCTAGCTCTAAGCCTGAGCCAGACGACAAGCTGAAAAACCTGACCCAACTGGTGTATATCCTGCAAGCCATCAGCTTGGTAGCGGGTGTAACATCCATTGCTGGGTTGATTCTTAATTATCTCAAGCGAGATGAAGTGAAAGGTACTTACCTTGAATCCCATTTTGCCTGGCAGATTAAAACCTTCTGGCTTGCCCTGCTCGGTGTGATTCTTGGCTGGCTACTGGCCATTGTCTTGATCGGCTTCCTGATTTTGGGTGCAGTTGGCCTCTGGTATATCTACCGGATCGTTAAAGGCTGGTTAGCCTTTAACGACGGCAAGGAACTCAGTAATGCGCTATTTTGATCACAGCATTCATTTTGCCGGTGGTGGTTCGCAGCAGATTCCTGCTGGCAAGGTGGTCTGTGTAGGGCTGAATTATCGAGATCACGTCAAAGAGATGGATAGTCAGGTGGCTGAGGAGCCGGTGATTTTCCTCAAGCCGTCCAGTGCTTTGGTACCTCTGGAAGAGCCAGTCGCCATTCCCGTGGAATTTGGTGCGTGTCATCACGAGGTTGAGATGTCCGTCTTGATTGGCGAGCCGCTGGGTGATTGCACTGAGAAAGAGGCGGCGGAGGCTATTATTGGCGTCGGTGTGGCGTTGGATTTAACCCTCAGAGATTTACAGAATCAATTTAAACAAAAGGGTCACCCTTGGGATAAAGCCAAAGGTTTTGATGGCGCATGTCCAGCATCAGCATTTGTAGATCGTGCTCAGGTGGATGACTTACAAAATCTAGCATTGCGATTAACCATCAATGGAGAGGTCAAGCAGGTCTCAAACACCAGCCATATGATCACGCCAGTCTTGCCACTGATTGCTTATATCTCTCGATATTTCACCCTAATGCCCGGCGATATTGTGCTGACTGGCACGCCCGCTGGTGTAGGGCCTTTATCTCCTGGCGACAACTTGATTGTGGAGCTGGTGGATGTGGTGTCGGTCACCACGAATGTGATGGCGAGATAACGTTCTTGTCGGTGTATCTTTTTGCTTAAGCTGTGCCTTCCAAACGGTTCTTCCCAAACCACCCCTCTTAAATGAGTACCTTCTTTCCAATGAGCCTTATGCTATGACCATCAAAAAAGGAATTTACAAACACTTCAAGGGCAACCTCTACGAAGTGATCGACATTGCCCGGCACAGTGAAACCAAGGAAGAACATGTGGTGTATCGCACGCTCTATGGTGATCACAGTACCTGGGTTCGCCCGTTGGCGATGTTCGATGAAATCATCGAACGCGATGGCAATACCTTTAAGCGGTTTGAGTTTGTGGAAGAGGGTACAGGTTAATAGGTTGTTTTAGTGTGAGACAGGCATTGGTCGGCTATCAAAAAAATCACTTCGGTTGATCAGCTCTTCAGTAATAGCATCGATAAATGCTTGGTCCAGATCAGAGTTTGGCCTCCCCTGGCCACCTAAAATATTCCATAATTTGCTGCTGGATAACATGTCCACACGAGTATCAATCCAGTGGTAAACCAGTTCTCCGGTCTCATCTCGCCCAACAAAAAAGTTATTGGCCTGCTGGTTCATTAGGGCTTTGATCGGCGAGGTGTTGTTAGCATCGGACTTTTTGGCCTCTTCGTAGGTGTTTTTCATTGTTGCTGTCATCGTCACTTTCATAGCTTCTTTCATAGTCGCTCTCATTTCATTCTCATCTCTTTTCATCATATTTATTTTCATGTGCGCCAAGATAGCCAATGGATGTGTCAGAACAATGGAAGTTTTATGACAGAAAGGTGACATTACTTTCTTTTGTAGGCTCTGAGTTTGTAGCTCCCTTGGCGATCAATCTGGACTTTTTGATAGGTAGCCATCAAAGTACGCACCTTTCTATTGTTACGTACTATTGTTACTTGCTATAGATGGTTGCTTAGCTATCGCTACTTACCTTCTACAACGTAACTTTTACAACATATTCGCTACAACAAGGTTTATAGGGTCAGGGGATGTCTTCAATTTTGTTTGAAAAGAAACGTGCAGATGTGAACAGCATTGGTGTGCGTTTTACCGCTATATTGATTAGCGTTTGCACCATAATGTATTTCATCAATATGCCATTGATGCTGGGGCTCGCAGTAAACGACCTGAGCTTGGTGGAATCACAGGTTTGGCTGCTCGGTGGTCTTTTTCTGGGAGGGGTGGCGCTTGCCGCAGCACTCTCCGTCTTGTTTATTCGCATTGCCCATTGGCAGCGTTTAGTCTTTATCAGCGGGTTTATGAGCCTGCTTGCCTTTTTGCTGCCAGTCTTTGTATCAGGTTTTACCTTTCTATTGGTCTGCCAGGGGGTGGCCGGGTTATTTGCTGGTCTAGGTTATGCTGTGGCTATGGCCTGCTTGGGTGATACCACCAACCCCACAAGAAGCTATGCTCTGGCACTTACCTGTCAAACTGCTGCGGTTGCCATTGTGGGCTACCTGTTACCTCAACTGGTTGCCCGAGGGACGACTTTTAACGAGGCTTTAATGGCTGTTGCTGGTTTTTCGTTTGTGGCCATTTTACTAGGCATGATGATGCCGAGAAATGGCAAAAGCGCCAGCCTGAAAAGTGCCATGAGCACCCAAAAGCCCGGGGCTGTTTACTTCACACTGTTTGTACTGCTGCTTGTTTTTGTGGGTGGTAGCACTGTGCGTAACGCCATAGAACCCATAGCTTCACGCCTTGATTTCGCCTCAACAGAAGGCGGCGGGGTGATGATTATTCTGGTATTGGCCAGTGGGCTGGGTTCATTGATTGCAGCATTTATGGGCGTTCGCTCTGGTTATGCCAAACCGATGGCCATTGCCTTGGGTTTAGCCACTACTGTTTTAGTTCTGGGGGTGTTCCAGCTTTGGCCAGAACAACTGAGCCTGATTTTTGCGTTTTGCCTCGTGGGGGGTGCCTGGAACTTTGCGGCGGCCTACGGTATGGGGTTAACCGCCAAGCTTGATAGCAGCGGTAAGTACACGCCATTAATCGCCACCATGCAGGTCATCGGTAATGTGGCTGGTATTGCTGTTGTGGGTTCACTGGTGGTGGGCGGCAGTTATGTGTTGCCCTATATGCTTGCCTGCATCGTTTGGATTTTGGCATTGGTGTTTGTTATCCAGATAGCGAAACGTAACCAGAAGTTACTCGCCACCAGCAATTAATGATCGATAAAAAGTGAGTAGTATTAGTGATCAATGGAAATGTAGACGACGCTGATGAGGGTAGTGCGGCTAAGGCTGTAGACCCATCGACTCATCCATTCGATCGCCTGACACCAGATTTTATTCTGGATGCAATGGAAGGTCAGGGGCATATTTGTGATGGCCGTTTGTTTCCACTCAATAGCTATGAAAACCGGGTCTACCAAATAGGTATCGAAGATGAGACGCCAATTATTGGCAAGTTTTATCGTCCCAACCGCTGGAGTACCGAGCAAATTCTTGAGGAACACCAGTTTTGCTTTGAACTGGTAGAGCAGGAATTGCCTGTGGTGGCACCCATGGTGAATAAGGCGGGCCAAAGCCTATTTGAATACCAGGGCTTTCAGTTTGCACTGTTTCCTCGTAAGGGCGGCCATGGGCCAGAGCTGGATAATCTCGACAATCTCTACCTTCTGGGCAAACTGCTGGGTCGAATGCATGCGGTCGGTGCTGTGCGGCCCTTCAAATATCGCCCGGTACTGGACAGCCAAAGCTTTGGCCACGAACCTGCGGCACTGATCAGTGAGCAATTTATTCCGCAGGGGTTAAAGCTGTCCTATGACTCCCTGGTCCGGGATGTGATGCAGGCAGTGGATGAGACCATTGCCAATGTCGGTACCGTTGATCATATTCGAGTACATGGAGATTGCCATTCAGGGAATATTCTGTGGCGAGATGACAATGCCAACTTTGTGGATTTGGATGATGCGCGTATGGCGCCAGCCGTACAGGATATCTGGATGCTGATGTCGGGCGAACGCGACCGACAAACTGCGCAGTTGTCAGAAATTGTGGATGGCTATAACCAGTTTTTCGACTTTCATCCCCGTGAGTTACGGCTGATAGAAGCACTCCGCACCCTGCGGATGATTCACTACGCCGCGTGGCTTGCCAAACGCTGGCAAGACCCCGCCTTTCCCAGAGCCTTTCCCTGGTTTAATACCGAGCGCTATTGGGGCGAACATATTCTGGAAATCAGAGAGCAGTTTGCTGCATTAAATGAACCGCCATTAGAAGTGATGTAGCGCGTCATAAACTAACGAACAGCCTTCGTGAACAGCGGCGAGAGTCTTCATAACACTTTTCAAAATAACGTAACGTCTTGATTTTTAACGATACAGAGTTATGCTCAAGGGGCCGTCAATTATGGTAAAGGGAATAACAGAATAAATTCAGGGAAGTCTCACTATGTCCGCTAATAAAAAACCTTTTCACTTCCAACGTATTGTTTTATCAATGAAAATTGAAGGTATTATTGCTCGCAGCCCAGGAACAAGGGGCCAAAGTGATATAGTGCCCGAGTCTTTAATTCACTGTTATGTGTGGTGAGCGGAACATGAAATTCGAAGAATTGGGCATTTCAAATAGTCCCTTGTGGTTCTTAATATCTGCATTTCTCTTTGTTTGGTTAGGGAACCAGCTCTTTGGCGCTGCTACAGAATTAGAAATACAGAACCTTCGAGTTACCAACTCGGTTTCGTTTAACTCGAGTCCTATTTGGTTCTCTATTATTGTTAGCCTTAAAACATTGATATGGGGTTTATCCTCAGTGGTAATGTATAAATATGCAAAGTCCAAATTTACTAGCTAATTCACATAACAAGTCAAAGCAGCAACGCCACTGCGTGGCTGGACGCGCTAACGCGCGCCGCTGTTTGAGGCGTTAGGTTTCTCAATGAAGCAAGGAATAATTGGCTTTTTTAAATTTGTATTTATGCTGAGTGCCTTTATTGCGGCAGCAAACAGCATCTTTAATACAGTAAGCCCTTGGGAAGGGGATAGTACAGCCAAAAAGCACACGCATGGCTATTTGTCTTTAGCTGTTGGCGGTTCTTCAGTGGGCTCTGCAATAACTAGTAGAAGCTATGCATTAATTCCAATGTCAATATCTGCGCCTAAAATGTTATTCGTCTCAAAATCCGGCGCGGGCGAATTTTCAATCGAAACAGATCAATTCGCATTTTGGTTATTTGGCAGCGTAATTATCTATGGTTGGTATTTAATTATTAAATTAATCCAGAAAATGGTGCGTACACAGAGGTTACAGGGCGGTGGTGCAACAAAAACCTAACAAAACGGTCAATGGCGCCTACGGCTGGACAAAGCACTGCGTGCTTTGCCCATTACCTCAGCGTTATGTGTAATCCAATGAAGATAAGGATATTGAAATGAAGACGATGAATTGTAAGCAGTTGGGCGGCGCATGTGATGAAGAGTTTCATGCGAATACATTTGAAGAGATGGCAGAACTCAGCAAGCAGCATTGTATGGACATGTTCAAGCAACAAGAATCAGCACACTTGGTTGCAATGCAAAAAATGCAGGAGCTCATGAAAAACCCGGAAGAAATGAAAAATTGGTTTGAATCAAAGCGAGAGCAATTTGAAGCAAATTAAAGGGGTCAGAAATTAAAGGGGTCAGTGACAATTCAGAAATTAAAGGGGTCAGTGACAATTAATAGTTAATATCATTATCATGTGTGTGTTCAAACTATCTTTCTAAAGGAAACTCAAATGGCTACTTACGAATGTTCGAAATGTGGAATGAGTGTGAATGCAACCTGTGGTAAGTGCGATGCGCCACTGGTTGATGACAGTTTAGAACTTGATGATGGTAGAAAAGTACAAATCTCGAAATGCCCGAATGATCATGGAAAAATCAAATCACCCATGTGCTGTGGTGAGGATATGACCTGCTCTTTGTGATGTCCTTGTGATGTTGTAGTCAAGTCGGATGCAGGTGCACTGTTCGGTGCCGCCTGTATCCAAAATTATGTCATCAATCTTTAGCGTAAACCGTTTTTACCCCGTCATCCGTTCCAATCATTAATACATCTGCTGGCCGTAGTGCGAATAACCCGTTAGTCACTACACCGGTAATATTGTTGATCTTTTCTTCCAATTCGCGCGCTGGGCTAATGGGGCACATGTGGTGCACATCAATAATCACATTGCCGTTATCGGTTACCACACCTTCACGATAAACCGGGTCACCCCCCAATTTAACTAACTCGCGCGCTACATGGCTTCGTGCCATCGGGATAACTTCCACTGGTAGTGGGAAGACACCTAAGTGGTCGACCCACTTGGAGCCATCGGCAATACAGAGGAATTCTTTGGCCACAGCTGCGGTAATTTTTTCCCGGGTCAGTGCTGCACCACCCCCTTTAATCAATTCCAGGTGGGAGTTGGATTCATCGGCACCGTCCACATAGATGGTTACTTCATCAACAGCGTTCAGATCGTAGACAGGAATACCATGTGCCTTCAAGCGATCGGCGGAGGCTTCGGAGCTGGCAACGGTGCCCGCAATGTTGGCTTTGTGTTCTGCCAATAAATCGATAAAGAAGTTAGCTGTTGAACCCGTACCAATACCGATGATGCTGGTGTCATCAATTTTTTTCAGGGTGTATTCCACGGCAGCTTGGGCCACGGCTTTTTTGAGGGCATCTTGAGGGCTTAGGTTCATAGCGGACTCTTGATTAGGCGATTATATTTTTTGGTGGTGGCTGAATAGTCATATGTTGATGGGATGATTATACGGATCAGTTTCTGAAAGGACAGATAATGTGGATCAGTGCTGGCTTTGCGGGCGGTGAAAATTTACTATTGCTCTTTAATAAACAAATCAAATAGTTAGAAGAAAAAATGCCCCAGAGCTACGTAAAACGAATTCTTAATGCCCGTATCTATGACTTGGTGGTGGAAACACCCATTGATAAGGCGGCCCAACTCTCCGAGCGTATTGGCAATCAGGTATTGCTGAAGCGGGAAGACTTACAGCCAGTTTTTTCATTCAAGTTGCGTGGTGCGTATAACAAAATGCTGTGCCTGAGTAAGGCGCAGCTGGCCAAGGGTGTCGTGGCAGCTTCTGCGGGTAATCATGCCCAGGGGTTGGCATTGTCTGCACAAAAGCTGGGGGTGAAAGCCACCATTGTGATGCCCAGCACCACACCACAAATTAAAGTAGCGGCAGTGAAAGCCCGTGGTGCCAAGGTGGTACTGCGCGGGGATACCTATGATGATGCCTCGGATTACGCGCAAAAACTGGTGGCAGAAAAGGGCATGACCTATGTTCACCCCTTTGATGATCCCGATGTGATTGCCGGTCAGGGCACCATTGCCATGGAAATCTTGCGACAGGTCTCCGGCCCCTTGGATGCAGTATTTATTCCTGTGGGTGGCGGTGGTCTGTGTGCCGGTATGGCGGCCTATATCAAGTATGTTCGTCCTGAGGTGAAGGTGATTGCTGTTGAGCCGGATGATGCTGCTTGTTTGGCAGCTGCGATGGAAAAGGGTCGCCGGGTGCGATTAAAGCATGTGGGTATCTTTGCTGACGGTACGGCTGTGGCCCAAATCGGTAAGGAAACGTTCCGAGTGCTTAAGGATACGGTTGACGAGGTTATTACGGTTTCGGCGGATGAAATCAGTGCGGCGATCAAGGATATCTTTGAAGATACTCGTTCTATCTGTGAACCCTCGGGTGCATTGGGTGTGGCAGGCCTGAAAAAATATGTAGAGCGCAAGGGCGTTAAGGGCCAGACATTACTGGCCGTGGATAGTGGCGCCAATATCAACTTTGATCGGCTTCGCTATATTTCTGAGCGCACGGAAATCGGTGAGAAGCGTGAGGCTATTTTGGCTGTCACTATTCCTGAGAAGCCGGGAAGTTTCAAACGATTCTGTGCAGCACTCAGTAAACGCAGTATCACTGAATTTAATTACCGTATGGGCGATCCCTCCCAGGCGCATATCTTTGTGGGCGTTCAAGTGCTCTCTGACGAGGATCGTCATCAGTTGGTGGCGGATCTTCAGGGTAAGGGCTATCCCTTGGTGGACATGACGGACAATGAAATCGCCAAATTGCATATCCGCCATATGGTGGGTGGTCGTGCTGTTGAGGCGACGGATGAGGCGGTTTATCGCTTTGAGTTCCCCGAGCGTCCGGGTGCACTGATGAGCTTCCTGAACAAGCTGGGTGGTCGCTGGAACATCTCCATGTTCCATTACCGCAATCATGGTGCCGCCTATGGTCGTGTATTGGCTGGTTTGCAGGTGCCCACTGGAGAGAGAAAGCAGGTGGCGAAGTTTCTCGATGATCTTGGTTATTCCTGGTTAGAAGAGACAGATAATCCTGCCTATCAGGTATTTCTAAACTAGCCCGCATTCTATTGCTGCGTGTTCTGTTGCGGGGAGCTGGGTAGACAGTTGGGTAGAGGGCTAGGTAAAGGAGAGTTGGGTAAATGACTCAATCCTGGACCATCAAGGATTTGCTCGCTATTTCCCGTGCACCTTTTTTGGCACTGATTCCTGCGGTGTTATTTCCAGCCATGGCCCTGAGTTACCAATTAACCGGGCAGCTGGCCATAGATTTATTCGTATTGATTTTTCTTGCTGCACTGGCAGCCCAAATTGCTGTGAATGCGCTCAATGAATATCAGGATTTCAACAGCGGTCTGGATGAAACCACTCGTCGAACACCCTTTAGTGGTGGGAGTGGAACCCTACCGGCTAAACCCTGGCTCGCCTCATCGGCAAAGGGCCTGTTTATCACCACCTTTCTGGCGATGGTGGTTATCGGTGGTTACCTCAGTTGGCGGGTTGGTCGCCAGATATTACCGCTAGGTATACTCGGTGGCCTGATTATTCTTGCCTACACCCGGTGGCTTAACCGCCTGCCGCTGGCTTGCCTTGTTGCTCCGGGCGTTGGTTTTGGCTTGCTGATGGTTAATGGCACAGTTTTTCTGATGACGGGCAGCTTCTCTGTCGCCGCACAATATATTAGCTGGGCTGTATTTTTTCTCTGCAATGGCCTGTTGCTGTTAAATCAGATCCCCGATATTGAGGCAGATAAGGCTGTTGGGCGACGGCACTTACCGATCCTGTTGGGGTTGCGCCCAACCGCATGGGTTTACCTGCTGCTATTGGTGGGTGCCTATGGGAGCCTGGTTGTCGGGGAGAGACTGGGTGCTTTGCCGGCAACGACCTTGATTGCATTGGTCACCTTTCCTCTGGGGCTACTGATTTGGCGGGACGTGCTACGCAGTACCGAGTATCCGGATGAGCTGGTTCCTGCTCTGGGCAAGAATGTCTTGCTGGTATTGATAACCCCGGTGCTTGTGGGAGTGGGGTTGGTGTTAGGGTAACTTCTTAGTCTAACTTCAGGTGATGGCGCATAAGTTGGTTGATATCCCGTTGGTCTATCAGTGCTGGAATCTCATCCAGTCCTGGGCCTTCCATATACGCAGGTACATTGGTGCCAGTATGCATTTCCCACAGTCCTTGGGGAGATGAATTGGTGGAGTAATTTACTGCCATTAACTCACCAGATAATGTCTTCAATACAGCGTAGTGGCCGGTGGGGTATTGGGCCATGCGCATCGCTTTACTCGCTGCTTGATAAGTTTCCGGTAAGGGGACTATCTGCCCAGCCTGACCATGATCCGCAGTAACGATAATTAATGTGTTCGGATACTGTTGGGCAAATTGTCTGCCGAGGGTGACGGCTTGATCAAAGGCTCGAAGCTCTCCAATTTGGCCGCAGGGATTTCGTATATGCGCTTGTTTATCAATGGATGCACCTTCCACCATCAGAAAAAAACCTTGGTTATTATTATGGGACAGCACCTGTAGCGCACGCCCTGTCATGTTGGCCAGTGTGGGTATTCCTTGGTGATGGGGGTTTTTCTCGCAGCCGAAAGGGGTGGGGAAAATAGCCTTGCTGTGTTTATTTGTAGTCATTAGCTCAGCGAGCCGAAGCTGTTCACCTTGCCATTCGACGGGAAGGTGAATGGGGGCAAACAGCCCCAGTAGTTTGGACGTTGCGGGGGCTACCTGTAATTTCTCGGCATTTAATTCGGCTTCATTTTTTACCATAAGGTGACCGTGATTCAGGGCCATATCCAGAATGGAAGGGAGGTCTTGAGCACTACCCTCCACCGGTTGGTTGAAAAAGGCCATGCCTCCACCCAGCAACACATCGATATTTGCGGTAGCGAGTTGTTCAGCAATAGAGCCTGGGCCGCCATGCGCTTTTAGGTCGGGCACACACTGCTGGGTTTTACCTACAGCGTGGTTGATCGCAGACATGCTTTTTGTACTTTGGCAGTTACGGTGTGAAGTATGGGCAGCAAAGGCGGCGGGTGTCGCATCAGTCAGACTGGCGGTGGAGACTAGCCCGGTTCGATACCCCTTTTTCTGGGCCGCTTCTAGAATAGTCTTCTGATCGGCATCTCTTGCGGCACTGGTAGCAATTCGACCTTTGCTGGTGAGCAGGCCTGTGGCTAATGTGCTGGCGGTATTGGCGCTATCGGCGACATAACGAAGCTGGTTGGGATTATCTTCACGCAGGGTGTGCACTCGCACAGAGCTCCGAACGGGCATCTGCTCCATCGCAAATGCTCCATCAGCCCCGTAGAGATAATTTCGTGCCATGGTAATTTGGTGTTCATCCATGCCGTCACCAATAAACAAAATGACGTTGGTGGAAGAGGTGATTCCAGGGGGATGTTCGTCCTGAGCCGCATGGCTGAATGCGGTGGGCAGGAGTAGAAAGATGGCCGCTAAAACAGCGAACGCTTTCCTGCAAGCAAGGTTGGCAACACGTAAATAGTTGGTTATCCCTACCATGCTGGAAAGCGTCCTGGTTTTATTCTTTGCCGATGTTAAGCAGGTCGCCCAACTGACGAATTTGAATGGCATCGATACCTGAGCCAGCCAATGCATCAGAAATCACTACCAGTCGATCTTCCGGAGAAAACTCAGGTCGTTTGATCATAATTCTGGCCGCGGTGGCGAGTGTTTTTTCCGGATCTTCACTAAAGTTGATACGGAAGCTCAATACGTTGCGGTTGAGCACCAGCTGGCGACGGGTTCGGCTATCATTAGTGAAGGCGCAAATAATCGGTGCCTGGGGGTGACAATTGGTAACGTAGTTGGCCATGCGGCCACGTCGGGTCGGCACAATAATGGCTTTTGCATTAATCGATTCAGCCAGCTTTACTGCAGCGGCAGCAATTTCTTCCTTATCATTTTTCAGCTCCAGGTCCTTGGTAAATTGCAGACCGGGACTGTGTTCGATGGAGCCGGCAATACGGGCCAGTATCTCAACACATTTGACGGGATATTTGCCAATGGTTGTTTCACCGGACAGCATAATGGCATCGGCTTCTTCGTACACGGCATTAGCTACATCCGTTACTTCTGCTCGAGTAGGGATCGGGTTTTCGATCATGGATTCCAGCATGTGAGTGGCGACAATGACCCGTTTACCCCGTTGGGCGCAGAGGCGAATAATTCGGCGTTGAACTCTGGGGAGTTTTTCGATGGCAATTTCTACGCCGAGATCACCTCGTGCCACCATCACGCCATCGGATACATCAACAATCTCGCTGAGGTTTTTAACGCCTTCCTGATCTTCAATTTTGGAAATGATTTTAATCTTGTCGACTTTATCGCCCAATAGCTCGCGTAGCTGATGGATATCTTCAACATCCCGTACAAAGGACAGGGCGATAAAGTCCACCTCCTGCTCGATGGAGAACAGTATGTCACGACGGTCTTTTTCGGTGATGGCGGGCAGATTTACCCGAATGCCGGGTAAATTAACGTGGCGTTTGCTTTTGAGCACACCGCCATCAATCACCTTGCATTGCATGATGCGCTCTTCTTTGCTCAGAATCTCCAGGTTGATCAGGCCGTTGTCCACGGTGATCATGTCGCCTATCTGCACATCATTAATTAGATCTTCGTAATTGATGCGAATGGAGCTGGCTTCCACATCGTCTTCCCCGCGGGCAACCACCGAGATGATGTCGCCTTCTTTCAGATTCAGGTCATGTTTAATGTCACCGGTACGTATTTCCGGTCCCTGCGTATCCATTAGGATAGCGATAGGGTGGGACTGCTTTTTGTTGAGCGTACGCACTGCCTTGATGACTTTGGCATGGGACTCATGATCACCGTGAGACATATTCAGACGAACCACATTCATCCCAGCGATAGCCAGTTTTTCTAGCATCTCGAATGATTCTGTAGCGGGGCCAATGGTGCAGATAATTTTGGTTTTACGCATAAGAGGTGTTTCTTAAAGAGTTAACGGGTCTGAATAACATTGTGCTCGGTAACAATAGCCTGAAGCGCAACATCCCATGGTTGGTGGTGAATACTATCAGCTTCCTGGCAACTTTGGGCTAACCCAATGAGCCGGGTGGCGTGTTGTTGTGTCGCCAGCGTGCGGTCATAAAAGCCGCCGCCCATGCCGAGTCGGTTACCGCGACGGTCAAAGGCCACCAGCGGCAGCAAGATCAGGTCAAGCCCCCGTGGTGGAACAATGTACCCACCACGCAGCGATGGCTCCTGAATACCGAATCGGTTGATCGAGAGAGGGTCACCCTGGCAGTAACGAACGAAATAAAGCCGATTTAATTTTAACGGGTGTAATACGGGTAAGTAACACTCCTTGCCGGCCGCTTCAGCAATGCCCATGGCCAGTTGTGGATCAATCTCCCCATCATTGGCAAGATAAAAGGCAATGCGTTTGCTGTTGCGAAAGGCTGGGAGGTTGGAGAGTTGTCGAGCGAGGCCCGAACTCGCAGCATCCTGCTGTTGTGGAGACAACGCTTGGCGTCGCTCACGCATCAATTGACGAATGGCCTTGCTGTCCATGAGTACCTAGAGTGTCAAAACGGGTTTTTAAATATGTCCCCGGAGGTGCCGCTGTTAACGTGGCCTTGAACCCAATGGTTCAAGGTGGGGGGCTCAGCGATACATTAGGCTTTCCGTCGTGCGGACATGCACACCATATCGGCTTGAACCCTCCTGGTTACAAATTATCGGCTCAAGGACTTGTCGGCTGGCAAGCACCCCAGGGCATAGAAGGGATTATACCCCAGTCTTGGGGCTAAAAAGTGGCAGATTGTTCGAAACTCTGTAGTGCAGCAGAAACTTTATTGTCCAGCTTCTCTATTACCTGTTGTGAGATGCTGTCAGATGCGGTTTGGTTTTCGACTTTAGATAACTCATAGGTCAGGTTGAGTGCTGCCATGATAGCAATGCGCTCCAAGCCAATAACCCCACCGCTATTGCGGATGGTGCGAACCCTTTCATCCAGAGAACGTGCGGCCTGTAGTAGGGCGTTACGTTCATCAGGTGGGCAGCTGACCTGGTATTCCTTGTCAAGAATACGGATATTGACAGTATCCTGGCTCATGGGGCTTAACCTTCGTTGTTGAGGCCTTTCAGCCTCACAATCATGTGTTCAACCCGGTTGCGGGCCAATTCATTCTTCTCCAGAAGTTTGCCTCTTTCTTTAAGCAGACTGGATTCACGATCACGGAGAGATTCATTCTCTTTTTGAAGTCGAGCGCAAAAATGGATCAAGCGATCAATTTTATGCTCGAGATTTTCCAAGTCATCTGACATTGTGGCAGCCAACAGTAATCCTTAAGGGTAACGAGACAACTATATGGTGCGCTATCGAGTGGGTCAACAATCTTGAGGGTGTTTCGAGGAAAATAGGCTAGCTTCTTGCCTGAATGGGGTTTTCTTTTCAGGTAATGGATCTGGCGTGATTGGCATGATGAAGGGTGGTAGGATGCCTTTTTCTACCCGGTTGTAGTAGCAGAGATAACGATGAATTTTAATGATATTGCCAATGCATTTGTGCTGGCTAATTTGATGGGCAGCCCTGCGGAACTTCACGGAGTTCTCTGTGGCAGGGTTAGCGGCGGTCAAAAACTGTCAGAGGATGAGTTGCTGTCCGTTGTTGGGGAATTTCTTGAGGTGGATCTGGAGCGAATAGAGGACTTGGGTGATATGTTGCCCGAGCTGTACCAGTACACATTGGGGCAAATTTGTAGTAGTGGTTTTGAGTTTTTACCGTTACTCCCTGATGATGAATTCCCATTAAATCAACGGCTTGCCTCCTTGGGTGAATGGTGTCAGGGATTCCTTTACGGATTGGGCAACTCGAGTCTGTCTGCAAAAACTGAACTCACCGGAGATATTGCTGACGCCCTAAGTGACCTGGCTTCAATTTCCCAGGTGGCTAGCCTCGAGGAAGAGGATGGTGAGGAAGAGGATGAGATTAGTTATGCCGAGTTGGTCGAATATGTCAGGGTCGCTGTATTACTTATTTATGCCGAGCTGAATCCGGTTGAGGATCAAAGCGCCCGGACGATTCATTGAGTCAGTTCACACCTGATTTTATTCATTACATTTGCTTCGATTAGTATTTATCTCAGATAGGTTTGTCATTGAAGAGTCCAAAAATTGAAGAACGTAAGCACATCGAATGATTAACCAGCAGGAATTTACCCGCCGTAGGCGTAAATTAATCGAAATGATGGACAGCAATAGCATTGCTATCCTCACTGCTGCCCCCGAGCAAACCCGCAACCGGGATATCAATTACCCCTATCGGCAGGATAGCGATTTTTTCTATCTCAGCGGTTTTCCCGAACCTGAAGCAGTTTTGGTGCTAGCACCTGGCCGGGAGCACGGCGAATTTCTGGTGTTTTGCCGTGACAGAAATCCTGATCGAGAAATTTGGGACGGCTACCGCGCTGGCCCTGAAGGTACCTGCAAAAAGTACGGCGCTGACGATGCTTTTCCCATCGATGATATCGATGACATTTTGCCGGGCTTGCTGGAAGGCCGCGATAGAGTGTATTACGCGATGGGTAAGGCCCCGACCTTTGATCGTCACCTGATGGGTTGGGTCAATACTATTCGCTCCCAGTCGCGGGCAGGTGCCGTACCGCCGGGTGAATTTATTGACCTCGACCACCTGCTACATGAATTGCGCCTGTTCAAGAGTGCTGCGGAACTGAAAATTATGCGCACCGCAGGTGAGATATCGACTCGAGCCCACTGTCGTGCCATGAAAATCTGCAAGCCGGGGATGTTTGAATACCAACTACAGGCAGAAATTGAGCACGAGTTTGCGATGGCAGGAGCACGTTTCCCGGCCTACGGTTCCATTGTTGGTGGCGGTGCCAATGGCTGCATTCTTCACTATGTGGAAAACAGTGCCAAACTCAAAGATGGTGACCTGGTTCTGATTGATGCTGGTTGTGAGCTACAGCACTATGCGGCAGATATAACCCGTACATTTCCGGTCAATGGCAAATTTACCCTAGAACAAAAAGCCATTTACGACCTGGTTCTCAAGGCTCAATTAGCCGGCATTGATACCTGTGCTGTAGGCAATCACTGGGATGAGCCCCATCAGGTTACCGTGAATATTATTACCCAAGGTCTGATTGATTTGGGGCTCTTAAAGGGCGAGCTCGATGAGTTGATTGAATCCAAGGGCTACCGAGATTTCTACATGCACCGAGCCGGGCACTGGCTGGGTATGGATGTGCATGATGTGGGTGACTACAAGGTCCATGATGAGTGGCGGCTGCTGGAGAAAGGCATGGTCGTTACTGTGGAGCCGGGTATTTATATATCTCCTGATAATACCCAAGTAGCCAAACGTTGGCGTGGTATAGGAATCCGTATTGAAGATGATGTACTGATCTCTGCCAAAGGCCCCGAAGTCTTGAGCAGCGGTGCCCCCAAAACCACGGAAGAAATTGAAAGGCTAATGGCGAAGTAATGTCTCAAAACCCACCAACAGAGCCTAATGTACCCGTACAAGACGTGGATATAGCTATAGTTGGTGGCGGTATGGTGGGTGCCAGTCTTGCGTTGTTACTGTCTTCCCTGAATCTCGGCTGGCGTATTAACGTCATTGAAGCATTCCCCATGACACCGGCTTCCGGTGATCTACAGCCCAGTTTTGATGCTCGCTCCACGGCGCTGTCTCACAGCAGCCGAGAAGTTTTAGAAATGTTGGGCCTGTGGTCGACCCTGAGTCCACGGCTGGCCGAGATTAAAGAAGTACATGTGTCAGATCGGGGTCATATTGGGAATACCCGCTTGCATGCTGCTGAGCAAAACTTACCAGCACTGGGCTATGTGGTGGAAAATCAGTGGTTGGGGTCGGTGCTGATGGAGGCACTCCAGCAGGCACCCGGTATTGATATTACCGCGCCAGCCCAGGTTGCCAGTGTTAAACCTATTCGGGGTGGGGTGCAATTATCACTTTCTGGTTCTGAAGTGAGCGCCAACTTACAAGCAAAGCTTCTGGTTGTAGCTGATGGTGCCCAGTCTCGTACTCGAGATATGCTGGGCATTGATGCTACGACCAGGGACTATGGCCAAGTGGCGCTGGTGACGAATATCTCCCTGCAACAGGATCACCACGGTGTTGCCTACGAACGTTTTACAGATTCAGGCCCAATGGCGATGCTGCCATTGCAGCCAGTAGAGAATGAATATCGCTCTGCCCTGGTGTGGACGCTGCCACCAGAGCGGGTAGCTGAGATGATGGAAGCCTCCGACGAGGTGTTTTTAGCAGAATTACAGGATCGGTTTGGTCATCGGTTAGGGCAATTTCAGCGGGTAGGCACCCGTCATAGTTACCCCATTCGTTTGATTACCAGCAATGAACAGGTTCGCAGTCATGTGGTGGTGGTGGGTAATGCCGCCCATTCACTGCATCCGGTGGCTGGACAGGGCTTTAACCTCGCACTGCGAGATGTGGCGGTACTTGCCAATGAACTGGCAATATCGGCCAGCAATGACGATCTAGGTCAGTTATCAGTGCTGCAGGACTACCTCAAACAACAGCAGGCCGACCAGAAGCAAACAATTTTACTGAGTGATTTGTTACCAAAAGTATTTGGTATTGATTCATCCCCCGTCGCCTTGGCTCGAAACCTCGGTTTACTGGCGCTGGATATGGTGCCGCTTTTACGTCACCAGTTCGCCAGGTTGGGCATGGGGCTTGAGACTCGCGGAGCGCCACAGGTAGCAAAAAGAACATCGGCAGTGGGAAGGCAAAATAATGGCTGAACATGAATACGATGTGGTGGTGGCCGGTGCTGGCATGGTCGGAGCGGCATTTGCCTCCTTACTAGCAACCACCAAGAGTGGAAAAAATTTACGGATAGCCGTTCTAGAAGCCCGGCCATTTGAAATGCCTGATTTATCAGAAAGCTTTGATCCTCGAGTGGTAGCCCTAACAGCGTTGTCTCGGAAACTGCTTGAGGATACCGGCGCCTGGGAGCAGATTGCCGCTCGGCGTGTCTGTCCGTATCAGCGGATGGAAGTGTGGGAGGCCGATGGAACCGGGCATATAGAATTTGATTGTGCTGAAGTACGGCAGCCCAGTTTGGGACATATTGTCGAGAATGCGTTGGTTGTCGAGGCCCTGTGGCAGCGGCTTGAAGCACTCGAAAATGTAACTCTGCTGTGCCCAGCCACCGTGGTGGATTTGGAGCGACAGGCTGAAGGCGTAGCTATTTCTCTGGCGGATGGTTCCGTCATCAACACTAAACTGTTGGCCGCCGCCGATGGAGCCCAATCAAAAGTTCGAGAACTTTGTGGATTGCAGTTGCGTCAGTGGGAGTATGGTCACCATGCCATTGTTACTACCGTCACCACTGAAAAAAATCACGATTTCACGGCCCGACAGCGATTTTTACCCGAAGGCCCCTTGGCATTTTTGCCCTTGCAAACAGAAGCAGGTGATTGTCACCAGTGCTCAATCGTTTGGTCACAACAGGCAGAAGTCGCCGAGTTGTTAATGACGCTTGATGATGACGCCTTTTGCGAGGCATTGACCCGGGCAGGGGAAAATTGCCTGGGCAATGTGGTCGCCGTGGATAAACGCTACAAAATTCCCCTCAAGCAACGTCATGCCGTTGATTATGTGGTGCCGGGGGTGGCACTGGTGGGTGATGCGGCCCACACTATTCATCCGCTGGCGGGGCAGGGCGTAAACCTTGGTTTTCAGGATGTGATCGTCTTGGTCGAAGAAGTGGAGAGAGCGGTTGGTCGAGGGCTTTCTCCCGGCGATATGTGGGCATTGGGTCGTTACCAGCGTCGCCGCAAACCGCATAACCTGGGCACAATGGCCGTGATGGAAGGCTTTAAACGATTGTTTGAAAAGCAGCCCCTACCGATTCGGTTATTACGCAATGATGGGATGAATACGGTAAATCGGCTCGGCCCCATAAAGAATTTGATGGTTCGTCAGGCAATGGGGCTTCTTTAGCCGCCTTATTTTAGCCCCCTGCTCATTAATTCCCTCTTTAGTTTGAGGTCGATCAGGTTTAGAATTCTCGGCAGTTTAAGTGACACGGCTTTAAGAGCTACAGCTATAAGTAACTAAAGGTTTAACCACCTAGGGTGAGGACACAACAATGAGCGCTACCCCTTCCAATCTGAAGTATGCCGCCAGCCACGAATGGGCTCGCGATGAAGGTGATGGTACCGTGACAGTGGGCGTTTCTGACCATGCACAGGATAGCCTGGGCGATGTGGTCTATGTGGAGTTGCCTGACGTAGGCACTACATTCTCTGCGGGTGACGAAGCCGGTGTTGTTGAATCCGTAAAAGCTGCTTCAGATATTTATGCCCCGGTATCCGGTGAAATCATTGCGATTAATCCGGAACTTGAAGATGCACCGGAAACCATCAACGAATCACCCTATGATGCAGGTTGGTTTTTCAAAATCAAAATGTCTGATCCCTCTGAGCTGGAAAACTTGCTGGATGCTACCGCCTACGAAGCTGCTGCTGAAGACGAGTAGCAACTTCAGTATTTCCTTTGGCCACATTAAGTAGTGGTGAATTTTACAAGGGAAAACAGATACACTATTTAAATTAAGGCTGCTCATAGGCAGCCTTTTTTATTTTCTATC
>MAAC01013416.1_pt1 | contig 80844 bp, 70 predicted proteins | sample 1115981 | NCBI WGS metagenome assembly MAAC01 (sample SAMN04961126, study PRJNA320927) | seawater metagenome | isolation source: sample BD02T64 sea water enriched with oil for 64 days | place: USA:Gulf of Mexico | collected 2013-07-27
CAATGTCGTAGAGCCTTCAGGGAGGAAGAAGGTAACCTGTAAAGGAGCCGGAGACTCTGCGTCGATAAGATGGTGGAAAAAGCGAATGATTTTCTGTAATGGGAAATATACGGATTCAAAATTTGTTCGGCACGAAAGTGAGCAGACGTCCTATCCTGCTGCTTCGTTGCAAAAAGGTATGTGAAAATCGGTTTTGTGAGGGAAGGCAAATGATAGCTACTCAAGCTAGTGCACCCTCATCGAATGTTGAAAAAAAACACGGTATCGAACACGTATTGGTATCGCAAAGTTCATTTATGCAGGGATACTAAGTGATTAAAGTAATTCGGCCGCACAACGGTCACTATGGGTTTCTTTGATATGATCGTTAGAGATAATCTTAGTAAATCAAAACAAATGAGCGGGTCGTGAAATATCGGCTTTTGAAGGGGTTGAGCTGTATGATGGGAAACTATCACGTACAGTTCTTAGGGGGCGAAGGGCCGTAAGGCCCCTAGCTACCCGGTAGGTCAATAATGTTATCCCTTAGCCAAATAACTCAAATTGAAGAAGCCGATGCTCTTGGTGCTAAGACACTTGGTGTAGCTTTAGATCAACTAATGTTGAGGTGGGATTCTGGATTAACTGACGACGAAACTTTTATTAGAGTGTTATTCTTAAAATGGTATTCTTTATGTGAACCAAATTGGTACAACGGCTTACCTGACTCTCAAGAAATATCTATTGAGAATTTTATAGAAGGGAAAGGAAAACTTTCATCATTTCAACTTGAGCATCAGTTCATTATAGGTGTCCTGGCAAATAGTTTTCCTTGGTGTTTTGGTGATGAAGAAAAATGGAAAAATATTTCACAAGAACTTTTGAGTGAAACTCAGAGATTAGGCGCGTCTAGTCCGGTATTTTCAAATTCGAAATACCTTTTAGGGCAAGCTAAAGAAGTAAATGGTCTAAGAAAGAATATATTTCCAGAGCTTCGAGCAAGGTTTTACGGTAGAGGTGAAATGGGACGCTATTTACTCCACATATTAGGTAATGAAAATGACCTCATACAAGGCGTGTCACAATGAGTAGCGCAAAAACAGCACCATCACGTGCGGGAAGCGTTATGTCCCCTTCGGCATAAATCAACGGCATTTAATAATGAAAAATGAAACGTATGCAAGCCCAAAAACCAATTTATCACCTGATATTGCTTCAACTGATTGGCCTGATTTCAAAGTAACTAGATATCTAAATAATACTGTTGCAGTCATTTTTCTAATAATAATTGTAGTTACTTTGATTTCGAAGTTAGAACAAGAAGGTAGTGAGTATATTTATTTGGCCATTCTTATTCCCATTATATCGATATTTTGGCTGGTGTCGTTCTCACTTAAAAAGAGGGAGCGTATGAAATTTAGGCTTGTTGCGTTTATTGTTAATTCTCTTATTTGTATACTTTTTGTGACTATTTTGGTTTTAAGTAGTGAGCCCATCCCATCAAGTGTATTTATAGTAGTAATGTTTTTTTTAAACGTTTCCACTCTTTATAAAGCTAGACTATTGCAGTGAGTTTTTATATATCAACACATAACAAGTGCGCCTTGCTGGACTTGGGTGGGCTGCCGCCTTTTGCGCAAAAATACGCACAAAAGACGCCAGTTCACCCAAGCCGCAAATGCAGGCGTTATAAAGGTACTTAGGGAACTATTGTATGCCTGAAACACAGGAAGAAATATTCTCATTCATGTTTGTCATTTGGATTTGTTTGGCCGGCCTCGGATTTTTGTTGTTCGGACTAAATAAAAATGTCAGGTTCAAAAAAATGGTATGGCCAATGTGGATTGTTGGGGTTGGTTTGTTATTTGCGGGATTTGGCTATTGGATGGGATTTCGTGGTGAAGTGTTTTTCTATATGATTGTTCCGGCGACGCTAATTATATCGATTCTGAATATACTCACAGTCAAGTTTTGTGATGGTTGTTCAAAGTTATTAAGTAATTAAAATCCCTTTAGGAAAGGAAAGTTTTGTCCTAAGTGTGGACATGAATTATAACCAAACCAAAAACAATGGGTGCATCGCGTGTCAAAGAGGGATGCAATTGTCTTTAATTATCAGATGCACCTGGAATTAAAAAGCTGTGATCGTCGGGCGTTAAGTGGTTTTGATTATGAGTATTGAATTGGCATTGAAAAGATTGGGATATACCAGGGAGTGGCTTGAATTATGTGTGCTTTCTAAGTCTGCTTTGTTGGATCAATATAGCGAAATATTGACTTCTGAAGATCAAAACGCTGAACACTATCGGTGTGGTACTTTTGCGCAGTTCGTAAAGCACAAGAACCATGTTACTGATCTAGAGCTTAATCAAATCTTAGCTTTGAAAGATAATGGTCCAGATGAATGCGATCTAAAAGTTGATAGGATGCTTGCCCTCATAAGGGCTGACATTCTGACTGATATTCAGGTTGAGCGCCTAGCTTCAGAAAAAGAAGCATTAGAAGCTCCTATTCAAAAATTATATCTTCGTACCATGTTATTTAAAAAGATATCAAAGCTTGGACTGGAAGCTTGTTTTGAAGAGGTACAATCAACAAAGGACTCTTCTGTGCATGAGTTTGTACTAGGTAGATCAGACCTGAAACCAGATCATGTAAGGTGGCTCTCAGAGTACGGGTCTAACAAAAAGATACGTAACGTAGCCGGGCAGTTAGCGGCGAGCAAAAGGTTTAGAGCAAGTACTTAACAAGTTACTTAGTTTGAAGCCTATCGGTGCAAATTGGCAAAGCGTTGAGCGAACGGCCGCTTTGTAGAGCATTAACCTTCTATCTGAAATCCCTCAAACGTCGCCAATGTGGTGTGAGCCGCCGTATTTAAAGGGCTGGAGACAGTGGTTTTCTCAGGTATACTCTAACAATACATTTGAAATCGACACAAAAAGGGCTTGTCTCAATAAAGGGTTAGCCTTATAGGAAGAATGGATGAGTGATTCATATTGGAGATTCGTTGAGCCTATATGGGATACGGTGAGCATATATGATGGAGAAGAAGTATTTCTTCGAGAATATAGCAAAGCTACAGATAAGCAAAAGACGTTATTCGCAGCTCATTGGACTCAATCAGAAATAATGAATGGCGGTTTAGGGCAGTTTTTTACTAATCGTACTGGTGTTTTGGCCCCAGAGGCAGTCGTCGCATTTAGAACTTTAGGGATGCCAAACTGCGCTTCCATTTTAACTGACGCAATGAGTTTTTTTGGCGAAACCTACCCTAGAGATTCGACTGTTCGAGAGGGGGTATTTGAGGAATTCTACGAGAGGCATGCAGATCAAAAAATTCCCATCGAGGAATACGAAGATGCGATGGCTACCGAGATTGAAGATGAAAATGGTGGTTTCGAAGAAGCTGCAAACAATTACGCAGATCAAGATTAACAAAGAAAATCACAGGAATCGTTTCATTCTCAAGTGTTTGCGACGTTATAAATGGTAAGTGATGAAGAAAAAAACTCGAACTATTAATGTAAACGACTCTGAGTACATCTGGATTTTTAACGAATCCAGTTGGCCGAGTCACTTGCTACGTGTTTGGACGTCGAGTCAAAAAAAACGCCCTTGGTTTGAATTGATTGTGCCGACGGCCGATCCATTTACGCCAAAGATGGTGGCGGAAACTATTGAGAAGGTTGAGCTTGCTAATGGCAAGCCAGGCGTAATTAAATCAACTATTACATTGGAATGGGATGTTGAAATGAAATGCGTTCATATGTAATTTATAACAATGCACTGCTTGGGAAATTCAAAAGTGCTGGAAAAACGCCGTCACTTTTAAATTCCCAAGAGTTTGGCGTTAGGCTGAATGAATATGCAGACACATAGAAACAGGTATTCAGGTTTCAGTCTAATGGGGCCTATAATTCTTATAGTAGTTTCTTTCATTGCTGGAGGAACGGTCTATTGGTATGTAAATAATATCTGGATATCCATTGTTGTTGGTGTGTTTTCTGCTCCTGTTATAATTTATTTGTTAGTTACATTACTAGACTTGATTTTTAACAATCCTATTTCCCTACGCTTTCAGAGCTATCCCGGGAATCATAATTGTCCTTCTTGCGAAGAAAGGTACGAAGAATATACATCTAAAGTCTCAGCGGATGAAAGTATTATTCTACAATGCTTGAAGTGTGGCGCTGAATATGAATTCGACAAAAGCTATAATCAAATATGCAAGACAAATGATAGTGCAGAAAAAACCTAACAAAAAGTTCAACGTGGAAATGAACTTCCTCCGCTTTAACGGACGGAGGGCTTATGGCTTATGGCTTATGGCTTATGGCTTAGGTTGAGTTGTGTAATGTCCGCTTTAGTGGAAAGTCGAAGTTTTTCCTGATAGGTGAAAATGTCGTCTTTGTGGCGGAACTAGTCACTGAACCAGGGAAAAATAGCGACAGAATTAAAAATATAAAAAATTAATTGCGGCCAATAGGGTCCGGTTTGTAAATGGTGGGCTGAAATCTTGAATAGACTACATACAGTTCTAATATTGCTATTTCCTTTGTTGTCTCAAATAGCAAGCGCAGGTGCCTGGGAGGATCGCCGAAGTAAATTGGATCAAGTTGCAATTTATGGCGAGTATCGAATATTTTACTCTTTGTCCGGTAAGGATGCGTTGCCAAAGCATAGAAAAATTGACTCAGATAAGAGTGGTATACCTGACTTTATAGAAAGTGTAGGGAGAAGGCTAACAGATGCAGGTCGATTTTTTAGAAGTGAAGTTGGTTTAGTTCCACCATTGAAGAGCAAGCGTTATATGGGTAAAGCTCACTATATCGATGTTAATATTCTTGATTTTTCAAATAACAAGAAGGGACCAAAAAATGGTGTTGCTTACGACGGAACGACTAAGTTTAACCGTGCTAGGTCCGGCCAGGTTTCCCTTAATGTACTTGTAATTGATCTCTCTGGTTCTGTGCGCCTGAAAACGAATTCAGTAGAACACGAATTGTTTCATCTATATCAGAATGGATATACCTTTTTTAAGAATAGGTGGTATACCGAAGGAACGGCAAGGTGGTCAGAGCTAATCATAGAAGGGCGTGTGGGGAGTAGTGAATTGCTGCCAGATTCCAAATTCACAAGGGAGAAACTATTTAAAAAAACTTACGATGCAAATAGTTTCTGGAATGAACTGATAATAAAAGTTGATAGAAATTCACAAGGTAAACGTTTTATTAAGATTTTGCTCGAAGAGTTAGATTATGCGGATAATATTGCTGCAAGAAAGAGAGGGCTTAGTAACAGTTATTGGAAAGAGTCAGAGCAGCGAAGTACAGATAATAATATTTATATATGGAATGCAACGTTGAAGGCTATACAGCGTGTAGGAAGGCCTTCAGATGATGAAATTAGAAAACTGTACAAAATCTGATTAGATAGCCTAATCGGGTGAGTAAGGTTTGCTGTATAATGAGATCAAGCATTTACGATAAAAAAGCGGGCTATATAGAATCAAACAAGAGTTTGAGCAGGCGTCTAGTGCTGGGACCGGAAGGCAAAATGCCCATTAACATAATGTTCGGAGGAATAAGTAAGTGAATAAAGAAGTAGATGATTTTATTGTAATGAATCAACGTGGTCTAGTGCTGGAATTGTGTGAAAAATATTATGCTCCAAAAGTATTGATGCTTAGTAATGGGGAGGTATTCGCTGAATCGATGCGTGAAGCCTATGACAAGCAGAAAGGGTATATAGGATCGATTAAAGAATTCGATGTAAACTTAGTATCTAGGAGCGTCGAAGGAAATATCTCTGACCTTGTTTTTGGTTATAAAATGATTGCGCAAGATGGTAAGTGTTTCGAGTACATTGGCAGGCATATTCAGACGTGGGAAAGCGGAAAAATAATCAGAGAAGAGTATCGTAATGTTGAATCGGTATAATATTAAAATCAGCGGTTAGTAAGGGTTTTAATATTGATTTGATGTTGAGGGCTTCTCAAGAATAAAACGGGTGTTAGATCGAATGTCGAGTAAATTGAATTTCGTTGAATATGGTAGTCCGAAAGGAAAAACCGTTATATATTTTCACGGAGCACCAGGATCACCTGAAGAGTGCTCTATATTTGATGAATATGCAAAAGAGAATAATGTAAATATTGTTTGTTATGATCGTTTTGCTAGTGATTCTTCATTACAAAATGAGGCATACTATAAAAAATTGGCAGACGTTATTATCGATAAAGCCAATGGTGATCAAGTTGATCTGATTGGTTTTTCCATAGGCTGTCATGCAGCTATTGAAACGAGTCTTTATTTGCAAGGCAGAGTTAGAAATATTCACCTTATTTCTGCTGCGGCGCCACTTGATGCGGCTGAATTTCTAGACGGCATGGCGGGGAAGATGGTATTTTTGATGGCCATGAAGTATCCAGCCATTTTTATTCTATTGTCATATTGGCAAGCCATATTAGCCAAAGCACTTCCTAATGTATTATTCAAAATGTTATTTTCTAGTGCTGCGGGTGAAGATAAAGCATTATCTGAAACCTCAACATTTAGAGATTACATGACGCCACTTTTAACCCGTTGTTTCAGTGTGAATGTGAAGGGTTATATAAGAGAAATTCGTCAATATGTAACGCCTTGGAAAGAGTCAATTCACAAATGTAGTGTTAATACTCAAATATGGCATGGCACTAGTGATAATTGGTCTCCTATCAGTATGGCTCGTTATTTGAAAGAAAGCATGCCTGCCTCGATTACCCTTAACTCGATGGAAGGCTTATCACATTATACGTGTCTATATGCAGCAGTTCCCAAAATATGCTCTCAGCTAAGCCATACATAGGAATAATTCCATTAATTCAGTCTCTATTGCGTACTTATGCCGACTCGCCAGTTTGTGTGCGATTTATGTCCCTGTGCCATAAGTCAAATACGAAAGTGCGGTGTTAATATTGCGAAATAAAAGGAAATTATTTCGAGATGGCCGGTTGGGTATTAAAGGGGTCTCCTATCAATTGGGTTGCTCTGAGGTGTCAGGCTTTTCCATTGCATTTAAAAAATACTTTGGTGAATCACCGAGTGAGTGTCGTCATAAGTTGTTAGCTAGTGTCTATCCATTAACCGGTGGGTTTCTTATATTACATGAGCGTTTAATACCGGAAGAAACTGATCTTTATCTCCAGGGTTTCCGCTTTAAAAACGGCTACATAAAGAGTAACCGCATTAAATAGGCCTTGATACAACGTTATTTCTTAATCGATGACAGCGCTTTTGCTAAAAACTTCTCTGACTGCTGGGCACCTGTCATCATCTCTTTTTGGTTTGAGGTATCGCTTATCTCATTCCATTGGGAAAGGATGCTTTCTGGTGATTGCTGATCGGCGGGTAGAAATATACCCTCAGTTTCAAATAGCCGCGTGCTAGCATAACCACCGGCTCCTGCACATAAAATAGTTCGAGTAGGGGCGTCTTCATGAAGTAGCGCTAGTGCACCTGCGGTAACGGCCTCAGAGGTTAACATGTTGTAAATTTCTGGCGGCATTATGTCTTCGGTCATACGGGTGCCTGCAGTAGGCGCTAGCGCGTTAACCTTGATATTGTTTTTTGCGCCTTCAATCACAAGCGTATTCATTAAGCCCAGCACTGCCATTTTTGCCGCTCCGTAGTTGGACTGGCCAAAGTTACCGTACATTCCGCTAGAGGAGGTGGTCATTAGGATGCGGCCATATCCCTGTTCACGCATAATGTCCCACACGGCTTTTGAGCAGTTAACCGATCCCATTAGGTGGACATCCATAACGAGTTTGAAATCATCGAGGTTCATTTTTGTAAATGATTTATCCCGAAGAATGCCTGCATTATTAATGAGGATGTCGACACGCCCCCATTTATCCATGGTTTGTTTAATCATATCTTCTACTTCGTCAAACTTGGCAACGTTTGCTCCATGAGAAAATGCTTCGCCGCCTTTTTCTTCAATACGTTTCACAACGTCCAGTGCTGCCTCAGATGATGCACCACTGCCATCCCTCGCTCCACCAAGATCATTAATAACAACTCTTGCACCACGCTCAGCGAGTGCTAGGGCATGAGAGCGTCCGAGTCCATTTCCTGCGCCAGTAACAATGGCAACTTTCCCTTCAAAATCTATTGTCATTTTTTTGTCCTCGTATTGTTTAAAACCAGTCTGGTTGCATGTCGAAGTTTGTGCTATCAAAATCTGTCAGCAGTTTAGCCCAGGCGTTAATTTCAGGTAATTCTGATTTGAAGAAGTAACGCATCGCTTGTAGTTTGCCTTTATAAAATTGTTTATCCGCTTTATGAGGTTCTTTTACAAGGGCTGCCTGGGCGACAATACCTTGTTTTAGCCAAATCCATGCAATGACAACGTTGCCAAAAAGCTCTAAGTATTTAACGGAGTTTGATAGCACAAGGTCGATATCTTTTATCATCATGTTTTTTAGTAGTGTTTCGGTAACCTGTGATAGTGTTTTAACCGCGATTTGAAGTTCATCGGAAAAAACACTGAGAGTGGATTGCTCTTTTGCTTCATTAATCGTTTTTTCAAACTCAGCCATCAACGCCATAACGCCGGCGAGTTGATTCATGGGAACCTTTCGTGCCAAGAGGTCGAGAGATTGTATGCAGTAGGTGCCTTCATGAATGGGGTTTAGACGATTATCTCGGTAGAACATTTCTACTGGGTGTTCGTTAATATAACCGTGTCCGCCTAATACTTGAATCGCTAAGCTGTTTGCTCGAGGGCCGTATTCCGAGGGCCAGGATTTTATAATCGGCGTCAATAAGTCTAGTAAGGTATGGGCGTGTTTGCGTTCTTCCTCTGTTGCTGCCGTTTTTTCGTCATCAGATAATTGAGCGCCATATAAACAGAGAGCATAGGCACCTTCAGAGTAAGCCTTCTGTGCTAGTAACATACGTCGCACGTCAGTATGTTCGATGATATTAACAGGAGGGGATAACGGATCTTTGCAAGAGGGTAGGCGTCCTTGTGGGCGCTCTTTTGCATAATCTAATGAGTATTGAAAACCTGTTAAGGCGGTTGTGGCGGCGGCGGTACCCACCATAATGCGTGCTTCATTCATCATATGAAACATGTAACGTAAGCCTTTGTTCTCTTCACCAACTAGGTAACCAACGGCGCCACCATTTTCTCCAAAATTTAATGCGCAGGAGGTTTGACCCCGGCCTCCCATTTTGTGAAAGAGACCGGTAAGGTTGACGTCATTACGATCACCTATCGACCCATCATTATGAACTAAATATTTGGGTACGATAAAAAGTGAGATGCCCTTGGTGCCTTTTGGGGCGCCTTTGATACGTGCAAGCACTAAGTGCACGATGTTTTCGTTAAGCTCGTGATCACCACCAGAGATAAAGATTTTATTTCCACTAATGAGGTAGGTGTCATTGTCTTGCTTTATGCCGTAGGTGGTTAGATCTGCAAGGCCTGACCCAGCTTCGGGTTCAGTCATCGCCATGGTGCCTGCGAACCGACCGCTACGCATAGGCTCCACCCACTGCTTAATCTGTTCTGATGTGCCGTGGGCTTGGATCAGGTTAGCATTGGCATTGGTTAGCGCCGTATAACCCAGTGTGGTGCTACCGGCCGCACCGAGATACGCGGAGGCTGCACTGGCGACGATGGCAGGTAATTGCATACCTCCGAGCGCATAATCTGCCGTGGATGACATAAGACCTGATTGGATCACTGCGTCCACTGCGGGTTTTATTTCCGGGATCATGTGTACTTTTTCACCATCAAATGTTGGTTGATGGGTATCGACCTTTTGACGTATGGGCAGGAAGTACTTTTCAGCGACTTTTTTGGCAGTTTCTATCGCTGCGTCGAATGTTTCTTTACTGTGATCGGCATACCGTTCGCGGGCTGTAAGGCCCTCTGCATCAAACAGCTCGTAAAGCATAAATTCAATGTCACGTTGATTTAGAAGTGGTGCTGCCATATTGGTTTTCCATGATTATTTTCAGGTAGTGTTATGAGGTGGTGTTATAAGGTAGTGTTATGACGCATTGCTATGATGTATTGTCGCGACACTACTAGCAGGCTACCATGACCTCATAGGTCCGGTTGAAGCTTTTTTAAGCTAATAAATGGTGATGTGTGTAATGCCCAGGGGTTATTCAGATAGAGACATTGTAGAGCGAGACCTCGCAGGCAGCGCAGAAGCAACCCTGCCATTTGGGCGTTTGTTGAAGTTCTGGCGAGATGTTCATAAAGTAAGCCAAGAGGAACTTGCTCAACGACTGGATTCCGCTAGTCGGCATATCAGTCGCTTAGAAAATAATCGAGCTCACCCGAGTAAGGCGATGGTGATCAATATTGCTCGGGTACTGAACCTGGGGGAGCGTGATACGAGCCATTTACTGTTTTCTGCTGGTTTCACACCCATCTCCAAAAAGATTGATTTTCATGGGCCTGATCTGAAGTGGCTGCGTAATGCGATGATTCTTACCTTGCGTGCATTGGACCCATATCCCACTACCCTAACGGATAGCTCCACGAATATTTTAATGGTGAACAAAGGCTGGGTCGGGTTGTTTCAGGAGAGTATTCCGCCTGAAGAGCTTAATAATATCAAAAGTCATTTTGACTTTCTCTTTCAGCAGATGGGCGAGTCTGATGAGTTCAAAAACACACTGTCATTAATACTGATGTCGTTACAGCAAGCGGTGATTCTTTCAAGCGATAATGAGCGTGAAGAGCGACTGCAAGAGTTATTGTCTTCACCTTATGTTCCGCAAGACTGGCGCCAGCGTGCGGCTAAACTTGAACCGATGACGAGTTTTCGTGTGCAAGCTAAATTTAACGGTAAGCAGACGCGATTTTTTAGTGTGAGCCAAACCGTGGGAGCGTTAGGCCCAAACGCTTTTGTTTCGGAGCCTAACTTGACGATAACAACCTTTTATCCAGAAGATGAACGAGTGGATTTATCACCATTACTTGTGGCTGATTTGAAACACAATATGTTGTTTTATTGATTGGATGTAGGATGAATAGTTTATGTCGGATTCTTCGGGTAAATATTTAGGCTGCGTTCAAATGTGTGTTTTTTCATAGATGCTTTCTCGTACTTTTAACCCTTATGTCCCTATTTTCTCCAATCACTTGAAACAATACAATCTCCACCCCTACTTAGAGAACATATCGGCCATAATAGGTTTAGTCGACTCAAGTATTTTAATAATCCAAATTGAGTAGATTTCCACTGGAATACTACGTTCATTACTTTCACTATCAAAAGTATTCCACCTCGCTTACCATGCTTGAGTAATGAGACAGTCGAATCATTGAGGAAATCGGAACAAAAATACGATATGCTTCGAATCCTCCCTGGAAATAGGGACGGTGAGGCCGATAAAGAGAAATTAGCTTCTATCAATGCATAGGTGAAAAATGGGAGGCTACAAACTAGAGGCTTAATCAAGATTAATGCAGCTGTTGTCAGCAAACAAAAAAATACGGACTAACAAAAAAAAGGAATGCACATGCGCTTCAAACTGTTCTCAAAATTTTTTCTCCTTATAATCTGCTTACCATTTTTGAATGGTTGTTATGAAATCAGCAAACTAGATGCAATTGAGGAAATTGCCCTAACTGACCAACAAATTATCGGAGCCTTTGCGATTAAGGTAACTAGTGATCAACAAACACTGTTGAGCATCGAAGTATCGAGTGCAGAAAATCTCACGAACGTAATGGTTAAACCGATTGAATCTAACACTTGGTTTCCGATAGCAAGCATTGATATACCACTTAAGAATAATTCCACCACTCAATTTGAAATCATGGCTGATGTAGCATACAGCGACACTACATCGCTGGAGTACCAAATTACTAGTTTTGCGCTTCTTGATGGCAAGGGGATTACAAATTTGGACACTACAACCCTAACTTACAGCATCCCTGCTTACAAGGTGGACAACCTGTTTTCCCATTACGAAGTGTTTACACTTGGGGAAAATACAGAATCTGTTGATAGTGCAGATTTAAACGGTGATGGCCTAGTGGATTTGGTGGTTACTGCTGGTAGTAATCTGTATATCTACATGCAATCTCTAAATGGAAATTTAGAGGCCCCCATAGCCCTACCATTATCTAACTCTCGCCCTGAATCACTAAAAATTGACGATATTAACAATGATGGACGCCAGGATATTTTAGTTTCTTGCTACAACGTTGGGATTGATCTCTTTATCCAAACAGAAGGGTTCGAATTTAGTCCCTCATTTCTAGCTACGGACCTAAGCGTTGCCGTAGATACAGGGGACTTTAATAACGATGGTCTCACGGATATTGTAAATATTGGTTGGGGGCAGAAAGAAGTTAGCATCTACTACCAAAGCGAATCAGGCGAATTTAGTCAGTTTGTTATGTCTCCAGTGAACTATTCGGGTTATAACGATATTGTTGTTGCTGACATGAATGGTGATTCTCTCGATGATATCGTCACTATGAACGGCCAAACTTATGCGGTTCCCAACTTCAATATAATTTACCAAACAGAAGCCGGTTTGCTAGAACCAGTATATTATGACTTGGGAGAAGACGATAATTCAAATGGCATTGGTGTCGGCGATATCAACAGCGATGGTCTAATGGACGTAGTGTTGACCCATGGGGGAAACAAGCCACACTCCTATTTAAGTTTATTCAAGGGAACATCATCCGGATCTTTATCAACAGCCGAGACTATCAACTCCTACGATATACCAGATACTACAAGAATTGCTGACATCAACGGTGATGGAAGAATGGATGTTGTTCTGGTGCACGATGCTTGGGGCAAGATAGGCACTTACATACAAAATACCGATGGGACCTTGAGAAGTGAAGTACTATACGATTTACCGTTTTCTTATTCCGGAAGGGACAGTCTTTCCGTCGCAGACATCAATAACGATGGTGCATTGGACCTAATCAATGCTGGGAACTACGGCAATTTTGTAATTCATTATGGAGATTTGTGAGTCTAGTGACCGACACGCAAAGGGGGGGGAGTCCTCTCCTTTGTATTGCTAGAGCTAGTTTTCATTAGGGAAAGCGTGGAAATGGCGCAACGGGCCGGGTTGTTGTCACGATATCCTGGGGAGGTTTAGGTGAAAAATATGGCCTATAGATTTGCATACCTATTAATACTTATGCTTTCTGTTACTGGCTGTGTGGGAGGCTCGACCAATAACGTTATGACGTGGAGTAAAAAATGATAATTAGTGCTGTAAGCGTTAAGAAATTGTTAATATGAGTAAGCCTGAGCCAAAGTTCAAAATTGATGAGGTCGCAATACTGCAACCACCACATCCATCTGCTAGGTCATATTGGGGAATGGAAACAACGGTCCTTGACGTTATTTGGGCTGAGAGCGTCGAAGATGCCGTGCATGGTTTACATTCTGGGTGGAGTTACCAAACAGATATTCCAGCTCCCCCACCCACTGATTTACCAGAAGACCAGCATGACGGTTGGATATGGTCTGAGTATGATTTGAAGAAGAAACATGAACCAGGGCAAGACTTTGCCGATCTGATGGACGAACTGATGGGGATTTCGGTGACTGTTTGAGCTATTGATTGCTAATATTAATACCTCTTCAAAAGAGCGGAATTCGATACAGCTAGTGAATGAGAGGGAAAAAATAAAGTAATGTGTGGACGACTGAATGTAATAAATGACCCCCTGGCAAAGTGGGTAAACGACTACTTTGGTATGTCGTTTACAACAGAATCTAACTCTGATCTTAGACCTACTCAAGAGATAGCAACGATTTCGCGTATTAGCGAGTCTTTACAGCAGATCGACACAACTTGGGGTATAAAACCAAGCTGGTCAAAGAAACTAATTATCAATGCTCAAAGCGAAACAGCCGCAACTAAGAAAACGTTCAAGAACGCATATGCAAGAAATCGCTGTATGATTCCGTGTATGGGCTGGTATGAATGGAGAGATGAAGGTGGTGAGCGAAAGCAAAGGTACTCGTTCACACATGCTGATGGACTTCCTTTCCTGATGGCAGGTATTTGGTTCCAAAGTGAAGGTAAGCCACAGTTGGTAACACTCACCACGCACCCAAATGAGAAGTGCTCCGAAATACATAAACGTATGCCAGTGTTAATAATGCCGGAAGATACCGAATGTTGGCTTAGTTTTGAGGTTGAATCTATCCAGCCGTTGTTATTGCCTGTGGAGAACGAATTGATTCGTATTGAGAAATGTTAATAACAACAAGAAGTATGACCGCGATAAAATGCGCATGGCCATATAGATCTAAACGTTATATCCATTTGAAGAATTGGACTCGAACTATAGAACCATAGAGGGGGCTTGCATTGCTGTATTGCCGTAGGGCATGGACAGCGGGGCAAGCAACAATGATCTGTGGCTAGATTATTCACTTGAATTTCTAACCCCACCTTGGCAATGGATTTATCAAAAGTACGGTGAAAAGAATGGCGGCACCAAACGTAAATGAGACGGCAAAGCTCTCACCAATGAAAACCTTATAAATTACAAATAAATCAAGGAACGATATGATCACTCATACACGACATATTCCGCTTCTAGCGGCTATACGAATCATCATTGGCCGAGGTATTACTCGAATAGGTTGGTTGGTATTTTCCTTTCTTATGATCTTTGGATGGGCCTTTGGCTCCAATGCGGATGTAACATTCGTACATTTTTTTGGAGAAACGGCGAAAACTGAAGGCTATGTAACGGACGTTATTGAAACCAATATGGAGATTAATGAACGATCAGTTTACGCCAATGTATACGAGTACTTAGATCATGATGGCGAATTATATATTCGTGATGCCTTTTCAACGGGGCGCTCACTCAACCCAAAACAAACAGTCTCTGTAGAATACCCACTCAGTGCACCACAATATGGTCGTATTCCTGGATATAGATCAGATGAATTTAGTGGTTGGCTTGTATTAATGTGGGGTTTACCGTTGATTGGATTAGGCCTTGTTTTGTGGGGTATCCGACAAGGTTATCATGATGTTAACGTACTCAAGGTCGGTGTATTCGCAAAGGCGATACTGGTTGATAAAGTGGCGACGAGTACAGAAATTAATGACCAGACAGTGTATGAGCTGACGTTTGAGTTCGATGCACAGGACAACAAAACATACCAAAAAATCATCAAAACGCATAAAACTGAAGCCCTGGAAGATGACCTGCATGAACGCTTGCTGTATGACCCCGCCGATCCTACTAAATCTACACTGATTGATGATCTTGCAGATTCCACGATCGATGCGGACGGTAAAATCATCGATGTTACGGTATTCTCTTCTCTTAAACTTATCTTTATTCCTGTCATCTGTATTGGCCCCCATGTGTGGTATTTCTTTGTGTAATAGGTTTACGGGAAAAGAGGTGATTCCTGAAGATGTTGATCTTAGGGAATAAAATGAACTACAAGAAATATTTAGATATTTTGAAAAGTGTTATTGGTCTTCGCACTGTTAACGAAATGAACTGCTTTGATCAATAAGTGAGGTATGTTGGTTATCAAGAATATCAATCTAAAGGAGCGCACTATGAAAATAGAACAAAAAAATATGTTGAAAGAGTTAATTGAATGGACGGACGGTCCGGTCCCTGATTTCTTTAAATCGCTTCCAGACGATAGATTGAGTGAGCTCCATAGCTATGTGCATAAAGTCGTTGAATATGAGACCGATGGATTTGATTCCTTGTATCAAGGGATGAGTCAAACCATGAAGTATCTACCTACTTTCATGTTAGTAAAAATGAGCGTTAAATTTGTTAAGCCAGCAATCTCTGCAGGCGTCACTGCAAAGCTATCGCTCAAAGACGCGATAAAACTGTCACCTCATTTTCCCGTTGAATATGCTTGTGAGGTGGGGAATCATTTGGATAGTGAGTTTGCTGCAAAAATATATTCTGGTTTAAAGGATGATCGTATTGAAAAAATTTTGGAATATATGGTAGAAAATAACCCTGGGAAAGCGTTGAATATTGGTGAGTATTTGAATGATAAATACCTCAAGAAAATGGTAAAGTTTAGACATCTTTTAGATATAGAGTCGCTAGACCCGTTAATAGTCAAAGAGTATCAGCATGTTATTGATAGGATAGAGTCCTTGGCGTAAAGTTTGGAAATTAAGAGTTGTTTGCAACAGGCCTCCAATTAAAGCGTATTTTACTAATTAAATATAGGGTTAATACTTTATGCCAGATTCCCCTCGTAAATATTTACATACAGCTGAAGATGGGGTTGCTCGCTGTTGGTGGGGTAGTGATCATTTGGATTATCGTTGTTACCATGATGATGAATGGGGTCATCCAGAAACGAGTGATTTTCGACTCTTTGAGAAAATTTGTCTTGAGGGGTTTCAATCGGGACTTTCTTGGCTGACGATACTTCGTAAGCGTGAGAACTTTCGTAAAGCATTTGTTGGTTTTGATTTTAGTAAGGTTGCACTTTTTGACGAAGGAGGTGTGGAAAGGCTTCTTCAAAATGAAGGTATCGTGCGTCACCGTGGAAAAATTGAGGCAACAATTAATAATGCCAAGCGGGCTCTAGAGATCGTTGATGAATTTGGCAGCCTTGCTGCTTATATTTGGGAATGGGAGCCTGCTTCCCCCGAGTCGCATGTTGGAAAAGCGGGAGGAGATAACCCCCGCCCGAGTATTACAGAAACATCTCAAGCGCTAAGTAAGGACCTTAAGAAAAGAGGTTGGAAGTTCTTTGGGCCAACAACTGCCTACGCATTTATGCAAGCCATGGGGTTGGTGAATGATCATATGGAAGATTGTGATAGTCGGGAACGGGTTGCTGCACTGAGGCGAGAGGTAATTATTCCAAGAAGGAAGTGATACGTTTGAGAAAATCATGAGGCACCCAGAAGGGGTTGAGGTCGCAAGGTTGGATAAAAATACACGCTGATACGGTAACCGGTATAGCATTCCTAAAACATCAACCTTGTCGATTTGAAAAGGTTGATGTTAGTTCCGTTAAAGAACGCAAAGAGGGTACTCTCGAGGCCGCTATTGTTTAATTATTAGATATGCTTTAGATGAGTTGAAATCAGTTTTTGATCTTCCTCTAGGCGGCTCCAATGATTAAAACGGGGTGAAAAGAAGCTGAGAATTTCTTTTGTTGCTATTGTTCCCATGCCTGGGGTGCGAACTAGCCAGCTGATAAATTCTCGGAGTTCCCCTTTTTTCGGTTCTCTACTTTGCGCTAATAGCGAGCGTATCAGTTTAACTACAATGCGTCCGAGCAGGTTTCCGGTGCTTGTTAATGAGCGGTAATAAAGTACGCGATGTTCAGTGCCCGTTCCATATAGGTGCTTATAAATATCATCGCAAACGGATTGATGTTCCATTTCTTCTAGTGAGTGCCAAATAAAAAGTGCGCGAACAGTGTCGTGTTGCTCGAAATGACGATGTGATGAAGCCAATAACGCGCGTGTAAAGGCGTAGATAATGTGCTCTCCAGTGACAACTATGGCCAAGTGCTCTTGAAGCGTCTTGGTGGCTTCTATCTCTTTTATGCCTTGTTCCATTTCTTCTAGAGTGGCTTTTGCATCAAGGCCCAACTCCTCTAGGCGCTTGTTGAATGCTCGATGTTCCCGGGTATGAATAGCTTCTTGGCCAATGAAGGCTTTTGCATCGTTTGCGAATTCGCTGCCCTCAAGCATGGGTTGTGCTTTGCGAATCGCTCGAATCAGCATGCCTTCAGTGAGTGGGGCAACGAGAGATAGGGCGTTGAAGAAGTGGCTGGTGTAGAGGTTGCCCTCGGTGTGGATGGAGGTATCAACGGAGCTGAAATCAAACCGTGTATCTTTTCGAACCTGCAATTCGAAAGGAGTACTTCTGATGTTGTGTGATGTCGTAGTCATAGATCCAATCCTGTGTTGAATTTGAATTTGAATTTGAATTTGAATTTGAATTTGAATTTGAATTTGAATTTGAATTTGAATTGATTTTATGGGATCTATAGAGTGTATTATTGATATAATGTGCCAAATTTATAATAAAATACGCCAATGTAAGGAAAAGGTGAGATGTTATTAGTCTCAGGAGTTTTTGTTGCTGTTATTGATGAATGGCTTTGTCGCGCCGGGTATGGCGCGTCACCTCTTTGTCTCGCTATAAGGCGAATAAAGCCTGATCAGTCGGTAGATATCCCTACCGTTGATGGGTTTCTCAAGGAGGCCGTTGAGATATCGGGTGAGCGTCTTGCGCCGTTGATGATTGGGCAGAGCATTGGCCGCCAGCATCTTGGTGCAATAGGCCATATGCTGTCGAGTTCGCAAACACTTGAAGCAATGCTGAATGGTTATATTTTTTATGAAAGCCTTTTTTATGGGGTAAATATTGCCAATGTTCGTCGTAGTGCCAAAGGTATGGAGTTGTATTGGGGGGTTGATTCTGTTCCGGAGTATTATGCTTGCTTCGCGATGAGTAGTTTTGTCGCAATTACGAGGCAAGTGGGGATACGGAATAACGCTGTTGCTTCGGTTTCATTCCCTTTTGACGATAGGCAATATCAAGAGCGTTATTGCAAAGAAATGGGTATTGATCAGGTTTTTTTTGGGCGAGACCTTGGGCTTTTGTTTCGTAGGGATGCTTTGCAACTTACCTTACAGACCGAGGCAGGGAATCCAAAGATAGCGTTAATTAAGGAGATTCTTCCGGAAATTGCCAATTTGGACTTTGCCCCGCAGCTTTATGATGAGGTGGTATCTGCTTTGCCTCATAAGCAAGCCACCTTAAAAAGTATCGCGAGAAAAATGGTGGTATCTGAAAGAACGCTACAAAGAAGATTGCAAAATTCTGATGATGGATTGAGGGGTGTGGTGAGTCGTATTCGGATGCACTTGGCTCGCCGATATTTACAAGATAAAGGCATGAACTTGGTAGCCGTTTCTCTTCTGCTTGGATATTCCGAACAAAGTGCCTTTCAGTTAGCATTTAAACGATACCATGGCATGTCGCCAGGCAAGTGGCGAAAAGATAATATCGTGAATTAGTCCAATTTCGAGTTAGTCCAATTTCGAGTTAGCACTATTTTGAATTAGCCCTATTTTGAATTGGCCCAGCGTTGAGCAAAGTCGTTAATTGGGCCAAAGAGTGTAATTAAGTCTTTTCCCTGTGGTGATAAATTGTACCCCGTGTCTTTTGACTTGATAACGAGATTTGCTGAGCACAGTTCTTTGATTCGTTTGTTAATGGTGGTGGGGGATATGTCCCCGCACCGTGCTTGTAGTTCTCTGAAGGTGCAAGGCCCGAGGTTGAGTTCCCATAAGATCCGGAGAATCCATTTCTTACCAAGTAAGTCGATTAGTTCGGTGATCGGGCGCTTGTTGTCAGTTGTCATTGTTAATCTCGGATAAATAAAGCTTGCGCTACACAATCTGTAGCGTTACTGTGGGCTGAATGCTACAGATAGTGTAGCGGTCGATGTTGTTACTTTCAAGCCATCAATGAGGTTTTCCTATGACTACGCGAATAGAACCATTAAATGCACCCTATGCTGCTGATATTCAAAGAGATTTTGATACAATTATGCCTCCTGGTGTACCACCTTTGGGGATTTTCAGAACCGTAGCGCATAACCCGCGAGTGCTGAGCAGAATGATTCAGGGGGGGTTACTGGATAAGGGCAGTATCAGCATCGCAGAGAGGGAATTGGTTATTCTCCGTACCTGTGCGTTGTGTAAAGCTGAGTATGAATGGGGTGTACACGTCACTGGCTTTTCACAAAAGACAGGTTTTACGCAGGAGCAAATAGGCGATACCTTGAGTGAAGTACCTGCGCCATTTTACTGGTCAAATAAAGAGATGTTGTTACTACAGCTGGTAGATCAATTGTATAAGACCAAAACAGTCGATGAAGGTTTATGGGCAGAGCTTTCGGTGTATTATGCGGATGATCAACTTATTGAGCTAATTATGTTGGCGGGGTTGTACCATGCAGTTAGTTTTATCGTGAACGCATGTGGAGTGCAGTGCGAGAGTTTTGCGGCAGCATTTTCAGCTGAACTTCCAAGATGATAAACTACGCTAAGAAAACCATGTTAAGGAACGTATGTTAAGGAAAATGTGTTATTGATCGTTTAATTATTGGTCTGGTTCTCGCCATCAGCATTCATGCGTTTGATGACCTTGCTATTACCACTATGATGCCTGCTATTGCCGAAGAGTTTAACGGACAGCACTTTTACGGCGCGGGATTTTATTCTTATTTGCTGGCGAGCCTGGTTAGCCTAATTTTAGCGGGTGCATATACGGATCAACGAGGCCCACAGAAGCCATTTTTAGTAGGGATATTGGTTTTTGTTGTCGGGCTTTTGGTGGCAGCTCAAGCTAATTCTATGTCGGTACTAATTCTCGGTAGGGTGTTACAAGGGTTTGGTGGTGGTGCCATTCACTCTGTAGTTTTTGCTTCAGTAAACATTGCTTATAGAGAACATCAGCGTCGGCGGGCGATCTCTTATTTAACAACTGCATGGGTGTTACCCTCTCTTGTTGCACCGGCGTTAGCAGGTTATGTGACAAGTCAATGGCATTGGTCTTACGTGTTTTGGGGGCTTGCTGTACCCGCTCTACTTTCGGGTGTATTTGTTTATCGGCGTCTTGGCGCGCTAAGTCTTGGGGCTAGAGTTGAAAGCAAAGGCGGTGGGCGAATAGGTTTTTCCAATTTACCAAAAGCACTACGTATCGCATGTGGTGTAGCTCTTTTTTTAGCTAGCATTAGCGTTGAGGCTGGTTACTGGGTGATTCCTCTTTGTCTATGTTCTCTATTTATTTTCTGGCGACCATTGTTGTCGTTATTTCCGTCGGACATATTACGAGCAGGCAAAGGTTTGTCGGCGGCGTTAAGTTTAAAATTCATGTTGGTTTTTTCGTTTTTTGGCGCGGAAGCTTTTATTCCTCTTGTGTTAACTGATCATTATCAGTATACAGCAACTGCAGCTGGCCTTGTTTTAACGTCGGGAGCGTTATCGTGGACGTTGGCTTCTTGGGTATATGACAAGGTGGCGGTAAATTTTGGCGATAAAACACTATTGATTATTGGCTTCTCTTTTCTAGGTTTGGGGGTGCTATCATTGTGGTTATTTCTTTCGGTCTTTCAATTGGCATTTATGAGTTATTTTGTCTGGAGTATTGCGGCTTTTGGTATGGGATTGGTGTACCCGATGACGATGAATTTGGCGATGGCCAATACTGAACGTGGAAAGGAGGGAAAGACCTCAACGGCAGCAGGTGTAGTGGATGCCCTTGGTTTTAGTTTGGCAGCGGGTATTGGTGGAGCCATTCTAAATATTGGCGATCGTATGGGATACAGTCTTTTTGATGCAATGAACGGTGTTTGGTTGGTTATGGCGTTAGTGAGTCTTATTGCTTTGTATATTAGTATTCGCCGTTACTAATTTAGTACTATTTAGTGTTGGTTTGTAACTAACGGCATATAGTACTTGTATGCACTATATGCCGTTAGATAAAGTTGTGCTTTTCATTGAATTACGTTTTATAAAATGTATTCAATTTATATAGCTTACTTATGCAACGTCACTTTGTTCTTCGTCGGTATCAACTGAATCGTTATCCACAGCGGCTAGTTTAGCTTTTTTCTTATCACCTTTTTCTTCTTTCTCGCTAGAGGCTTTTTTAGGCTTACTGCCTTTAAGAATAAGACCGGCTGCATCTTTGTTACGAGCGAGGAAAAGGGAGATATCTTCAAGCAAGCTATCACTCATCTCGATTTCGGATTCTTCTAGTAATACCTGAAGGTTTTCGGCGATGTCCAGCTCTTTGTCGTAGGCATCAGCGTCTTTTTTGCTAATGAATGTCATTTTTTCTTCTCCGTTACGCTCAACGATATAGCGGGTAATTACGGCCATGGTGGACTCCAGTTGTAGGGTCTGTCAGTAAGCTCTGTGTATGATTCTATGGATCGTTCTACGTACAGCTACTATTTATGTTTCGAGCTGTAATAATATACAGCTTTTTTGCAGGCTGCAAGTTACGCCACCAAAAACTCATGTATTAATGCTGAGACCTTCTCTGGCTCGTCTTCTTGTAAGAAGTGCCCGCATCCGGGTAATTTATGTACAACGGCTTGAGGAAGATCCTGTTTAACACGTTTCATTGTATGCGCAACATCGGGAAGAGCGAAGTCTTTAGTGCCATATATTATTTGGATGGGCTGCGAGAGGTCTTTAAGCCCTGTTGCGATTGTCGCTAATTTTTTCGGAGAGACTTGTTGTAATGTCTGTATCAAGGCTAATCGTTCTTGTTTTGTTTGGAAAGGGGATTGGTAGGCATTAATGGACTCATCGGCCAGTGTTGATGTAGTACCAAGCTGCATGGCAAATTTGATTCCCCTTTGGCTCGACATTAGGCCACGGACACCTGGGACAAAACTTAATGCAATAAACAGCTTCACAAACCAGTGTAACTCGGGGTATACCAGCGTATTTAGTAACACTAATTTATGTAGTTTGCTCTGATTAAGAACGGCCCAGTACAATCCTACGGGCCCACCTAAGTCGTGGACTACCAAGTTGACCTCGTTTACACCTAGTTGATCAAGAAACTGCTGGATGACGCTCTGGTAGTAATCCAGGGAATACGCGTCTTTTGTAGGTTTGTCGGATTGACCAAATCCAGGCAAGTCCAATGCTATTACTGTCTCATCTAATGCTAAAGAGTTCATGACATTACGCCATAGATAGGATGATGTCGGCCAACCGTGAAGCAATAAAGTTATCCTCGGTGTGACTACTTGAGACGTTGATAAATAATGAAGCCTTGTATTTCCCACATTCACAAACTGACTGATTGGTGCCTGCATTGCTATTCCTCTATCTCTGTAGGTGCGTTTGAGCAAATGAGCTCTTATTACAGCAGCACATACTGCTAACGTCGTCCTAGCCTACAAAAACGAACTGGCGTTATTTTATGTTGATGAATTTGAGCTTAGATAGGTAAGCGCTTCTTCTGCAGGAAGCGGCTGGCTGTAGTAATAACCCTGCACGAAATCACACTGCAAGTCCTTTATAAAGTTAATCTGCGTGTAGTTTTCAACACCGCTGGCGACAGTAATAATGTCAAGGCTGTTTGCAATTTCAAAAATGGACTTAAGTAGTTGTTTGGTTGATTTTTTTTCTTCAATATCGACGATAAAACTACGGTCTATTTTAAGAACATCGATGGGCAATGTTTGAAGGTATCTTAAAGAAGAGTATCCAGTGCCAAAATCATCTAGCGCAATGGTGATTCCCAAAGAGCGCAGTTTGTTGATAAATTCGATGGATATCTCTTCGTTATCCAAAACATGAGATTCTGTCACTTCAATTTCCAGATTTTTTCCTTCAATGTCATAAAGCGACATAAGAGTTTTTAACATATTGTAGGTGTCGCCTTTATATATTTGCATTGACGACAAGTTGATGGATACCTGTATGTCAGGGTAACCATTTTCTTTCCAATATTTTATATGTTGACAGGTATTGTCGATTACCCAATAGCCTATTTCGCAAATCAACATACTTTCTTCAGCAATAGGAATAAATTGACTGGGCATGATGAATCCAAGTTCTGGGCTATTCCAGCGAATCAGTGCTTCAAACCCCGCAATAGATTCATCTTCTAAAGCAATACGCGGATGGAAGTACAAAATAAACTCTTGCTTGTCCAGTGCTTTTCGAATGCTATTTTCCATAGAAAGACGCTGGAATGCGATAGCACTCATTGCTTTGGTGAAGAATTCGAAATTATTTTTCCCGCTGTTTTTTGCTTCAAACATTGCTAAATCAGCGTTTTTTAATAGCTCATCCGCTTCTACACCATCCTGTGGGTAGATAGCAATACCCATGCTTGCACCCATATGGATTTCATTTTGTTCAATAATAAAGGGGGAGGAGAGGCCATCCAAAACTCGTTGGGCGACCCTGGAGGCAGCGTTGGGACCTTCTATCTCGTTGATGAGTAGTGTGAACTCATCCCCTGCTAGACGGGCAAGCAAACTTTTACCAGTATCTGGTTCCCCGAGTTCTTCGCGGACAATGAAGTCACTGCCACGTAATTGTTTTTTGATTCGCATGCTGACTTCTATTAATAAGAGGTCGCCAACTTTGTGTCCGAGAGAGTCATTTACCTCTTTGAAATTATCCAAGTCTAGAAAAATAACGGCAAAGTGTTCATTCTTTCGTTTTGCTGAGCTGAGAGACGCCAATAATTCTTGTTGTAGTGACGCCCTGTTTGGCAACCCTGTTAATTTGTCGAAATAGGCAAGCTTTCTCATCGATTTGTGGCTTATATCAAGGTTTCGTTTCATCTTCTCTAAAGAATGATAAATCTCACCTATCTCGTCGTTTCCTTGGGGTTCAATATCTTCTGCTCCATCACCATTCCCCCCAATTTCTTGCATAATATCTTTAACCCTATCTATTCGTTGTAAGAAGAATAGGCTGACGTTTATTCGTACTATGAGTAGTGTGAGTAAAACAGCACAAAAGGTGGTTGCCGAAGAGAATAGTGCGAAGTCAATAGCGGATTCCATTGGTACGGATTTAGATAGTGCGCTATTGACTTTTACAGAAGTGTAATACCAAAATGTACCTGCTCCCTGGGCAATGGAGCAACCAATAGAAACAGGAATAACAGACAGTAATAGTTTATCTTGTAGCTTCAATGGGGTACATCCTGTGTTAAAAATACAGCGTATAAAAAACCGGTATTTACTCAAATAAACCATAGCGATCGTTGGTGTTACTATTCTCTTTGAGAAGTTTTTCTATTTCTATAAGTTTTTCAGTTATAAATTCCTGCTGTGAATCTTTTGTCTGAAAGCACGCACCATACTGGCATCCAACATCCATTTCGTTGATATGGGCGAATCGAAACGGTAATTCTAGGATGTGGATTTCTTCCTCATCATACCGATATATAAAACTAATCTTGGCTGATTTCACATTCGGAAGGGGCGTTGGTGTATATAAAGCGATGCCTCTACGGTGAAAATTAATTGCTTGAACAGGGATACTGTCATCTTTGACAATAACAACACACTGGCTGAAATTGTCGTCGCACAGTAAACGTGGTAATTTTCGCTTTTCAGCATCAATCTTGTTCATGGTATGCTCAATTTTGTTAGCCAATTTTCATTAGTTTAATTATTTCAACACTAAACCCTTCTTCACAAATTCCCTAATATCAATACCATAGGTTCCATTGGGAACTTCATGGGCGATAATATACGGTTCTTGACTGCCGTCGAGATTACCTAAATGTAGATCTACAATATGTTGATGGACCCACTGTTTATTGTTGTCTTTTACAATAATGAGCTTTGGTCGCAACTTACTTTTATTATTAGCGGCAATAACAATACCGACTTCTCCATTGGTCATTTCTACAATTGACCCTGGAGGGAAAATGCCGATACACTTAATAAATGCAATAGCTAATTCTTCATCGAATTGTGTGCCTCGGTTTTTATAAATAATGTCGAGTGCTTCCATTGAAGCTCTACCTTTGTCGTAGCATCGATTGCTAGTTATCGCATCATAGGTATCTGTAAGTGCAACAATTTTGGCAAAATAAGGGATTTGACTAGGGGTGAGGTTTCTTGGGTAACCCTTTCCGTCCATTCGCTCATGGTGGGAATAGGCGACATCTATCGCAGAAAGATCCGATTTAGGGAGACCCATTAAAAGTGACTTGCCAAGTTCGGGGTGCTTTTTCATCAGCGCAAACTCGTGATCGGTGAAGCGTCCCGTTTTGTTAAGTACCTCAAGGGGGATTTTTGATTTTCCAACGTCATGCAATAACCCACCTAACCCTATCTTGCGAATATCGGATTCATCATGACCTAGAAAACGAGCGAATGTGATGGAGAGAATGCACACGTTTAATGAATGCTCTGCCGTGTATTCGTCTTTTTCTTTGATTTTGGTTAACCAGACTAATGCATCGTTATTCCTCAATAAACTGTCAACGATGTTATCAACCGTTTCTCTGGCTTGGTTTAAATCCAGTGAGCGGCCAAGTCGTATACCGTCCATAATATCTTTCGCTACCGACTTTGCTGATTGGTAATGGGAGCGAGCCAAGGGCAGTTCTCGTTCGACTTCAATTTTGTTAATGTAATTAATACGTTTATTGGTTGTGGGAGGTCTTCGTGTTTTAGGTTTCTTAACTATTGGTGAGTTTGCTTCTGCTGGATTTGACTTATTTGATTTTCTGGCAAACAATCCTTTTCTTTCATTTCTGCGCTCAGCAGGCTTGGATATTTGAACAATACTACCTTCTATATAGACATAGTCACACTGACGAATAAACGCATCTATTTCCTCTTGGTTTTGGATAACGAAACCTTGTATTAAGAAATCAGTTTCTAACCAAGGCCTGTCTAACTCTATTACGTGCATGCCGAGCTGAAGTTCGGTAGAGAATATCTGTGTTTTAATAAGCTCTTTCATAAACTACCTGTAGTAGGAAGAATTAGTCATATTTTTGGTGTTAGGGGCTGAAGAGCCTTGCTTATTACTGATAATAGGCCAAATTGTGTGATCAAGGAGGTATAAATAAAGCGTAGTGGTGGGGCGCTATAGAGGCTTAGTCGGGTAAGTGCTAACGTAATTGGACAAGGTCTGATTGATGTTAGCATCAACTATTGTCTAACAATTCTGTCAAGATATTGTTAATGTATTCTGAACAGCTATTTGAATAAAGGCTTTCTTCATGCAATCACAAGTTAGTGAATACTTACTAGAGTGGGGGGAGGCGAGAGATGCTAAGGCATTGGCTTTTCTTCGTGACAGCCTCAAATTCGTCAACTATTCACCTGTTGATATCGATTCTCTAAACATGTCGTTAAATAGCCTGGAACAAATTTACTCAACGGTTCAATTTCAGCTAAAAAATCAACCAGTTGTTAATCAAGGTACTGCTGCGATTGAATGGGAAATGAAGTGTAGCAACGGAGATAGCGGAACATCCCTTCCCTCGACGCTAGTGCTTTCAGGGTCCGATTTTATCCGTTTATCTAACGAAACGGTTCAAAGCATCGACTTGTATTTTGATCCAACGCCGTTTGCTCAAATATTGCAGCATATGAATGCTAGCTCTACGCGTTATCAACGTTCAGGGCTATCCTTCGAATTGAGCCTGGAAATATCACAACATATTGCAACCTTAATGCAATCGGAGAAGCTCTATTTACAAAGTGAGCTAAGTCTCACCAAGCTCGCAAAACTCGCAGGTTTACACCCCAACCATGTGTCGCAGGCAATCAATCAGCAATTTAAGCTAAGCTTTACCCATTGGGTGTCACAGTATCGTGTTCAAGCGGCAAAGTGCCTGTTAGAAGATGCCTCTCATCAACACTCTTCGGTGTTGGATATCGCTTTCTCTGCGGGGTTTAATTCCAAGTCCGTTTTTTATTCGGCATTCAAACAATGTTTTGGTATTACACCCACTCAATTTCGTAAGCACCACTGTTCCTGATGGCGTGATCGGGTATTTTATTTATTCAGCGCTTTTATAGGTTATAGGGGCTGACCTTTCACAATAAATGAGATTTCTTCCCTGCTTTTTAGCTCGATACATTGCTTTGTCTGCAAATTCTAGCGCTTGATGTGGGGAAGTATCCGGGTGAGGAAAAAGAGAAAAAATACCAAAGCTTGCGGTGACCCTATGCGGGAAATCCCTGTTGGTATGTGCGATGTTCGTGGTTTCGAGATCAGCTTCCATGCGTTGAACAACTTCCTCTGCAATGTCCGCTTCAATATCAAAAAGAAGGACGACAAATTCCTCCCCGCCAAATCGAGAAACAATATCTGAAGTTCGTTGAGCGTTATTTTTTAAAAGATGAGCTACTTTGATCAGGCACTCATCGCCACTTAAATGCCCATAGTGGTCATTGTATTGTTTGAAGTAATCTATATCTACCATTACTATGGATAGAGGCAATTTTTTGCGGCAACTAATGCGCCACAACTTTTCGAAAAGCAGGTTGAATTCTCTTCGATTATAGGTTCCGGTTAAGGAATCGATGGTGGAGTGTTGACTTAGTTGTAGTAGCTTTCTTGAGTCTATTGCACGGCGTTTTAACTTTGCATGAGTCAATGAAAAATCATCATTCCATGAGAAGCTATCGATGGCTCCGAGAGTATAGGGGACAGCTAGGTCAGGGTGTTTGCAGGTTTGATTAAAGTAATAAATGATGGGTACATCTTTGAGTGAAGATGAAGGGATTTTTTTTAGTAATTCTATCGTCTGAAAGTTTTTAGATTTATCCAATTCAAAATCTATAATGATTAGGTCAGGTCGATTGTTCGCCATGCCCTTTATTAGATCATTTAGACCGATAAAGAAATGTAAGTCAAAGAAACTGGGGTTGATGATTTTTTCGCTGATGGCTTGGGTACCACTAAGAATAGCGAGGTGACTTTTCTCTTGTAATGAGCAGGCTGCACCAAAATCTAAATTAACTTCGGGCGAGTTTGAGCAGAAATTTCGGATGTTATCGACGTGCTGTAAACCTAGCAGTAGTCGATTTTCAGAGGATGACATCGCGGGAATGCGTTCGTCAAAACCACCGCAGCGCCACTGTTGTTGCCATCGGTTTTGTAACTCTTCAGCATGATCATGAAAATCTAAATCATTGATGTCAAAATGGCTTAAAATACCACGTAATACAATGGTGTCTGAAATGTCTTTACCCTGTTGCCAATATGCTTCATATAACTTACTTGAATATGCATATGCAATATGTGGGTGGCTTATTTGAATGCTGATAAAGGATAAAGTCGCGAGGCGGGTATTAACGCAAAATTCTGGTTTGTTAATTGATATGTCAGGGGCTCGTTGTAGGATAAGTGAACATTCCATATCCAACGTTTGCATTGCTTGGTAGTTATTAGTACTGCTATTCAAATTGGGGGCATGTTCAATAAAACGCCAATCCACGTCGTTTTCGAGCCCCAATTGCATAATTCGAGAATGCTGAACAAAACAAAATGGGCAGTTGAAGTCGGAATATACTCTGAGCATATCGAATACAGTAATGTACTAAATTGACTGGATATAACTATCCTGGCATATAGGTGGAGATATGTCCATTTGGGCAGAATTATAAGATGTAACGGCTTAGGTATTGTGGTGATCCGTTTTGGCACGGTATTGGCTTGGGGTAGACCCTAACCAACGTTTAAATGCTCTAGAAAAATTGCTGGTATCTGAAAAGCCGAGCAAGTACGTTATTTCGCTAATGGATGTGTGTTTTGACTCAATGTATTTCTTGGCGAGCTCTTTACGCGTTTGATCCAAGATATCTTGATAATTGGTTTTTTGAAGGTCTAGCTTGCGCTGTAAATTACGTGGACTCATGTGCAGACTTGCCGCGACCCATTCTTTACTGCAATTACCGGATGGTAGTTGTTGAATAATTAGGCTCCGGACCGAAGTGACCAAGTCGGATTTTTCCAATTGAGCCAGGTAATCCATGGCAACTTTATCGTTAGCCAGAGCCAATTCACTATTGCCCGCCGGTAACGGTATATTTACCTCATCTCGATCGTAATATACGGCCCATTCATCGGCATCAAACTCTATGGGACAGCGGAAATAACGTTGGTATTTCTCACGTACTGCTAGTGACAGCTCGGGTCGAGGTAACGTGATACGTACAGGGTTAAAACCAGGGCGATATATAGCTCGGATAAACTTAACGATGGTTGCCGTCCAACCATCTTGAGTTTCATACGACAAGTTAGGCACCAGTAATTCAATGCGCAATTTGTATTCAGTTTGGCTCTCTTCAATATGGTGCAAACAGTTGTCACTGGCTATACGGAAGAAACGAACAAGACGTTCGAAAAAGTCTTCTAAGGTAGAGCTGGCAAATAGGGAGTAACCGAGGGCATGAAAGGTTGTGGGGTGAATAAATTCCACCATCGACAGACCAAACCCTGGGTTATTTGTGGCCAGTACGCTTAGCTTAAATAGTTTATTCATTTTTGCTGTAGGAACCCGCATATAGGGGTTGACCGCCTGTTTGTACTCCACTCCCGCCTCATGGAACAAGGCCTGGCTGTCAATACCAGCGTGTTCCAGTGTGTGAGCAATCACTACAGCCCAGCTGTGCATAGCTGAGGGCTCCTGATTTTGCTGAGCTGGCAGGTTTTGAATAGCGGATATGCTGGTCATAGTAGGTACTCTCCTAACTCTCAAATTATCCCAAACCCCTTGTGCTGTCCTAGTCCACTTGGACGATGGGGCTGGATTATGAGGCGCGCATAATAAATTTTGGCTCTTCCCTCTGCTGATGCCGTCGAGGTCTTGAAAAGCCCTTTAATTATCTCGAATTGACCTGAAATTGATGTGGCTGCTCTGATAATGTCACTCGGAAGTTGTACCTGACAGTGAATACAGAATCGATCAACACTATTGATCAACTATAAATTTACAACAGATCAACAGCAGGCCAGCAACATTGATTGAAAATAACACTACTTATTAAAATATTCGTCAATAAAAGAAGAGAATTATTATGAACCTTGAGTTAACCCAAGACCAAATTAATTTACAAACAGCTGTTCGAGAGTGGGCACAAGCAGAATTGGCTCCGTTAGCGTACAAACTGGACCAAGAAGCCAAGTTTCCTACTGAGCTTTATTTAAAGATGAACCGTGACATTGGTGTCGCGTCAATTCCTTTTAAAGAAGAGCATGGCGGTTTAGGTCTTGGCATTCTTGATATGTCATTAGCGATTGAAGAACTTGCCCGTGCGGACCAAACCTTTGCCGTGACTACCATGGTTGCCGTTGCGACGGGTTTAACCTTGCAGCAGTTTGGTAGCGCCATGCACAAAGAAAAATATCTGCCTGATATTGTTGCGGGTAAAGCAGTAGGTTCTATTGCTGGAACAGAGCCTCAAGCGGGCTCGTGGACTGCTGGTTTTACATCCCGTGCAACACGTAAGGGTGATAAGTGGTCACTGACCGGTGAGAAAGCCTTTATTACGAATAGTGGTACAGATATTACTTCCTATAATCTGGTGGGTGCGATTACTAGCCCCGCAGATGCAGAAAAAACAAAAATGAGTTTGTTCCTAGTACCGGATGGAACTCCAGGTATTGAGATTGGAAAGTCTTACGATAAGTTGGGCTGGCGTTCATCAGATACTCATCCGATCTATATGGATGGTGCGGAAGTGGGTGATGAAATGATTGTTGGGAACGAAGGTGATGGTCGCTACATCGTTCATAAAACCTACCAATCAGCCCGTTGTTTCTTATCTGCTTGTGCGTTGGGTTTATCACAAGGTTGTTTGGATCACTCCATCGAGTATGCCAAAGATCGTCAAGCGTTTGGTCGAAGCCTGGGTGGATTGCAAATGATCCAGAAGATGATTGCCGATATGGCCATTAAAACAGAAACCTCTCGATTGTTGGCGCGTCAAGCAGCCGCGAAAGTGGATGCGGGTAACGCAACGTTGCTTGAATTGGCAATGGCAAAATATCACTGCTGTGAATCATCTTCCGAAGTTGCGGATCTTGCCGTACAAATACACGGTGGTTTTGGATTTATGAATGATTGCCCTGTATCACGATATTTACGTGACACTCGTATCACTCGTATTGGTGATGGTTCTAGCCAAATTCAAAGCATGATTATTGCCAAAGAATTAGGTCTTGATGTCGACTTTACGTAAAGCTGTCGATTTTACGTCAATAGATATATAGAGAATTTTCATGAGTCGATTAAATACATTTTTAACAGGGATTAAAGTGGTTGACCTCAGTCGCCACTTGCCTGGCCCTTTAGCATCAATGTCTCTTGCTGAAATGGGCGCAGAGGTTATTAAAGTTGAGCCGCCGCAAGGGGAGGAGATGCGATTGATTGGACCGACAGGATCCAATAACCGTTCTGCTTACTTTGATTCTGTCAATGCCGGCAAAAAAGGCATTCGACTTAATTTAAAAGAAGAAACTGACCGTCATGCATTGTTGGATTTATTAAAAGATGCAGACGTGTTGTTGGAATCATTTCGCCCAGGTGTGATGGCAAAACTAGGATTGTCATTTGAAGATCTATTAGATCATGCACCTCAGTTAGTGATTTGTTCGTTGAATGGCTATGGAACTGAAAGCCCTCTCAGTCAAGAGGTAGGGCATGATCTGAATTATCTCGCGATGAATGGTTTACTGTCGGGAACGGGAACGGAAGAAGAAACGGTTGCTCCTTGGCCGCCCATCGCTGACAGTGCGGCTTCTTTATATGGACTAAGTACCATTCTAGCGGCGTTGTTTGATCGACAAAGAACCGGTAAAGGTTGCCATATCGAAGTGGCACTAGCAGATTCTGTAATGCCTTTGTTAGCGTTCTCTTTAGCGGATTTAAGCTTAAAAGGTGAAGGTACACCACGAGGTGTGGATTTGCTAAACGGCGGCGCTGCACGTTATCGAACCTACCCAACAGCCGATGGCAAAGCCATTGCATTGGGCGCAGTAGAGCCAAAGTTTTGGTTAGCATTTTGTACTGCTGCGGGGCGGGATGATTGGGTGTCTCGTATTAACGAACCGTTACCACAGAACGATTTGCAAGCCGAAGTCGCTACACTGATCGCTTCTATGACGTTGGAAGAATGTAACGCAAAATTTGGTGTGATTGATTGTTGTTACAGTGAGGTTCTTCCGCTATCAGAGGCAGTTAATACGCCACATATTCAAGCTCGTAAATTAGTGGTTAAAGATGAGTCGGGTGAGTACCAGGCTTTGTATCCGGCATATGTTGACGGTGAAGCACCAAATGTACGTAAAAAATTTGAAGAACAGTAACTAATTTACCTTTGATGTTGGGTGATGAGCCGGTCTCACACCATAAAGGATGACAGAATAAAAAGAGGGTATGACAATGAATATTAGAGATGCAATGCGCCGCGCAGCCGGATTTTATCGTGACAAACCTGCCATTATTGCGGGTGATTCTCGATTGACGTTTGGGGAAGCATGGGAGCGTGGAACACGTTTAGCGAATGCTTTGCTAGCTTCGGGGTTAAAGCCTGGTGATACCTGTGGATCATTAGAAGATAACACCGTCGAAGCCGTAGATTTTTTCTTAGGTTGTGCTATTGCCGGTATTATTCGTGTGCCACTGTACGCACGAAATGCACGAACATCACATCAATCGATGTTAGATCACACCGACTGTAAGGCCGTTGTCGTTGCAGAGCATTATGCCGATCAACTAGAAGGTATGGAAAATGAAATAGATACCCTTGATCAAGTGATTGTTCGCAGCGCAGAAAACTACGAAGCATGGTTATTAGAATTTTCAAATGAAGACCCAAATCCAGAAATTGACGATAATGATATCTATGTTATTCGTCATACGGGTGGAACTACAGGACAGCCTAAAGGCGTGTCTTTCACTCATAAAGCCTGGTTAGACATTGGCCGCAACTGGTTTTATACCATGCCACCTGTTGATGATACTGATGTCTGTATGCATATCGCCCCAATTTCTCATGCATCCGGTTATCAGTTTGTACCGGTGTGGTTATCTGGTGGATGTAACTTAGTTGTTGAAAAATATGCCGCAGCCCCCGTTGTCGATCAAATGGTTGCTGACAAAGTGAGTTACGTGTTTATGGCACCAACCATGGTCGGCGACATCATGAATGTTCCTGGTGTTGCGGATAAAGACTGGTCGAACATGAAAGTGTTACTAATTGGCGCGGCTCCTATAACGGTTGCTAATGTTAAAAAAGCGCATGCAATTTGGGGCGACTCTATTTGCAGTTTATACGGTCAATCTGAAGGTGTTCCCGTCACGATTTCCATGGCAAAAGATTGGGTTAGAGATGATATTCCTGGGTCTGACCCAATGCGTTCTGTCGGTCGGGTACATCCATTCTGTGATGTGAGAATTGTTGATCCAGAAACCCATGAGCTTAAAGAAATGGGTGACGAAGGAGAGATTTGTTTTAAGAACGACGGCCAGCTAACGGGTTATTGGAGAAATGAGGAATCATCCAATAAAACGATTTTTGACGGTTGGGTACATACAGGTGATATCGGTTACCTAGATGTGAATGGCTACCTTTATATGTGTGACCGTAAAGATGACATGATTCTTTCAGGTGGTTACAACATTTGGCCAACAGAATTGGAAAACGTGATTGCTACGCACCCTGGTGTTCAAGAGGTTGTTGTTATTGGTGTTCCCAATGATCGTTTTGGTGAATCACCTTATGCTCTCATTATGGAAAAAGAAGAAGGTGCTGTTAATAAACAGGACATTATGGATATGTGTGCGAATGAGCTGGGTTCTTATAAGAAACCGTCTGACGTTGAGATTGGTTTGAATCCATTGCCACGTACGCCGGTAGGAAAAGTTAGTCGGAAAATGATTCGCGCTCCCTATTGGGAAGGGCTTGGTCGTTTGAAATAGTTTTAAATACGTCATTGCTAAGAGGGGTTGGCGGATCTCCAAGATCGTGCTTTATAAGTAATACCCTTTCAGAAATCGCAAAAGATCGCATCCATGCGTGCTCGACTGCGGCGTCCATGCCGCAGACGTTTCTGAAAGGGTATTACTTATAAAGCACTTGTTGCGGGATTTGTAGATCTTCTGAATAGCTAAAAAACCACTGCATTGTCGAGTTGTTGTATGAGCAAAATCGTCTCGAAAGTAAATAAAAATTCCGAGAGCTATCAAGAAAATGCTGAATATCACTCAGGGTTAATTGATACGCTTAGAGGGCGAATTCATGAAGCGGTTCATGGCGGGCGTGATCATATTATTGAACGCCATCGAAAGCGCGGTAAATTGTTGCCTCGTGAACGAGTAGATCTACTTGTTGATCCTTGTACTCCATTCTTGGAATTTTCAAGTTTGGCAGCTTATGATCAATACGGCGGTCGTGTTCACAGCGCAGGAATTGTAACGGGTATTGGTGTTATTCATGGTGCTCATTGTGTGATTGTGGCGAATGACTCCACCATTAAAGGTGGAGCGTACTATCCCGAAACCGTTAAGAAGCATATTCGAGCGCAAGAAATTGCTGAGCAAAATCAGTTGCCATGTATCTACTTAGTAGATTGTGGTGGTGCGTATTTACATGAGTGGGACCGTGTTTTTCCCGATCGTGATCACTTTGGAAATATCTTCTTTCGCCAATGTAATATGTCTGCTCAGGGGCTACCTCAGTTGGCGGCTGTGTTTGGTGTGAGTACAGCAGGTGCGGCTTATATTCCAGCGTTGTCCGATGAAGTGATTATGGTCCGTGGTAACGCTACGGTTCATCTTGGTGGGCCCTCGATTGTTAAAGTCGCTATTAATGAAGATATTGGTCCAGAAGAGCTCGGTGGTGCAGAAATGCATACGACGGTTTCGGGTGTATCGGATTATTTAGCGGAAACGGAACAAGAAGCCATTGCTAGAATGCGCGATATAGTGTCAAAGCTTAATCGCCCACAAGTGACCTATCAGCGAGTACTTAAACCACAGCAGCCTCTTTATCCGATGGAAGAGATCAAGGGCATTGTGAGTAAAGACTTTTCGCAGCCTTATGATATTCGTGAAGTGATTGCACGATTGGTCGATGCCAGCGATTTCCAAGAATTTAAAGCACAGTGGGGTACTAGTCTGATTTGTGGTACTGCACACATAGAAGGTTACCCTGTTGGTATCTTAGGTAACAATGGGCCGCTGTTTTCGGACGCTTCTGTGAAAGGTGCGCACTTTATTGAGCTGTGTAATCAGCGAAACATTCCCTTGTTGTTCTTGCAAAATGTTCCCGGCTTTATGGTTGGTAAAGCTGCAGAGCAAGGTGGTATTGCAAAACACAGTGCGAAGTTAGTTTATGCAATGTCCTGTTCAAAAGTACCTCGGTTTACGGTTGTTGTTGGTGGATCCTATGGTGCGGGTAACTATGGAATGTGCGGACGTGGGTTTAGACCCAATATGATGTTTGCATGGCCTAACTCTGTTGTTGCAACCATGAGTCCTGATATTGGCACCAATGTTGTATTGGAACTTGCTAAGACTAGTATCAGTAAAAAATCGACTCCGGAGTCTCTTGCACAGCTAGAGAAGGAAACTCGAGAGCTGTACGCAGATAAAAGTGATCCGTATTTTGCAACATCACGAATTTGGGATGATGGCATTATTGAGCCAGAACAAACTCGTGACGTGCTGGCGTTATGTTTGTCAGTTGCGGCGACGAATGCACCGGACGAAGGTAGTTCATACGTCTATCGCATGTGATTCGCGAATGTAATGCACGAATGTAATGTACGATTGACTACAGAATTTGTTTGACCGAGGTAAATATGAGTTACAACACAATAAACGTGACCATTGATGAGCGTGGTATAGCGACGTTATTATTAAACCGTCCCGAACGTCATAATGCTATGAACGATGAGCTTATCCGTGAAGTGACGGAAGCTGCAAGAGATCTTGATAAGAACGTTGAGGTTCGAGCAGTAGTATTAACCGGTGCTGGTGAGTCTTTTTGCGCGGGTGGTGATTTAAAATGGATGGAGAGCATTTTTGATCAAACTCGAGCAGAGCGTGTTGCTGATAGCGCACACCTAGCGACAATGTTGCGTACTTTGAATGAGTTATCTAAACCGCTTATTGGCAAGATTAACGGTCAAGCCTTTGGGGGTGGAACCGGTATGATCTCAGTATGTGATATTGCTATTACTGTTGAATCGGCAAAATTTGCGCTTACTGAAGTTCGTCTTGGATTAACTCCTGCGAATATATCAACGTTTGTTGTTGAGAAGATGGGTCGAGCGAATGCTCGTCGCACTTTTCTTAACGCTCGTCCACTGTCAGCTCAAAAAGCCAAAGACGTTTGTCTTGTTGATGAGGTTGTTGCAGACGGTGAATTGGATGCGGCCGTTGAAAATGAGCTTAAGTATGTATTGCAATGTGGTCCAGGGGCCATTGCTGCCACGAAGAAATTGATTTTCTACGTTGATAGCCATGATACGGATACTAACTTACATTACACTGCAAATTTGTTGGCGGATACTTGGGAATCAGAAGAAGGCCAAGAAGGTATTCGTTGTTTCTTTGCGAAAGAAACGCCAAGTTGGAGGCAGTCATGAGTAACGTTGCTAAAAGTATCACTGATATAAAAAGTATTAAGCGGTTACTGATTGCTAATCGAGGAGAGATCGCCTGTCGAGTAATTCGTACCTGTAAAAAGCTCGGTATTGAATCGGTAGCGGTATTCTCTGATGCGGATCGTCATGCTCAGCATGTACAGCAGGCAGATTTGGCGGTATATATTGGCGCTTCTAGTGCGAAGGAAAGTTACCTTAACGCACAGTCCATTATGGATGCAGCGTTAAAAATAAAAGCCGATGCAATACATCCTGGTTATGGTTTTTTATCGGAAAGTACAGAGCTGATTACTTTGTGCCAATCCAATGATGTTATTTTCATTGGTCCATCGGTTGAAAGTATCGCTGATATGGGGTCAAAGATTGAAGCTAAAGCTATCGCTCAATCATTGGATATTCCAACGGTTCCTGGTTATAACGGTGATAATCAAGATAGTGCGACATTAAAATCCGAGTCCGAAAAAGTTGGTTATCCTTTATTGATAAAAGCCAGTGCGGGTGGTGGTGGTAAGGGGATGCGTATTGTTAATTCTGCATCAGAATTTGATGAGGCGTTAACACTGGCTAAGCAAGAGTCACTAAGCTCTTTTGGTGATGATCGGGTTTTGCTAGAAAAGTATCTAGTACGCCCTAGGCACATTGAAGTACAGGTGCTGGGTGATAGTCACGGTAATGTGGTCCACCTGTTTGATCGAGAGTGTTCAATTCAGCGTAACTACCAAAAAGTAATCGAAGAAGCACCGGTAAGTCATCTCGGCGATGAACTACGCCAGAAATTATTCGATTGTGCTGTGCGTTTGGGAAAACACTTGAGTTATCTCGGTGCTGGAACGATAGAATTTATTGTTGATGCCGACACTCAAGATGCCTATTTCTTAGAGATGAATACTCGTCTACAGGTAGAGCATCCTACTACTGAGTTTGTTACGGGAATTGATCTTGTTGAATGCCAAATAAAGGTTGCGAAGGGTGAGGCTCTCACTTTCTCTCAAGATCAGATCACGGTTACTGGACATGCAATAGAAGCACGCCTTAATGCGGAAGATCCTGCGAATAACTACATGCCAGAAACCGGTACGATTGAGTTGTATCGTGAGCCAACCGGAGAGGGTTTGCGAGTAGATAGTGGCGTATCACAAGGTTCTGATATCAGTCCTTTTTACGACTCTATGGTGGCTAAGGTGATTGCCTACGGGGTTACACGAGGTCTGGCAGCACAGCGATTGTTAAAAGGCCTAAATGATTTCTCTATTGGTGGCTTTAAAACGAATCAAGAATTTTTAATTGCATTAATTACTCGCCCTGCATTTCATCAGGAGTTAACAACACAATACATTGCAAAACAATTCCCTGAAGGCTGGCAGCCTTGGGGTGAAGAAATGCATATGGCTATCGCTGCTGCCGCTTATGCAGAACAGGGTCAGTATGATGTAAGTAATATGCAGGCAGGGAATCCATGGCAGAGAAAAGGTAGCTGGCGTGTGACGGACTTGTCTGGAACACCTGCGAGTGCTTGGTTTTGTATTGAGCATGGCGGCGAGCTAATTGAAATGTCGGTGCAAGGTAGAGCGGGAGATTATCGCGTTCGTATTGGTAGTGATCTCGACGAAAAAAATGCTGAGCAATTCCATGTAATGTTAACGCGACCCAACGAGTCGCAAAGCGAAGTAACCTACTGGCAGGTGGAAATAAACAATACCCGGGTGTCGCTGGATATTTTGTTTTCCGAAAATCAAAAAGTATCACTTAGTTCGCCAAGGTTAAATCGAAGTTACTCATTTGTTACATTAGAAGACAGTTTGTTAGGTCCCGCCGCAGAGTTAAAAGATAACTCTACGTCTATCCGGGCGGTGATGCCGGGTATCGTTACGGACGTGCTTGTTAAAACAGGTGATAAAGTTGAAGAAGGCGAGACGTTGTTGGTAATGGAAGCAATGAAACTGATTCATAACTTATCTGCGCCTTGTTCTGGGGTAGTGAAAGATATCTTATGTGCGGCAGGAGATAGTGTTGCCGATGGCGCATTACTTATTGATATTGATCCTGATGAGACAGATGACTAGTTTTTAATGTTTGGCTTAGGTATAGATAGTTTCTACTTGTTAGCCGTAAAGAATAGAATTTAAAGAATTGTTGGAGAAAGAAATGATAAACCCGTATTTTGAAGAAGAACACCGTTTGTTGCGTGATCAGGTAAAGAAGTTTGTTGAAAAAGAAATTGTACCTCATGGCGAAGCGTGGGAAGAACAAGGCTATGTGCCGAGAGAATTACTGCAAAAAATGGGGGAGTTGGGATTTTTGGGCTTAACTCATGAAGAAAAATACGGTGGTAGCCAATTGGATGTTAGGGCCGCGGCGGTCTTGGCGGAGGAACTTGGACGTTCTAGTTTTGCTGGAGTTACCATTACAACCTTGGTTCACACCAATATGGCATCGCCGCATTTAGCGCTTGCGGGAAATGATGAGCAAAAACAACAGTACTTACCTGATATTATCGCAGGGAAAAAAATAACTGCTGTTTGTGTGACTGAGCCTGCTGCAGGATCGGACGTGGCTGGCATAAAAGCCCGTGCAGTGCGTGATGGTGACGATTGGGTTATTAATGGCAGCAAAATGTTTATCACCAATGGTGTTCATGGGGACATCTTTTTTGTTGCTGCAAAGACAGACCCTGATGCAAAAGGTTCACGTGGTATTTCTATGTTTATCGTAGAAAAAGGCACGCCAGGGTTTGAAATAGGTCGGTCACTTAAAAAACACGGATGGCGTAGTTCTGATACCGCTGAATTATTTTTTGATGATGTTCGTGTGCCAGCGAAAAACCTGTTAGGCGAAGAGAATAAAGGTTTTTACGCGGTAATGAAAAACTTTCAGCATGAACGAATTATGTTATCAGCAATGGGTGTTGGTGAAGCACAGAAAGCGTTAGATATAACCCTAGAGAATGTTAAACAACGACAAGCTTTTGGTGGTGCGTTATTTGATAAAGATGTGGTAAGAGATAAGTTGGCTCGCGCACAGACTAAAGTCTCATTGGCACAAAATTATACCTATTATGTAGCGTGGTTAGACGCGCAAGGTGCAGACTGCATTAAAGAAGTATCCATGCTTAAAGCCTATGCCTGTGATATTACCAATGAAGTTATGTATGACTGCTTGCAGTTACATGGCGGCATGGGGTTTATGTCAGAAAGCCCTATCGAGCGCATGTATCGTGACGCACGAGTGCTTACTATTGGTGGTGGGGCAACTGAAGTAATGTATGGTGAAGTGGCAAAACGGATGTAGTGCTGACGAAAGTCCTGACTGTCGTGTAGCCTGAAGAGTACGGGGCAAAGAACATTGTATTTGGCGTTTAGTTCAAGACCATTAATAAGGATAGTATATTGCTTGTAAATAAAGTTGTGATTATCTCTGGCATCGGTTCTGGATTAGGAATTGAATTAGCGCTGGGTGCAGCGAAACACGGTGCAAAACTTGTAATAGCCGCTCGTACGGTAAGTAAGTTAGATGCTGCGGAGGAAGAAATTCGACAGCTGCCAAATGGCGAAAACATTGATGTCCTAAAAATACCGACGGATATATGTGACAAAAGCCAGTGCGAGCGCCTGGTTGCACGTACAATTGAAGTATTTGGTCGGGTCGACTGCTTAGTTAATAGCGCTTATAACCCTGGTGTGATGGCGTTAGCCGAGACAGCAAACATGGATGCTTGGCGTGCTGTAATGGATGTGAATGTATTTGGGACGATGAACCTTATTCAGTCCGTTATACCCCACATGAAATCACAGCGAAGCGGGTCAATTGTGAATGTAAACACAATGGTGACACGTAAGCCCATGGCAACACAGGCGGGGTATGCGGCATCAAAAGCGGCTTTAAGCAGTGTTACGTCACATCTAGCGTTAGAGTTGGGGAAATATAACATCCGTGTTAATTCAACCTTTATGGGGTGGATGTGGGGAGCTCCGGTCGAATATTATTTTAAACAACGAAGTAAGGCTGAAAATGTCTCCGTTGATGCGTTAAAGAAAGAAGTTGAGAAAAATATTCCATTAGGAAAAATTCCTACCAGTGAGGAATGCGCCAATGCTGTTTTCTTTTTAGCATCAGATCTTGCGAGTGCCATGACAGGTGCTTGTTTGGATGTTAATGGTGGTGAATATTTGCCTCGGTAGTAGAGGTAATGTAGAAGCTATTTAAAAACAATATAGAAACAATGTAGGCGAAATTTATGACGTTGAAAGATTCAGTTACCCTTTATCCAGAGAAAGTGTTTCCATTAAAAAACCCACCAGGTGACAATGAAGTTGTTGATATAGCTCCGGGTGTAAAGTGGTTGCGATCTCCGTTGCCTTTATCGCTTGATCATATTAATTGCTACCTACTAAAAGATGGTGATGGTTGGTGTGTCGTGGATACCGGTATGAATACCAAGTCTGCTCGGGACAATTGGTTAGCTATTGTTGAACAGCATTGCGACAATCTTCCCATTAAAAGGGTCATTGTTACCCACCAACATCCGGACCATGTTGGTTTGGCGGGCTGGTTGTGTGAATCATTTCGTGCACGTTTATTAATGAGTGAACAAGAGTATTTGTGTTCTCGGGTATATTTGAACTATGGTCAAGCTGATTCTTCTTGGGAAGTTGAGGAGTTTTTTAAACGCTCGGCGATGTCACAACATACGTTGGATGGCCTTACGACCAGTAATAGCTTTTATGATAGCGTTTCTGCACTTCCAGGTAGTTATCACCAATTAAATGATACGCAAATACTTACGATTGGTGATAATGAATGGGAAGTAATTATTACTCGGGGGCATGCACAGGCGCATGTTTCGTTATATTGCCAAGCGTTGGATCTATATATATCGGGTGATCAAGTTTTACCAAGAATAACATCTAATGTCAGCGTGATTTCATCTGCGCCGGAGTCCAGTCCATTAACGGATTGGTATGAGGCTCATGATATTGTTGCACAACGAGTTCCAGACTCGGTATTAGTATTACCTGCTCATGAATTGCCATTTTATGGTGTCCAGCAGCGGTTGCGTGATGTGATCGATCACCATGAAGAGCGACTAGAAAAAGTTATAGCTATATGTGGTACATCAAAAAATGCACAAGTAATTACCAACTTGCTATTTGAAAAAGAATTTGATTCATTTCAAAATTATCTGGCAGTTGGTGAGTGTTTGGCACACCTGCACCGCTTAATGGAACAGGGAAAGATTACCAGAACGTTGGAAAGTGATGTTTATCTATATACTAGTTGAATATTAAAAACTAAGAATTGAGAGTTAAGAGTTAACCTAAAGTTAAGCTGAGATATTACGTAGAGAGGGAAATATGAGTGAAATTGACACGTTAGCCGGTAGCATGGAAACCATACTGACAGAACGACGGTCTGTACGTGCCTATAAGGAAAATGCCATTGCTCAGCCTCTGTTGGAAAAAATATTTACATTGGCGCAGCAGTCACCGTCAAATTGTAATACTCAGCCATGGATTGTGCATGTAGCCAGCGGCGAAACACTTGATGCAATGCGAGAGGCGCTTCCTGAACAAGTTAAGACGGGGAAAACACATTTGGATTTTCCGTACAACATAAAATACCCGGGTGTCTATCAAGATCGTCAATACGATGCAGCGAACCAGTTGTACGCGTCATTAGGTATTAAACGAGAGGAGAAGTCACGCCGCCAAGACGTGTTTATGCAGAACTATCAATTTTTTGGTGCTCCCCATGCAGCATTTTTATTCTTGCCATCACATTTTGACTTACGAGAAGCTGTTGATGTTGGCATGTATGCACAAACGCTAATGTTAACGTTAGCTGCACATGGATTAGGAAGTTGCCCGCAAACTTCTTTAGGTTTTCATACGGATATTGTTAAAGAAATATTGGGTGTTGAGGATTCATTGAATTTATTATTCGGAATTTCTTTTGGTTATCCTGATGTAGACAACCCCATTAATAATGCTCGTGTTGGTCGCGCTGATATTAGCGACATTACAACGTTTCATCACTAAGGCAATGTTTTCGATTATCCAGGTAAATAATAATGAATAATAATAATTTCAAAAGAGCCCTTATCAACCTTTCTTTATCGGCCATTTTTCTAGGCGCTTCTCTTCCGGTAAGTGCAATGCAACCGTTGGCAGATATCGAAGCGTTTAAATCGATCATGGTCGATGGGCAGGATATTGCCGCAGCATTAGGAAAATCAATTAGTACATTGTCTCTTGCTGCTATTGTTGATGACGAATTAGAGCCAATCCCATATCAATTTGATGAGTATAATGAAGGAGGGGCGATATTTTTTGAGGGTTGGGATGTTCCTATTTTAGGAACCCAGGGTGTTATGGATGACCAGGATAAGCTGCTGTTTCTTTATAAAGATGCAGGGGAAAGAAAAACCAATGAACAACGTTTTGATGGTGTTCCCTTGGCAGAGCTATCTGTAACGGGGCGTGATGGTGTGACACGTTACGTTTACTTAATGGAAAATTCTCGATTACGGTCCGATGAGCAGTATGTACGTTACAGTTCAGAAGAAGCGCTTGTTGAGACGGATTTTTATTCATTGTCTTACAATCAAGATAATCATATTAATTGGCAAGATTTGTCGATTGCAGGTTATGAAGGTAAAGATAACCCGATTGATGGTTTAAAGTTTCGTATGGAAACGGATGTTGTGATGAATTTGACGTCTATAAGTCTAAATAATAAACATATTGTCGCCAAGCCAGCGGGAGAGAGAGCCGGGCCAATACGCACAACAACACAAATGGAGTTAACGGTATGGATGTTTGGTTTACCAATGATGCTAATAAGCATGCAGGTGCATCACTATCCTCAATCAGTGATTTATGACGCTCGTGTAATGATGCCTGAGACTCGACGTTCTATGATGGCGAAGACCTCTGTAGCGATTTCAATCGATGCTAATAATTTGCTGGGGGCTACTGTACGCACTGCATCAGGACCACTTCAGGCCGGTATCGTTGACGGTGAGATCGGTGCTATTGAAAGAAGTATGATGGAGGCGGGTGTTGATGAGAAAGAAGGTCGTTGGATATGGATATCAACGAATAAAAATTTGGATATATTGACGTATTTTGACTTTCTTGGTGGAACTAATGAGCCATTAAGTTTGGTATATGATGACGATAAATTCATCGAGAATTTACCAGAACGTTTCCCGGGCCAGTTACCTAATGTGGGTTATAGTATTGATGGATTTCCTGAAGAAGGGTTCTTTGGATTCGTCTTTAGCTTTTTCTTTAGTAATGGATACGATGGAGATCCACGTCTATTCACTCAGCAGTTGCGGGTATTGCCGGACGTAGTGGTGAATCAAATTTAACGATGAAATGTGTTTTATAGAGGGCGAAGAGCAAGGTACTGGAGAAATATAATGCTTAGGTGGACTGCAGGTGTCGAATGACACCTGCTAAAGGTGGGGACTGATACCTTATCCGCTCGAAGAGGCTTGTTAACTAAAGGCAAAGTACTCAGCATCGAAATTTAGTATGTCATCACCTATGATAGCTTCAATAGGAGCAGGGTTTGATTTCTCAGCAGGTAGGCCGTTTTTAAAGGATACATAGGCCGCTACGTTAACCAATAGCTCGCCGTCTTCGCTTTGAACCAGTATGGATTCGTCGTTTATCGCACGTAATAGGCGTTTTTTTTGGTTGTTAGTCGTAGTAATGTCTTGAATGCTCATAGTTGTCCTAAAAAGTGTTCAGCGGGAATGGCGGCCAGTATACTGCTGTTTGGGTACAAATAATATTTATACCGAGAGATTGCTCATTAATTCAGCACCTTGTCGACTCTATGTGTCATTCCCCCTACGTGACTTCAACGCTCTTCCGTAGGGCTCCTTTTTCTAACTGCAGCAATGCGAATTTCGTTATACATCTGTTTAAGGTAGCTTCGCTTTAGTCCAGCGCTGGTGTCTGGATCTTGGTGTACTGCAAGCCGGTATATTTGATGGGAGAACCATGATACCTGTGCTTGCACATTCATCATCGAGATCAGTTTGTAGGGGCTATTAATGCCCATTTTCCCATTTCCAAATTGTAATGTGTTTTCATAAGGGTGTAAGTGCTGAATATTTCCTTGAATTAATTTTCTTGGTAAATCGGGTTCTACACAGAATGGGCGGGCTAATCCGATGATGTCCACTTCACTATTCAACAGAGCTTCTCGCATGGTGTCTGCTGATCGAAACCCTCCAGTGACGGCAAAGGGCGTTTTTATTGCAGCGCGAATGGTTTTAGCATAATCTAAAAAATATGCCTCACGCTGCTTGGTGCTTTCTCGTTTTGTTTGGTTGGTGTCGTTTGGCGTATCAGTGGTACCAAACATATTGGTTTGTTCGTAGGTGCCGCCAGAAATCTCCAATAGATCAATTTTTTCATGTTCAAGCATCTTCGCTACTTCAACACATTCAACTAATGTAAAACCACCTTTCTGGAAATCCGCTGAATTAAGTTTTACGGATATTGGAAATTCACTACCAACATTGTTTCGAACCGCTCTAACAACGTCTAGCAATAAACGTGCTCGATTCTCAAGACTGCCGCCCCAGCGGTCGTTACGTTGGTTGACTACTGGAGAGAGAAATTCACTTATCAGATAGCCATGAGCTCCATGTATCTGTACACCGGCGAATCCAGAATTTTTTGCCCCTAGGGCAGTAACGCCGAAACGACGAATGATATCTTGAATATCATTTTCTGTTAGTGCACGAGGCTCAGCAAAATACCCCCCAAGTTTTAATTGCACGGGAGAAGGTGCCAACGGTGTTTTGGATACAATTTTGGCAACTTGTCTACCGGGGTGACTGATTTGCATCCACATCGGGTTGCCATTACTTTGGCCAGCCGTCGCCCAATGTCTAAGGTGTGGTTGGTCAGCGGAGCTTTCTACGCAAACATTTCCAGGTCGCTCAAGGTAACGGGCATCTACCATCACGTTACCGGTAATAAGTAATCCTGCATCTCCCTCTGCCCAGCGTTGATATAATGTAGCATGGCGCTGTGTGGCTTGATCGTTATAATCAGCCATACCTTCTGTCATGGCTGATTTAAGGATGCGATTGTTTAATGTGACGCCACAGGGGAGTGTGATCGCATCGTTTAGGGTGGTTGTCATTATATCTACTACGGTTACCTCTTCCGGTAAGGAAAAGCTTACAAAAGTGTGCCATGTTGTATATGGGCCAGCAATAACGCATTCGGGGATAAACTGTTGCTAGAAAAGAAACAATGCTTTGATGTCTATAGCCGCGTTTAATTGGATTGTGACTAAGTTTATGAAATATATGAAGATCTGGAGGGTAGGTTGTTTAAAATGAATAATGTGGAATGTAATATGGTAGAAGGCGTGTAAAATAGAAACGTATTTTTATACTAATAAGGCAGTGGAAAACGTAATGGAAAATTTTGATAATGATGATGAGTATCTATCTAAGCGATTTAACAATATAGATGCGTCAGGGAATAGCATTACGGATAAAGAATTTGAAGATTGTACCTTTACGGAGTGCGATTTTAGTGACGTGTTATTTGATAAGTGTACCTTTATTGATTGTCATTTTGTCAAATGTAATCTAAGTGTTGCTAAGCTTTCTTACAGTAAATTCTCAGATGTCGTATTTGACGAGTGTAAAGTGATTGGGGTTGACTGGACAAAAGCAACGTGGCCAAACCTAACTACATTTGCACAAGTGAAATTTCATAAATCAATTCTTAATGATTCTTCATTCTATGGTCTTGAAATGGGGGAGTTGGTTTTGGAGGATTGTAAGGTTCACGATGTAGATTTTAGGGAAGGCAATTTTAATGAAGCCGATTTTTCTGGCTCAGATTTCTTGCATAGTGTGTTTGGAAAGACAAATCTAGCATTGGCTAATTTTTCTGAATCAACAAATTACAGTATTGATGTCTATAACAACCGTATCAAAGGCGCGAAATTTTGTCGTTTCGAAGCAGTCAGTTTACTTGAAAGTCTAGAAATCGAATTAGTTGACTAGGTATAGGGTAAAGACGTCGCGGTTTAGGGTGTTATTTGCGATAGGCTTGATGCTTGTCAATTAACGTTGGTTTAAGGGAAATCAGATCAAGGCTATACTCCCAACCAAGCATTTACCTAAATAACAGTAGAAAAGTGATTCAGTTTATGAAGAATAGCCAATATTTTTATCGCTCAGCCGTTTTTACGCGAAAGGATAATCAGGTGGCCTTGGCTGATATTCATCAACCTACAAATATTAGCCCTTTGGATGACTGGATGGGGATTGTTGTATCGCTGGCGGATGGTAATCACACCATTGAGGAGCTTGTTAGCTATCTGAAGAAACATTACCCAATGCCACCGGAAAACCTAGAAAAAACGCTTCATTCTGTTCTTGAAAGGTTGATAGAGGGTGAAATTGTTCGGTTAACGGATGAAAAGGTCGAGCTTCCGTACTATTTGGCATCCCCGCTTGAAGAGCTTGATATTGAAAAAGCGAAGAAACTGATGAATGAAGATGGCTATCAAGTTCACTAAACCATTTTTAGATATGTTTTTCTATAATTTAGTCGTCCAAGAGATAACTTCTTCGGAGGTTTCAAGCGTTTTACCCGCCCGGCTAAAGTCACTGCTAATGTGCCAATCGCCGTTATATTGATATGCGCTGATGAGAGCGAAACCATCACCCGGGTAAAATATTGAGGACACCTGACATTGAAGGTTGTTTTTTCCTATGCTAAAAGCCTCCTTACTTGCGAAGTCGTTTGGATTTGAATTCGCAAAAGGGTAGGGAGAATACAGTCCGGAGCTGTGAATGGAATAGATACGTGTCTTAGTGGGTTGGGCTTTAGTCTTCGATGTTGAGCTAATGGTAAGATTAGTGGTTAAGTCAATAGTCGTTACGTTTGATACGTGTTCATCCCCGGACAAAAATATCAGGTTTTTAATGTCATTTAGGGCTATATATTCGAGTAATCTGTACATTGTTCTGGGGTAACCATCCCAGGCATCAGAATGAATTGCGCTGTAAGTGGCTGCGCTGTGTAATCGCCGGGGTAATAGCATGGAAGCAGATGAGATAAAGCGAGGCTTATCGTTATCAGATTTGGTTTTTTCTAACCAGTGTATAAACGCCTGAAATTGATTGTCAGAAATTAACGTAGCCTCTATAAGTGGTTTTATCTGATGCAAATCATCATTATTCTTAATGCTACGTCCTTCGCGTTCAGTGCGGGTGTCTAGCATAAAAAAATCAAAATCCTGCTGTTCAAAAGAATACCAAAGTGGAATGCCGTTGACGTCCGTACTGTTTGGGTGTGGTGTTTGATGCAAGTTTCGTTGGAAATTCAGATAGGATTTTTTCCCATATTCAAACAGATTAGCGTTGCCCATTGTTAACTCTGATCGGTCCCAGTTATCCACAATTTCATGGTCATCCAACATCATAAAGCTTGGAAGGCGCCGGAAAACGGACTTGACAGCAGGTTGAGACAACCATTTGTGATAGGGCCGAGTGTATCGGTCATGACTATCGGTTGGGTCAAACAGTCCCGCACTGGCATCGGTATAAACTTGATCGCCCATGAGCACAATAAATTGAGGCACCAAATATTTTGGTGTAGAGGTGGCCTTTTTATCTAAATGTTTTGCAAGTCGTTCATACGATGCATAGGCGAGTTTTTTGTCAAGAAGTCCAGCGGGGTATTGGCAAGCCGCGAGAGCGAATTGTGTTTGTTGGTTATGTTGTGAGTTTGGCCGCTTGGTCCATTGTATAATAGCGGATTCAAGATTGTCTTTGGGTTGTTTTAGGATGTTGTTAATGGATTGAATAAAATCATTGCCTAATATGTGTGATATTAGGTATTGGTAGATTTGTTGGGTTTCCGGCATAGCTTCGAAGTTTCTATACAGGAGATCCAATAAATTCTCGGGTAAGCATAGTGGGCATGATATTTCGTCCCAATTAATGTGCGGATCATCGATCAGTAGAGCTAATGCGCCATCTGCATTTTCAAAAATAGTCGTGACGACGAGTTCAGTTTTTATCCAGTTCTGTTGTATGGGAGATGCAAATTTCATGAATAGATTTTGGTGAAATGGGCCCTCAGAATCTGCTAGCTCCACCTTACTGCCATTAACATTGACTGCGATAAAAATAATGAAATCTGGTCGCATTCTCTGGGGGTTTATACCTAAGCTAACGGCAATTTTATTTGATGTTGACAGTGATCCAATTACTGGTCCTGAATAAGGCGTTTCACAATGGAAACGCGGATGGTTTTCTGTTGAATCACACTTGGCCTCATGTTTTTTATCAAGAAAATCAGATATTTTATGAAAATTTATTATGGATTTTTTACCTATCAACGAATCCTGATGACCAAACCCTTGTAGTGTCTCTGTATGATAATCACAGCCAGCGGCTGTCATGGTTTGTTGCATTCGATTGAGAGTTGAGACATTTGAAAGGCCGTTTTCGCTTCCATGAATACTTAATGTTGGGAATTTCCAGAAATCTTGTAAATTTTCATTGGTTACGTATTCGTTTTCACCATATTTGTTGGTTATCTTGCCGTGGGTCGCGAAGTCAATCACTCGCGTTAACGTAGCTAAGTTGAGTGGGCCAAAAAAGTCGTTAATATTTTCTAGTGTTTCATTTGATAGGTTAGCGAGTGAAAATGAACGGCCGAATAGGACATCTATGCGGTGTCTTGTCGTTGTGAAATTCGTTTCCTTCCATGGTAGCGCTGGATTTTCAAGGTCAAATTCTTCGTCCGGATAAGGCAGTACTGAACATAGAAAATCAATGATGTTTTCTACGTTAGGTGCATTTTCGGTACGCCTAAATGTGTAGGCCTCCGATGGTATTATTTGTTGTAAGTAATTAAGGACATACGCTCTAAATATATTTTCAGGACTAAATACAACTTTAGGACCTATTTGGGACAGTACGACTTTATTGATTCTTTGGTGTAGTCGAACTCGTTGTTCGTAATACGGATGTTTTTTCTCTGGCGTTGATAAAATGGCCATGCTTAACATTGTGCTTCCCATGCAATGAGCGATGACGTCGACTTTATCTTTCTGAGTTTCCCTACAAATATGTTCGAAAGCGAGAGGGATGTCTTCAAATGCAACGTCTTCAAACGACCAGGGCAGGCTTGCACTTGGTAACGCGCTACTTGTACGTAAGTCTACCACCCAAACATCCCGGCCTTTGTTCCAAAAATACTGAGCTAGACTTGGCTTAAGTGTTGGGTGTGTAAACGTAGTTCCGCTAGCGCTATAGCCGTGGATCATGATGACAGGTGGTCGGGAGGACGCTGAGTTTTTATAGCGTGTTAATCGAACTGCAACCGGCGAAACTGTCGAGGCATGAGAGGCGCTTTTTATCTCTAGTGTGGTTATGACTGGCGCTGAGACACCAGCAATGTTCCGAGGGAGTCGGTTGATAATTGATTCTTGATGAGCGTCTGCTTTTCGGAAACTGCGAAAATGAATGTTGAAAATTGCTCGTAAAAAATAGCTAAAGAAACTTGCAGTATCCATTAACGCCGTAGGTTGATCCTCTTGATCAACAATGCTTACTAAGGGTTTATCATAATGACTGGAGAAATTTGGATCGTATCGTAATATCTCGGTTCCTTTTCTGATGAAAAATTTTGAGGGCTGAATTCCTGGGAATTTTATAAGATGTAATTCTTCCAGCTGGCGAATGGGATTGCTTCGTCGAGTATATTGGATTATTTTTGATCCCAATATGGGTATTCGAAGGGCATTTCTGTCAAATCCATCGATGTTTTTAGGCCAGCCACTTTCTGGTTTTTTCAGAGATAGATGATAATCAAATGATCTCGATTCTCCTCCTCGAGAGCTTAGGGAGTAAAACGTTTTAAGCGATTTAGGGATATCTGTTTTTTGGTGGTTATTCTCTTTTATTTTGTTTTTGGCGGTTTTCCATAAGTCTCTAAACCCCCTGTTCCTTAACCAGGGCCAAAGTGTTCGAAGGACTCTTGTTAATGCTGTTGATGGTTTTCTAGGCATTAAATGTAGTGAACCTGAAACGGAGCTGGTTAATAGTGAATGCTCGTCAAACGCTTTGTCATCAACACCTTTGTCGATTAATTGTTGCCAAGTATCGCGACAAAATATACGTAATTGGCTATCTTGATTGTTAACGGTGAGTTTTCGGAAGTTGTTATGGGTGAAGTCTCTTATAGCAAATTCATTAAAGCGTAATGTAAGGTCAATAACGCAATGTATGGGGGCGTTATTGTTGTCAGTGAGGGTGATTTGACCTTTTAGACGTTCATTGATCTCTATGCGGGTTTCTTTTGTTTCTTTAATTGGGTTGCTATTTTTATATACTGGACGTTTTGTTTGTGGGGTAATATCGTATTTTGGCGCTTTATTAACATCTAATCCCCACTCTTTTTTAAGAATACTAATGGATCGAAAGGCTATCGCAGCAATGGTTAATGCTGGGTTTGCTTCTAATGCACTTGGTATAATTGAACCATCTAGAATAACAAGGCCTTCATGAGTTATATTTCCTTTTTCATTTTCTGAGGCATCGTATACCCTACCTATGTTATCAACAACGCCTAATTCGGATGTGTCGGCCATTGTGCAACCACCAAGAGGGTGAACAGTTATTAGTGTTCCATTTTTTGATCTTTTATTTTCTGGTGAAAAGTTGAACGGTAAATTCCATATTGGGTTTCTTAATATATCTCCGCCTGTATTTGATTTTCTTATAAGTTTTTCTAATGCATTAATTTGAGTGGGAAAGACAGGGTTTTCAGATAATTTTGGCCAATGTACGTGAATGTTACCGTCACTTTTATTGCGATGCTCTCGATTGTTTGATGACCACCTTAATGACCCCTTTGCATCATCGTTACCCATTAATACAAAGACGGAGGTGTTGTTGATTTCCTTTGTATTAATGGCAAAGGGGTCTTTTTTTGGATTTCCTGAATGATGTGTTTCTTTGTCCGTTGTTGTCAGCATAGAGATGCTTTGAATAGAGGTCGTGATTTCTTCAAACAAACGCTGTAAAGGGCCAGGCACCGCTATTTCTTCAATTAAAATGGACTGGCTTGTCTCGTCACGTAGATCAATTAGGCTTGTAATGGCAGGGCCTATTTTGCGTTCGTCTGGTTGTATATGTTCATTGGCAACAGCATTTACAGGTTTTTTTTGATTATAGACTGCCGATAACATGTCACCATTTGAAGAAAATTGTTTTCCTAGCTGTTTCGAAAATTTTAACGTAGGGCTTTGAGATCGCATAAGTATTTCAGCTGACCCTAACGTCCCAGCCGCAATAATGACTTTTTTTGCAGATAACGTTGTCACATCGCCTTCTTGTGTTTGCCGGTTTTTTTTTGTGGGAATAATCGATAGGAGCCACTTCTTCTTACTATTATTTTTACCAGGTGAGATGCAAAGAACGGTTGCTCCTGTATAAATTTCAACCCCTTTGCGCCAAGCATTTACAAGTAAATTGGTGTCTAAGGATTCTTTGGCGTTGTGATTACACCCCGTTGTACAGTCCCCGCAAAGGTTACAGGCATTTAGCATTACCCCGGAGTCATTCGTTTTGTCTTCCATCGCAATGGTGAGAGGGGCTGCTGAAAAAGATTTTGATTGTTGAGGGTTGCCTATATCTATGGCTAAATTTTTTAATGCCTGATGTTTTAATAGTGGTTGTTGTTGATGTTGTGAGTGACGTTCGATAGTGTTGTCGAGATGTGCATTTTTTGCCCCAAGTTTTTGCTTTGCTTCCTCGTAATAACCACTAGAAAGATTGTTTGGGCTGTTGTTTTGCAGTGAGGATGGCCATCGATTATCAAATACTGAAGCTTTTGCTTCTACCATAACGCCGGCGTTGATAAGAGAGCCTCCTCCTAACCCATTTGCGACGAGGGTGTTAAGACTGGGGCTGATATGAAGGTCGAATAACCCTTCATGCTTCTTTTTATAGTTTGTATTGTTTAGTGTTTTTTCGGTTGAATTTATTCGAATGTGAGCAGGGATTTCTGCCATACGAGATGGGAACATGCCGGGTAGATATTCACTACCTCGTTCCAAAAGGCATATACGGAGGGGTTCGTTATTATCGCTTAGACCGGAAAGTTCTGATGCCGCGATCGAACCTCCGTAACCACTACCGATGATGATGATGTCATAATCGTAACTCAAACTATCGGAATTACTGTCGTCAGAAGCGGAGGCCTGCTGTGTTACCTGTTTTGCAATTAGCGTTTCAAAACTTAGAGATATCCCGAGGGGCGATCGATCGTGCATAAAAAATGTCAACCGTAAGTATTAGGTCTCAAGACAGCTTTCTTGAGGCTCTTCTATATATTGAAATACTTCAGCAATTGCTTGTTCGAGTTCATAAACAAGAACAGGTTTGTGTAGTATGGAAATGGTGGCTTTCTCTGCTTCTTGTAATCGTTCGGGAGCGGTGTCCCCACTGATTAAAATAGCAGGCAATTGTGGGTATATTTTGCGTATAGCTTGTATCGATAAAATACCGTTATCGGTGCCTCGCAATCGTAAATCCGCGAGAATGATATTGGGTTTATTGGATTGCGCCAGAATCAAGGCGGATTCCGTGCTATCAGCAATGGCTACTTTGCAGCCTAAACCTTCTAATAGGGCCTGCATACCCAGCCCAACTTCTTCTTCGTCATCAATGACAAGAGCATTAATGATGTTCCATGATATTTTTTTTCTTGTAGCAGAAGTAGTAATTACTGGCTTTTTGAATGAACGCTTTATTGTTATCGTAAAATGAGTACCCTTACCTACGGTTGACTTCATTGTTATTTTAACATTCAGTAGGTTTACGAGGCGCCTGACGATTGCAAGTCCTAACCCTAAGCCTTTTGTATTGTCTCGTTCAGGATTGTCCAGTTGGTAAAACTCTTCAAATATATGTTGTTGTTCGTTTTCTGGGATACCTTGCCCCGTGTCTGAAATTGTAATGGTGTGAGTGTCTTTTTGTGTTTCAATGCTAAGAAGAACGCTGCCGTTTTTTGTATATTTTATACCGTTTGAAAGTAGGTTTCTTAAAATTCGGTCAAGTAGGAATTCATCAGTTTCAACAAGTGCATCATCAATACAGTCAAACCATATTTTTAGCTTCTTCTCACCTGCAGTAGGAATGAATTCCGTTTGTAAACGCTCACCCATTAGGCGTAAATTGAAGAGTGTGTTGTTTGCTTGAACTATGCCAGCATCAAGCTTAGAGATATCCAATAATGAGTCGAGGTGAGACACTAATGACTGAAGTGCTGTATCCATGTGTGAAGCAATTTCTCGACTTTCTTTGTCCAATGTACGTCGAGAAAGGGCACCACTAAACAGCGATAAGGCATGGATGGGTTGTCTTAAGTCGTGGCTTGCGGAAGCGAGGAAGCGTGTTTTTGCTCGGCTTGCATTTTCTGCTTCTTGAAGTGCGCGTTGTAATTGAGCGTTGAGACTTTCTTGTTGCCCGCGAATTAGAAAAAAACCTTTGATGAGTTCAAAACTTTCTTTCGATAAATTTAGCATAACAAGGCTTGAACAAATTAACATGATAGCAATAACATAGTTAATCAAGTTACTCTCTTGTGTAATGGCTACTACCGCCCACATAGAAGCTGTAGATAGTATGGTGGGCGCAATATAGGCGAGTGAAATAGGTAAAAAACCTGCTGTTGTCATGATAGTGATGGAGCCTATACCCATGAGAATCATTGTTTGAATCATGCGCTGATGTTCATTAAAGTCTGGGAAAAATGCTAACGATAATGCATGAATGGTTCCATTTATTGCACTGAGGCTGATAGCGAGCCTTAATCGGGCTTGATCAGAGTATTGAACTAACGAAGGCAGCTTGATAAGTATTGCAGAGCGAAAGAGCAAGAAGCATGTCGCTAGTGTTATCCAGGTAACCCAGTATTGAGCTGAAACATATTCAGCTGCAAAACTGGCAATAACGGAGAGTAATAGAAATGTAGGGATTAGCCCCATCCAGCCTTGATGAGCAAGCATACGAAGCAGCTCTTGTTCAATGTTGGCAGTAGGAGTTTGATGGTATTTAGAAGATGACACGTTCCATGTTCCTTACGAGCGCGATAAACGTAGGTTTCAGCCTTGAAGCCCTGTCTAGTTGGCATATGAGGTAGATTATAAAAGATTTTTTGGATTGGTGGAACCAGGGAAATGATAGCCAGTTAGGCTGCCTCGTGTACAATGGTTATTTTTTGAGACTTGTTGTATGACACGGGCAACCTCTAGACTGATTTTTATCATATCGGCAATTGTATCGTTAGGACCGCTATCTATCGATTTATATCTACCTGCGATGCCATCATTGGTGACGGTGTTTGGTACTAGTGTGGATCGAGTGCAGTTAACCCTTTCCAGTTACCTATTGGGTTTTGCATTTTTTCACCTCGTTTGCGGCCCGTTGTCTGATCGTTATGGACGTAAACCCATCTTACTTACAGGTTTAAGCATTTATGTGCTGATGAGTGTGTTGTGTGCTTTATCGGATTCTATCGAGGAGCTTATTATATTCCGTTTTTTTCAAGCTATGGGTGCTTGTTGTGCTCCGACGTTGGGGCGGGCAGTGGTTCGTGATGTATTTCCGCCAGATCAAGCAGTAAAAGCATTAGCGTATGTTTCGAGTTTAATGGCATTGGCACCGGTTGCGGCTCCGAGTATTGGTGGGTTATTGCTGTTATACGGTGATTGGACATTAATGTTTTGGGCGTTAGCATTGTGTGGTGTTCTTGCAATAGGATTGGTTATTTGTTTCTTGCCAGAATCATTGCCGGAAAAACAATCATTACACCCCAAAATAATTGCTAGAAATTATCTAACATTACTTAAAAATGCCGACTATATGGGGAATGTGCTTACCGCGGCATGTATGTATGCCAGTATTTTTGCGTTTTTGTCGGGAGCTAGTTTTGTTCTAATTACCTTTATGGGCGTAAAGGCCGAACACTTTGGATTTTATTTTGTGTTTATTGTCGTGGGTTATATTAGCGGAAATCTATTCACTGCACGCATTGGTTATCGCTGGCAGTCACGCCGAGTGTTTCGGTTAGGTATATTTATATCTTGTGGTGCGTCCTTTTTGATGGTTGTTTTTTGTTTGATGCAATGGTTTTCAGCGTTGTTTATTGTCGTGCCGGTGGCGTTTGTCGCAATGGCGGTAGGGCTCGTTATGCCTAATGCCACGGCAGAAGCATTGCGACCATTTTCTCATATGGCAGCAACAGCATCCGCGTTGATGGGATTTATTCAAATGGGAGCCGCTGCTATTAGTGGATGGTTGGTAGGGGTGTTTCTACAAGACTCGCCCTTACCCATGGCATTAGTGATTTTTGGGACAGGCTGTTGTGCAGTGTTGTGCTATGGGTTGATACTTCCCCGTGAATCACGTAAAGATAGTTGCTGAAAAAATTACTGATAAGAGATACAACATGGGAAATAACGCAGGTTTTACCAATAAAACGGTTTGGATAACGGGGGCTAGTTCAGGAATCGGTAAAGAACTTGCGCATCAGTTTGCAGCTCAGGGGGCCAGGGTTGTACTTTCCGCTCGTCGTGCAGATGTGTTGGAAACTGTTCGGGCTTCCTTGGCTGGCGGCGTTGAACGCCATTGGGTGGTACCGCTGGATCTTGAGGACGCTGATAGATTGATGGAAAGTGCAACCAAGGCTCTGTTGGATATCGGTCCTGTAGATATTTTGGTTAATAACGGCGGTATTTCTCAGCGAGGCTTGTTTTTAGAAACCGATTTCTCTGTTTATCGACGTATTATGGACGTGAACTATTTGGGAACTGTGGCGTTAACCAAAGTGGTGTTACCAGACATGGTAGAGCGGGGGACGGGTTCAGTTGTTTGTATCAGTAGTGTTGCTGGTAAGGTGGGGTCAAAGTTACGTACAGGGTATTCAGGCTCCAAATTCGCAGTGGTGGGATTTATGGATTGTTTGCGAGCAGAAGTGAGCTCCCAGGGGGTTCAATGCCTGACTGTCTGCCCTGGTTTTATCAACACCGATATTGCGAAAAATGCATTGGATGCCAATGGCAATGCTCAGCAGATTAACGAAGCGTCTATTGAGGAAGGGTTAACTGCTGGAGAGTGTTGTCAGCAGATTATCGCGGCAATTGAGCAAGGTAAGGATGAGATTGTTGTCGGTAAGGGAATTAGTGGCTTAGCACCTACGATTAAACGCTTTTTTCCTGGGCTGTATAACACCTTAGCGGCTCGGCGAGAGCATCGTTAAACTATCCAGCGAAGCCATCTCATCGAATGGAAAAGCCTTTCATAAAAAGATAGTCTCACCCATCTAGCTTTATTCAGTCAGACGGATGAGTCATATCATCATGCTTTATGACAAAAAGCGGTTAGTCACAGAGATGATGGTCGTCTGGGTCAGCTCCAATAGTGTCAATGGCTGCAGCTAATGAAACCCCACTATCACGATCGTCGCAGTAGTATTCAGTACCGACCTGATCGACAGAAGAAGCCACATTTATCCCCCAACCAACAGCTTGAAAACCTTCAATGCCGACGTTTTGAGTTTCTTCTGGCAGCGTTAGCGCACAAAACGCTGAGGTAAAGCCTGTTGCTTCGGTCGTGATATTATAATCAATCGTGTCATATTCGCCTTTTGAGTAATAGCTTCTTAATGGGTTCTGGGTGCAGGTCATGTCAACTTGACCATCAACAAGTGGTGTTGTTGTCGTGTCGCCAGCTTCCAAAAAAAAGTATCGATAGTTAAAACCATGCTTAACCAAACCACCCGCTAAAGGGTCGGGCGTATCATTAGCGCCAGACGTATAAACAGAAGCAAAGGCAGAAGGGTTTGTTGCGCCATAATTATAAGTCTCATAACTCATGTTCGGGATTTTGCTATACCGGTGATAGACATCCCATTTCATGCCACCCCAAAATGCAGTATGATGATCAACCGTTTGTTTATAGTCCAAGTTGGCGGACATCATCGGTGCTGGTACGATTTCTCGGAAGCTTCGGATAAATTCTCTAGTACCTAGAGAAGCAAGACCCGCACAATTATTTGGATCGTTCTCTATGTCGTTATTCTCACCTACACCGGTAAAATAAAGTCCTGGAAGCAAGGTAAGAAGCGTTTGGCACTTAGTTTTAAGGTTGTCGTATATATCGTCAAAAAAATTCACGTCCTCTGGGACTAAACCACCTGCTAAATACTCCGGTTCTTCTGCAAGCGCATTAAAATCCCCAGTTTTTCCAGAGTTAAAATAAGGGGTATCTGCAGTGATAAGCTCTCGTGGAACACACGTAGCAGGAATTGGGGCCGCAATTAAAGGAATGATAATTGCATTTTTCATCCCATTTATCGACAACCCAGTCTCCCCACTGAACGTTATAGTCGCATCATTACAGTCATAGGTATAACGGCCGTTGTATTGACTTGATCCCGCTGTATCTAAGGTTTCAGTCCACATTGTAGCGAAGGGTTTAGCAGTCGCGTTTGCTGACATTGCAGCTAAACCAAACGCAGCTACCGTAAGGCCCAATTTCTTTCCAAATATCATAAAATAACATCCTAATGTTCTAATGAGTAATATAAATTGCTTATTGTTTTTAATATTTCCCTTTTAGGGAGACGTTATCTGTAAACAAAGACTTTAGGGTATTAATATCTACAGATACGTTAAAGACGAACGAGAATGATAAGGTAGGACATAAAATTATAAATAAATATTAGAAAAGACTATGTAAAAGCTTAAAGAGGCTGGATAAATAATTCAGTTACCTTAATTCGGTATGATTCTGGGTGAGGAAGTTGTTATAAAATAGGATGATATTTAATGAGGTAACAATGACGCTATAAATAAAATATACGTTAATGCTTTACGCAGAGTATTTTTTAAACTCGTTGCCGTCTAAAAAAGTCGGGTTGAATTACTTGAGAAATACTCTGCGAATAGCATCGCTATCTACGCTTATGCAATAGCTTCTTTTGCTTCCTTCGCAACTTTTTCAACTTTCTTGGTTGCTTTTTTTACTTTAGTTGCTGTTTTTTCTACAACAGATTTAGTGGCATCGGCAGCTTTATCAACTGCTTCTATCACTTTCTCTTCAGTAGTAGGTTCTTTTTCTAGCTTGGCGATTAATTCTGCTAATGCATCGCCTGCTTTTTCGTTAAGCTCGCGTAACTTGCTACCTGCTTTTTTAGCCACATCTTTGTTCTGGGTATGAAGGTTACCCGTTAACTCTGCTGATTTCTCAGAGAGTGAAAGGTATTGCTCTTCTGCTTTACCGATAGTTGACTCAATGGTTTCTTGGATTTTTTGTTGTGCTGCAAGTAATTTGCCCATATGAAGTTATTCCTATTGAAAATGTGAACGGTATAAAAAATGACCTGCACTTAACGAGGCAAGTCTGCAAGGCGCATTATATGGGTATGAATTAGAATACAAAAACTAATAAACTGAAATTGTGTAGAAGAACACGAAAATAATTTCCCTGTCACTATAGTTTGTTCGGGCTTGGCGGTAAAGTACAATGATTAGCCACCAGGAATGAATCCACAGTAATGATACTGCTTGTCACAGAGGTGTCATATTTCATACAACTCCCCCTAAAGAGATGCGCATGAAACTTATCATGGCGATCTAGTTCAATAGTTGTTTATACGCCACGCTGCACTTTGCTTCGTACAGCGTAAGGTTAACTCAAGCAATAGTTATGTATGTCGGAGAAGTTGGATATCCTAAAGGAGTTATGTCGGGGGCCTAGATCCACTAAGTCCCCCTGTGTGCTTAGTTCGAAGGTCCTTGATGACAAACAACGCAACTTATCTGGCTTTGAAACAAATTAATATCGTCTACCGAAACGGGTTCACTGCTACCTCTCTCTAGATTAAACAATGCAGGCAAATCCTGTAGGCGCTCTATGCGTTTTGTTGCAACATTTACATAAGGCCAGCTACCTGTATTTACCTCCAAAGCGGTACGATACATTGTTTCTGCTTTGTTGATATTTGATGCTTTGGAATACATGTCCCCAAAATAGAGGAAGAAGCCTTCCAGGTTATGAGGAGCGACCGGAGTGTTTGTACATGGACGTTCTATCCTAGGGTCATCATTGGATTGTGTAAGTTGTGGGTAATCTTGGAGATTAAACGCTTCTCTATTAACTTCCTCTCCAGCACAGATATCAAGATTGTCCCATAGGGAGTCGATGCCTTGTTGATAAAGGGACTCATCAGGGCCGAAAGTTATCAGGCCATAAGCCTTGGTGAATAGCCCCCATGCAGGCCATCGATTTGCAGCATTAACTTCATCAAACCAGCCAAGTGCGGTCAACAGACTGTTGTTTTCAATCCTCCCGCGGGCTTGTCTAAAACTGCCGCGAAAACCCAAAAGGCGAGCGTCATGAGGGAGTTCCTTGATTGCTCCACTAAAAGCATCGGCAGCCAATTTGGCATGGTCAGTAATGCTGCTATTAACTGGGTCGCGACGGTATTCCGCTAACTTCCAAGAGTGAGCAAAGCCTAGTACAGCAAGACTTTGGGGATCACCGGCGTCAGCCTCTTTCTTCAGGGTAATTATGATTTCATCTAGATTGTTATAGTTACCATCCCACAGAGCATCAAAATAGGCGCTACGTCCTTGAGAAAGATCTCCTTCGCTGAGCAGGGGAGGAGCTTCAAGGTCAATTTCCGCTCCGCATCCGGTCAAACCTATCGCTGAGCCTAGAAAAGTCACTATCATCAATATTTGAGGCACTTTTATCAGTCGGTTGTTCATACCTTTTATTATTTTCATTATTTATTCCTAACCAATTGCATTGTAGGTCGGCAATGACCGGTAAGAACTTTAACGAACGTGCTCTGCGACAATTAGGTAATTTGGGACGAAAAGGTAGCAATTTGGGACGCGGAGTCTTCATAATTGTATGGAAATGCGAATGGTCATTGGTTAGATGTTTCGCGATATTCACGGGCAGAAATCCCCGTCCAGCGTTTGAACGCCCGAGAAAAAGTTTGATGGTCATTAAATCCAATCTCGTATGCTATGTGAGATATGGGCTTCGTGGTTAATTTCAAAAACTCTTTTGCTACTTTGAGCTTTTGTTCTTCCAATAGACGCAGGTAGTTTGTGTTTTCTTGTGAGAGCTTTCTCGTAAGCGTACGAGGGGTTATGTTTAAGTATTGTGAAACCATAACTTTTGATGTTAGTTGCGCATCGTTAAGATTCATGGATATATATTTTTCTACTTCTGTCGTCCAGGGAACTGTTGTTTGTTTGTATCTATCCATTTCTTTTTCAAGATGTGCCTGCATTACGTTGGCGGTAGACTTGTCATGAAAAAGCATGTGACTATTCAAATTTTTAGTTGAAATTGCCATACAGGTGTCTTCGCTATTGAAATAAACGGGGCACTCGAAGTATTGTTCATAGTAATGAGATGAAAATTCGGTTTGGTGACTAAATTGCAAGAACTCAGGCCTTACATTGTTTTGCGTTTGAAGTAGAAATTGTTGAAGCACCATCATAGATATTTCGAGTAACACGCCTCTTGAGCTACCGAACGCACTGTTGCAAGTCATAATGCAAAAGGCATTGGTATTGCCTTGTTGTAACGTAGCGTTGATGGCGGGATTAATAAGAGGTGTGAATTTTGTGGCCATGCCAAGTGCCTCTTCTAGATTTTTTGCAGATGCAATGGCTAAACCCAGCATTCCATGTGTCGCGATATTGAACTCGTTGGCCACGTTTAAGCTATAGGGTATGGGGGAGTCGTGAATTGCCATATTGAAATCCAGCAATAGCCTAAATGCAAGGCCCGACACTGTGCCGTTAGTTACTTGTAATTTTTCCCTTGTAAGTCCAACCTTTGCTATCAGGCGGTCTACGAGTTCATTTTCTAAGTGCTTCATTAACGCGTAACTGCTTGGGAATCTCATCGCCTCCAATACCGCTTTGTGATGTTCGTCACAATTCATGATCTGTAAACTCTCTAGCTTGCGCAAAACAAATTCGCCTCGTAAAAAAATGGATTATTCAGGCATTGTATATAGGCGCGAAAGTATTTCGTGGATTAAATTTGTAGTGGTTTTGTTAGTGCAAGATGAAGCTAATCTAAAGTGTAGGGTGTGATTTTTACTTGGTTTTTAGATAGAAAAATGGATAAAGGTATATGGAGAAGAGTGATTTGTTAAATTCGCCTAACCGTGCTGTATGGCGGCTAACTTAATGCTGTTTTTGTTAGTGTTTTTCTGTGGATCAGGGCCCAAAATATAGGCAATAGAACAACAGAGGTAGACACAATGTCTGTAGCTGTGTGGTATTCCTGATAGATCATTAATAAAGCATACAGCCAGAATGACAGCACAGATAATATCAAAAGAGCTTTGTTTTTTGATGACAGATACACTACAAACACTAGAGACAACGCGGTATGAGTTGAGTAATCCAGATCAAATGCTGGCCATATCCTAAGGCTATTATCCAACATCATGACGAAGTAGACGATTATAATTGAAATAATAACTGAGCTAAACTCAACGGATTTTCTCCTGAATCCAAGCTTAAATATATCCATCGCTAAGATAACCATGGAAATAACAAATAGCGTTGGAATATAAGAATCAGCAATTACATCAAGCTGTTGATAAGTGAGCATACCTTTCCTTAGCTAACGATTGTAGGCAAGAAAGCTGCATCTCCTGACTACTTGTGTTTAATGGTGATTGGCGGATATTAACCGATCCATTGAATTTTATCTGTAGGGCTTGTCTTTTGCGGTATTGGCAGCAGGGGCTGTTTTTCCAATTGCAGTCATGGATGGGAGATACCTGAACTCTCCAAAATAGGGGAGTGATTACAAAACTGCAACGATATCGATCTTGCTGTTACATGAAGGAAGCAGGATAATTATGTCCACTATAGGAATAGAAATTGTTACGAGGTTCAAGGAGAAGTCATTCGCATGGAGCAAGATAAAGATTTAATTAAAGATAATGCCTTTACATTCGGAGCAGCGGCTGCCTTTAAAGGCCGAGCTATTGCATCGAATCCCTATCATACCTTCTCGTCAGATTACAAACTATGGCGAATGGGATGGATGGATCATGTTATTGCTGAACAGAAAATTCACACAGAGACATCTCAAGGTATTTCCCGTTTATGCATTTCAGCAGCTTAAGTGATAATAATATCACAGCGTTATATCGGGCAATTTAACAAATAAAGTGAGAATAGAATGGAATCAACACTTAAATATATTTTGTACACAATATTCTTAGTATCTCTTATCACAGGGTTGAATATTCTTATTGGAGGTTCTTTATCCGTACCGGGTGCCACAATTGGTGCTCAAGCTCAAATCGACAATGAATTACGATTCTTTTCAATGTTTTGGGTTGCGTATGGAGGCTTTTGTTTCTGGGTTGCAAGGAACATTGGTGAACGTATTAACTATATTCCATTTATCGCGGCAGTCTTCTTCTTAGGCGGTATCGGAAGGTTATTTTCGATGATAATGGTTGGAAGTCCTGGAAATTTTTTAATAGGGGCTATGGTTTTGGAGTTTGTTTTGCCAATTATAATTTATGTTATTTACAAAAAAACAAAGTAATCAAAAGCTGACTCTTGTTGCAGCTTGTGGGTAGTACACTCAGAAAAATAGTAGAAATAATTTATTTGTGGCTATTGCAATCGAGGGGCCATCGCCCCGTGTCAATGAAAACGTAGGGCACAAAATTTCAAGTTGGCCGTATTTGTTATATATGCAGTTGTTTCTGTAGAAAATAGCTAGTATGCCCCTTGGGCATATCAGATAGCTCACCAAAAATTGAATATCCAGCTTTTACGTAAAACCCCAGAGCCTGAAAAGTAGTTGTCTCGAGACGAATATTGTTTGTGTCTTTTGATAAAGCATATTCTTCCATTTCAGATAAGAGTTTTGTTCCCCAGCCACTTTTACGAATACTGTCATCAATCCAAAGTCCTTGGACATGCATCCAATTCCAGTTGATTTCCGCCAGAATCCCCCCAACTATGAAGCCGGAATCATTTTTCACAAAAGACGAAATACTTTCTTTGTGTACTGCTCCAGTAAAAGACTCATTATATTTGGTTAGACCAGACTTCAAAGCATCAAAATCGCCATCTTGAGGTGGTAAAGGTTGTGTTATCTCCATACTGTCCTTCTGTATACTTCGATTCAAAATACTGATTATAGTTTTATTCTATACCCACGAATATTCCAATTTGTGGGACAGAAAGAAGAAAGCTTTTCGGTTCGCTCTATTGAAGCATTAGCACCAGTGGCAAGTTATTCCACTATGCAGCCAAGCTGGATTTACGCCAGTTAGGCAAAATCTCACTAAAGCTGCCATAAGTCTTCAAGACGTGCCCCAGCTTTCAGCGACCGGTTTCCCTACCTTGATCTGCGATTTCAGTCAAACAAACGATTCTGGCTGAAGTGTTGATGCCAAGGTGCTTATACTTTTGCTGTGCGGTTTTTGCGGGTTGGAATATTCTCTAAAGTAAACTTTTCTATTCTAACGTGCGCCAAAATAGCCGCAATTAATCTCGCTACCCCCATTAACATTGCTGTCGGTATTAATGAAACAGCTGTAAACCCTATAATATTATCAAAATCACCACTTGAACCAATTCCATATGCCGCTGTAGACGATAATATGGCAATACGAATAAGAAATACTTTTCCATTTGCTGGTGTTGTAGCAATGATAAAATGTAAAAGGATACAAAATATATATAGAGCGCCAGAGTATACACTGCCCGGATAAATGATGTTGATAGGCCAAATCGTTAATGCCATGATTGTTGTAGCTATAAATAATACGTAGCCTATAGTTTTCAAGTTGGGTGTGGAATAGTCCTGACTACTTGTTTGCCTCTGACTAAAAAATCGGATGGCTTTACCAATACACAGGGGAAAAACAAAAAATGTTATTCCCATATTGATGTGTAAATACAGATCGTGATAAATGTCTGTACCAGGACGATAAATATCTAATAATAATGCTGATAAAAGTACACTCAGTAGTAAAACACTTGCTTGAAATGCCAAAGCTTTTGCTGAGTGTGATGACCACCCGATAAATATAGTCAGCAATATACCTATTGTGAACATATATGGGCCACTCCACAAAGATAACCTAGATATGTCCAGTGCACAAATAGAGAATAATAATAGGATGTTTATAGCCAACAATCTGTTTGGTAACCTTTGGCTGCCGGCAGATACGTTTTTTGTAGTTTCTGGGGTTGAAGAATGCTTCTTTGGCTGGAATGTTTTTCCGAGACTGACTACCAGTAGAATGCCTATTAAAGTTTCTAACAAATCAGGATTGGGGAGGGGGGGTTGGCTGAACATGGAAGTTAGCGAGTAGAGACTTGTAGTGCCTATTAATAATATTAGTATACGGGATAAATATTCTTTCGTTGTGTCGGCGACTATACCAATTTTCAAGTATAAAGTGGTTGTCGCCAGTATAGTGACGACAACAAAAACAATATTCCAGGATGATTTATCGGGTTGAGATTCTTGATAAAGAAAAGTGCACCATTCGATTAGCGTTACGGCAATAATTAGTGTTCGACCAGTAAATACGTTATTTTTGGATAGCCCCTCTTGTTGGCCTCTGTTGTTCCACAATATGATAGCGAGCGTTGTCAGCGCAGTAACTAGCATAAGCATGAATGCAAATGAAGGGTGGAACATAAATTCTCGAATAAATGGCATAACGACCTTTCCTTTGTCGAATAAAGCAATGTTGCGGCAATATTAACTTTGATCGACATATTATGTCAATGCGGAGGCCTTCTTAGTTATTCGGTTCTGTTTGTGGTTAGCCCCTACGTATAGGTAAATTATTATGTACACTTTCATTTCTTTTGTAATGCAGATAGGAGAGATTTTGCTTGGCTGATTTAGGACGCGACGTACCTTTTTTCATGCATTCTATCTAATCAGTAAACAAAACGGTATAGGAGGCATGCTTGAATTCTTTTAGGAAATATCTCACACGACTTTTTCCGCTTTGTAGGAAAACCCACAGATTTGCAAATGTCAGGTTTTGACCGGTAAAGGGCGGGACTTGCCATCCGCCACTTAAAAACTGTTAGTGACTACTTGGCGGGGATAACGCATACCAAAGAACTAACCACGCATTTACGAGGATGGATCAATTATTTTGGAATAGCCCAAGGTTATCAACAGTGCATTGACCTTGATTATTGGATTCGTAGACGCTTGTAGCGTAGGTTTCTCGCTAGAATCCCAGCTGCAAAAAGTGCGTCCAAAAATCATGGGTGAGGAGGATGAATGGGCCATAAAAGATGATCGAAATAATCTATGTAGGTAGTGATTTCGTCAGGAGGGGGATGGTATTGCATTGCCTATTTTGGGCGGGTAATGGCTCTTTTTAGGTTAGGGTACGCGCGTATTTATTCACTCCACAATGGATATATTTCATTCCAAGGGTACGATAAACGTGAGAATAAAATTTCCATTGGTTATCTGTATTTCGGCGACCAAAGATGGTTGCCTTCATTCGAAATTCGATACCACCATTTTCCGACATATAGGAAAATGGTGAGATAATTCGACCGAGTGATTTGTTTGCTTGACTAAAAGTTTGATCCAGCATTTCAGTTTGCTTGTGCGCTTGCATTTTCAGTGCGCCCACTACTCCGTTTACGTCGTTAAGATGCTGCGATCCGAAATCTACTGCATTGGAATGTACCACAGTGGCAGCACCGTCGCTGGACAAAGCCCCAGCACCAAATGAACATCCATCCATTTGAGGCGTAAACATGTACGCGTGCTTTCTGCCTAAGATGGTGCTGTGACTATCGTTCTTATCGTAGTGGCACCAATATACCTTGCGAGTGTATTTTGGTGCAGGTGGAGCACCTGGGTCTTCAACCAGATGTAAATGACACACTTTGCTATTAGGGCGAGGAGCGTTATCAATTGCAGGCGCGTAGGGGCTTTCAACCACAAACGCAGTAACTTCGTTAGTTATAGGTTTTTGAAACTGATTACTTAGAACTACACGTACTACATGCGTCTTCATAAATTGATAAGGGGAATCGCAGAATTCTTCATCCAATGACATGCTGAGCGCGCTCCTCGGAAATGATGACTATTGTATGGTAAACGTGTCGGTAATTATTACGAGGAGTGAATCTAACACACTGTATTAATGTGGGAAATTGAAATATTGAAATTGAAATATTGGTTATTTGCTATTTGCGATGAGACCATATTCATAGCTCTTCATCTACACCAAACCGCTCTAGAATCGGTGACTCAGGTGCAGCGATATGTCTCTGCCTATCCTTTCGAATGAAGCGTTGCCTACTGTGAGATATTTCCTACACGAGCTATAGTCAATTTCAGTTTCTTTCCTCTGGGTAACAGAATAGAATACGCCGCCCATGTGTCTGTCTAGTCACGGAAATAAAAATAATCAGGGAAATGATTTATGGCCAACGCAAAACTCTTCAGTTTATTTACTCTCGTTGCTGTTTTATGCGGGTGTAACCTCACCGTTGAAAATTCAGGCGGGGGAGTGGTTAGCTCCAGTGATGTACGAATCAATTGTGGCGAGGTTTGTACGGCAGCTTATAGCAATACGAACAATGAACTTATCACCCTAACAGCCGTGCCCGATGCTGGGTATCAATTTACGGGTTGGGGAGGGGAATGTGCAGAGTTAGACGAGTGTGTTGTGAGTATGGGGGCAGCTTCTCAAGATCGATTGGTTACTGCACAGTTTTCAAAGGCTGCTTATGGTATTGGAGGGAAAATTATAGGCCTAGAAGGTTCTTTACGGCTATCCAATAATGGTGAAGACTTTGTAGACTTAGATGATTCTGATCTTACCTTCCTATTTTCGACATCTTTGACAGAAGGTGAATTGTACAATGTTGAAGTTGTCGAAAGCCCTGAGAATCAAGCGTGTATTACAAAGAACAATACCGGAACGGTAGGTCAATCAGATATAGCTCACATAATCATTACATGTGAGCTAATAAACTTCCCCGACCCCAATGTTACTATTTCTACATTAGAATCCGAGCTGCTATCATTTTATGCAAAAGCCCCAATAATAGATCCAGAAAAGTACGATACTCGATACGTGTGGACTCTTATGCGTGGTATTGGTTATGGATCATCTAGAAAATATAGAGCATTGTACACCGGGCCAAGTAACACGCTTGATTTTGCCGTTGATGTAAGTCTCAATACGCACCCAAATTATGAAATCGTTTGTGAAATTCAGGTTAAAGAAATATCCGCTACTGACTGGGTGAAAGAGGACTCTGTAATCTGGGAGTTTAAATTATTCACTGAACAGACTGCACCTATTTGGAAAGGCCATGCCTTTGTTCGAAATTTAAATGATGTAGCTGCTCTAGAGGGAATGACCACAATTGAAGGTGATCTTATTATCGATGATATAAGCTTCGATACATTTGATTTTTTATCATCTATCACTGTAGTTGACGGCATGTTGAGCTTTATTAATAATCCAAATTTGAAATCATTGTCAGATTTAGGTACTGGAAACATTACAAGAGTATCAAAAAGCTTAGTGGTTTTCGGGAATGATTCTCTGACTTCGCTTTCTGGTTTAGACAACCTGCAATCAGTTCAACAGTTAAATATAAGCTTTAACAAGGGCCTAGAATCTATAGCAGGTTTAGATAATCTGCGCTCCATAGGTATAAACTTATCAATAAGATATAATGAAAATCTTAAAACAATATCGGCTTGGAAAAACCTTCAGGAGTTTTCCGGTCATCTGTCTATAGGTGATAACCCAAAGCTCGAATCATTGACAGGATTGGAGAATGTTCAATCGCTCGAATCTGCTATTTTTTTACGAAACAACGCGTTAACGTCATTAGAAACATTAAGAAATCTCGAATCGATAAAAGGTCACTTATGGGCATCGGAGCTGACTAGCCTTACAGAACTGGGATTAGATAACCTTACCTCCATTGGTGATGATTTTAGTTTCTCAAGCAACTATCAATTAACACAATTATCGGGGCTAGGAAACCTCGAAACTATTGGTGGTTCTTTTTCGGTGTCACACGGAATATTTTCATCATTCTCCGGCCTTGAAAATCTTCGAGAAATTGGCGGATTTTTTAGGGTGGTTAATAATCAAAACCTAATATCGGTAACAGAATTAATTAGTCTACAACGTGTTTCGGGGGATTTCGAGTTCCTTTATAACCGCTCCTTATGTGATTCCAGTGTAGAGCCCTTGCAGATTCAGGTTCAAAACTCAGAAGGAATCGGGGGCAGTATTGATATCGGCAACAGTGGCTGCTAGTAGCTAATCTAGTAGAGGTGTGAAACGAGGGGGGCATTGAGCCCCCCATTTGATAGATAGAGTTGTCGCAACATCAGGGTATTCAATGGTTGCGTCGCATCCAGTGAAGCCATTCGCAAGCTAATAGCATCCAATGCGTTAGGTAAAAATCAACTGATTCTCATTGAAGGTATACGGTATTGGTTATCAATGCCGCTGGCAGCGCTCCTAATTTGGCGTAGGGCTATGCCTAGCGGATTTATTGTAAAAAATTGCAATTTGTTACTTGTTTTTCACCTCATTAGACTATTTAATTAATCAATTGATCAAATAAATGGCCTAATGAGGTGTTATGTGAAAGCAAACCGCGGTCGACCAACAGCAAGAACGCAAAACGCGGCTGATTGAGGCCGCTCACAACCTGTTGGCCGAGAAAAGTTTCCGAAATATTACTATTCGTGAGCTTGCTAGTGAAGCTGGTATGCAATCAGCGATGATCAGCTATTACTTTGGTAGCAAAGAAGGGTTGTTTATTGCCCTATTAGAAGACTTGTCAACGCAACACTTCTCCTCCTTGGAGCACCTAGCCGATAGTGATGAGCCGTTAAAAGGTTTTATCTTTGCGACGTTAGAGTACCTTAGGGGAAGCCGCATCATGGGACGTTTTTTGATTGACGATGTTGTGGGTCAGCCTGGGCCATTAGGGGAACGCTTTATGGAGTTGTTTCCTAAGCGTATGAAGGCCTTTCTACCAAAGCTGATTACTCAAGAACAAAACCTAGGGCGGATACGGAAAGATCTAAATCCGCGCTGGGCAGCATTCTCGTTAATGAATATGTTATTGATGCCTTTTTTTGCAGAGCCAGTAAGGGAGCGAGCATGGGACATATCAAAACAGGATGTTAATAGCCCTCAGTGGGCGGATCATATTTATCAGATGTTTATTCAGGGTGTTGAGGAAAAGTGATGTTGGTATTAACAAAAAAACGAGCCTTTTTATTGGCGCTAATGGTGTTTGTCGGTATTTCTGTTGTTCTAGTGAAATTACAGCCGACAATGGAGCATGATGATCTTGCTAAGAAACCGGTTCCTGTCAGTGTGATTACGTTAAAACCGCATATGATTGCGCCAACTATTACCGGTTATGGTGTGGTTGAACCGAATGTGTTGCTTAATGTAAAGCTAGAAGTCAGTGGCATGGTGACTTACGTTCACCCTAAGTTACGTAAAGGGGAATTAATACCCCAAGATACTCTAGTTTTAACCGTAGATGATCGAGATTATCAATTGGCGCTTCAGCAAGCCAAAGCGGATGTTGCAGTGACACAAGCAAATCTTCGAGAGTTAGATGCTAACGTGGATGATGTGAAAATTAATCTTGATTTAGTGCGACAGAAGCTGACGCTGTCCAATAATGAATTGATAAGAAAACAAAAACTGTTGTTAAAAAGATCTATTGCTCAATCCAATGTGGATAGCCAGAAAAGCGCCGTGATTCAACTCAAACAAGAAGTACAAAGCCTTAAGAACCAACTGGACACCTTACCCGCGCAACGTGATGTCTTGGTTGCCAAAATTGAGATTGCAGAAGCATCGGTAGAAACACAGCGGCGTAACTTGCAACGAACAAAAATAGTGATGCCGTTTAATGGACGTATCACTCAGCTTTCGGTAGAAGAAAACCAATTTGTTGCTCAGGGTACCTCTCTATTTTCAACACAAACCATTGATAAGGTGCTTATTAATGTACAGTTTCCCGTAGAACGCTTTCACTCCTTAGCGAAGTCGATGAGGGCACCCGGAGAAAGTGCTGGTGGACTTTCCTTTGAGAAGGCGGTGCTGATGATAAAAACCAGCGCCATGTTTGAAATGTTGGGTATTGAGGCAGAAGTTCGCCTACCTGGCGCCCCCAATATCCGTTGGCCTGCAAAAGTTGAACGTATTAGTGATGATTTGGACCCTTTAACGCGAACCTTGGGAATCATGGTGAGTGTTGAAAACCCCTATAAAGATGTTGAGCCTGGGGTGCGCCCGCCACTTATCGCACAAATGTATACCGAAGTCGTAATTCGCGCTCGTCCGCAGCTTTTTTATGTCATCCCACGAGATGCATTACATGAAGGTAGTATTTATACGCTTTCTAATGAGCAAACATTAGAAGGCGAAAAAACAACAGATAAGAAGGTGCTGCTTAAAAAGGAAATGACGCCAGACTATCAATTTGGGTCTATTGCTTTGTTTAAAAATGGATTGAGTGAAGGGCAGCAGATTATTGTGTCAGATTTATTTCCCGCAGTGAATGGCATGGCATTGCATGTGACATCAGATGAGGTTATGGAACAAAGTATTCAGCAGTGGGTGGAGGGTCAATAATATGATTCAATTTTTTGCAAAACACCCAACCGCAGCCAACTTAATGATGGTGATGTTCCTGTTAGCGGGTATGTTAACGTTGCCATCGATAAAGCGAGAAACCTTCCCTGAAGTAAAATCATTTGAGGTGGAAATTCGTGTGCCGTACCCCGGTGCAGCCCCCAAAGATGTTGAAACGGGAATTTGCAAACCGTTAGAGGATGCGCTGGATGGTATCAGCTTTATAGAAGAGAAACGCTGTCAGGCGCGTACATCAATCGCGATTATGACGGTAAAAATGTTAGAGGCTGGTGATTTTTCAAAATTTCTGGATGATGTTAAATCTGAAGTTGATGCGGTTGATAATTTTCCTGATGAATCAGAAGTACCCACAGTAAAAGAACTTGGTAGAACACAAGAAGTTATTACGCTGGCATTGACTGCCGATTTGAAGCGGCCAGAATTAAAACGTTTGGCGGAAGAAGTTAAGCAGCGCATGTTGCAGTTTTCGGGGATTCCGTTAGTTGAAATCCAGGGCTTTTCTAATCGGCAATTTCAAGTGCAGGTGTCACAGCACAAGTTGCGAGAGTTAGGGTTAAGTTTACAAGATATTGCACAAGTTATTTCCAGTCAGGATGTCGATCTACCGGTAGGAGATGTCAAAACACAGTTTAGGGATTATCAAATTCGCTTAAGTGATGAGCGTCGTTCTATCGTAGAATTATCATCGTTGGTTGTGTTACGCGGTTCTCAAGGTAATGAGGTGCTGCTAGGTGATATAGCGACTATAGTTGATGAATTTGAAACTGAGTCTCAGAAATCAACGTTAAATAATCAACCTGCAGCATTTTTGAAAATCAAGAAAAATACTATTGATGATAGTTTGCGAGTATTAAATCGCGTTAAACAGTTTGTTCAGGAGGAGGAAAAACGTTTGCCGGATGGTGTGTCGTTTTATCTTACTCAAGATTATACTAGTATTGTTAGCGACCGAATCAGCCTGTTGAGTAGCAATGCGTTGCAGGGTTTGATCCTTGTGTTTTTAGTGATGTGGCTGTTTTTTGGTTCTCGTTATGCATTTTGGGTGGTGATGGGACTGCCGGTATCCTTTTTGGCCAGCGCGTTTGTCCTTGGTAACCTGGGTATTAGCATCAACATGTTATCTATGGTTGCGTTGTTGCTTGCCCTGGGTATTTTGATGGATGATGCCATTGTTATTAGTGAAAGTATTGCTAGCCAATTACGTCTTGGTAAGAGCCCTATGGAGGCTGCTATTGATGGCACTAAAAAAGTGGCTAACGGTGTATTCTCATCGTTCCTTACAACAGTGTCCATTTTTGTTGGGCTGCTTTTTATTCAAGGAGATATCGGGCAGGTATTGCGAGTCATTCCTATCGTATTGATATCCGTTATCGTGGTGTCTTTGGTGGAAGCATTTTTTATTCTTCCTCATCACCTCTATCATTCGTTAGAGCACCAAAAAAACACCCAAATCCCTATTGTCAGACAGAAATTCGAAGATTGGTTTGAAAACCTTCGACTTAAAATGGACGTGACTGTGTCCTGGCTTATCGGTTATCGCTATTTGTTTGTGGGGTCGGTTATTGGTGTGTTTGTGTTGTCTGTGAGCCTGTTGATTTCTGGTGTTGTTAAGTTTGCAGCCTTTCCTGATTTGGAAGGCGATTTGGTGCAAGCAAGAGTGTTGATGCCAGCAGGTACGTCATTACATAAAACGCAAACCGTTGTGGATCATTTGGTGGCGTCCGTAAAAGACGTGGAGGGGGTGTTGCGTCAACGTTACCCTATGCTGGACGATCAGCCGTTGATTAAATCCATAACAGTGAATTTTAATGAAAATGCTGATGCCTTTGAAACGGGTCCACATTTGGCCACTATCAGTGTTGATTTATTGGGAGCGGAACTGCGACCGGTGCGATTAAATGAATTTATGTCATTATGGCGAGTAGAAAATGGCGTTGTGCCCAGTGCCAAAACTATATCTATCAAGGAACCAGCCATTGGTCCGGCAGGTCGTGCCATTTATATCCGGTTGTTTGGTGATGATCTTGATGAGCTTTCTGAAGCATCCTATGCATTGCAAAATTGGTTTTCTGGATACCCTGGTGTGAATAATGTTATGGATGATTTGCGCCCAGGAAAACCTGAATTTACCTTGCGGTTAAAACCGGGGGCATTTGCATTGGGATTGGACTCAAAAATCATTGCTTCTCAATTACGGGCAGCCTATCAGGGTAGCAAAGTTTTGGAGAGCAATATTGGTTTGGAAAGCATTGAAGTTAATGTGATTCTGACGCCGGAATCGCGTGATAGTTTGGCTGATTTTGATCACTTTCCGGTAATACACCCCAGTACAGGGAAGGTGATTCCGTTATCAACGGTGGCTGATATTTCTATGACGCGAAGTGTGTCAAGAATTCACAGGGTGAACAACCAGCGCACAGTGACGATATACGGTGATGTTGATAAAGAATTAAATAACACCAATGCTATTCTTACGGATTATCAACAACAGTATTTACCGGCATTTGAAATGCAATTTCCAAATGTTCGTGTCGAGATGCAAGGGGAAGCAAAGAACGCAAAGGTTACACAGGACTCTATGATGAGAGCATTTATTATGGGGCTGTTTGTAATCTTCATTTTGCTGAGTGTGCAGTTTCATTCTTATATTGAACCCATCATTGTTATGGTGAATATCCCTTTAGCGCTTATTGGGGTAATTTGGGGGCATTGGTTAATGGGGTTGGATATTACGATGCCATCTATGCTGGGGTTTGTCTCGCTGGCGGGTATTGTGGTGAATGACTCAATCTTGTTGGTGATATTTGCTAAAAACCGGGTTGCCGAAGGGTTTAGCGTGCATGATGCGGCGGCGAAGGCGAGTCACGATCGTTTTCGAGCAGTGATACTGACGTCGTTAACCACAATTGCAGGTATGGCACCTTTGCTTTTTGAGACCAGCTTGCAGGCTCAAATATTGATCCCGTTAACCACCAGTATTGTATTCGGTATTGCCACTTCTACCGTTTTGGTGCTGTTTGTTGTGCCTTGTTTGTATACTATTCTAGAAGACTTTGGGGTGGTATCCATTCATCATTTGGAAGAGTTGAGTTAGGGCTCACTTAAAATCTGAATGCTCTCTATATGCCACAATATGGCGCATAGACGTAGTGTTTTAGCCGTCTTCTGGTGCGCCTTTTTAGCAGTTATTGATCTTGGTCAGTAGAAAGCTGTTGTCAATGCCCAAATGAGGCAGGGTGGTGATTTTAAAAGTCCTCAAATCTTGACTAAGCTATGGGAATGTCACAAAAAAGAGTAGAATCCGGCCTGATAAAACATGTGAATAGATGAAGAGTGTAGGAATACCCATGGGAAATAAGATTAATGTTGAGAAGCCTCTAGTCCTGTTACACGGAGACGAGATGGCGCAAAGTTTGTTTCTAACCGGTTGAATATTGACCTTATCGAAATTGACCTTTCTGCGGAAAACAGGCTACTGACCAATGGTAAGGTGGTATTGGAATCCATCGAGGCGCTAAAGGAACACGGTGTAGGTATTAAGAACGCGGGTATGACCGTTAACCGCGATCAGTTACAGGGGCTCCTCGCCAAGCATCCATCAATAGATCAAGATACGTTAAACCCATTATCAACAAAATCTCCAAATGGTGCCATCCGCAAAGGTATCGGTGGCAACATTACCCGTGAAGACATCCCTTTTGTCAATATCAAACGTCTCACTCCAGAATGGATTGGTCGTGATATTACGGTTTCTACCATGACTGATGGTGGTAACAAACACAGTCACAACGAACTGTCTAAAGTGACGGGTGTGATTAAAGTCATGTTTGTTGGCGCTAGTGGTGACCCGATAGAGTTGCATCGCCGAAAAATCAAAAAGGGCGACCCATGGTTGTTGGCATCGAATGACACAGAAAAAGTCAAAGTGTGGGCTCACGAATTCTTTAAGCAAGCGATAGACGAAAAACGTGACGTGTACCTGGGTTTAAAAGATACGGTTATTCCTGGCTACGATGGGGTTATGCGCGAAACCATCGAAAATATTTTCGAAACCGATTATAAAGTAGAATTTGAAGGCTTAGGGTTAAAGTACCATTACGAACTTATTGATGCCCAAGCCGCTCGTGTAATTGCTAATCCGCCGGAGCGAGCATTGTGGGGTGTTCCAGAAAACACCTCAGGTCGAAAGTTATTTAAATTAGTCAATACGCTTAAGAAATACGGAATTCCTGATCGTAAATTCAGTGTGTCTATATCTCGAATGAGTGCTGGTGGTGGTGATCAATACGGAAGTTTTAATACGCCGTTAGATGAAGACGGTATTATTAAAGTGACATTGGATGGTGAAGAAAAGTACGCCAGAGAAATTAAAAAAGGTGACCCTGTTTTATTTATGGCCAACGATCGTGAGGCCATTAAAGATTGGGTTAGTCAAGTGTTTAGAGATGCAGCCCGCAACGATAAAGAAATCTATTTTGGGCTTAAGCGCGAATACATGGAATATGACGATGTATTCAGCACGGTGATCAATGAAATTCGACAGGAATTGGTGGCAGATAATATTCGCCCACCTTCCTTCATGATCATGCGTCCATCAAGCCAGCTTAAGAAGATGATAACTGATCCACCGCGTAAAGGTATTTACCCTGCGTTAAACTTGGATGGTGACATATTCTCTGATATTTCTGCTGCATTGGGCGGCAGTTTGGCAACAGCGAGTTCCATTATTGAAAGTAAAGATGGCACCATGTTGTATGAGGCTCCTCACGGTACAGCTCATGACTTGTATTTGATGTATTTGGAAAGTGATGGCAAGACGAAGTTGTTTAACTCTTCAGCATTAATTTTTGCTGTTGCTAACGCCTTAGAAACCTTAGGGCTGCGAGAGGATAATCAGCCATTGATTGATTATTCTGACAGACTTAAATGTGCATTGATCGATACTGTTGCACAAGGGTATGTTACGGGCGACTTGAAGGGAAAAACAACGGATCCAAGCAAAGAAACTATTGTTGATATGCAAGGTTTCCTTGACGCAGTGGATAAGAATTTAGGTAGTTGATGTAGATTGCAACATTGAGTCTTGTTTGACGATGGCTATTCTGATAAAAAGATACAATGCAGATTAAAGAAACGGGAAAGCGAAAGCTTTCCCTTTTTTTTGGCTAACTCGTTTTTAGTTAATAGCATAACCTCATTATCGTCGTTATAAGCTTATAAGGGATTTTATGAACATACTCGTCATCAATAGCGGCTCTTCAAGTGTGAAGTACCAATTAATAGACCCAGTGACGGGTGTCGTTCTATTGGTTGGGAAAAAGGAGCGTTTACAGGAAGGAGGGCATCAGCAAGCGATTGAGCAGCTGTTAGAGGACGTTAGGCAGTTTGATATTGCAGCGGTAGGGCATCGGGTAGTGCATGGTGGAGACAGCTTTCACGACGCCACGCTTATTGATGATGCTGTGCTTGCCACAATTGAAGAGTGGGTTCCCTTGGCCCCTTTGCATAATCCTCATAACCTGTCCGGTATCCGAGGTGCAACAACGGCGTTACCTGGTGTGCCTCAGGTCGCCGTTTTTGATACCGCATTTCATGCTCGCATGCCGAGGCGGGCTCACTGCTATGCCATTGATACAGAGATTGCGGCGAAGCATCGGATTCGTCGTTACGGTTTTCATGGTACTTCTCATCAATATGTCGCGAATAAAGCCGCGCAGTTTCTCAAGCGTCCATTGGATGAGTTAAGAATTATCTCTTTGCATTTGGGCAATGGCGCAAGTGCTTGCGCTATCGAGTTAGGGCATTCGACCGATACCAGCATGGGTATGACCCCGTTGGAAGGCTTGGTAATGGGAACTCGGGCGGGTGATGTCGATGCTGGTGTGTTGCTGCATTTGTTGCGCCAAGAAGGGTTTGATAGTGAAAGCCTTGATCAGTTGCTAAATATGCAAAGTGGTCTTAAAGGTTTGTCGGGGTTATCAAATGACCTTCGTGAAATTGAAAAGCAAGCTGGCGATGGCAATGATCATGCGCGGTTAGCCATTAATGTCTTTGTCCATCGTGTGCGTAAATACATTGGTGCCTATGCTGCAGTTATGGGAGGTGTTGACGCTATTGTGATTACGGGGGGCATCGGAGAAAATAGTGCTTCAATGCGCAGAAGAATTCTCCAGCGCTTTGGCTTCTTGGGAGTATTATTTGATGAAGATAGAAACCATGATGCGACGTTAAGTGCCGATACGCCAGTGGTACGTATCAGTAGTGATTCTTCTCGTGTGCAGGTCCTTGCAGTTCAAACCAATGAAGAGTTGATGATCGCAAAGCAAACAGCCGATATTGTTAGAAAGCAGAAAGATGTTATCCGAGTTAAATCGATACCGATTGCGGTAAGTGCTCGTCACCTTCATCTGGATAAGGAAACCTTTGCCATTCTGTTTGGTGACGATGTGGAGCCAACACGATACAAAGACTTATCCCAGCCGGGACAATATGCCTGTGAAGAAAGAGTCAGCCTCATCGGCCCTAGAAATCGTATCGATGGCGTACGGTTGTTGGGTCCATTACGTTCCAAAAACCAAGTGGAAGTCTCTCGTACTGATGAGTATTTTTTAGGTGTTGACGCACCCGTTAGAAACTCTGGGCAGGTAAAAGACTCCGCCCCTATTATCGTAGAAGGTCCAAAAGGTAAGGTGCAATTAACGGAAGGGTTGATTTGTGCTCATCGCCATATCCATATGCATCCTGATGATGCGAAGGCATTTGGTGTGAAGAATAAGGATGAAGTGGAGGTGGCTATTACAGGAGGTCCTAGAGACTTAGTGTTTGGTGACGTATTGGTAAGAGTGAGCTCTGGTTATCGGTTGGAAATGCATATAGACACAGATGAAGCTAACGCTGCAGAGCTTAGCCGGGGGGCAGATGGAGATCTAGTGTACGTGGGCGTGAATGATGCTTTTGCGAATTTACAGCAAAAGCATACAAGCTTTGATTAGATGCAATGGAAAACGAAGACTTTCCTAGTCTTCGTTTTCAGCATCTTGCATTCGTTCTTGGCGTTCCCGTTCTTCTTCGATGGCGGCTTTGATTTCTAACAATACAGAATCGACATCAGCCTCTTCATTATCATCTTCGAATTCACCGGTTAACACGGTGTCAGTGGTAAGGTCGCCTGCTTCGTATATCGCCCACATTTCCTGTGCATAACGCGTTTCTAACAAATCAGGAGCGTAAATGCCGTAATACTCGGTCATGTTTTTCACATCACGCTCAAGCATCCAATGAGCATGATTGTTCGCGGAGGCGTCAACTGCCTGGGGTAAATCGATAATGACGGGGCCGTAATCATCCACCAGCACGTTAAATTCGGATAAATCACCGTGCACAAGGCCGCTGCATAGCATTAACATAACGTACTTCATGACAACTGCGTGATCTTCTCGTGCCTGCTCTGCAGACATTGAGACGTCGTTAAGTCGAGGTGCTACTTGGCCATGATCATCAGTAACAAGCTCCATGAGCAAAACACCGTCAAAGCACCCATAGGGCGTTGGGACTCGTACGCCGGCATCTGCAAGGCGATAAAGCGCATCAACTTCGGCGTTATGCCAGGCATCTTCTTGTTCTTTGCGGCCAAATTTTGAGCCTTTTTCCATCGCGCGTTGGCGACGGCTATTGCGCCCTTTACGGCCTTCTTGATACTGAACGGCCTGTTTGAAACTACGTTTGGTAGCTTCTTTGTAGACTTTTGCACAACGGATCTCTGTACCGCAGCGTACAACATAAACGGCGGCTTCTTTACCGTTCATTAATGGGCGCAGCACTTCGTCTACAAGACCGTCTTCAATTAGGGGTATGATTCGTTTTGGTGTTTTCATAGCGACCTTATACCGTACTTGGGCGCGGGATGGAACACCGAGTGGGACTTCTTTGTAAATATAGGCAACAAGATTGCGAGCTTTCCTTGTGGTAGTCCCTTCCTGTGCAAAAAGAAAGGCGATAATCTGTTATTATAACGCATCAATTTTAGTGACGTCTGTATTTGACGTCAATACTCTTATACAGGATACATTCACGTTGTCAGATACTAGCTTTTCAAGTCTGAAATTAGCCCCTGAGGTGTTAGAGAACCTATCCTCCTTAGGTTATCACGAAATGACAGCCATACAGGCTCAAAGTCTCCCCCTCATATTGGCGGGTAAGGATGTGATTGGACAAGGCAAAACAGGTTCCGGTAAAACCGCAGCCTTTGGTCTTGGGTTACTGAATAAGCTAAATGTGAAACGTTTTCGGGTGCAGACATTGGTGCTGTGTCCTACACGAGAGTTGGCTGATCAAGTTGCGAAAGAGATTCGGCGCCTTGCCCGAGCGACACATAACGTTAAGGTACTAACCTTGTGTGGCGGAATGCCTTTCGGACCGCAGATTGGTTCTTTAGAGCATGGTGCTCATATTATCGTTGGTACACCGGGTCGCGTAGAGGAGCACCTGCGTAAAGAATACCTGTCATTGATGGATTTGACGACATTTGTGCTGGATGAAGCAGACCGTATGATGGATATGGGTTTTCAGGATGCATTGGATGATATTATTGAGTTTATGCCTCGTGAACGCCAGACGATGCTTTTTAGCGCGACATTCCCTCAAAGAATACAATCTATCGCTAAACGAGTGATGAACGAGCCAGAAATGGTAAAGGTGGAGTCCACTCATGACGATAGCACCATTAAACAACACTTTTTCAAGGTAAAGGACAACGAGCAGCGCCCTGAAGCGGTGCAGTTGCTGTTATTACGCTACCTTCCTGAGTCTACGGTGGTATTTTGTAATACGAAGCGTGAGACTGATGAGCTTGCTGAGTATTTACGCGATAATGGTTTTAGTGCCTTGTC
>MAAC01011146.1_pt1 | contig 80732 bp, 76 predicted proteins | sample 1115981 | NCBI WGS metagenome assembly MAAC01 (sample SAMN04961126, study PRJNA320927) | seawater metagenome | isolation source: sample BD02T64 sea water enriched with oil for 64 days | place: USA:Gulf of Mexico | collected 2013-07-27
TGAGGTTTTCTATAACCGCCAACGACTTCACTCTACGAATGACTATTGGTCACCCGTAGATTACGAAGAAATGCAGAAAGCAGTGTAATTTGGTGTCCGGCAAAGTGTTGACAGATCATACTGATAGAAAGTTTATGAACGTTAGGTGAATGAGGCCAGCGTTAAATTGGAGATACTATGTCAAACGTAATTAATTTGAGTTGTACATGCGGCACTATAAAAGGAAAGCTCAAAGTTGTCGATGGTTCGTTCTTACACATACATTGTCTTTGCTGTGATTGTCAGAGTTTTGCTTCTTACCTAGGTAATGAAGAAAATATATTGGATGAGCATGGCGGGACCGAGCTATTTCAAACCTATCCCGCCTATATGGAAATTACAGAAGGTAAAGAAAACATCGGCTGTGTTCAACTTCGGGAAAAAGGTGCGTATAGGTGGCATACTACGTGCTGTAACATGCCCCTGGCTAATACACTGACTTCGCCAAAGGTGCCTTTTGTCGGTGTGTCGCCTAAGCTAATGCAATTCGATAACGAACAAGATAAATTGAGAGTTATCGGGCCTGTTAAAATGAAGGCATTTGGTAAGTATGCCAAAGGTAAAATGCCACAAGATGCGCATCCCAAAATTCCACTTTCCGTTATGCCAAAACTAATTGGCTTTGCGCTAAGGGGGTTGTTCGGTAAAAAGAATACTCCTTCACCATTCTTTCGCAATAGAGAACCGGTTGTGAAAGCCAAAGTTTTATAGATGTTGCCTATTTGACCAGGCGTAAGATTCCTTAGGTGTTGATGAACCAATTTCGATTATGTGAATACGAGTCTATGAAAATAAGAATTATTACTCTGATAGTTACACTTATCTGCTGCATCCCACCAGTTCAAGCCGAATGTAAAGGGGAGCGCTATGAAAACTATGTTAGTTCATTCCAGTTTTCGCCTTCAAAACATATTTGCGGCAAGGAACTCAAGAGGTTCACGATCTTGCTTAAGAATAATACCTCTAAAACTACGCCTAGTTTCAATGGGGCAGAAATATTTATTCGTGATAAAGAAGGCAGTATGGTTACGCGCCAAAAGCTTCGGTCGCTTGGACTCAATCACAACGACAAAATATACGCTTGCATAAGTGAAGAATACATCGATAACAGCTATGTAAAGCTTTACTATAGAGAAGATAAACAGTTTGCTTCCTATTCTAATGGAGCATCTACCAGAATACTGAGAAGCTCCCCTATAATAGATACATGTGATCTAAATGATCTTATTGGTAGCATATAATTGGGCTATAGTAATGCTCGAGCGCCTCTGTGCACATTCCATTAGGACTCTGTACAGCAACCTTATATCGATGAGAATCTAATTGTATGCCTGAACCCGATCCAGCGAGAATCATGACCTTTGTATTGCCGAAAGATATTGGCCAGTGGCTCTCGGTGAATCACTCTACCGAAAGTGAATTGTGGGTGAAGATATTCAAGATAAAGACTGGGATTCCAAGCGTGACCTGGGACGATGTTGTGATTGAAGCGCTGTGCTGGGGCTGGATCGATGGTGTCAAGAAGTCAATCGATGACGAAGCCTATCTCCAGCGAATCACGCCAAGAAAAGCGCGAAGCAATTGGTCAAAAAGGAACAGAGAGAATGTGGAGCGTTTGATAAACGAGGGCCGGATGGCGGAATCAGGGCTTGTGCATGTTCGTGCCGCCAAAGCAGATGGTCGGTGGGAGAACGCCTATACGGCAAGTGAAATGAAGGTGCCGACGGATTTCTTAGTAGCACTCGATAGCAGGCCGAAGGCGAAGCAATTTTTTGAAACGCTGACTAAATCGAATCGTTATGTCATCGCGCACGGATTGACCAGCGCGAAGAAATCTGAAACCAGGCAAAGGCGATTTGAAAAATTCTTAGACATGCTTATCAGCGAAAAAAAGCCGACTTAATCTTCAAAAAGACGTAGAAAGCTATGTAGCGGAATTAGATGTTATAGTGAGGCTTAACAGGAGTGAGTCATGTTAGAAAAAATAGCAGTCTTTGGCATTCTTCGGTTCCCTCCAGAACGCGTTTCTGAGGTTTTACCGTATTTGAAAACCTTAGTGGATGCGACATACGAAAATGATGGGTGTATTGCTTACGACGTAGCAGAAGATCCATTTGACCCAGGTCTTATTCGTTTTTCCGAATTGTGGCCAGACGAAAATAGCCTTGCTAAACATTTGGTGGCACCACATATTGAACCGTGGCGGAGCGCGGCACGGCAATGTGGATTGTTGGAAAGGGAGTTCACTTCATACGAAATTACGGGTGCTAAGCCTGTCTAATATAATGCCTCCTTTAGATTGATAAAAATTCACGTTTGTTGGGGAGAATAGATGCTATCTTATCGCTTTGGCGGTTGCTATCCGCAAATTACGATCATTGGTGAATGAGTAGATATTTATGGAACGAAAGCAGTACAAAGGCATGCGTCCACATATTAAGTCTGGGGACCTTGTGGCATGGCAGGGGCGTTTTACCAATCGCAATATACTCAAGCTTTTTAATCAACAGGTCGGGCATGTAGGTATCGCTTGGGTGGTGTCAAATAGAGTGTTTGTTATACATGCACTAACAAAAGGTATTGTCATCAACCCGCTGTCACGATTAACCCCGTTTTGTTGGTTGGCGACGGAATCCGATTGGACGGATGATGCACAAGCATTTGCGCTGAGTGAACTAGGGCGCGCATACAGCTACGTGGATGTGGTACGCAGTGTAGTGGGCTTATCATCAATAAGTGATAATGGGTGGATGTGTGGTGAGTTCGCTCGGGCGGTATTACAGCAGGCCAGTATTCCTGTTACGAAAGACCTGCCCTATGAATTGGTAAAAGAGGTGCTGTCACTAAAGCCCGAGAACACAATGATCAAACTGACCTAATTATTCGCCAGCTTTTATCCTGCGCTTTTACCGGCAAAGATAATCTTGGTACCTTCTTCAGCAATGTTGCTGACCACTGTAGAGGTTACGTTAAAGAGGGTTTCAATAATGACCCATTGGCCACCTTTCTTGACATACTTATCGTGGTAGCTGCCTGCGAGTTGCGTTAGGTTTTGGGTATCAGTATTGACTTGGTAAAAATATAGATCCCAAAGGGCTGAAGCGCTATCGGCATTATGCCAAGTGATTTGTGAGTTCTGGCCATGGTGCATATCGTTCACAGCATCATTGCATGCCATGGATTGAAAGAGTGCGATAAAGCTCTCGCGATCACTAAACTCGCCAATGGCACCATAGTTGATCACGATGTCACCCTCAGCAAAACACTCACGAATACCGTCTATGTTTTTGGTATCACAACTGTGAAGGTATTTGGCTTTGAGTTGTTTGATGGCTTCAATATCTTCTAAGCGTTGAATGCGTTGCTCTAGCTCACTCATATTCAATTCCTTGATGAATCAATGGAACCCCGACAACCGATACGGTGGTCGGGGGGGATAGGTTCTAAGCGGGTTGAGTTTCCTTGCTTTCCTTTTCCAGCATTTCAACCATCGAATCACGCATTTTAAATTTCTGAATCTTACCGGTAACGGTCATCGGATATTCAGATACAAAACGTACGAGACGTGGCACTTTGAAGTGAGTAATCTTATCTTTGCAATAGGCTTTGATATCATCTTCAGTGGCGGTTTCGCCATCGCGTAGCTGAACCCATGCACAGACTTCTTCGCCATACTTTTCATGAGGAATACCGAATACCTGTACTTCTTGGATAGAAGGGTGGGTGTAGAGGAATTCTTCTACTTCACGAGGGTATACGTTTTCACCACCGCGAATAATCATATCTTTGATACGCCCCACGATCTGTACGTAGCCTTCTTCATCCATAATGGCGAGGTCACCGGAGTGTAGCCAGTTAGCTGCGTCGATAGTTTCTGCCGTTTTTTCTGGATCGTTCCAGTAACCTTGCATGACAGAATAACCACGACAACAAAGCTCACCTTTTTCGCCCAGCGGTACGACTTTACCCTCTTCATTAATGATCTTAATTTCTTGGTGTGGACCCACTTTACCCACTGTTTCGCAGCGCTTATCAATGGGCGCGTCGATGGCGGTCATGTGATTGACAGGGCTGGTTTCAGTTTGTCCGTACATGATAGTGATTTCACTCATGTGCATCTTTTCTATCAAGCGCTTCATTACTTCGGCAGGGCAAGGTCCGCCGGCCATAATGCCGGTGCGCAATGAGCTTAAATCAAAGGTATCAAACTCCGGTGTTTCTAGTTCAGCGATAAACATGGTGGGAACACCGTGTAGCGCCGTACATTTTTCTGATTCGATGGTTTGTAATACGCTAAGTGGGTCAAACGCATCGCTTGGGAATACGGCCGTTGCACCCTGGCTTAGGCACGCTAAGTTGCCCATCACCATGCCGAAGCAATGGTAAAGAGGAACGGGGATACACAGACGGTCGATATCGGTTAATCGCATGCCTTCAGCTACTTGAAAACCGTTATTCAAAATATTGAAATGGGTTAACGTTGCACCTTTGGGGCTACCAGTGGTACCACTGGTGAACTGAATGTTGATGGCGTCATCGGGCTGAAGGGTCGCAGCTAATGATGCAAGTTGGGCGGTTTCTTCCGCGCCGCCACTTTGGCATACATCGGCGAAGTTCATCATGCCTGGAGACTTGTCTTCGCCCATGCGAATGATAAGTTCTAAATGCGGGAATTTGGCGGACTTCAACTGGCCAGGTTCACACTGTGAAAGCTCAGGTGCTAACTCTTGTAACATGGTGAGGTATTGGCTGGTTTTAAAGCTCTCAGCAGTAATAATCGCCTTACACTCCACTTTATTGAGAGCGTATTCGAGTTCAACTACGCGGTAAGCGGGATTGATACAGACCATGATGGCACCGATCTTCGCGGTTGCGAACTGTGTAAGGCACCACTCGATGCGATTCGGTGACCAAATACCGACTCGATCACCTGCCTTTATGCCTTGCTTCAATAGTCCAGTCGCGAGTGCATCGACTTGGGCTTGGTATTCCTTAAATGTCCATCGAATATCTTGGTGTTTGACCACAACCGCTTCTTTATCGGGATACTTGCTGGCGATGCGGTCAAAACAGCTGCCAATTGTTTCGTACAGCAAGGGTTGGCTGGCAGAACCGCCGAGGTAACTTTGGTCTTGAGGTCGTAATGTCATGAATGTATCCCTTGTCTATAGTTTTAGTTGAAATAGTATCTGGTAAACTATCGCAACTAAATGAATTTGTTAAGTACTTGTGTGCCAGTCTAGCCCTGTTGTAGCCTAGGCTTTGATGATAACTTTTGATTGTAGAACCATTCAAAATCCAAATAAACCATTATTTTGCAATAATATTGCATAAATGTATTTTGTCGACCTCAAAAACAGTGAAATGGAAGAATTTACGATGAAGGAACAACCGATGAAAGGGCAGTGTTTATGTGGAGGAATTGCGTTCTCAGCGCAGGAAATGCCAGGTAAGGTAGTGAACTGCCATTGCTCTCGTTGTCGAGTCTCCCATGGCGCAGATTATGCGACACAGGCGTTTGCGGTAAGGAGTAGCCTCGTGTTTGAACGGGGAGAAGCATTACTCAAGGAGTACCAGTCAACCGGAGGTATTCGAACGTTCTGCTCACATTGTGGTTCACGACTGATGAATTACGCCCCTAATAATGGTGATTATTTGAGTATTGCAACGGCTTGCTTAGATGAGAACTATACCCGTAAGGCAGTGTCACATTGTTATACGGGATCAAAGGCGGTGTGGCATGAGCCCAGTGTGGCAATACCGAGTCACGATGAGTTGCCAAGCGACCTTTTCTAAAGTGTGAATATTACCAATATTTTTGATAATTATGTGCCTTTCGCTGCCGTGCATATGCATATAAAGTGAAGGTTATTGCACATATATTTAGGCAGAGAGCGTAGAAAGTCAGATGAAGAAAGTACTATCCATTATTTTGTTGTTGGCGGCACAACCGGTGTTCGCAGATCCGATGAAAAAAGAGATCGACTATTTGATGAACTATATTTCTGTCTCATCATGTTTGTTTGATCGCAATGGAAACGAGTATTCTGGCGTGGATGCGGTAGAGCATATTAAGAAAAAGTATGATTACTTCAAAAGCAAAATCGATAGTGCCGAGAAATTTATTGATCTGTCTGCAGCGCGAAGCAGCATGTCTAAGAAGCCCTACCAGATTAAATGTGCAGGCGAAGACGTGGTGACTTCTAAAGCATGGTTGTTGCAGGAGCTTGAGCGTTATCGGACGACAAGCGGTAAGACTTAACATTTCATGAACTAGCCCTCTGATGAATATTATCTTGCTTACCCATGAGCGAGAGCTTGCTAAGGGAACCAATACCGGCAATATCGTTCTCGATAGTTTGGGAGAGCGTGCGACGCGTATTACGTGGCAGCGAACGGAACCGTCGGCGACCTTATTAGATCTCATTGAGGGTCAATCCGTTGCGTTACTTTACCCCTCAGACGAGACTGAATCAGATATCAGCGATTTTGAGCATTTCGTCATTTTGGATGGTACTTGGCAACAATCCAGAAAAATGATCAATCGAAGTGCTTACCTCCAGTCGATGCCAAAAGTATCCTTACGTACAACTCGCACCTCCAATTTTGCATTACGTCGTAATCAAGTGGAAGGCGGCTTATGCACGGCGGAATGTGCCATTGAATTGTTAAAAGCAAAAAGGGAGTTTGTGCTAGGGGCGTCGCTTGAAGAGCGGTACACGGAATTTAATATTCGGTCAAATGAAAGTAAAAAGCCCTGATAGATCAGGGCTTTTTACTTTCATTTTATTGTCATTACGCGGCAGTTTTTAATGTGTTGGTATAGGATACGGCTTGAAATGCCTTGATACCGCTACGTTGGTTGGCTTCATCCGCAAGAATAAGCTCTTCCTGACTGGCGTATTTCTGGTCCCATTCGAGTACTTTAGAAACCATTATCTTGTTCCAAAGTGGTGGGACAAGGGTAAGGAACATGGTGCCCAATAGGCCATTAACCATCATAGGAGCCTCGGCATAGGGCTTTAACTCATGGAACGGTACATCACCTTCGGCATGATGATGCGAATGTCGGGTTAAGTTAAAGGTTCCCCAGCTGCTGATTCGCTTATTGCTATTCCAGCTATGATACGGTTGAACCGGTGATTTAGGATGACGCACAATGCCGTAGTGTTCCATAAAGTTCACCATCTCTAGCATGGATTTTGTGACTAATGCAGAGATAGTAAAGATCGCAACACCTTCCCATCCGGCTAATGCGAATGCTGCAACTTCCAATACCGCTGACATCAGAAGCCCTCGAATGTATCGGTTATGTAGAGACCATACACCTTGACGTTTTTTCTGTAAGCGTTTGGCTTCTATGCTCGCGGCGCTGACATTACCGGTGTAAGTCGAGATAAGAATATGCTGATAGACATTGCGCCCGCGAGGCGCGGTTGCTGGATCTTCCACAGAACCCACATAAGTGTGATGCCCGTAAACATGCTCGATAGAAAAACCGGTGTCCCAACTAAACGCCAATAACCAACGACCAATAAGCAGTGATACTGGGTCCCAGGTTCGGTGAGTAAGTTCGTGTCCAACAATGGTACCGACAATGGCGGAAAGTAATGAGCAGCCTAATACTGCACCAATAATTCCGGGAATAGTGTTGGTTGCTTTAGCCGCTAATGCATCGAAACCCGTTAACGATTGGATTAAGGCGCCGTAGCCTAATGGATCGCCATCGGCAACAACCCACATCAGCAGAAAATTCATAAACAAAATTAATGGCAGGGAAGTCCATAGCTGTATGGTTAACAGTCCGCTCTTATTGAATTTGGGTGTGGACTCATCATCTCCCAACAGTATATCCCCTAATACCACAATGCCTGCGGCACAAATAAAGCCTAAATACAGTCCGCTGCCGCCCAACGTAAAGCCGATCATTAGCGGCACCGTTAGAAAATGAAATAGTGTGTATTTTAAATAATGAAACATAGGTTCTCTCCTCAGTAAAACGGGTTATGCGACAGCATCGGGCGTATGGCTTTGATCCAAAAACTTATCGAAATAGATTTGCGTGGGGTTAATGCTTAACGCTTGCAGCGACGTGACGGTGGCATCAATCATGGGGGGTGGGCCACACATATAGACTTTTTCATTGCCGCTAACGTTGCCCTCCATTGCATCCGTTACAAACCCTCGACGTCCTTCCCAATCTGAGTCTCGTGGTTCGTCAGAAAGTACGGGGATAAAATGAAAATCCGAAGGCCAGGCGCTGGCGAGTTTTTCAATGTCTGCGACGCAGTAAAGGTCCGCTTGGGTGCGAGCACCAAAGAAAAACGTGACAGGTCGTTGTGTATTGTTCGCAACGGCTTCTTCTAATAAAGACTTCAGCGGGGCCAGTCCGCTGCCACCGGCGACACATAACATGGGCTCTTCCGCTTCCCGTAGCCAGAAGTCTCCGTGGGGGCCTTCTACGTTAACTGAGCTGCCGATGACGGAATCGTTTTGCATGTGGGTAGACATTTCGCCGCCGGGTACTTCACGAATAAAGAAGCTGACGGATGAGCTTTCCTGGGCGACTGACTCTGCTGCGGCAAAGGAGTACGCGCGAGGTTGGTCAATGGTTCCTGGTAGGCTAAGTTGAGCATATTGACCGCTGGCATAGGCTAATGGCTCTGGTAGTGCAATATCGATGCGTACAATGTCGTGGGTCAGCCGGTTATGGCTAACGATCTCGCCCCGAAGGGTTTTCACCTCATGATTAGGCCCGTTAGTCTCTAAACGATCCACTTGGATCTCAATATTGCTCTTGGGCACACTCTGGCAGGCAAGAATGTAGCCTTCGTCCAATTCCTCAGTGGAGAGGACGTAGGCACTTTCAGTGAGTTCTTTTACCTTGCCACTGACCAGCTTACATTTGCATTCGGCACAACCGCCCACGCGGCAATTATGGGGTAGGCGTACATTTTGGCGTAAGCCTGCTTGGAGAATGGTTTCGCCGGGATTGGCCACAACGTGATTTTCCCCATTGATGGCGACGGTTCGTGGTTGTTTACTGAACTTTTCTTTTAACATCGAAAACATAGGAAATCCTCTCAGTGTGCTCTTATTGCCTGAATGCTCTATGGGATGCGTTGGGTGTGATACTAGTATCTGGGGAATCTGGTTTGCAATACAGATCAGTAACGCACCATTGATCGGTCATTTTTGGCCACAATTGGCTAAATAGGCTACTATTGTGAGAATTTCCGTTGAGAGTCCGTGTTTGCTATGCCTGATATTGAAAATCCTGATTCCTTGTTATTGCCTGTGAATTATATGCGACACCTGTTGGATATCGTGGATTCTAGGGGGGGGAGTCGTACGAAAGTGATGGAAAACTGTGGTATTAGCGCTGAGTTATTGAATGACCCAGAAGGCCAGTTTAGTTATCAGCAATTTAGCGCGTTGATACTGGCCTCGGTAGAAGAAAGCCAAGAGCCAGCGTTGGGGTTGTACTTGGGTAGTCAGTTGACGGTGATGACCCATGGTAACCTCAGTCATGCGATACTCAGCAGTGCCGATGTCGAGCAAGGAATGGGGTTGGCGATTCGCTATTTCGAGACGCGCACCCCCTTGGCAGCACTGACGTTAGAAACGCGGCCAGATGAGCTGATCATCACGTTCTCAGAGCGTTATGTACTCGGGGCAATTCGCATTAGCTATTTGGAGACCGTGGTCACTGGGTTGGTGGCGGTCATCAGTTTTATCACTAATCGTCAATTGAGCCTTAATAAAGTGGAACTTGCCTTTAGTGCCCCCGCCTATGAGTCGATGTTTGAGCCTATTTTAGGCTGTCCTGTGGTGTTTGATGCGGAGGAAACACGCCTGCATTATCCCGCAATGGGTCTTGATACCCCCTTGGCGATGGCAGATAAGAATGTCCATATGCATGCGACCCAGCGTTGCGAGGAGGAGATGGCCTCCATTGGAAAATCGGTGTCGATAGAGAAGCGTATCGAGCAAAACCTACTTAGGTTTCAGGGGGGCTACCCTAGCTTTGAACATATGGCCGGCGAGTTGTCGATGTCCCCTCGTACCTTGCGTCGTCGGTTATTGGAAAGGGGGACCAGTTTTAATGCCATATTGGATCGGTTGAAATATCAGCTCGCGGTACAGCATCTGGAAACCTCGGCATTATCGATTCAGGAGATCGGCTATCTGTTGGGTTACTCTGACCCATCAAATTTTGGCCGTGCCTTCAAGAAATGGAGCGGAGTTTCTCCTATTGCACACCGCGAAAATATGAATAAAAACAAGTAGTTGCCGTAGTAGCGTTGTCTCTTGGTGTTCATATAAACAGTTATTTTGCAATATTGTTGCATAATTATGCCAGCCTCATATAATGATTTGCATCGGGTATTAATAAGAGGGGTAGAAACCCATGCAATCGACACAGAAATTTGACCAGGAAGTGGATGTCCTTGTGGTAGGGTCTGGCGCAGGTGCCATGACGGCGGCAGTGGCTGCCAATGCAGAAGGGCTTAAGAACGTACTAGTGGTTGAAAAGAGTGATGAATACGGCGGTACATCAGCAATGTCTGGTGGCGGTATTTGGATTCCTAACAGCCATTATGCACGCGCTGAAGGAGTTAAAGATTCTGCTGACGAAGCACTGACCTACCTTAAAGCCGTGATCGGCGAAGAAGTGTCTGAGGAGCGTTTGCGCGGCTATGTTGAGAAAGCGCCTGAAATGCTCGAGTACATGGCGAAGCATTCTCACGTCAAATTTGAAACGGTACCGTATTCCGATTACTACCCTGAAATGCCGGGCGGTAAAGAAGGTCATCGAACCCATCAGCCTGCACCTATGAGCGCGGCAAAATTAGGCAAGCACTTTGGTAAGTTGCGAGCGCAACCATCACAAGTCAAGGTGATGGGTAAGTTCACCATGACCATGAAAGAAGGCCGTGCATTTCTAACCCAAGCTAAGGGGTGGATGTTTACGCTGGTGCTTATGGTGTTGCGTTATTACTTGGATATTCCTGGTCGCTTAAAGGGCTCGCGTTCACGTCGCCTTACCATGGGTAATGCACTTTCAGGTCAGTTACGTTGGTCGATGCTGGATCGTGATATCGATCTGTGGTTAAAGTCGCCAATGACGGAACTGATTGAAGAAAACGGTGTGGTGGTAGGTGCCGTGATTGATCGTGACGGTGAAACCGTTCGTGTTAAGGCCAAGCGTGGCGTAGTGATTGGTGCCGGTGGTTTTGAGCATAATCAAGTGATGCGTGAACAGTACTTACCTCAGCCAACCAGCTCTGAATGGAGTGGTTCGCAAATCAATAATACTGGCGACGGTATTTTAGCGGCAGAAAAAGTAGGCGCAGATAAAGCGTTAATGGAACACGCTTGGTGGGCACCATCTGTGAGTATCCCAGGTTGGGATCGTCCTTATATTATTTTTGCCGAACGCTCGTTACCCGGCTTAGTGATTGTAAACAAAGTGGGTAAACGTTTTGCTAATGAAGCGGCACCTTACCTAGAATCGGGATTAGCATTTTATCAAGCCAATACGCCCGAAGCGCCAACCGTGCCATCCCATGTTGTATTTGACGCGACGTTTAGGCATAAGTTTCCTTTCGGTCCTATTGTTCCTGGTTACACCATGCCAGATGGGCAGTTATCCAAGCGTATATGGAAGGTACTGAAAAAAGCCGACACTATTGAAGAGCTCGCAGGGTTAATCGATGTGGATGCAGCTGGGCTTGCGGATACAATTAAGAAAAATAATGAATATGCGGTGACGGGTAAAGATCTCGATTTCCAGCGTGGTGAAAGTTATTACGATCGTTATTACGGTGATGCGGGTACTAAGCCAAATCCGTGTATCGCACCCATTGCAAAACCGCCATTTTATGCCATACCTATACATCCCGGTGATATCGGTACTAAGGGTGGTGTATGTACGGATGTGAACGGTAGCGCGCTTAAAGAAGATGGTGGCGTCATCCCAGGGTTGTATGTGATCGGTAATACTGCCGCATCGGTCATGGGAAGCAAATATCCTGGCGCAGGGTCAACCTTGGGTCCAGCAATGACCTATGGTTATCTAGCCGCGAAGCATATGGCCGGTGGTGACCGAGTGGTTGACGGGTTGACGCAGGCGAGCACTAAGAGCAACGCTTCTTCGGTAGAGACTGCTTAAATAGATTGGATTGCGAAAGGCAGCTGAAAGGCTGTCTTATACGACTAAGCCTATAGAACAATGCCTATAGGGCAAAGGATACTAACAATGATAAAAGAATTTGATGACGGCGCATGTTTAATCTTTGGTGGTAGTGGTGGTATTGGTGCATCGATCGCAACCAGAATTGCTGAAGGTGGCAGTGACGTCGCGATTACCTATCGTTCGAATAAAGATAAAGCTATCACGGCCGCAGAAGAGATTCGAAAGCTTGGTGTTGAATGCTCAATTCACCAAGTGGATATTGCTAATAAAGCCCAGATTATCGCGGCCATCAGTGATGCAGCAGAAGTGCATGCGCGCATTCATAGTGTTGTTGTTGCGGCGGGCTCTGATATTAAACAGCCGTTTCTTGCAGAAGTAACCGATGAGCAATGGGACGAAGTCATTGAGAGCGATCTTAATGGATTCTTCCGTATCGTTAAAAACATAATCCCACACTTTAGAGCCAACGATGGCGGCTCTCTGGTACATATCTCTTCCGCTGGATTGGGTCGCACACCACCAAAAGATGTATTGTCGGTGGCACCAAAAGCGGCGAATGAAGCGTTAGTGCAGTACATGGCTAAAGAAGAGGGTATTCATGGCATCCGCGCGAACAGTGTTGCGGTAGGTGTTATTGAAACCGGTATCTTTAAACGTCTCGAAGCAGAAGGTGTGTTTGACGACAAATGGAAAAATGCTGTGCTTGCAGGCCTGCCCATTAAACATTTTGGCAAACCAGAAGATATCGCTGAAGCCACGGCCTATTTTGCATCGAACCGATCAAAGTACGTGACTGGCCAATTGTTATTCGTTGATGGTGGTTACAGCGTATAAGCCTGTTGCCTGCATTTATAAAAAATTGATTTGAAACAGTTTAGAAAATTGGAGAAACACAATGAGTAGATTTGAAGGTAAAGTTGCAATTGTCACAGGTTCGGCTTCTGGTATGGGTAAGGCGACCGCACTACGTTTAGCATCAGAAGGCGCTAAAGTGGTATTGGCTGACATTAACGAAGAAGGTAACCAAGCCACAGCCGCAGAAATAGATGCCGCTGGTGGTGTGTGTTCAGCGTTTGCTTTCAACGCAATGGAAGAAGAGTCTTGTAAGGCGTTAGTGGCGAATGCTGTTGAAACCTATGGCCAGTTAGATGTGTTGGTGAACGTTGCGGGTATCGCAGGATTTTATCACTTGGAAGAATTAACCAATGATATCTTCCAACGTTTTATGTCTATCAACATGACTAGCGTATTTACCCTTTGCCGTGAAGCGATTCCCCACCTTAAGAAAACCAAAGGCAACATCGTTAACTTCGCATCATTGAACTCTAAGACAATGACGGCTTATCAAACCGCATACTGTGCATCTAAAGCTGCGGTACTGGCGATTACCAAATGTATTGCACAAGAATTTGAAGCCGATGGTGTGCGTGCTAACGCCATATGCCCAGGTGGTATTGAAACCCCGTTGGTTCAAGGTATTCGATTCCCAGAAGAGATTAACCGTCGCTTGTTGGCAAATCTTCAGCCATTAGGCCGTAGAGGTACTGCCGATGAAGTGGCAGCGCTAGCGGCGTTCTTAGCGTCTGATGAAGCAAGCTATATCAGCGGTGAAGATATCTTTATTGATGGTGGTGCTCGATCAGCGATCTAATATATCGCTTCTAGATTGATTAAAAAGGCTTTCGCTGAATACAGTGAAGGCCTTTTTTTTGCGTAAGCGCTGAGAGGGTTGAGGGATTGTCGAGGGTGTAAGGAAGAGACTGGCACTCCATATTACTTATGCTTATAAGAGGTGTCAGATAGTTTTACACTCTGAATGGGTAACGGATTAGTCGTATCGGTAAGTCTTTGAATATTAAGTCATGGCACAAGGAATGCAAGTAGAACTCACTTCCTTCAACGTATCGAAGGGAGAATTGAGGGGCTTCCTATGGCAAGATCTTCTAATGACGCGGGTGATTTACGCCGCAAGCGATTAAAAAAAATTGTTGCAGTATCGCTAGCATGTCTAGCTTTTAGTTTTCTATTATGGAAAGAAAGTAATGTCAGTATTGCAAGTACGGCGGGTGCCAGCTCTTCTGTCATTGTTGTTTCTGAGCCATCATCGCTATCAATATTCATTCTTGGTATTGCACTGCTAGGGGGCATGCGTAGTCGATACCGAAAAAAATAGCGTTTTCGTGGCTGTACCTGTCATAAAGTGGCACGTGCGAGGGATTTGTTTTTCCCAATTAGCGTAGTTAATTGCTCAAGGTAGAGCGGTCGGGCTTTTATATGCACATCATTATGGGTCGCGTCGAAGATTTTGATCAGCGTCACGTTGTTGTGTCCTGCGACGGCAGTGGCGATATCGTCATAGGGTGTGAGTGAGTCGAGAGCACCTTGGAATATGACGATTGGAGTATCCTCTAATTGTTTGATCATGGATATCATGGGTAGGTCAAATTGTAGCAATTTCTCGATCGGGAGTAGTGTGGCTGGTTTGCCGAGCAGTGATTTGTGTAGCGTCGTTCGAATGGTTGTTGCTAAGGAGGGGCCGGTAGAATCCAATAATATTGCTTTCGGTTTAAAAGATATCGCATTAAGTAGGGCAATACTGGATCCTAAAGAGCGTCCGACAAAAACAGCATCGGAAAGATTACAGGGTGTATTTTGTTCGATGTGTTCAAGTGCTTCTCTTGTGGTGGCGATCACGCTTTGTTCAGTGCTGACCCCTTTGGCGCCTTCATAACCCGGAAGAGATAGTGCATAAATGGTGATGCCTAGGGCATTGGCATGACCGAAGATCTCTTTTTCGTAGCGCGGGATACCTCCATGCCGACCAGGAAAATAGATTGCGCAGGCATTATTTTGCGTATTGATTGCGTTGTATCGACGGATTAATACTTCATTACCATTGTGTGCGACTGTGACCAGGCTGTCTTCATGGGTTTCTGTCCGAGGAGGTGTCTTAAACACGAGTTCTGCGAGGAAATAATGAACCACAATAGAGACAACGAGATAGTATGTGGCGGCGGCGACGGCCAAAAATTGTAAACTGCGCTTAATCATATTGATAATCGAGTGTTCGTCCAAAAAAGGTCAGTGAATTATGACGGAATTATCAGAAAACAGAATACATAGAAAGTTGTAGTTTTGTGATTTAACAGGCGGTACTATCGTACGGTTGGCCCCTGATCAAGGGCGTCACTATTTTGCCAGTGTAATGTTAGAAAACTGAGGTGAGATATATGTATGACAAATATTTGCAGTCTATCGCAAAGGATTTGGAAATAGTATTGGGCCAGATGACGAGCCTTAATATTCATGACACCTTTATCAAGAAAGAGCAAAGGCCTGATTGTCATTTTGCATTGGTATATGTGGTGAAATTTAAGCACTTGCATAGAAATATCAAGGGCACCATTAACTTTGCTTTTAGTGATGAAGAATGTGCAAACAGTGTTGCTATGTCAGTCGCCAATAAGTCAGGGGCTCCTGAGGTTGTGGGTTACAGGGACGATTATCTAAGCGAATTTATGAACACTGCTGTAGGTGTCGCATTGACTCAATGGGAAGAGCTTGGGTTTAGTGCCAGTTTTGAGCCTACCGAAGTCATTAGAAATATCTCACTAAATGGTCAAAATTGCGGCAGTGATCGAACGGTCATTTCCATGGCATTGGATGTGAGTAGTTTGTTTTTTGAGGTCGTGTTTATTGATGAGAGCTTTGAAGCGCTGATAGGAAAGAAGATCCTGGTGGTGGATGACTCATTGATGGTCCGCCAGATATTGATCAAAAAATTAACAAAAATTGGTTTTCATGTGGAGATCGCCAGTGATGGTGATGAAGCGATCGAAAAATACAGAGAGTTTAATCCTGACCTTGTCATCATGGATCAACTGATGCCTCGCCTAAGCGGGCTTGACGCAATCGTTGAGATAGAACAATTTGCACCGGATGCCAAATTTATTATGTTGAGTTCAACATCGAGAGAAGATGAACTCAACACGGCGAGTACGCTCAATGTGTTGACCTATTTACGGAAGCCACTCAATGTCGCAGCTCTGTTTAAAGAGATAGCAAAAGCGTTGATGAATATGGAGAACTAAGCAAAGGAATGTATTAGCGGAGCCAGATTTTATTCAGCCAGACTGAATAGTGTAGGGAAGGAAAAATATAGCGCTGTGGAAGGCGTATTGATCTATAGATATCTTCACCACTGACACTTTTCAGACTGGCCTGGTGCTAGCCCTTCTAGTGAGAATCCTCTTCGCTATTAATAACGCATTCGTCCAGTGTTGCTAACGTATAACCGTGTTGTTTGATAAGAATAATAATATCGCTAAGTTTGTCTGTGCTCGTTGCACTAAAATCATGCATTAAAATCACGAACGAATCGGTGGCGGGGGATGATGGTTCTAGCGCATCTTCAATGCGTTCAAATACTTGTTGAGGGCCCCAAAATAATGTCGATTTATAATCCCTAGGATCTAAATTCCAGAGTGCGATACCGTATCCTAGATTCCATATAGGCATTGCTTCAGGTACGTCAATGCGACCATGTGGTGGTCTGACAAAGCGGGGAATGACCCTTAGCGTATTCCATAGTATTTCATTCGTTTTACTTACTTGCTCGGTTATTTGGGCATCAGATAGTGTGAGGAAGTCGGAATGATCCCAGCTGTGATTTTCGATTTGATGACCGTCTGTAATAGCTTGTTGCGCGAGTTCGATATAGTTCTGTTTCTCCAGTTTCTTACCCACTAAAAAAAATGTTGCTTTAACATTGTGGGAATCGAGTATGGATAATACGCGGGTGAAATTATCGGAGGGGCCGTCGTCAAAAGTGAGCGCTACAAGTCCTGGTGTTTGACAGCTTTGTACTAGGGGTACCATCTGTTGTGTTGGCTTTGGTATGTGATTTGCAAAACTGTTCGTTGACACTATAAGTAACGTAAATGACATGAATGTTAGCGCGATATTTGGTTTGGTATTGATTCTTGATAGTTTAGCCATCTTGAATAGCAGGCAAGAAATTTTTGATAGAATAGCCATAGGATCTGTGCTCTTGTTAAATCTATTTTTCTGCTTTGAGTGCAGCGTTTTGTTGGTCTTGTTGTCTGGATCGGTATTGTTCCCGTAGCCTTTTTAGCATGGGCTTTAGCCGTGTGACGACAAATTCAAGAAGCTTCCCTTTTAATCCTTTTCCGAAGAAATAAAAGCGATAATGAGGGGTGACCTGCTCAGTACGTTCAAACAATAGATGCTGGGTAACGGAGCCGACTCGAGAAGCGTCAACTGCATCGTAGCCATTTCGGAGTGATGAGTTGACTAACTCATTGAGTAAGACCCTTCCTAAGCCTAATTTAGAATATTGTGGTAAATACCCGATGCTATAGTCGTAGAATACATTTCTAAAATAGAATCCATATTTATACGACGCAAGCTCCCCGTCAATATGAATAATACTCAGGTCTAACTGGTCGCTGGCTGCTAGGCGTTTTGATACTGAATTGAAAAAATCATGGGTCTCTGGGTCGTTAAATATCCCTACGCCCTCATCACCTTTCCAGCTTAAGGCCTCTGTGTTTCTCATTTCATTAACAAGGTCTTGAACTTGTTCAACGGAAGGCCGTAGATGAAGTATTTCGCTATCTAGTTTATCCAGTTTCTTTTTTCTTCGGCGAAGATCAGTGCGCATTTTGGATGGAAAGCTTGCGCTCATCTCTTCTTCTGTGATCGATTCCAATGACAAAATTGGACAATGGGAAGTGACGCGGTTGAACACGGGGCTATTTTTTCGTTTGCTCCAGTGCAATGAGGCATCCACTAGTCCTTGGCTATCTGTCCATTCGTTCCAAATCATACAGTCCCAAAAAGGACCCGATAGCTGGTGTAGGTAATCGAGTAATTTTGGCCACGCAGCTAAGTGATCAGGCAATAACAAAATGGAGATTCGATCTCCTAGCGGATATTGCACAAAGCGAGCGACTCGAGCTGGAATGCCGTGGAGAGACTCGGGCGTTATTTGAAGGGCCAAGAACCCCACCAGGTTATTTTGATTGTCGCGGATAGTTATTGCGGTGAACTGATGTTTCTTCGGTAAGTGTTCAATTGCCGTCGTTAGCCACGGCCAATCATTAAACACTGTCGCATCTACACTGCCATCTATCAGCTGTTTGTACTCTTGTTCTGTAACAAGGCCAGTAAGAGTAGGAGATAGCGAAAACCGGTACATAAAATAGCCAACTATTCAAGTTTAATAAATGGTACTGACGTCCGGTATCTGGTCTGTTAAGGCACTTATTGGACGAAAATAGTACAGTTCTATCGGAAGGTCGCGGCTATAGTAGCTGTTTTTCTGCCAAAAACTAGCCTTTTTACGCTATTTTTCGAAGAATTTTGCGACATATGGGGGCAATTGTCCGGAGAAGTTAGCAGGATTGTAAAGTAATGTTAAATACTATGAAGTCAGATTGATTAACTAATAAATAATCACTATTCTGTGACGCAATTCACAATGTATGCTGCATTTATGAGCAGTAGAATCGAATAATCCTCGGCATTTATCGGAAATAGTTCAATGACCCAAGCGAATGTTGTACGTTCTGAGGCTTTTCGAGACGAAAGCCTTAGGCAAAAGATAGAGCATCAAGTGGATTTTGTGCCGCAGCACTGGGTAAACGGTGAGCGGGGACGTACCGGGTGGAATTTATCGAGAACGAAGCGTGTTATCGATGCAGGCATTGCGATTTTGGTTTTTTTAATCCTGTCACCATTATTTATTGCAATCATCGCCGCGGTTAAGTTGACGAGTAAGGGGCCTATATTTTTTGCGCAATATCGAACCGGCTTTATGGGGCGGCGTTTTAAGATGTATAAGTTTAGAACGATGGTTCACAATGCGGAAGAGATAAAGCAGCAGCTAGGGCATCTCAGTCATCACGCAGGTGATTCGCCTGATTTCAAAATTAAGAAAGATCCGCGTATTACCCCTATTGGTGTATTTCTACGAAAATTCAGCCTCGATGAACTGCCGCAAATTTTTAATGTGTTAAATGGTGATATGAGCGTTATTGGTCCTCGTCCTACATCGTTTTCGGTAGATAAATACGAAGAGCATCATCTCGCTCGATTGGCTTCGCTACCTGGGCTTACTGGAATATGGCAAGTATCCGGTAGAAGCAATATTGATTTTAATGGACGGGTGATTTTGGATCGACGCTATATTCAGGAGCAGGGTCCATACCAGGATTTTAAGATATTGGTGAAAACACCGTTAGCAGTTCTCAAAGGTGATGGGGCCTACTAATGAAAATACTGGACCCCAGCAAGCTGAATCTAACCTCGGCGATATTGGATCACAAAATAAAATCTCTTTATGTGGCTTCTCCCCATAAAGGCGCAGGCACTACAACGTGTGCTTATTCGTTAGCAAAAGCACTGAGTGCCCTCATTTCTGAAAATGTAATTATTATTGATGGTAATCCAGGTTCCAATTCGTTAACTGAACAAATGGGGTTGGAAGGAAAAATGGGGTTTTCAGATCTGAATATCCCTGGTTATAGAGAGTCACCTCAAAAAGCAATTCATACGATAGAAAATGAACCATTTCATGTTATCCCTGTTGGTGTGACGCCCTCGAGTAACCCTATGGGAGGAGAGCGGGTAGAACTTAAGCGACTAATCGATACCCTGACTGAAAACTATAGCTATGTAATTTATGATGGCCCACCGATTCATAAACACAACGAACCGCTTGCTCTTGCGGCTGCGTTTGATGGTGTTGTATTGGTCCTCAAGAATAATGATACCCGAGTTGAAGTGGCAAACTCTGCAAAAGCCAAGCTTACTCAAGCGGGTGCGAATGTGATTGGTGCCATTTATAACAGGCGCCGCTACTATGTTCCCCAATGGGTCTACGATTTACTGTAATTTAGGACGCTGAATAATGAAAACTATCGTTACGCTATTTTTCGCGATGAGCCTATTGGGATGCGGTACGCTTCCAAAAGCAAAAGACTATTCGATACCGTTACATCATTTTGGTACTAAAGCACCGCAGGTCAATGTGGATGCCACTGATTATGTGCTGCAAGCCGATGATGTGCTAGACGTGCTGTATCACTTTGATACGTTATCTAATGAACTCTATTTGATTGAACCCCACGACAAACTGAACGTGATGTTCTTAACAGCCTCTGAATACGATAATATTCATCAAGTTCGCCCCGATGGTTATATTTCTCTACCTTTTGTTGGTGATGTAAAAGTCGCAGGTATATCTGTGGATCAGGCTAAGTCGACGATTAAGCAACTATATAAGCCGATTCTTAAGGACCCGTCGTTCTTTGTGTCACTCGTTGAATACCAAGTGCACCTAAAAGAGATACGTGCCTCATTAGATCATCCGAATATGGGGCAGGCACGATTAATTACGGTTAGACAAGATCAAAAGATATCTCTTCCGATGATAGGGGATATCTCTATTAAAGATAAGTCAGTTTCTCAATTGCGAGATGAAGCCAATGCTCGTTACGCTAAGATCAATAAGCGAATGAGTATTGACGTATTACTGCAGAAAAGCCACGCACGACAGATTTTTGTTTTTGGTGAAGTGAATAATCCTGGAGGCCATCGTGTGTCCGGTTCTACATCATTGTTTCAGGCGATTGCGATGGCTGGTGGAGCAAATCATGATGCAGAGCTAAGTACGGTTGTTGCACTAAGAAAAGAAAATAACGAAATGGTGGCAAAAGTATTCAACGTAAAGAACGCGCTGAATGGTAAAGGGCGCGCGCTCACTGCCATGCTGTCTCCAGAAGATGTGATTTATGTACCTAGAACTCGTCTAAGTAATACCGCTCAGGTCATGCGTAATATTAGTGATATTATGATGTTCCGTGGCGTGGGAGCAACACTGTCCTACCGCATAGATGATCCTACTCGTTTTGAGGACGACAATGAATAATCGTCTCGAGCATAAACGTGGAGTCAAATATGAGTGAACAACAGGATAGAAACTACTTTCGGGGAATATTAGGCGTTATATTTGCTAATTTTCCGTTTATTAGTCGACTTTTTATGATTTGTATTGCTATATCGATATTGGTGCCTTTTTTTGTGGTGACCAAGTATACCCTGACCGGTGAAATTGTGGTTCTTTCGAAAAAGATCCAGCAGGGTATTCGAGGCGATATTACAGGTGGAACCAGTGCGCGGTATATTCCAGTGAGCCTTACGGATATGGAGACGGAAAATAATATTATTCGGTCTGTACCGCTTATCCGAAAAACGGCGGCCGACCTGTATGATGAAGGGAAGCTGAAAATTGAATATGGTGTACTTGATACCTGGATTAAGAATCCCCTTAGAAACAATATAGTTAAGCCAATAAAATCATGGTTTACGGAGGTGGTCGAAGATGAACGGCTAGCCGCTATTGAAGAGCTAACCAAAATTGCCCTAGATAGCCTTGAAGTATCAACAATACCAGGGTCCAACGTTATTGTTGTTAATTATGAATCCGAAAATAAAGAGACCGCGCTGCTATTTGTTAATAAATTGATGAGTAATTTTCTTGAAAAACGCAATGAATTACTGCTCAACGAAGCACCGGAAGACTTCTTTCTAAGAAAGAAAAATAGCTACAAAGATCGTTTGGTTTCTTTGGAACTTAAAAAAGTTGAACTGTTTGGGCGCTATGCGGTAACAAATACTAAAGATGAATTGGCGTTAATACTGGAGAGTATTAATCATGAAAGTAATGAGCTTAATAATGTGCTGGATAATCGCTTAGAAGCAAATGCTTGGCTAAGCTATTTGAAAGAACAGCTGGAAAACCTTAAGGTCTCGGATGTATCGAAAATATCCTTTCCTTATTCGTTTGGTGGATCCAGTACGGGTAGCAACGAGTTTTTTGTTGATACTGAAATGAAAGATCAGATACTGAAAATTTCCAGCTTGCAATCAGAGCACGCTAACGCGAAGTTGGCATTTCGCAAAGGAAGTGCCAAAGTTACCAGGCCTTATAATCAGCTGAAGCAGCAGAAAATCCGCCTAATTACGTTGGTAGAAAATAGGATTCTAGAGCGGTATGAAGGCATTAAGGTGCTTGATACGATCATTGAAAGCAAAAAATCACGAATACAATTGTTCAAAGACCGAGCTGAAGTATTGAAAGCAGTGCAGGCGCAAGAAGCGGGAATTATTACCGAACTGAATGCGGTCAATGACGCGTATTTCAAATACAGCCAGCAGTATGAAGAGCGACGTTCGGAAAAGATCGCTAACCTAGAAGACTTGTCGAACGTTAGAATCCTTAGTTTAGCGGCGATGCCATTAGAACCCAGTTCACCCAAGCGAATTCTGGTGTTAATTATTAGTTTCATAACCAGTGGGTTTATTGCACTAACCTTGGGATTACTGCGAGAGATGTTTGATAATCGTTTTCGCTATCCGGAGCAAGTGGCTGCTCAGTTAGATATTCCTGTGATTGCGGTTTTTGATGATGTTGATATTGAACCGGATACGCCGTTTAGCCACAAACCCGCTGGATTCTGGAAATGGCTAATTCAATAGAACCGCGGGTAGTTCATCTCATCTGCGCATCAGGTTTTTATGGCGCTGAACGTGTTGTGGCAAATCTATGTGCGGCGCTAGGATCGCTCGATACCTCGGTGCTTTGCTTGACGAAAAATCTTGAGTCTATCGATGTTTTTAAGCAGCACGTAGTGAATGCTGATAGGGAATTTCACACTACATCCAATACTGTATCGGAAGCGATGAGTGCACTGAAAGCGATCAAGTGCGATCACGAGAATTTTGTGATTCATGCACATGGTTACAAAGAAATTGTCATTGCCTGTTTTTTTCAGCGGCTGCATGGCGCAAGCGTTATTGTATCTCAGCACGGTTTTACCGCCCGTAATCTAAAATCACGAATCTATAATTGGATAGACATGGCGTTTTGCCGATGGGCAAATATCCATCAAATATTATGTGTATCCAGTGACATCCAAAATCGATATCAACGATTTGGGGTGGATAAGTCTCGTTTAGTCTTGCTGCCAAATGGTGTGCCAACACCCAAAAATTTCGACAGTGCGCACGCCAAAGTACGAATTACTGATGAATTGGCTATAACGAAAGATGCGTCGATAGTACTTTATGCTGGTCGTCTCAGTGAAGAAAAAGACCCAATACTGTTTATCAATACTATTGAGAAGCTAATACTGTCTGGCCAACACGTTGTGGCAGTGATTGCTGGTGAAGGTCCGTTAGAAGGTGAAGTAAAGCAGGCTATATCGGATAAGGGATTAAACCAGCACGTAAAGATGCTAGGATTTGTCGAGAATATTGAAGATTTACTGCTGGCGGCGGATATTTTACTGCTTACATCACACACGGAAGGCACGCCAATGATCGTGCTAGAGGCAATGATGCGACAATGTGTTGTTGTATCAACTCGGGTGGGAGGTATGCCATCGATTATTCCCAATAATCAGTGTGGACTGATTGCGGATGGGAGAGATGCTAAGGCAATCGCGGCGGAATGTGCGAAGTTGTTGGATAAGCCTAGTACTCATGCTGATATTGCTAATGCGGGTGCTGAGCGAATAAACGAGTACTACAGCCTCAATAGTCAGCTGGAAGGTTACCGGCAGCGCTATCGTGAGTGCTGCCAATGATTAAGAACGTTCTATATATTGTCAGTGGCGTGTTAATGATGTTGTTGTGCGCAGGGTTGCTTACAACAAAGTTCTTCTTTCTTGCACCTGGGTTGCCCCTTGCACTTATCGGATTAATTGTTCTTTACCGCTACCCAGAGTATGGCGTGTTGGCGTTGGCATTTTTAGTACCGTTAGAAGGATTGTTTGCCGGTAATAAACTATTTACTGGCGCGAAGTTTATCGGGGCAGCATTGATATTAATTGTTGGTCTGAAGCTGATACGTAAGGAGATTCCACTTTCTGAGATGAAAACGCCTCTTTGGTGGCCTATCGGTTTGCTAGTCTTTGCATTTTCTGTCAGCAGTGTGTGGTCGCTGTACCCCGAGTTGTCCACCCATAGTCTTCGGCAGTTAGTGACGGCTATCAGTATTTTCTTTATAACGCTGGGCATTAAATCTAGGATTAATATCCAGTGGTTAATGATAACAGTGGTGATAAGTGTCTCCATTACGGCCTTTCTTGCGCTTGTGAGTGGCGCTCATACCGTAGAGGATCGGGCGATAGGTTTGCTTACCGATCCCAATTATTTCGCCTTATTACTCATTACTGCAGTGCCTATGTGTATTCACCTCTTGCTACAAGATAGGCGGCGTATAGTGAAATTGGGTTGGGCCGCGCTGCTATTGTTAATTTTGTTTGCATTTCAAAAAACGCTGTCCCGATCGGGAGTTGTTGTACTGGTAATTGTCTTCGCATTTATTGGTTATCACTATCGTGAAGTGCTAAAGAAACTCAAGGGCCCCCAAGTTGGTCTGATTGTCATTGGTGGTGCGATGCTTATGGTGGCTCTGTTTATCTCGATGCCTGAAAGTTATCGTGATCGTATTTTATCCCTTGCTAATATTACCTCCGGCGTTCGCTCCTTTGATGATCGCTCATTGGGAAGGCGTACTTCCTATATTGTGGTGGGCATGGAAGCATTTAAAGACAATCCCATTATTGGCTCGGGTCCGGGAACATTTCCGGTGCACTATGCAAAAAGTGGATATGCAACGGCATTCTCTGTGAGTAGTAAGGAGCCAGAGCTATTCAGACGTGCTCATAATACCTATCTAGAAACCCTAACGGAGACTGGGCTAACGGGCTTTGCGGCGCTGTGCGGTATTATTCTAATAGGATTAAGGCAGTTTAGTATTGCTCGCTCTCGAATGATTGCTGCGAACCAATGGGAAAAAGCAACCCTGATTACCCAAACTGGGGCGGCGTACTTAGCCGTTATTCTATTCTTCCTGTTCTTAACCGGTTTGAACAATAAATATTTTTGGATGTTGCTGGCGTTATCCAGTGGTTTTATGCAGCAAGCAAAGTTAGTTGAAGGTAGGGATAACTAATGAAATATTCAATTATCATCCCCTGTTTTAATGAAGCCCATGTGTTATCTAAGACGTTGGACAGCATCCAACGCGTTATGGTCAATCGAAGCGACGTCGAAATCTTGCTGATGGATAACGGTTCGACCGATGGTTCTCAAGCATTAGCCTTAGGCTGTGGTGCCATCGTAATAGAGACGCCTAATGTACGAATATCGGCGCTGCGCAATTTGGGTGCAAAAAGCGCCCGTGGTCGTTACTTGCTGTTTCTCGATGCAGATATCGCGGTTGCGACTGATTGGCTGAATCGTTTAGATCAATATACTGACCCGGATAATCAGGCTGACACGGCCGATGTGGTTGGATTTGTTGATGATGTTCCGGCAACGGCTCCTTGGTATGCGAAAATATGGGGGTTACGCGCATCGGCTCGACGTCATCGATTAATGGAAATAGATAGTTTGCCGGGACGGAATATATTTGTGGATAGACCCTGGTTTGAAAAGGTCAACGGATTTAGCGAAACCTTGATTACGGGCGAAGACAAAGATTTTGTGATGCGACTTAAGAAAGCGGGGGCTAAAGTACTATCAGACCCCAGTGTGGATATGACGCATCTTGGGTACGAGCGCACATTTCAAGAATGGGTGAGAAAAGAATACTGGCGACAGCATTCCCATGTCGCCTTGATTAAGGGGCAGGGGATGAGTTTACGACTATTGCGGTTCCCTATTATTGCCATGAGTCATGTACTGCTGGCGCTTATCATTCTGGGTAGCGTTATCACGTCACAGACAGGTATTGCTTTGGGGTTGTTGGTTGTTTCTTTAGTGCCAAGCCTACTGTTGAGTATCAAGAGTTCGGTGAGTCGTTTTCCCGTAGGAAGAATGTTGCAGTTTACCTTGTTGTATTGGCTCCGCTTTCATGTGGCGGGCTGGTCAGTGGTTATAGAACTAATTGAAAGAAAATCGATTGAGGCATAAATGATGGAAGTACTATTTTTTACACTGGTGTTTGTTTGTTTTTACGGGTATGTGGGATATCCCGCGTTACTGTTTGTAGTGACCCGATTTACATCGCGCTACCAATCAATTCCGCAATCTACCGAAGATGGCCCCACGGTGAGTATTCTGGTGGCCGCTTATAATGAGGAAGATTATATTTCTACCAAGATAGATTCACTGTTGAGTCAAACCTATCCTGAGGATAAATTTGACGTGTGGGTGTTAAGCGATGGCTCCAGCGATAAGACGGGAGACATCGTAAAAGGCTATAACAACCCTAGAATTAGGTTGTTAGATTTGCCTCGAGGAGGAAAAGCTACCGCCCTTAATGCTGGAGTAAAAGCGTCCAGTAACGATATCGTGGTGTTCAGTGATGCTGATAACGAGTGGACTCAAGATACGTTGATGCGTCTTATTTCCCCTTTTACGATGAAAACAGTGGGTGCGGTGTCAGGGCATTTAAGTATTCGGAAAACATCGAAGCATTTGGGTATGGGTGATCGACTATATCGTCAATATGAAGCCTTTATTCGAAATTGCGAAACTAAGTTGGGCAATGCGGTATCAGCAGACGGCGGCATATTTGCAATTCGACGTGAGCTGTTTGATGAGATACCCCAGGACGTCACCGATGATTTTTATATCAGTACCGGCGCTATCGTGAAAGGTACTTCGTTGATCTATCAGGGATCAGCCATTGCTTATGATGACGGTGTCGATAAGGCCAAAAACCAAATGCGTCGGCGTATCCGAGTGACCGTTCGTGGTATGACTAGTTTATGGCGCCGGAAACAGCTGTTTAATCCGTTGCGCTACGGTATCTATTCACTATGCCTACTTAGTCATAAGCTAATCCGACGCTTTGTTCCGTTCTTTGCCTTACTGCTATTGCCTGTTAACGCATTATTAATAGGGCAAGGAGAGATATACAATGCACTATTCGCTGTGCAGTTAGCGTTTTATATCGGAGCGGTTGCAGGATTACTCGACGGCGGAAAGCGTTTACCTAAAATTTTCTCAATGGCTGGTTTCTTATTGTTAAGCAGTGCTGGGCTAGGATTTGGTATCATTCAATTTATCAAAGGTAAGCGATTTACCTTCTGGTCTCCGGAACAAAATCGCTAATGCCAAGAAATATTGCAAAAGGAATGCTGGGTTATTTAAGCAAGTACTTGCTGGATAGACTACTGTTGCCAGGGAATTGTACGGTATTTACCTTTCATCGCGTATTGAGTGAGTCTGAATATGAAGCGGCAACGTTTCAACGCTCTATTGCCGTGAGTGATGTAGCGCTGAGGCAGTTCCTTGTGGGCGTGAAGTCGCGTTTTGAGATTATTTCATTGCAAGAAATGATAGATATACAGAACTCTGGTGAGTCGAAAGGGAAAAGGCCCTATGCTTGTATTACTTTCGATGATGGTTGGTACGATAACTATACTCATGCTTTCCCCATACTAAAGTCGCTGGAAGTACCGGCCACTATATTTTTGAGTAGTGACTATATTGATAGCGAGGCGGGCTTCTGGTGGCAAAATTTGGGTGATGCGCTGAGTTGCAATGACCTGACACAGTCGCAGGTAGATGCCATAAACCTGCTGCTTTGTCCCTTGGTGGGCCAAACCATTTATTCGGGTTGGAATGTCGATAGGATTATCGAGGTCATCAAGGAGCAGCATTACGATGAAGCTATGGATATTACGCAAGCGGTATTGGATGTTGCGGGCCAGGTGCTTACATCCCATGGGCTTAGCTGGGCTAATTGTGTTGAAATGTCGAACCATCATATCAGTTTTGGCTCCCACACGATGACGCATCCTCGCCTAAGTCTGCTTTCATCTAAGGAACTCGACGACGAGCTACGCTGCTCAAAGTCATCAATAAAAGCCAAGGGGTTACGCTATGTGAATGCTATTTGCTACCCTTATGGGGATTCCGATAAAAATGTCTGGAGTATCGCGGGGAAGTACTATGATATAGGTCTATCTACCGCGTTAGGATTGCAACCTTTGAGTGAGAAGTCGTGTTTGAATATACCGAGAGTGAATGTATCCAATATTTTGGCGTTACATTCTAGCCGACTGAATTACCGTTTGCTCCGTGCATCCTTAAAAAGGTAGGTGGTAGGAAGACAGCGATGAGAGACCTTAATGTGGACCAAAGTACAGAAGAAAAACAACAGGTCTTTGCCAAACAATTTGGTCAAAGTTTAGCGACAAAAATTGCGATGATATTTCTGCGGCTGGTGAGAAACGCTATTCTTGCACGGGCGCTAGGCCCAGCGGACCGAGGGTTGTTCTCGCTTATTACTAGTCTGCCAGAGCTTATCATGAGTGCAGGAAATGCGGGCATCAGCAATGCCGCAGCATATCAAACCGCTAAAAATAGCTCCGGATTTCGTGGCATATTAGGTAACACCAATTTACTCATGCTTTTTATAAGTATCGTGTTGGTTTTAGCAAGTTTCTATTTGGTTCAGCAGCCATGGTTAGTGAACGATCAGGCGGATGCCATTGCTAACTTTAGTTATTTTATCGCTTTTGCGATTCCACTGATGTTATTAAAAGCGGTTAATATTAACCTGCTAAATGTATTACACCGAATTTCCCAAGTAAATCTGACCAGCTTGCTAGAATCCCTTTCGCCGCTGTTACTATTTCTTGTTTTATGGTGGGGGTTTTCACTTGATCCGTTGATTGCTGCAACCTGGGCCTGGTTCTCTTCACTATTAATATTAGCGATACTAACCCTTGTCCAGTTGAAGCAGGGGTTTCCTATTCGATGGAATAGATCTACCCAAAAAGCGCTGTTGAGTTATGGCTATCGTGGACATTTTGATACGCTATTTCAAAAGCTGCTATTACGTATCGATTTTCTTTTTGTCAGTAGCTATATCGGTACTGAAGCCTTAGGTTACTACGCAATGGCAACTGCTGCGGCTGAACTATTGCTAACTATACCTAATTCGTTATCGGTACCTTTATTTTCTTTCTTTATGAGAAAGGGCAGCGGAGATAAGGATAATGTCACTCCGCTCGTTCTTAGGGTTATGACATCAGTCATGGTGCTATCGGCATTACTATTTGCCGTTACCGGAAAACTCTTGATTTGGGTATTGTTTGGAGAAGCCTATCTTCCAGGTTATGAACCCCTATTACTATTGTTACCAGGGATTGTATTTCTAAGTTACTGCAGCTTGGTCCGGTTAGACTTGTTGGGTCGTAATAAGCCGGGGGCCGTATCGCTTATATCTGGTTTGGCGGTACTCATCAATATTCTATTAAACCTGCTATTAGTATCTGATTATGGTGTGGCTGGTGTGGCAGTCTCTTCTAGCTTTGCATATCTGATCGCAGCACTTGGCTTGCATGGAGTGCATAGAAAGTTAACCCGACTTACCTTGAGAGAAACACTGATTCTACGATCGGAAGATATCAGTTTGTTACTCACATTTGTAAAGCGATAGGTAGATGAAATTAATGATCAAAGCCCTGATTTTTGGATGCCTGTTATTATTATCGTCTTGTAGTAATTTGATCGCACAGACGATTCCGAATATGCGTGATGGTGTGGTGTATCTGCGTAAGGGTGATCTCATGAAAGATGAGGTGGTGACGGTAAAGCTTGCCTGGTCGAATGCATGGATAGCCGATAGTCAAGAAGATCATGTTTTTTTACAGGCTCCCAATGGTGATCTGCTTAAAACCGTTAAAGTTAATAGTGCAACTAAGAACAATAGCGCGATTTTTAAACTCAATGAGCCGGGTGACTATCGAGTAGAGGTGGCTGGAGCCAGTTTTAGAAATTTTACACTCAGTACTCATAGTGCATTACCGATGGTGTTTGAACCTGCGAAAATACATAAGTCCATCGCACTGCCACGGTCCGGTCGTATGTTTTTCAGTGTAAGGGCTCATCAACAGGCGTCGTTTTCCGCTAAACGTTATGGCAACCTTTCAGACTTTACCTTGTCATCCGTTACCGATGATCGACGCTATCAACTTAAGCTAAAAAAACACCGGCATTATTGGGAGCATGATACAGCCGTTATTCCGCAGTCTATTCGGGATGAGATATACCAAGTGAGCTGGTCAGGAGACGGTAAGGTCTCGTTCTGGCTGGATGGTGTGCCAAACCTATTTTCAACAAAGAAGTCAGGTTTGTTTGAGCCTCACTTGAGTGAAGGGAAAGCCTCGATCCAGATAACCGACACAATTGTCGGCCCAGTGCCATCAGTCGGCGCGGCGTTTCCCTTTGTTAATCCGCCTGAAGTCACATGGCCTGCGATTCGATCTTGGAATGTGGAGGCTGCGAATTACTATTTCTTTGCGGATGACTTAAAAGACAATAAGCATCGGGATATTGCCTTCTTAGAAACTTATGAACAGCAATTGGGTATTAGAAAATCCAACTCTATTTTGGCAAATACGGGCAGAGATTCGGTATTGAAACCGACTAAAGATCATCGCAGTTTAATTATCGATTACCTTGAAAGCCGTCACAAACGCGGGTTACTTAACGATAACTATGTTGCGTTCGCAGACGAGCCCAATCTTAATTACAGCTCATACGATGAATTTGAAACCTATTTTGGCTATTTGGCCGCAGCCATAAAAAATAGCGATAATCCCTATGTTGCTCAAACCAAGCTCGCAGTGCCCCAAAGCTCTCGCTTTCTTCAGGGGCCAACACGTGATGGAGCGGCGGATCGTAAAGGTATTGTCTGGGCAGAGAAGTTAATTCAGCAATATGGCCAGTGGATTGATGGCATATCTTGGCACGAATGGTTAGTGAGGGATTTAATCGATACACCTCGATACCATGAGGCGGTCGTGCAGGCAAATTTATTAGCAAGAAAATATCAGGACAGATTAGGTAAAGACCCCGCGTTAATTATTGGTCAAACAAATGTTTCCAGTGGCGCATCCCTTAGCCCCTATGAGCAAGAGACATTTTTTGCTGCCTTGTGGTGGACCTCTGTGGTGATCCAAAGCAGTCAAGCAGGAAAGTTGGATCAGATCATGTGGTTTAAAGCAGCGGATGATCCTATCTATAAAAAAGGAATGATCCGAGTGAATGCTAAAGGTGTTGAACATAAACCCGTTAGTCACGCGATGCATTTTATCACCGAAAATATGCTTCCTTGGGTCCTAGAGATTAAGAACAAACATCCTGAATTGGATATGTTAGCGACGTTATCGAAAGATAAGAAAAGAGTGTCTTTATTAGGTGTAAACAAAGGTAAGCGAGCGATAAAAATGAATGCCGTGCTGCCTTTTCTAGAGGGAAAAATAAAATTATCTAAGGTGACCGGGTTGAATGAGCAAGGAGAAACTGATCTTTCACTTCGGTTAACTCGCCTGGACGAAGGTAATAGACAGCTAGGCGGATTAATTCCCCAAGAAACACTATTTTCGGTGACCCTAACGGTTCAGTCGCAATAAAAAGCCAACGGTATCGTTGGCTTTGGTTTACTGTTGAAATTAGGTACGTTTTTTCTTTTGAAAGTGAGCGTAACGCTCGCCTTCGTAGGTTTCCGTTTTGTTCCACTGTGATCTAAACAGTTGATGACAAGAAATAGATTTACCGGCTTCTTCCCACTTTATGTGAAACATAAAGCGCATCGATGCGCTATTTACCGAGGAAACCGTAGCAATCAGTTCACGTTTGCCTTCACTAATCCAGTGGTCCCATCCTCGGTGTAGAATATTCGCACCGACTTGTGTGTTGCGATAAGGCTCTGCCACTTCCCCGGCAAACTGAAGCACCTGACCTGGAACTAACGTAAAGTTGTATTTAAGATAGTGCTCATCATAAAAATCCACATCGGAATACCAGATGATTCCAATGATATCCCCTGTTTCTTCTTCATAAGCGGCAAATGATTTGCAGCCCAATGAGAATAAGTCGGTATAGTCCCCAATAAAGTGTGTGAAGTGGGTGTTGCAGGCGGGCATATCTTCCAAGGTAAATTCCTTGATCTGCCAACGCTTTGACACTCTGTATTTTTTTATCGCCACTGAAAGGTCACGTTTCAAAAATACAATGGTTTGATGTTTGTAAATGTACTTTCGAACGAACTTGTTGATGACAAGGAGGGTGAGGCCAATGAACCCTTTTTCTTTTAGGGCGTCTTTTACCTTAGTGAGTGAGGAGCTTGCCATAGTGAATAATCCATTGCATAAAAATTGAAAAAATAATGAGGCGTGATTTTAATACGCCTCCTATCTTTGAGCAATGCGAGTTTGTAGGACAGTCGTAATCATTTGTTATCAATTGACTCCTTCACTTTTTGAAAAAGCATCACCTAGTGTGACGCTTCCTGTTTAACCTTCGCCGCCAACGCCTTGCGATACAAATTACCCGCAAAAAACACCAACAATGATCTAGGTAAGAGTCGTGCCCCAAACACTTGAAATTTATTGATCCAGCCAGGTACATATAGCGCGTGGCGGGTTTTCATGGCCTGTATCGCCTCCGCTGCACATTGCTCAGGTGACTGTAAGACCGCGCTACCTTCAAACTGTGCATCTAAACCGCTGCTGTGGGTCATTTCAGTGGCAATGCCACCAGGAGAAAATACCGTGAGTGAGCAATCGTCATAGCGTAATTCCTCATTTAGTCCCAAGCCATAATGGGTGATAAATGCCTTAGATCCAGAATAAGCCGCTTGGTACGGTACTGGTAATAGCCCTGCTACGCTGCTTACGAGCATAATGCCGCCACTTTGTTGCTTCACCTGTAAATAAGGCAAATAATGCTCTACGGCTTTCACAATACCGGTGACATTGGTGGTTAATAGCTGCTGAAATTGTTGCCAAGGCAATTGCTGATGCTCACCAAAGTAGGTGATACCTGCATTCAGTATGACAGCATAAATATCACGATTTTCTATGCTTTTTTGAAACAGCATATCAATTTGGGTGAGGTCAGATAAATCTGCGGCGATGGATTCGCACTTTATACCGTGTGTGCTTTCTAGCTGCTGCTTTAGCGCATCCAATTTGTCTAACCGGCGGGCCACTAATATCAGATTTGCCTGGTGTTTGGCCGCAAGACCGGTAGCAATGGCCTTACCTAAACCAGAAGAGGCGCCAGTGACCACGACCCAGCGCTGTGAAAAGTTCATATCATCACTGTGATATTCCTTAAGGATTCGTTTCAGTGCACTTCTCATGATGTTCTGTCCCATGGTTTTGTACGCTAACGAGGATTTATCGAAATACCTAGCCGATCTGTTACCCTACCGTCAAAGGTACCGTTAGGGTTTAGCTGCTCGTATTGAGATAACCAAGTGTGCCATTGAGGAAACACGGTTGCCGCCCAGTCGCTGCCTTGTAGTAACTTAAAGTCTAACCCCCAATGGGGCCTCGCGTAAAACTCTTCCATGAGGGTTTGCGCGTAAGTGTTGAATAGTTGTCGATCACCTTTAATACCGTTAATCATAATGAACTCAATGATCATCGTATCTCGACCTTGTTGCATGGCTATAAGTTCATCCGCCGCTTTTACAAATCGGATTGATACAGGGGCGCTATGTACAATACCGTCGACTTGGAGTTGCTCACCTAGAGCAAAGGCACGCTCGATCGCGGCGATGGATTCGTTCACATCAAAGGCCATCTCCATCGCATAGGCATCCGTGTAGTTTACGACTCCAATATTGAATATCTTGTAGCTAATATTCTTATAGCTATCATCGGACTGAGATTTCAGGGATTGCTCCACTAAAATAGGCGCAATAAACTGTAGATTGTCTACGATCCAAATTAATGGCTTTTCAAATACGGTAATCAGTCCAGATAGAAATGTCGTACCTGGTTGTCCACGCTCAGTATCAATGTCTAGCGGTTCGTAAGACTTATAACGTTTTGTCACAAGGATAGAACGCTCTCCACCGACTTTGTATGGGTTGTATTGAAGTTCATAGTAATCGGGTTGGGGGCCTTCATCATCCAAAGGGACACCATTGATTAAACGATGTAAAAAACCACCAGGGGTTTTGATCTTGTCCCATGTGGTGAGAGTACGTTTTTCTTCCAGCCAGAATCGACTGTCGGTTTCTAACACGACAGAATAGACAATCCCCATTGAACCTATACTTACTTTAATGGCGTTAAATAACGTATCGTTTTGGATTAAGGTAACCGGGATTCCTGGATTTTCTTCTAACGTACCGGGAAACGTTGCGGCATTGGTAATGCCCTGGCTAGGCTCAATTTGTAACACCTGCCCCGCATCGACCACTACTTGTAAACTAGCAATTTGTGATGCGATAGGGCCGTAATCTAGTCCCGAACCGTGTGTGCCTGTCATCGCCGCCCCAATAATGGTTTGCCCATCGTAGCCCCCCATATTCTTAAGGGCTAACCCTTGATCATCCAGGTAGGTATTTAATGCGCGTATGGTAATCCCGCTTTCAACTCGCACCAAATGGCTGGCGTTTGGATCTAACAGGCGCTCACGATCTAGTGCAAGTACGTCAATCAATTGAATCGGACGCAATAATACATCTTCTGTTACTGCGACATCTGAATGTGAATGCCCAGAACCCGTCATGCGAATACGCAAGCCTTGTTGGGTTGCCTCTCTTACATGCTCAATCAAGGACTCGATACTATCCGGCGCTGTAAGTACCAACGGTTCTACTCGCTCAGTCTTAGAGAAATTCTCCCAATAACAACCACTTAGGCTGGCTGTGGCAAAGAAGAGGAGGGCGTACATAGTGAGTGATCTCATAGGGCACCTTGCTTATTATTATTGGTGGCACGTTGGTGCCAATTAATATAGCAGAAAAATGGCCGAATGGAACCCAGTTAATTTGGGGTAATTTGAAGGGGGGCGATTAACACTTGGAATTTTGTCGTTGGCTTTGTATGAAAAATTCGCCGGGGTATTGTTGTAGAATTTTCGTATAAAATACAGTCATAAATAGGCCGTAGCGGGTAGAGGAGCGAAGGCCTATTTATGACTATTAAGTGATTCTGTTTATATTTTTTGCAAATAGAGCCGGTAATCAGTGCCATCAAATAGCATAGAGAATTCCCCTAGATTACTGTCATTTGGTGTACCCTCCAGCGCCAATTCTGGTATGGAGTTATAGCCAAATTCATAATGCCCTGTAGCGACATTATAGGCTGCTTGATTGATTACGTTATTGTTACCTAACTGCATGGCATATAGCCGATAGCTGCCTTTGTCATGTAGCATGCCCCAGCGTGACCAGTCGATATTTGATGGCGCTCCGGTTATTTCTAATGTCGGTATAGAGTTATGACCGTATTCGTAGTTGCTGCTAGCGCTGTTAAAACCAAATTGATATAAAACAGCCGGGTATCCTAGCCGTCGAAGATAAAGACGATAGGTAGTGCCATCATGTAGCATAGCGAAGCTACTGCTGCATGCATCGGAGGGGATTCCGGTGAGTTTAAGTGTGGCGATGGAATTAAATCCGTACTCGTATGCATTGGTGTCACGATTGAAAGCGAATTGATATAGCGTATCGTTAGTACTTGCTTTAAAAAAATACAATCTATAATCGTTGCCATCAAAAAGCATGGCCCAGCGCTCCCAGCAGGTATCATTTGGTGCGCCAGTAATTGGAATGTTACTAATTGATCGGTAACCAAATTGGTATTTATTACTACCAGGAACGTACGCAAATTGATTTAGGGATTCGTTCCCTAGGGTTGCTTCTTGTGAGCTTTCGTTAGCGATGTCTGCTTGTGTGTTCATAATGTTCCTTTCATAAGTGGCTTGCTTTTTAGTCGAATATCTAATGGCAATGTTATTCTTCGATTGTTTATCGTTGCTTCTTATAGCCGTTTGAGATTGTACCGAAACATTGTTTCAGTCTTGGTTGCGATTTATATATTGTTGCGGAGGCCTTATCTCATCATGTTGATGTCGATCATTTATTCTATAGGTGTCTTAGATTGGTACGGGTGAGGCTAGATATGATAATTGTCATATGCTATCTGCATAGATAATGGCGCGTTGATTAGCTGTACTATGACATTTGTCGTATAGAAAATATCTCTCTGATAGTTGACTATATTGCTTGTCGAGCTTTGTTGCCGATCAAATAAATAGCGGTTGGCTCTACGGTATAATTAATAGTGCATTTGTAATGTATATGGAGAATGAAATTGAAAAAAACTGCCTGTTTTATCGCCGCGCTGGGTTGTGCTTTATTTTTATCGAACGCCTACTCTGCTCATGGGTGGCAACCGAAAACAAAAATTACAAGTATCGTGATAGAAACCGGTAGCGACTCTGGATTTTCGATATTCACAAATACGCCAACGACTGATTGTGGGTCAAGTGGAAAGTACTACGTACCTTGGTCTGCAGAAAGATCTAAAGAAATATATGCAACAGCACTAATAGCGATATCAAAAAATGCTCATATAAAAATGAATGCAAATGCTGGGTTCGGGTGTCCTTACGGTGGTATTGGTTCCGATTCAATATCGTTGTCAATTTAACAGGTATGGTGATTTTAACAATCTATTGCGTACAATTGGAGTAATACCATATTACTCCAATGCGGGCGGTCAGGCGGGAGATATTGAGGTTGAAATTCAAACGTTCCTCTAACGTTGTTAATGCCATTAATTATTAACTAATCAGTACGTCAAACTCATGCTGATAAGTGCTAGTGAGTTTGACAGAATAGAAAGTTCCGTATCAAGTCCTTCCCGCCCTCGGTTGCAAAAGATTCTGGATGAAACTGAATGCCGTAAATGGGGTATTCTTTATGTTGCACCGCCATAATCTCAAAGTTGTTGTTCTGGCGAATGTGTTCAATATCCGTAAACTGATCTACCGTAAGTTCACCCACCGCTGCGGTTAATAACAAACACTCAGGAAAACTCTCTGTCTCACCAATCAATGAATGATAACGCATCACTTCAAGCTGATCGGGGATATCCCTAAATAGGCCTTGCTCATTGTGAGTAATCGGACTTACTTTTCCATGCATGGGCAATTTGGCTTTAATGACTTTACCACCAAATCCATGAACGATACCTTGCATGCCCAAACAAACACCGAGTAGTGGGGTGTTTGGACCAAAGGTTTGGATGACTTGGGCAGAGATGCCAAAGTAATCTTCATCATTCGGTGAGCCTGGTCCAGGGGAAATAATAATTCTATCGGGGTCGTACTGGCGAATATCTTCTAGGGTGATCTTGTCATTGCGTTTTACGACGACATCAAAGTTATCGATATTCCCTTGGTTTTTTTCCGCCGTTAGCACTTCACCAATAAATTGATAAAGGTTGTAGGTGAACGAATCGTAGTTATCAATTATGTAAACTTTCATGAGTTCAATTTCCACTTGCTACTGGCGTCATAAACTTATCGAGGACTTTTTTGGTGCCCGCGAACTTGCGTTGTATTTCTTCGTATTCGTCTTCTGGGTTGGAGTCGTAGACATTGCCACCGCAGGTTTGTACGTAGGCTTCTTCTCCATTGGCAAAAACAGTGCGAATGGGAATGGCAAAAGCACAGTCACCATTAAAGGAGAAGTGGCCTACAGCGCCGCCATATGGCCCTCTACCTTCACCTTCAAGATCATCGATAATTTTCATAGCCTCTATTTTTGGCGCGCCGGTGAGGGTACCTGCGGGAAAATTGCTGGCAAGGGCAGAGAACATGTCTTCTTTGTCGGAAATAATGCCGACAATCTCACTGGCAATATGTTGTACGTGGCTAAAACGCTTAATATCCATCAGATTACGGACTTTAACGGTGCCAAATTGTGCCACGCGGCCAATATCGTTGCGGTGCAGATCCACAATCATATTGTGTTCTGCGATTTCCTTAGGGTCGTTGAGTAGGGTGCGAGCAAAGAGGGTGTCTTCTTGTGGTGTTGTTCCGCGTTTCGCGGTGCCTGCCAGTGGAAAGGTCTCCATTTCGCCTTGTCGTAGTCGGAAGAGCAGCTCTGGACTAGCGCCAATTAGCGTTTGTTCGCCAAATTTGACGTAATACATTTGCGGCGACGGGTTCACTTCACGAAGTTGTTCATAGATGTTGACCGTGTCACCCTCTAGCCGAAAACGCTTTTTAAAACCCACTTCGGTTTGAAAGATTTTGCCCTCAATAATATCTTGCTTCACCTTCAAGACCGCGTCCCGATGATCTTCCTTGGTCATGGTTTCGCCCATGGGAGTAATACGAAGTTCGCCACTGACCACATCGTCTTCTGCCATTAAGGATTCGACCAATGGAAGCCGGTTGTCACTATAGTAAAAGTAGATAACTTCGCCGGTCATCTTGTCGAGAATAAGGCCGTCTTTGTATAAACCAAAGCGGAAGGTATCAAATAAATCGCTTTTTTGCAGGCTAAGGCTTGGTTCAAAATAATTCATGCTATCGTAACCAAGATAACCTGTTAGCCCCCCAGCATACTTACGGGAGATAACATTTTGAGGCACGATATCCCGTAATAAATAGTAGGGATTATCACTGGTGTATTCTTCACAACTACCGTCACGAGCTTCAATCGTGAGGGTATTATCATTAGCATATAGAAGCTGTTCGGGATCAAAGCCAATAATGGAGTGGCGGGCAATATGGCTATCTTCACCTAGAGACTCTAAGTAGAAACAGTTGTCATATCGCTTTTCAATTTTTTTGAATAGATTAAAGAAATCACAATCTGCAGTAATAGTGATGTAATGGGGCTTGCGGGGCAAAGTGATTTTGCCGGGCTTGTTGGGTGATGCACTTGTGTTTGTCATAGCACTGCTCATTTTGTTCTATTTTTTAATGCCCGAGAGCCTCGGGTGACGGTGGCGATTCCTACCCCAAGGGATTCGGCGATTTGGCGTTGGGGGACACCCTCTTCGAGACGACGAAATATTTGCAATCGGTTGCAAATTTCACTGAGCTCGGTGGGCGTTAGCAATGCCTGTAGTCGGCTACTTAGTTCAGCTTCGCTGTCTGCTGCCAGTAAGTGTTCGAGCAGTTCGCTAAGATGTTTGGGGTCATTCATGGGATATTTCGCCGTATTCATGTACTAGTACGCAATAGCGTTACATTATCACAGGCCGGGGTGATGTCAACCACTGTTCTATCCAATAGAGATAAGGTCTACGCAATTGACCTAGCGCGCAGGGTTATGCAAGATGGCTGGATTATCACAGGGAAGGTCCTAATTCATGTCTGTACCACCATTAAACTCACTGAAAACCTTTATGCTCGTGGCGCAATCACTCAGTTTTAAGGATGCTGCAGATAAGCTTTTTTTGTCCCCTTCGGCGGTAAGTCGCCAGATCCAAGGGTTGGAGCGGTCCATGGGGGTAGCGCTATTTACTCGGGGGAATCGGAGTATCAGCCTTACAGCAGAGGGCGAGACGCTGTTGGGGGGCGTTAAGCAGGCGTTTGCGGTACTGGATGCAACCTTGTTGAAGGTTCAATCGGCGGGGGATCAGCAGGTATTACGGGTTGGGGCTCAGCAGTATTTTTCTAACAACTGGTTATTCCCTCGGCTGTCTGAATTTATTCAGCAGCACCCAGAGATAGAAATTCAGTTTGCCTCCTCTCAGGTCTATCAACCCTTCGATGAGACTGCATTGGATATTTGTATTCGTTTTTCGCCAGAACAAAAGGAAGGCTTATGCTGTGAGCCTTTTTTTCCACAGCAAGCAATTCTCGTGGCTGCGCCATCGTTGGTTGAAAAGTACAATCTATTGGATCAGTTTTCGAATGTGCTTGGGTGCGATTGGTTAACGGTGCGATCTCAATCGAGTTTATTGCAGCAATGGTTCTTATCGGAAGATCTGTTACCTGGAGTCTCTCGTCAGGTAATTGATCAGCACAGTCATATTGTATTTGATGACGCTCAGGCCGCGTTAACGGCGGCAAAGGAAGGATTGGGGGTTGTGCTTGCGGCAAGGCCATTGATTAATGACTTACTGGAATCTAAACAACTCATTCAATTGGGAGCTGATAATCCGTTATTTACCAGTGATTACTATCTTGTTTATCCTCAAGGGTTGGCCGAGCATGAACCCTTGAGGTTGTTTCGAGATTGGTTAATCGATCAAGCGAGTGCGTGTTTAACCGAGTAGCTCTTGAATATAGTTGGCGACACGTTGGGGGGCTTCTAACTCCGGTAAGTGTCCGACATCATCCAAGCCAAAAACATCAATGGAATGAAAGTACTTTTTGATGCTATGGAAATTAGTGGTTTTATGAGATCGATCTGATTTTCCATATAACGCTATCGCAGGTTGTGTTAATGGAGTGAACTGAGGTTCTTGTTTGGATAGGCTTACTTGCAATGCAGAGGCAAGGCTATAGCTAGCACCCTGATCAAAGTTATGAGCGCAGTGTTTTTGGATGTGTTGACCTACTTCCGGTGTATGACAGACGAAATCAATCCACTGATGTGCAATGTCGCGCTTTTTAGTTTTCATTATCAACTGCCCGACGATTGGCGTCGACATAATATGTTTAGGATCTAATCGTTTCTTCCAGCATTGCTCTTCTTTCCAGTCGGGAGTTTGCAACATAATAAGATGAGAAATGGTATCGGGTGATTTCTCTGCCATGCGCAAAGCGAAGTACCCTGATGCACACGGGAATGCCAATGCATAGGGAGCAGCATTTAGGGTATCCAAAAATGTTAACAGTACATTGACACAGGATTCGAATTGATAAGACATAGTGATTTTTGATAAAGAAAATCCAAACCCAGGTAATTCAAAAATTACGATTTTGTAATCATCTTTTAAATGATTTATCAGATCATCATAGTCTTCTAAATGCGCGGGCGGATCTGTGGCAAACACGATAGTTTGCTTACCTTCTCCTTCCATTCGATAACGAATAAAGCACTGGTCTAATTCGACAAAATAGTAATTTTCTTTTTGCTGTTGTTTGGCCCGTTGGATAACGGATGAGGATGTCATGCTTGTGGATATAAGGTCTACATATGTTCCGAACATACGTCATCTTCCTGTTTTCTTAACGATTTAACGCAGTGTGCGTTGCGCCACGGCGAAACACAAACGCAAAGATTGCAACCTCGCGTGCGCTGTATGCACGTGAGATGTATGAACTGGTTCCTGGTATTTGGGGTATTGATGGCTGAGTATATTTCTCAGCAATGCCGTGAAGGCATAGCTAATATCAAGGACTGATATTCTGCAAGGCTTGATAGGTTAAGCGTTATGAACACCCTTGGTTAGAGATGGGTATATGTTCTGTGCAGAGTCTCAATCACATAAATGGAGTTATTGAATGATAATAAAAAAACGTAATCTGACTATCCTTTCTGGTGCTTGCTTAATTGCAGCGTGTAGTAGTTATTCTCTTTTGTGGGAGGCTGAGTTATTAGGGGGCAGCAATAATGAGCGCCTATACACTAAAGGTGTACTGCTTGATAGCGAACAAAATAGAATCGTGATCGGTGCAGAGACAAATTTTTGGGGAGAAACAGAGGAAGGAGAGCCGCTGTACGGGTTCGATCCTTTGGTCGCAAAATATGATAAGAATGGCAAGTTGTTGTGGCGTACCACGTTAGATACTCCTTTTGAGCGTACTGCAAGAGCATCTTCTGAGGGGTGGGGGTCTCATGTCGTAGGGGAAGAGAGGTACCCAGGTGGAGAAGAAGCTCATAGAGTTGTGATTGATGGCGATGATGATATTTATATATTGGCGGCCACGTTAGGGGAAAATTTTAATCAAACCAGTGGAAGTCAAAGTGACTGGGATCGCGTGTTAGCCAAATATAGCAGGTCGGGTGCGTTATTATGGACGGTAACGTTCACCGATGAGTATGAGAATATTCCTTTTGACATCGCGTTGTTGGATTCGGGTATTGCGGTGGTTGGTATGCCCCATGACGATGCGGATAACTATCCGGCAACAACGATCACTGTGTTTGACGACGATACTGCCGAGGTGATTGCGGAAACAATACTGGAGGGCATTACTACTGATGTGGTCGCCAGTCAGAGTGATACGTTAGCGATCAGTGGCTATGAAACTGTGACGCAGCTTAACGGGGTGGCAGAAGTTCAGTGGCAACAGGAACTGGCGACCATTGTGACAGTGCCCGATGGGGTTATTCTTCCTTTGTGTTCCGGCTCTTGGAGCGGTGATAAGAAAGCCGCGGCGTTGAGTTATGACAGCCAGGGAGGGTTATATATCGCGCTTAATAGTAATCCTCCATTATTCTGTGGTTTTTATACTATCACCGGTACTACGGATATTTATAAACTCGATGCATCTACCGGTGAGTTCAATTGGAAGTCCACGCTCGCAAAGGATGTACCGGCGGATTCACAATTGGAAGCTGTTGTCGAGGGCAGACGCTTCATTCCATTTAGTATGGATTGGCTCGGTTTTGACGGAAAAATTATTGCGGATGAAGAGGGTGTCTACTTTGCTGAGTCGATGATGGTTATTGAATATTACGCTCAGTTTGTTCAGAACTTACGGGCAGATATTTTAGTGTCACGCCTGGATAGCGCTGGTGCTGATGTATGGCAAAAGCGGATTAAGAATAGTAGCCAGGTGGTATACGAAGACTCCGAAGTGGTCGACACCGTAAATACGCTCAATCGTTTAGTCGCGGTTAATGCAGACCAAGATGGCGGTGTAAACATCGAGCTTGTTGCTGCTGGTTTTGATGGACCAACGACACAAAATTCCGATGGGCTTGGTGTGCTGCAGTCTATGACTAGCAAGGGTGTTCATTATGATCGCGATGGAAAACGGGCGACGATTTCGACGACTGACAATGCGGTTAGCCGAGGTGCGGTAATGTCTTCCAATAATGATTACGTCCAGGTGATGGATGACTTTTATCCGGTTTACGGTGAGAATGAAGACGTTCTAATCTATAAACGATTTTTAGGGGTAGAGGACGCCCCAAGCCGCATCATCATAAAGAACCATACTCAGTAGTCGTCGCTCGGCACAAAAAAGCCCTGGTGTGTGGAACCACGTCAGGGCTTTTTGTTTTCTTGAGTGGTCGAATTTACAGGCGATTCTCAGGTGACCAATAAGCCTTCATTGATTGAATCTTGCCTTCTTTATTGAATTCAAACACATCGATAATCTCCAATGTGTTTCCGCCAACAGTTGCGGTGAATGGAAATGCGGCCGAGTTACCTGCGCAACGTACGCCACCGGTTAGCTCCAATTTAACCCCTAGGCCTTTTAGGCGTTGATAAAACGCCAAAATAGCTTCAATGCCTTCGTTAGGCTCTGAACCTACGGGGTCTTCAACGGTGGCGTTGTCCGCATAGATGTCTTTTATCGTGTCGAAGTCATCATTGCTTAGTGCTTCGATATAGCGTTTTACGATGGCAACTTGTTGCTCTCTTTCCATGGGTAACCTCTTGAATTAATTAGATACTTTATCGTTAATCTGAAGAGACAGAAAGACTCGGTAGGTGGTGGTCTAGACTGCTTCTTTATTATTATGGAAGTATATTTGCATTATTGTTGCAAAATAACAAGGGCCTTGATAGCTTATGTCTATCTAGTTATTTAGCAGCAGTATTACGAGAACGCAAGATAGGTAAGACGAGGGGAGAGAGATGGGTAAGTATGCAAAGATAGAAGCCGCGGAGATTGAAGAGCGTTATGCCCGAGGGTGGCATTGTTTAGGAAAGGTGGAGGAGTTTGGAAAAGACCCGGTACGCCTTGAGTATTTTGGTACCAAGTTGGTGGCATTTCGTGGTGATGAAGACCAGTTAATCATTCTTGATGGGTTTTGCCCGCATATGGGTGCTGATTTATCACAGGGTTATGTCGAAGGGAATTCACTTCGTTGCTCAATGCATGCTTGGCGTTGGGGCCAAGATGGTGTGTGTGATGATATTCCTTATGCCAAGAAGATACCGCCAAAAGCCTGTATCAAGGCCTGGCCCGTTCTGGAGAGAAACGGTCTAGTACTGGTTTACCATGACGCAGAAGATAATGACCCAATACAAGGCCAAGAGCCTCCAGTCATTGAAGAGGCGGGAGCTGATGGGTGGTCTGAATGGGCAGTAGAAATCATTCCTATAGAGACCAACTGTCGTGAGTTAGTGGATAACATGGCGGATAAAGCACACTTTGGCCCGGTTCACTCGGCTGAAGCGATGCGTTTTGAAAATACCTTTGATGGGCACAAAGTGGTTCAGTATATGGAAGGAAAAAGCCCCCGTTTAGCGGGCGATTCTATTCTAACAACAACCGCAACCTATTACGGTCCAGCGTACATGATCACCGAAATGAGCGGTGAGATGAACGGAGTCCCTGTTGAATCCAAACTATTGGTATCTCATGTACCGACAGGCACTGAGAGTTTTGATTTGCGTTTTGGCGTGATGGTGAAGCTATTCCCCGGCATGTCAAAAGAAGATAGTGATGCAATGGTTCAAGGTTATGTGCAATTAACGCAGCAAGCGTTTTTTGAAGATGTACATTTTTGGCATACCAAAGCTCGTGTGGATAATCCTGTATTGTGTGACGGTGACGGCCCTATATACAAGCTACGCCAGTGGTATAGCCAATTCTATGTGGATATTGCCGATGTACCTTCTACGTGGGATGCATCAAAAACCTACGCGGTTGATTCAGTGAATCCTATTCCACATCAAAAAGTGGCGATAGATGACGCTAATGCAGCGGCGTATGCGGCCCAGCAAGCTGAAGCGGAAGTTGATGCATAGGTTATAGAGTAAAGACAATATCGAAGCACGTGAGTAAGTAATGTTGTCTATAAAAAAAGGTGTCTTCGGACATCTTTTTTTTGGCATAAATTTATCAAAACAGGAGAGAAAAATGTCTACGCAGAGTAATACGTTATCTAAAGTAATTTCAAAAGTACTTATTTTTCTTGGTGTGGTGTTGGTAGGCACCTATGTGGTGTACCTGCCGATGCCTAGTTTGTTTCAAGCAGATGCGTTTGCGAACCTCAGCATTGTGCTATATGGATTGGCAAGTGCTGGTTCGGCATTTGTCGCCTGGGGAATGATTATGGGTAGTATGAACGGAGATTCTGTCACTCGAGCGCAAGTGCTGACAGCATCGGCGGCTGGTTTCGCGTTGTTAGCGTTCATGCGTTTAGTGACAGCGGTATTTCCCCCTGAAGTATTTCAAGCCATGATTTTTCTACCGGCCGGTGAGTTTGTTGCGTTTAGTGTGATTGCAATGATATTGCTTAAGTCTAGATAGAAAACGCTAAATAAATGGTAATTAATATGAGTAGTAAAACGAATAAATCATTGCAAGATAAAACGGTCTTTCTAACGGGAGGATCTCGAGGTATTGGTCAAGCGATCGCAAAACGCTTGGCTGAAGCCGGTGCTAACATTGTTATCTGTTCTAAATCATCAGATCCACATCCAACGTTGCCGGGTACCATTCATGAGACGGCCAAGATTGTTCAGGATGCCGGTGGTAAGGCGCTTCCAATTGTTGTAGACGTAAGGGATGACGAAAATATTCAGTCAGCGGTAGCGCAGGCGGTTAACGAGTTTGGCGGCATTGATATTTGCATTAATAATGCGGGGGCATTTTGGATGCAGCCGACCGCGGAGACGAGCACAAAGCGCCATGACTTGCTGTTTAGCATTAACGAAAGGGCCACTTTTCTGGTGACCAAGGCGTGTCATCCTTACTTGAAAAAATCCGATAATGGCCATGTGTTAAACCTATCACCACCGCTTGATCTAAAGCCCGTGTGGTTTCAACATACGTCCCCCTATTCTGTGTCCAAATATGCCATGAGTCTTTATGCATTAGGTTGGTCGAAAGAGTTTGCGGAAGATGGTATTGCAGTGAATACCTTATGGCCCAGAGTAGGCGTAGAAACCCCCGCAGCGATTGTTCACGGTGGTGACGATTTACGCAGCGAGTTCCGCAAGCCCAGTATTATGGCTGATGCGGCATTTGCTATTGTGTCTAAGGACGCATCAACCTTTACCGGAAATTTCTGTATTGACGATAGCCTGCTGGCGGATGAGGGTGTGACGGATTTTGAGCAATATAGTGTAGTTCCAGGCTCCAAATTAGTCCCGGATTACTATATTCCTGATGACGTGCCAGCGCCCCCTGGCGTTAAGCTAAGTAAGTTCAGATTATACGACATCGATTAGTGTTTCAGCGGTGGCAGAATAAGACGGAGATTGTGGCTGAATATGAGTTGGAGGGATTAAGGCTTAGCGAGTATTGTTGATGGTAACTTAACGATCTATCGAAAGTGCCAAAAACATGAAAACAGTTCAGGAATACGATTATATTATAGTGGGGGGCGGCTCTTCTGGTTGTGTGGTTGCAGCACGATTAGCAGAGCAGCACGCCGGTAGTATTGTGTTGCTTGAAACCGGTGATGCCACCGACCGTAACCCCGAAACCATGCAGGCTGATGGTTTTACCGATGCTTTTGCGAATGACAACGTCATGTGGGATCGGCTATCAGCACCCCAACAGGATTGTCGCAAGCGCTCCTTGTACTTGGGTTCGGGCACTGGCATGGGCGGCAGTGGGTCGGTGAATGGCATGGTCTATACCCGAGGTGACAAGCGGGACTATGATCAATGGCCTAGTGGTTGGAAATGGAAGGACATCGCGCCTTTTTTTACGGAAGTTGAAACGCGCCTAAAAGTAAAACCCCGCGCACCAACAGAATATACTGAGACCTGTATAGAGGCAGCGAAGAACGCTGGATTTCAGCAAAAAGACGGTTTGTTAGATGGTGACCTGTGTGGTTTTTTGGGTTACCAAACGATGAATTACGACGGTGACCAGCGTCGTAGCTCCTATATGTCTTTTGTCCGTGGGCAGTCGTTGGATAATCTGACTCAAATTACCAATGCACGGGCAACTCGCATTCTTTTTGAAAACAAAAAAGCTGTAGGTGTTGAGTATATCGAAAAAGGTATTCGCAGTACGTTGCGGGCCCGTAAGGAAGTTATTTTGTGCGCGGGTGCATTGGAAACGCCGAAGCTATTGATGTTATCTGGGGTAGGGCCCAATGATCAGTTAGCAGAGTTTGGTATACCTGAAGTATTGCATGTGCCGAGCATTGGTCAGAACCTACAGGATCATCCCAATGTCTGTGTGTTTTACAAAGGGCGCAAAGGTTCTGACTGTTTCTATCCGCAGTTATATGGTTTTCATCGCGTTAATGCTCAGTTGCCATTACCGGAAGATCAGGCGGATACGTGTTATGTGTTTTATTCTGCGGGGTCGTCTCTTAAAGCATCCCTTAAGCGTATGTTGCCCGCCGTGTTATTGCCGAAGTCGGTATTTTATAGCCCACGATTGCGCCGCTGGTTACGTAAGGCGGTAGATCTTGTGTATGGTATTACTCCAATTGCTAATATGTTAGCTACGATTTATGGCGTGGTGGTAATTCTAGGAAAACCGCAATCAAGAGGTGAGCTGCGATTGGCGTCCGCCGACCCAGCGATACAAGCGCATATTGATCCGGCCTACTTTACCCATCCTGATGATATGGAAACGATGATTGCGGGTGTCGAAAAAGCTAAGCTTATTGCTCAGCAAGCATCGTTGCGGCGTTGGGGAAATACTGGATTAGTGACGGCTGCGCGCACCGAGAATAAAGTCAAAATTCAGCGCTGGATTGAAAGCGCGGTGATGACAACGTTCCATTACACTGGCACCTGCAAAATGGGTGAGGACGAACATTCTCCCGTTGATACTACACTGAAGCTTAAGGGGATTGAGGGGCTGCGTATAGCGGATGCCTCGGTGATTCCAGAAATTGCGGTGTCTGCACAAAACGCTCCGAGCATGATGATTGGTTACCGTGCTGCGGAATTTATTATGGCGTCTTCCGGTGCAACAAGTGTTAACAAGAGAACCCCCAAAAAGGCCAAAAATAAACGTTCAGTAGAAGGAAAAGTCGCATGAACACACAAGTCACCTCAATTCACGAAAGTGACCGATCTGAAATAGCCTGCGTTAATCCGGCAACGGGGGATGTGATGGGCAAGGTTCCGGTAACCAAGCCGGAAGATATGACGACGGTTGTGGCGAGCGCTCGTGCGGCACAGAAGTCCTGGGGTAAGTCTACCTTTGTACAGCGTCGAGCTGTGCTGAATCATATTATGCAGCATGTGCTGGATCATTCAGATGAATTATGCGACGCCATTGTGCAAGACTCAGGGAAAACCTATGACAATGCCATGTTGGGTGAAATCTTGCCGGTCTGTACCAAAATTAAATGGTTAATCAAAAATGGGGAAAAGCATCTGAAGCCTGAGCGGGTATCCTCCGGTATGTTTATGCATAAGAAAGCCCGCATTGAATATGTGCCGCTGGGAGTGGTGGCATGTATTATTCCTTGGAACTATCCACTACAGAATATTATTAGCTCGCTAGTGGCACCGTTAATGGCGGGCAATTCGGTGATACTGAAAGCATCCGAAGCCGTCGCGTGGTCAGTTGAGCGTTTTCAACGTATTACTGATGAAGCACTGCAAAAAGAAGGGTTCGCGACGGATACGGTACAGGTCATCAATGGTTATGGTGAGACTGGAGCCGCTCTGGTGTCCTCGGGGGTGGATAAAATCCTATTTATTGGCTCGGTCGAAAATGGTCGGCGTATTATCCAGGGCAGCGCAGAACATTTAACGCCAGTGGTGATGGAGCTCGGCGGAAAAGATCCCTTTATCGTATGTGATGATGCAGATCTGGATAAAGCGGTGTATTCGGCATTGGGCGGAACCTTTATCAATTTGGGGCAAAACTGCATTGCTGCTGAGCGGGTTATTGTGCACCAGAATATTTACGATCGCTTTTTGAAGAGTCTAAAGCAAAAAGCAGGGGCGTTACGTCAAGGTGTGCCCGTCAAAGGTGGCAAGGTGGATGTGGGAGCGGTGACTACCTCGCAGCAGATCGCTATCATTGATCGATTGGTATCGGATGCCATAGCGAAAGGTGCGGTTGCAGAAGTGGGTGGAAAGGTACCGTCTGCTAGCGGTGGTAACTTCTATCCGCCTACCATATTGACGGGTATTACGCCTGAAATGGATATCTATCAGCAAGAAATATTTGGCCCGGTGATGCTGGTAATGAAAGTCAAGAATGATGAAGAAGCCATCGCGGTCGCGAATTGCACAAACTTCGGATTGCACTCGTCAATTATTACCAAGGATGCTGTGCGAGGGGAGTGCATCGCTGCTCAGCTAGAGTCCGGCGCTTCCTGTATTAATGACTTTGGTTTGTGCTATCTCAATCAGGATTTACCCTTTGGTGGAGTGAAGTACTCTGGGTATGGTCGGATGAATGGTCGAGAGGGGTTGCGGGCTTATACCAATCACAAAGCGGTATTATCCGATCGATTCCCCATTGAGATACCGCCGAAAATATTCCCAGTCGCTGCTAATGACTACGAGTCAGCTAAGAGTATGATTAACATGATGTTTTCAGATGGCGTCGGGCAAAAATGCAAGCACTTTGGGCGGCTATTATGGTTATCCATAAAAGGTAAGCTATTTTCGTAAGGGGGCGAGTAAGGCATTGCCTGAATAACCAAGCTGTATTACATTGAAGTAACATAATAATCTGCTATTTGGGCCCAGGTAAACCTTGTTAATACTTGATAATACACCCATTTTACCCGCTAACTACATGCGCATATTTCTCCAGGTTGCTGAGCAAATGGGGGCAAGCGTTAGTGAGTTATTAGAAGGTACTGGGATTGATGAACAGATCTTTATCAATCCAGAGGTGTATATCACCTTTGGTCAATATAAGAAAATGAAGGCGCGGGCGTTGGAAGTCGTTAAAGACCCGTCATTCCATTTTAAATATGGCACCAGTATTAACCTGACTGAGCACGGTAAATTGGGTCATGCGGCGTTTAGTAGTTTGACGTTCGAAGATGCGCTCAAGAAAGTGATCAAATATATCAAGATATTGAATCGAATGTATCACCTCGATGCAGAGTTTCAAGGCGATATCGTACACCTTAAGCTCGATACAATTAATCCCGAGAAGCGCTTTTATGTGGTGGAAATAGAGCAGATCATGTCGGCGATGTACCATGCATTAAGTGTGTTGCCTCAGGATCATTCCAATATGTTGGAGGTGCGTTTTAATTATAGTGCGCCAAAATATCGTCATATATATCATGATTATTTTGGCGAGCGTTGTTACTTTGATTGCGAAGATAATGAAATAGTCTTTAACATTAAAGAGTTAAAACAGTTTTGGACCGCGGGCGATCAAATGATTGAACGTATCGCGAATAAAAATTGTGATGATGCCCTCCAGCAGTTAGATGATGTGGAAGGTCTGCCTGGTAAAATTAGAGACATCATTATCAATAGCGAACGTGGTTTCCCCAATCAGGAAATGGTCGCTGAAGAGCTGAATATGCCATTACGGTCTATGGCTCGTTATCTCAAAAAGCAACATACCAGCTTCCAAGAAATTATGGATACGGTACGTGAAGAGCTAGCGATCCAATATTTGGAAACCACACAGTGGTGTATTGATGAAATAGCGGATCTTCTGGGTTACAGTTCAGCCGCTAACTTTAGCCGCGCATTCAAGAAATGGACGGGGTTACGCCCTTCCGAATATCGAGCGAACCATCTGCCAGATTCAGTGGCAAAAATAGACAGCCAAACTGGCTGAAATTGAGTTGGTTGTCCGGGTCTAAACTGGATATTGTTCTTATATACCCTGTCACATTCGAGTGTATAGGGTTTGAGAACAAAGGAACCGACCATGATAAGTGATCTCTATATTAACCTGATGATAATACTCGCATTTGCGGGTGTGCTAATGGCCTTTTTAATGTGGGCTGTGCATTCAGAGCAGTACAAGCAATACCGCATTAGAACTCCCAAAACCTACCGTATTCCAAAGTCAAAAAAGTACAAGAATGTTGCATTGAATATGCTGCAATCTGTGATTATTATTTTTGGTGTTCTCTATACGTTTCAAGATTTTCTGGTGTACGAAGACGGTACAAAAGAGGTGAGTGGTATCCTGGTGCTGGGAGAGGTGTTAGCCGCACTGTTGCTCTATGACTTTCTCTATTATTTTATGCATAGAGGATCGCATAATCCCAAGGTAATGAAGTTTGTGCACGGTACCCATCACTATGTTCGTTTCCCGACGGCATTGGAGAGTATTTATGTGCATCCCATTGAAGGGGCTGCGGGGTTGTTACTGTTGATGTTTAGCATTGGTGTGGTGGGTCCGGTAAGTGTGTTGTCGATGACGATTATTTTCTTTATTCATACAACGGTCAATATACTGGTACATTCAAATCTGGAATTACCACACCCAATATTTCGTTTATTTAACTTCTGGGCCCTAAAGCATGATATTCATCACGGCAAGCATCTGAATAAAAACTACGCGTCGATTGCGCCATTCTGGGATTTTCTATTTGATACCTATGGTTAATGGATACATGCAACGCAGTAATATACGAAAAAATATACGAAGCAATAGACACAAAAATATTGGCGAATCGTGATTAGACAGAATAGAGGAACAAGCAATGGCTAAGAAAAAGAAATTATTGGTAACCGGTGGGTGTGGATTTATTGGGAGCAATCTCGTAAATGGTTTTGTGGATCAGGGTTTTGACGTGTCGGTATTGGATTTTGGCGGAAAGTCATTCCGCGATGACGTCAAATTCCACAATATCAATATCTGTGATAAACAAGCAGTGATTGATGTGTGTGCAGGTATGGACGTGATTATTCATAATGCGTCATTAGTGCATACCAAAAATAACAAACAGGATATTGTGTGGGCAGTAAATTACGATGGAAGCCTCAATATTATCGAGGCCTGTAAGATTCATAATATTCCTAAGTTGGTTTATATCAGTTCAGCGAGTGCTGTCTATGAAGGTGTTGATATTGAGAATGGCGACGAGACATTACCGTACTCGTCGATATCTCAGGCACCCTATGCAGACAGTAAAATAAAAGCAGAAAAAGATATTTTATCGTTCAGTGGCACTAACACAACCCATGCCTGCGCGATACGTCCACATGTAGTATTTGGTCCAGGGGATAATCGTTTTATTCCTGCCATTATGACTAAAGCAGCACAAGGAAAATTAACACGGGCCATTGGCAATCGCGATAAATTATCAGATTTTACCTACGTTTCAAATCTGGTCGATGCGGTTGTTGCTGCCGAAAATAAATTAGGTCCGAATTCTCCCGTTTCCGGTCAGGCCTATTTTGTAACAAACGGTGAGCCCATGGCGTTCTTTGATTTTATTGAAAAATTCTTGATTAATGTAGGCTACCCACCCATAAAGGGCAAGGTGCCTTATTGGCTTGCCTATGCCGCCGCAGCGGTTGTCGAAACCATTGATACCTTAAAAGGTGGCACGTTGAATTCGGAAGATGGATTGACCCGTTTTGCGGTTAGATATATGGTTACGCATCATTACTACAGTATCGAAAAAGCGTATCAGGATTTTGGTTGGAAACCCGCTGTTTCCTTGGATGAAGGAATTCAACTCACGGTAGACGCTTTGAAGGGAGATACTGAAAAAACACGCCAGGCCGCCTAGGTTTGGCTTACTGAGTTAGAAAGGAAAAGAACAATGACTGATGCCACAAGCACCATAGAAAATGAAAGCGACAAGACAGTTGAGCGAAAAAAAGTCGCTTTTGTTACCGGGAGCACCGGGTTCTTGGGCCTACATATTGTTAAGCAACTCGCTGACGATGGGTGGGATGTGCTGGCATTGCGTCGTTGTACCTCAAGAACATCGGATCTTGATAAGCTAGCCGCGAGGCAAGTAGAAGGCGATGTGTTAAACAAAGAGTCTCTTGAGATTGCAGTGCCTGATAACGTCGACGCCATTTTTCATGTGGCGGCAGATACCAGTATGTGGGAAAAGAAAAACGAATGGCAGAATAGAGTGAATATTGAGGGCGCAAGGAATGTGGTCGAGATTGCCCTCAAGAAAAATGCCGGACGTTTGATTCATACCTCATCAATTGGAGCATACGGCAAAACAGAGGGTGTGGAGATATCAGAAGCGGTACCTTCTCGAGCAATGGAAAGTGGCATTAATTATTACAGGTCAAAATTTCTGGCAGAACAAGAGATTCATAAGGGTATCGCTAAAGGTTTGGATGCCGTCATTATGAATCCATGTCAAATTGTTGGGCCACTGGACTACAATTACACCCCGCTGATTTTTCAGAACCTCAAAAGTGGTGCGATGAAAGGTATTCCTCAAGGCTCTAGTGTATTGGGCCATGTTCGGGATTATGCTAAAGCCCACGTGACGGCCTATGATAAAGGCCGTACCGGAGAAAACTATCTCTTAGGTGGAGTGCATGCCTCGTTTCAGGATGTGTTTAATACCGTGGGTGCTATTCTTCATGTGAAGACCCCTACAGCGCCATTACCGAAACCTTTGCTAAGCTTTGCAGCATTTGTGTTAGGAAAGATTTCGTTATTCACCAATAAAGAACCGTTGCTAACACCGGAAAAAGTGACGTTGATGAATGATAAAATGGTGGTGAGTTCGAAGAAAGCAGAAGATGAGCTAGGATTCACTACCTGCACGTTGCAAGAAATGTTTATGGATAGCTATCAGTGGATGCAGCGAGAACAGATTATCTAATCAACATGTGTCATTAGACGGAACAAGGCGACCTTATCTAGGATATTGTCGCCTTTTCTTTGTTATTGATGTCCATGCTTATACCCACGCTATCTTTGAGAGTAGTGATTTCCTGCTGATTCCATAAAAACTCTGCCCGTCGTTTTAAGGCGAGGGCGACTTGGTTAAAGCCATCTCGAACGTCATCGTAAAATAGTATATACACCAGGGGTGAGAGTAGGCCGGAGAATGCATCGCTGGTGCTGTAAGTACAGCGATTAGCGCTCACACTTTGCAATTCTTGTTTGCGCAGCGCCGACATAATCGGGGCTAACCCAAATGTCATTCCCCAGGCTAATGTGTTAGGTGCATCAATGATTTCTACCGTTTCCGTTTGGACTCGATCGCCGCGTTTTTTCATATGTACATGGAGATCAATGGGTTGCTTTACCTGTAACTTACCGTCAACTTTATAGGTGAATGGATTCCATGCGCCATAGTTATCAATATCCACCAATATTTCCCATACTGCTTCTTTCGGCGCATTAATCTCAATGATGTCGGAATAAACAGTATGGTTAAACATGATATTGTCCTTTTTATTATTATTTTCGGAGCGATGTCGCGATTTATACCGAATTGACGGGTGCTGATGTTTGAGTGCTGGTCTGTGTATGTGCTTTCGACATAGTCAGTGCCCACACCTGTGTCTCATCCCATAAGCGCTTAGCGATTGTCTTGTCGTTAGCTTCAGGGTTTACCTTTGCAGTCTCGCATCGTTCATAGAACTTACCACCTTCTACACTTGGTGCGGTAGCGCAGAGTATTTGCGTTTGAGCCCCTTCGTTAGGTGACATCAGAATGAGTGCTTCTATGGGGGAGAATAAGTTTCGCAGTTTTTGCAGCAAACCATTGCCTTCTAACCCTTTGCCTGAGATGTTGGTGGCTATGGCCCCAGGGTGTAAGACGTAACCTTGAAGATTACAATCGCTAGCGTATCGTCGTTGTAGCTCAAAGGCGTGGTGTACTACCGCAAGTTTGGACTGGCCATAGGCACTCCACGAGTCGTAAGGGCGTTGTGGTGAAAAGAACTCGCGATTAATACCTCTGCTGTGTAGATGGGAAGATACGTTAACCACCCGTGCATCGCCGTATTGTTTACCTGCGACGGTTAGTGCTGGTAATAACAACTGAGTGAGCATTGAAGTGCCTAAGTAATTCGTGCGCCAATGAATCTCGAACCCGTCGGCAGTGAGGTTGGGCTGATCCCATTGTGATAATAGATCAAGGTGAATACCTGCGTTATTAATAAGTACGTCAAGTTTGTCGTTGAAGGTGTCGAGGTACCATTCAGAAAATGCACATACCGATGCGGCTTGCGTGAGGTCTAGGCTATGGCCATGAAGGTCGGCGGGTTTCCCTTCCAGAGATAGTGCCGTGGTAATGGCATCAACGGTGGCTTCGGGGTTACTGCGAGTGGTTATGGTAACGCAGGCTCCCCAGCTGGCCAAGGTTTTGGCGGTTTCAAAGCCAATGGAACCGGGGGAGGCGCCGGTGACAATAATGTGTTTGCCATCGAGAGCTACTTTGGGCGCCATCGGTGCTTTACCGAATAGTGTGCGACCTAGGTGGCGAATCATCTTCGGGATATCTTCAATATTCATATCATCAGTTCACTATTTTTCACTATGCGGGTGTTGCTGTTGATGTCGTTGCTGATTGGGGTTTTGTGGTTTCCGTGGGGCTAAGAAAATCGGCAATTAACCGCTGGCTGCTCTCCCACAATAACGCCCCTTGCTGAGGGTCTGTGGCATGTGCTGAGGCATTTTTCTCCCGCATCATATGCAAATATACCCCTGTACGATAACCCATTTTTTCAGAGCAGGCTAATAGCACTACAGGTTCTGCTGCTTTATCAGGAGAGTTGAAAAACAGCTTCATTATCGGAGTGAGAATGGGTTTTAAGAAGCGAGGCGATTCTCTAGCAATATTGGAGGCGATGGGGCCAGGGCAGAGGGAATGAATGGCAAAGTCGACAGGCGCATTGCTATTGCTATCGTACCCAGGATTAAGCTTGCGCGAGAGTTCCTGCGCAAAGGTGCTTAGGTGTAATTTACTGGTCCCGTAATGTTTTAAACCTTCTTTTAGTCCGTATTCTACGTATGCGCCAAATTGATCAAAGTTAATTGCATCAGAAGACTGGTGGGCTTCTGATGATACAAAAATGATGCGCGGTGTGTCTTTTTGTGTTGTATTATTGCTACACGGTTGCATAATTCCGTCATGAATAAACCGATCCATGATCAGTCGGTTTGCCAAAAAATGAACGGCAAACATAAGTTCATAACCTTGATCTGAGCGTCGAGAATTGAGTGGCATCAAGCCTGCGTTCATCACTGCAATGTCGATGCTAATGCCGCGATTCTGCAAAGTATCGCATAATGCGTTGACAGAATTTAGGTCTGAAAGGTCAACCTGAATCATCTCGACATTGGTATTTCCTGACAAGCGTTTAACGTCTTCACCAGCCTCGGGTATTCCGCTGCGGCAGGCCATAATGATACGGCCGCCTCGCTTGGCAAGGTCAACGGCGATGGATTTTCCGAGTCCTGTATTGGCACCGGTGATAAAGCAAGTTTTGCCTTCGATACGTTCATGATCCCCTAGCGCATCAAGCTGACCTTTGTTGCTAAACATGTCAAATATTGCAGTGGTGACCGCAGAGATTACACTATTGTGTCCAACCGCATTAGGGCCGCTATCGTTCTTTTTCATAATTATATTCCGTGGTGATCGTAGTCTATTCGTGAGGGATGGCGTAACGCTCACGATAGAACTTATATTGATTCTCAATGCCTTCTTTCGTTAATGCAAAATCGGCTATATCGTAGCGATGCTTTCCAAAGCGATTTTTCACATTCTTCTTTTTGGTTTTCTTGACGGCATGTAATGCAGACTGGTCAAAATCGATACCGGCAAATTGATAGATACGCTCAACTTCCTTATCGGGGTTTTCCAGCAAGTCGTAATAGGATACGTCGATAAAGCGTTCTTCGCCGCGTGCTTGTCGAACCGCAATGGAGCTTTCCATTAGGCGATTAACTTTGCGCACCCAATGACGGGCCACTTCTTTTGCATCAACCTCGTCGCTAAATACGCCACGGCCATGGGATACCATGCTACAAAATGATCCCGTGGTTTTTTGCGGATCGCGATGGGTTTGTACAATATAAGCCTCGGGAAATACGTCCATCAAGGTGTCTAGATATTCCATATGATGTGGCGTTTTTAGCACCCAATTTGGTGCGGGCTGTTGCCAAAGAAGAATTTTCATTAGCTTACGCAAATACTGATAGGCTTTGGTATGGTCTTGTGTTTCTAACCAAGAGGCATAGGTGGGTACATGAAGTGTGGCCTCGGGTGCCTGACTCATAAAGCATAAATCCAGCAGCAATACATCTTCTTCTGGTGCATCATGTTCAACGGGGTGAATGGCAAAAAATTCTGGTGCTAAATAAGCGAGGCCTTTTTCTGCCTGCTTTGCTTGGGCAATGCGCTTTTTAGGATTGCCTGCAGTCTCATTTGGCAGTGGCAGGGGGTTGAGTGCCTCCCATGACATTAGCGCACGCATTCTTTCATCAGAAGCTAATAAGCGATGTAAAGTGGTTGTGCCAGTGCGTTGAAGCCCAGCGATAACGATAATTTTACCCAGGTCTATATCGTCGATGTCAGGATTGCTCTTGCATAATTGCTCGACACGTAGGCGAATAGCCAATGCGCTTTCCAAGCGTTGTTTTTGAACAAAATGTCCAAACGGCGTCAAGTTGGCTTCGTCATTGATTGAATTAACTAATACCGTCAGTGGTTCGATAAACCATTCGTCACCAAAGTCGTGTAATCCCGTTTTCTTTTTGGCGCTAGCAATAAGCGCGTCTACGCTAAGGTCGCCTGCCAATCCTACTCTTTTTGCGATTCTACCAGCACGATTAAACAGTGCGATGGGCAGAGGACGATAGGGATTGCTGTAGTTATTGCCGGTTTCTATTTTATGTTTGGCCATAGGGAAATGCCTATTCTAGATTAGGATTCAACAACGTCGACAGACGGACTATAGGTTGACGTTGTATTTTGTTTGGTAGAGCGCAGGCTTGATAGTTTTACTACCTGTGTACTGGGCTGTGGCTTGCCATTGGCACGAATCCAGCGAAAACACATGGTGCCGCTTTCATGGCCACAGGTGTGTATCCAATTCGGGTGACCCGGGTCAGAATGCGCAATAATAATTTTTATCGATTGATCCTCTTCATAAGAGGCGAGGTGTTTATTGGTGTGAATCGTGAAGTGTTCATAATCTAACGATTCCATCCAATAATTATTTAATTGGAAATTCCAGTGTTCGCATTCTGGTGGCATTGCCTCAATCACCAATGCTTCATCGGGGCCTAAAGCCCAATGACTGTGGTAATAGGTGATATTTGGATCGCCGCCAGCATTGTTCGATGTTTCCTGATCAAACATCGGAAGTTGGTTGCTATGGTCTGAAAAATCACGCGCCCATTTAGCAAACAGCAAAGACGCCCCTGCAACCAATGTGCTGGTGGACTTCAAACCGTCGTCAACGATTTTGGGTGTTAATTCGGACGGCTCGCTATGTACGACGATGTTACCGTTGGGTTTTCGTGTTATGCGCTCGATTAAGAGGTCAGCAGGAAGCTCTGTCGAGCGATCGAGAAACGTTTGGCGTACAATAAGCGAACCGGAATCCGGAGTCATCGGCAACCAATTCTTGGGTTGCTTGTGACAGCTCAGTGTGAGTTCGAAGGTATCGTCATCATTAAGCACAATATCCGATGCTTCGATAAAGCCAGAGGGGGGCATACCGCCGCCTTGCCCGTAGTGGCCTATTTGAGTGCCAAAGCTAAGATACTTAACACTATTGCGCTTACCGCTAATTCGGTATTCATATTCACCGCTGATAGCCGCCGTTTGATAAAAATTATCAGGATTGTCCGCGCCCATTTTTACTGTTTCATGAACCACTCGATGTAATACCGGTGCTTTTGGGTCAGCATGTTCGACAAAGGCCATTAAGCCTGCACGGGTCAGGCGAGTTAGGTAGCGATAACCTTCGGCTTGGTTGAAGGGATCTTGCGGGGTGCCGGGGAATGTCATTGAGGCACCCGCCGCTTTTAGGGTGTCGCAAAAATCTTCCCAGGCTTTACCGCTGACAATGCGTTCATCAGCGATATCCTGCTCGGTTTTACCACGTATTTTACGCAATAGCAGAGTGCTTTTTCGAAACAGATTTAGCGTACCAATCAATACCGCTCTCATGCGTTGGACCCTTCAGGCAATGTACTGATTTGCGCGGAAAGGTCGCTAATGGTTGGGCAGCTTAGTAGTCCTTTTTCAATCAACAGATTGAGGATAAGGTCGACTTCTGTCGCCAAACTCTGTTGGTCTGAATGCAGGTGGAGTTCAGGTTTTGCGGGAGCTTCGTAAGGTGCATCAATACCGGTAAATTGTTTGATTTCTCCCGCGCGGGCTTTTTTGTACAACCCTTTGGGATCACGGGCTTCCGCAGCGGATAGTGGGCAATCAACAAAGATCTCAATAAACTCCATATCGCTGTCGTGGTGCAGTGTTCTTACGGTGTCCCTGTCTTCAGCATAAGGGCTGATAAAACTTGAGAGCACAATTACCCCGGCATCCACCATAAGCTTACTGATCTCGCCAACACGGCGGATATTTTCCGTTCGATCTTCTGCGGAAAAACCAAGGTTGTTGTTGATGCCTAAGCGAATGTTATCCCCATCCAATCGATAGCTGAGCTTACCGCGCTTTGCAAGCGCATGCTCCAAAGCTACGGCAACGGTGCTCTTGCCGCTGCCAGAGAGCCCGGTAAACCAGAGTGTTGCGCCACATTGACCTAAGATGGCAGCCCGGTCTTGTTGTGATACCACGCCAGTGTGCCAATGAACATTCGTCGCTTTTTGCCCCATGATGCTGCTACCTCTACGGTGACGTTAGTGAATCTGTTTGCCTATCAATCATTAGGTTTGTTTGGTCAATCTACTCCTGGGAATCCGCTATTTCAAGAGGAAATGTCAAAATATTTGCATATAAACCTATCATGAGATAGTTTTTGTCCATGGGAAGGAGAGCAATGGCGTGCTGTATTGGCATGGCTAGGGGCCAAAAACGGTGTACAATCATTACCTTAGGTTCTCATATCATGTAATAGCGGATGTAGTTGAAGGGTGTATGGCAAACGACGATCAAGTGATAGGTAAAAAAGCGCCTAAAGCGCGTACCAAAGCAGATTCAACCAATCAGAAGATTATTGAAGCAGCGGAGAAACTGTTTGCGGAGAATAGTTATGAAGGAACAACGCTGAGGGAGATCGCAAAGGCCGTCGGTATTCGAGAGCCCAGTATCTATTCGCACTTTGCCAACAAAGAAGCGATTTACGGCGCAGTGATAGATCGGGCCTTGTTGCCGTTTTTAACAGAGATCAATGACTGGAATAGCCATGAGTTATCGTTAAAAGAGCTGCTAGAAATTCCCCGCAAGATGCTTGAACTACATGCCAAGCGCCCATACTCTGCGCAAATTTTACATCGTGAATACAGCCTGCCGGTGGAGCGTATTAACGCCAAGGTCATGCAATGGCTGGGGCAGATTGCCGAGCAGTCACACCGATTTATTGGCACCGTATACGACGGCTCTCAGCCCATGGATAAGAAAAAGGCTGTGGTAAACATAATTACCACCACCAATGTTACGTTGGGAGTATTCTCCAGTTTGGGTATGCAAATGGCATTGATGGGGGATGACTATGATCAAAGTGAGTTATTTGAAGAGCATGTCAAAATAGTCACGCGTATTTTTAAGAGTTTATTACTGTAATGTCGACAGAATCAAACGCCTTAACACTTGAGCACGTATTACTTAATAATGCGGTACAGGCGTCGCCGAAAGAGATCGCATTATCGGATGGATACAGATCAGTAAACTGGCAGGACCTACGTGATCGCAGTGTTGCGTTAGCAGAGATCATGCAGAGCGAATTATCACTTATCGCCGACCAACATATTGCGCTATTAGTAGGGAACCGGGTTGAATTTATTGAGTTAATGCTGGCGGGCATGATAGCGGGTGTATGGATTACGCCAGTGAATACTCACCTGCAAGCTGATGAAGTGTCCTACATCGTAAAAGACTCTGAAGCCAAAGTCGTATTTTTTGATACTGCCCATGAGCACTTATTGGCGGACCATGGGCAACGCGCTGATTTGACTAGCAACTCCCATCGTTACATTAATATTGAATCGCTTGCAGAGAAAATTACTCAGCGACTCGCTAACGCAAAGGTCACCGATCTATATGCTTGCTTTCCTCTATCGGGCCCTGCGGGTGGGACCATGTTATATACCAGCGGGACTACCGGTAAACCCAAAGGTGTAAAGCGCAATAAACCGAATTCGTTAGGTGAAGCACTGGATCGGATGCAATCCGGCGGAGCATTGTTTGGATTGGTTGGCACTGGCCCTCATATTGTCACCGGTCCGCTTTATCATGCTGCCCCGATGTTGTTTGCACTTTATGATTTATTAAATGGTGCGCCGATGGTGATTATGCCCAAGTGGGATAATCTCGCCTTTATTCAATTGGTGGCACAGCACAAAGCGACAACGACCCACCTTGTGCCGACGATGTGCGTACGATTACTCAACGCATTGGCAGAAGACCCGGAACAATATGCAGCTCATGATATTTCATCGTTGACATTGGCGCTACATGGGGCTGCCCCCATTGCAAAAACGACCAAACAAAAAATGTTGGATTGGTGGGGGCCTATTTTGGTGGAGTATTGGGGGGGGACTGAAGCAGGTGTCACTACGATAGTGACCAGTGAGCAATGGTTATCGCACTCAGGTACGGTCGGTAAAGCGCTGTCACATTTTGATGTGTTTGTGGGGGATAAACAGGGCAATGAAATTTTGTCAGAGTCAGACAAGACTGAAGGGCTTCTATTTTGTCGCCACCATCAGCTATCGCAAGTGTTTGAATACCACCATGACCACAGTAAAACCCTAAAGGCACATCCACAACCCTATGTGTTTTGTATTGGGGATATTGGTTATGTGGATGATGAAGGATTTGTGTATTTATCAGACCGTGAATCCAATATGATTATTTCCGGTGGCGTTAATATTTATCCGGCGGAAACTGAGCAGATATTATTGGAACATGAGGCCGTTGCTGATGTGGCAGTATTTGGTGTGCCAAGTGAAGAGTGGGGGGAGGTGGTAAAAGCTGCGGTGCAACTTAAACCAGGTTATGATGATACCTCTGAACTGGAGCAACAGATGATAGCCTGGGTGAGGGAAAAAATTGCCATCTATAAAGCACCGAGAAGTATTGTGTTTGAAGCGAGTTTGCCGCGTACTCCTACGGGTAAACTGTTGGTGCGCAAGCTTAAAGAAAAGTACTGATACGTTAGCTCGTATTTTCCCTTAAGCTTGATGGGTAACGTCTACTTCTTAGATCACCTGTTTACTGAAATATTCAATGGTGGGTGGGCCTGCTAAAAAAGAACCGAGTTTCGCCATAATGCCGTTGTCAGTGATGGATTGTAAATAATTGCCATGCTGTTGTTGGCTTAGCCATTCCTCTTCCAATAAAAGGCTGTGGGTGTCTTCATTAAAATAGACAGTAACCCCCATGCAGCCATCAAAGCTACGCACGTTGGGAAGGTTCTCGACTAGGAAAGGCTGAAGCGTAGAAAACTGATTGGGTGCCACTTGGCAGACTAACGTAACACGTAAGCTCATGATGAACTCCTTGATAAATGAAAGAGTCCCTAGAGTATCCTAATCAAAAACGGCCACTATCGTAGACCGGTCAAGCATGCACTTTTTCGGTCAAATTGGTCAGTTATTTACGATCTGAGTTGATTGGGGGTCATGCCGTAGGTTTCTTTAAAGGCTTTGATAAAGTGAGAGCTATTTTCATACCCCACATCAAGGGCAATATCCGTCACTGACGATGTAGACTCTTGAAGTAATTGGTGAGCGTGTTGCATGCGTCGTTGTATTAGCCATTGTTTGGGCGGCATATCGTAAATAGCCTTAAAATCTCGATTAAAACTGGATAGGCTGCGGCCGGATAAATGGGCCAGATCATTGACCGTGAGACGTAGGGTTTGTGTATTCTCTAGCAGCCGATTGATATTGCGTTTTGCCGATGCCGATTGCTTGCTCGGTGCAAGGCAGGCGCTAAAGCCAGCCTTATTCTGAAATGCCAATAGATGTAATAATTCTTGTAGTTTGACCTGCAGAAATTCATTGGATTGCATCTGCTGTGAGGCGAAGACTTGCACCGATTGAAAGAACGCTGCAATCGAGTCTGATCCGTCAATTAAACACAGGGCCTGTTCGGCGTTATTGGTGTCGGTACTAGCGTCGGTAAATTTTCGTTTGCCACTGAGGTAGCGCGTGAGCACCTCTTCACCAAAAAAGACCAAGTAGGCCTTGAGTAACCCCTGGGTATTGGCGAAGTCCGAATGCAGGTGAATGCCAGCGGGGAATAGGGCGGCGGTCTTTGGCGATAACTCATAGGTGTGATTGTCGTGAGTGGTGATAACTTCACGGCCACTTTCGATATACACGAGGCAAGGACAACGGGTGACAAACTCAATATCCAGTAAATCGTGTTCTAAGGTTTTGTAGAAAATGGCAGACTCACCCGCGTGCATCAGTGTGCTGACATCCTTCATGCCAAATAAGGCCTGAGGGATGACAAGCACGTTGTTCTCACAATACTCGGATATCGTCTGCGCCACATTGTTTCCTTTTGGATAACGCCTCTCGAGAAGCGGCTCTAAAATATAAACTTCATTTCTTTGGTGATAGGAATATCCGCTTTTTTATTGGAAAATTCTTTCACTCTCATGACCTGAAAGCCTAGTCGTGTATAGAGTGACTCCGCACGCGGGTTGTTATCGGAAACATCCAATGAAAGTACCTTGTAACGCTTTTCACGACAGATATCTTTCTGACGTGCAATCATCTTAGCCCCAATGCCTTTGCCTCTCGATTCCGGTGAAACGCCAAAGTTTGATAAATACACTTCATCTTTTCGAGGTACACGCATTGAACTTCCGGTATGGCGCATCCGAGCTAAAATTTTAAATGCTCCAAAGAAACCATAAAAACGAAACACGTTTTTGAGGGTGCCTTTTACCAATGCGTCATATTGGTGGCCATCGTAAAAACAGCCTGTTCCTAACACGGTGTCATTTTCTACTGCAACCGTCACATTGTGGTAACCGCAAAATCCTCGCCCACTTAAATATTCAAATTGAATAAATTCCAGTGCACTCTTATTTGGGGTGGCAAAAATAAAATCATATAGCTCTGTGCCAGAACTATAGATCAACTCAGCAATGGTGCCCTTGTCGTCTTTTTGTGCGGGTCTAATATCTGTCATCGTACATCTCCTTTGTCGATAATAGTGTGTTTAATAATAGGGTTATAATAATAGGATCATAATAGAGTTACGGTGTAATAATATTTGGCCAAGTAAGGATGCCTGTAAACTCATCGAATCCTGCAAAGTGGCTAAAGTCTCCCGCAGGAGTAACCCTGATATATAACCAACCTAGCTGTGATTCTGATGATTTATCTAGATCTACGCGATAGGAATCAGATGAAGATATTTCTAATAACAGCTGATTAATAGCCGAAATATTCGACGCGTTGAGCGACGTGGCACCTGTTGTATTGTCCACACTGTCGTGAAGCGCCTGTTGTAATTTATAATGCAGCGATTCTTCAGGAATATCTTCTAGCGGACAGTTAGATATTGGCACAAATATACCTTCCGCTCGGGATGTCGTATCGGTAGAGCCGTTGGTGAAATTAAAATACTCAACGCCTGTCTCTTCAAGAATAATGACGCCAGTCTGTTTAAGGTCATATAAACAGATATGTTTCATTCACGTTCCTCTTTTGTGCGCTATTTTCTGTTCAATCCCGTCAATCGATAATGGATCTATAAACGCGATAATAGCACGATTGACCTTGTCAGGCTTTTCGATATTAGGCCGCCATACTTGAGTCTTAACAGGGTGTGTGCCCTAATAACGGCAAATGTTTGCAGCGGTGGTAGGTTAACGCCAAGGTGATGCAACGCTTGAGTTCTCGAAAGGGCACTGGCTCGTCAATCGTAAATACAATGGCGCGATTACCGTCATAGCAAAAGGTATCGGGGTAAATCTCTCGAAAAGTCTCGATAAGCAGTGTTTTGCAGTGGCAGTAGAGCTGATAGTGGTCCGGTGTGGCTGCCTTCCAGTCTATCCGAAGGGTGCTACCGATCTTGGTCAAATAGCTCGGTTCTCCCCACTTTAGGGTTTCTTCTAGTTTACTAATCTCCTCAGATTCATCGGCAGCCTCTATTATCGATTGCCGTAATGCCAGCATCTGGGGCCGAATATGATTAGGGTATTGATCGAAGACCTGGGCGACATCGGGATTACTGATGGTTTGGGCTAGAGATGTTGTGGAAGACATTGTTGTGGGCATTGGTTGCGTTATAACCTTTCCTTGGATACAGCCTATCATCATACCTAGCCATCTAGATCAGTAGCAAGTCTGAGTGGCCCCTTTCCCGTGTCGTTTGATGTTTTTGCGCCTATACTGAGATGACTTTTCCCTGAATATTAGCCAACAACAGGAGCCAATAATGGCAGAAGAGAATAACGGGTATAAAATCAGTGACCCTGACGTGTTCAGTCGTGGCAGCCTCAAATTAACCTACGATATCATGCGAACAAAAAATGCCCAGCTGGCGTTGTCGGTCCGAAACATTATTGGTGGAGAACCGTTACCCAGGGGAGATGATGGATCAGACAGCAAATATGCCGACTATTTTAAGGTAGAGTTAGACTCTTTCCAGGTAAGAGCCGTGGTAGAAGGCTTGATGCAACAAGTACAAGAAAGCGCCCAAAGCCCCGATAACCCCGGTGCGATGATAGTCGCCAAAACCCTGATTGATGAATGGTTAGCCCTAGCCCGCAAGATGTTTGCAGAATTACCCGAAGACCAAAAGCCACCGGATCAAATGCAGCCCAAATAACGGTGTGCCCCTTTTGTTATCACCGGATTCTCCTCCAGAATCTTAACTCGACACTACAATCCCCGCTGCCGATTACCGCCATTTTCTTGTAGAATACGCGCCTTTCATTGATCACAAGGAATCCCCATGGCAAATGACACACAAACCCCATTACAGATCGAATGGGCCGCGCTGCATAGAAGTTACGACCAGTTTGACGTGTTGGGCTTAGTGATTAAGTTAGTGGCGGTGGTGATTGCTATTGCTGGACTGATTACAGCGCTAGATACGCTGATTATCACTGCATTGATTGCGGTATTATGGCTACAAGAGGCTATTTGGAAGACCTTTCAAGGCAGAACAGAGCAGCGGTTAATCGCCATCGAAAAAGCGCTTTCCACTGAAGAGAGCCCTGAAACGATAAGCTTCTATGGGGATTGGCAAGCATCTCGCCCCGGCACCGTCGGGCTTATCAAAGAATATCTCGCAAACGCACTGCGACCCACCATTGCATACCCTTATGTGCTGCTCATCGCCATAGCGATCGTCGCGTGCTTTCTATAGCGGGGTAGGCTAGTTGCGATAGATGGTTTCTATCAGGTGAAAGCCAAACTTGGTTTTCACCGGCCCATGGACAGTCAAAATCGCCTTCTTAAATACCACGTTATCGACTGCCTTCACCATTTGTCCCGGTGGAAACTCCCCTAAATGCCCACCACGCTTGGCCGAACTACAGGTCGAGTGCTTCTTTGCAAGCACATCAAACGCCGCCCCTTTCGCAAGTTGACGCTTAAGATCTTCTGCTTCCTGCTTGGTTTTCACCAATATATGACGCGCGCTGGCAAGGGCCATGGGAGGTACCTGTAATCGTGGGGGTGGACAATAGGTGTGCAGGGTAATGGATGTATGGGGGGGAATGCAAGGAAGGGGGTTAGGGGGATTGAATGTCATTGCACTTTACTAGCAGGCGATAGTACTGGTGGTTCTAACTGGATTTGGTAGAATGCCTGCCAAAATTTGGAACAGAAAAACTTGGAACAGAATAGTTTCGTCGCTGTCGCGAGATAGCCGAACACTCACAGGGATCGGTGGGCCTTCATGATTACCCTCCTATATTTGTCAGTTAATTTGTTTCTGCCATTGGTAAGCTAAGGTGATCATCCAAGATGAATAAAAGATCTTCAGTGTTATTAGCATTTCTTTTCTCTGTACTGTTGGCGGTTTTGCCCAGTGCGACTTACGCATCCAGTCAGTGGGACAGTGATCTCTATACGGTATACACTGGAGATTATAATAATGACGGCCTACAGGATATTATTTTAAAAGGCCGCTTTATTGTCATATCCAGTGATGGTTTGAATATTCCTATTGTGACAAATAGCGCTGTCTTACAGCAAAATAGTGACGGCAGTTATACCGTCATTGATCCGGTGGCCTACGCGAGTCTCAGTGGGTTAACGCTCTCATCCGGCACCTACATAATCATTGAAGGTGACTTTAACGGTGACGGAGTAACTGACTTTTTATTGCAAGCTCAAAATGCTGATGATCCGAGCATTATTCTTTACGGTGAAAGTGGAAGTTCGCCGGCAAGTGCACAAAACCTACAGCATGTGACCAATCATTTTATCAGTGCAGATGTAGCCACCATTATCGTGACCGACACCAATGGCGATGGACGTGATGATATTATTGTCACCAATAGGGATTACGGCTACCAGACGATTTTGGAAGGCTCTACAGCGGGGATAACCATTCCTGATGATGGTCAGATTGTGGGTATTGATGCAATCAGTCCACCAACGGAAGACGTGAATATTGATGTGGGCGCGCTTGCGGGAAAATTGAGTGTGTTACCCAATGGTGCAACTAGCTATCGTGTGCCATTAAAACTGCCCCCCGGCATCAACGGTATGCAACCCAATCTTGCGCTGTCTTATAATTCTCGTGGTGGCAATGGAGAATTTGGCGTTGGCTTTTCTTTGCAGGGCGTGTCCTCAATTACCCGATGTCCAGCCAATCTGGCAATTGATGGATTTATCGATGGCGTAGATTTTGATGATAATGATCAGCTATGTTTTGGTGGCCAGCGGTTAGTGCCTGTTAATGGTGACGAAACGCATATCAATACCAACACTGAGTATCGATTAGAACGCAATAACGGAACTAAAATATTATCCCTCGGTTCCATATCCGGTAGCCCCCGCTATTTTGCGGTGTATCACAAGAATGGGCGTATTGATTATTTTGGTGCAGACCAACAGGGCAACACAAATGATGCAAGGGCGGAATCTACCCTGCAAGGTAGATATGTGCCCGAAGGGTATGCGGCGAAATTTGCCGATAATTCTGGAGAATATACTCAGGCATACCGATGGCATTTAAAAGAGTCAGTGGATAGATTTGGCAACAATATTCTCTTTCACTATGACGTTGACCATGATGAAGGTATTCAGCAGCTGTCGAGTATTGACTATAGCGCCTATAGCATTCAGTTATCCCGGGAAGCAAGACCAGACCCTAGAGAGAAAAATGATGTTGGCATGGCACTGCATCGTATTTCTGAAAGGGTGAGCGGCATTAATGTCTCTGTCCAGGGCGCTTTTCCGTTCTCGAGTTACTCCCTACGTTACAAACAAACGGCAGAAAATGTTGCAGAGATGTCGAAGCTTGAGAGTATTCAATATTGTGGTGTCGATAATAATTGTTTAACCCCGATAATATTTGAATGGTTACCTACTTATTTTGAAGAAGAATCGTTAAGCCAATTTCGCGAGTCTTCAAGTGTCACAACAACCATGACGCCAGAAAAACCGCAAAAATGGGCTGATGTTGATGGTGATGGCGGAGCAGATTCCGTAAGATTTGTGAATGGTAAGATCTATGTGACGATGCAATATTCCACTCAGAAAACGCATGCTACGAGTGACATTGATGCATTTAGTATCAGTGATGCCAACTGGGACTCCGAATGGCTATTGGAAATGGCAGATGTCAATGGGGATGGTCGATCCGATATTGTAGGCATATCACCTTCTGGCCCATTAGTCGCGCTGGCAGAGGAGTCAGGCGAGTTTCAATTACAGCCTGTATCCATTCTTGAATTTGGTAGTGACCAAGGCTGGGAAGATGATACACCGGTTGAACTCGCTGATATCAATGCCGATGGCAGAGTGGATATTGTTGGTTTTGGCCAAGAGGGTGTAATCATCGCCCTGGGGCAAATTGATGGCTCTTTCGGTGAGGCTACTTTAGTATTGGCTGATTTTGGACTCGATCAAGGGTGGGTTAAAGATGATCAGAGGTTATTAGGGGATATAAATGGTGATGGATTATTTGATATTGTTGGGTTCACCGGTGATGGCCCTCAATTGGTGGTGGGTACCGGTAATGGTGGGTTTCAAACAGTTCAAACAAGTTTGATAAGTGAAAATACATCATTGGACTGGGAACTGAACGCGGACTTTCAATTAGCCGATGTGGATGGAGATAGACGTGCTGATATTATCGCATTTACCGTAACTGGTGTTCAGGTATATTTGTCCGTTGGTAATGGAAGTTTTTATCGTAAAACGGATCAGTTGAATTTTTTTGGTAATGGTGACGGATGGAAAGATTTACCGCGCTACGTGCGGGATATCAATGTTGATGGGTTACAGGATATTGTTGGCTTTTCTGACGACAACGGGGTGTATGCTGCGTATTCCAACGGTGATGGTAGTTTCAGCCCTCCCGAAATAATAGAGAGATATGAGACTTACCAAGATACACGTTATATTTGTGTCTTAGAATGGATTTCTGTTCGGAGGGCATATGATTGTACCAAGCTCCGTAGCCCATTTATCGGCTCTATTTACGGTGAAGAGGAGTTTAATCAAATAGAAATTGGTGCGGAACTTGGCATTCTTGACGCAAGCGGGGTTAGTGCAAGTGGGGGGGGGACCTTAGTTCATAAGTACACTGAGACTGCGACGAACTATTCGAATCAAGGGGGAACCCCTTTTCTGGTTGACTATTCCGGAAATGGTGCACTTGATATCGTTAAAGTGAATAGTCAAAAGGGCATCGTTAGCTTAAATCAAAACAAACCACGAATGATCAAACGCTTTACCAATGGTCATCGAGGTGATGTTGAGGTATCACTTAATACTCTTACAAAGTCAAGCGCCTATACCCGTACGGAGAGTGGTACCTATCCTGAATTGGTGTATGAAGGTGCCTACTATGTCACTACCAATGTTAGCCGGGATGATGGCAAAGGTGGTGTGCGCTCTACGAGTTATGCCTATACCGATCTAAAAGTGCATCAACAGGGCATGGGGTTGCTTGGGTTTAAAGAGATCACCATTACCGATGATCAAAGCCCATTAGCACTATCAACCACTACTCGCTATAGCCAAGATTGGGAAAACCGAACCGTAGGAATGGTGTTGTCTCGCACTCAACAAACGGAATCGGGGCAGCTATTGTCTCGACTCGACAATATTCTAGCGAAAAAAGAAATACTCTATGACCAGCAATCGGTCTATCACCCCTATGTGGAACGCAGTACACAGCAACGATGGGATCTTAATGGCGCAGAGATGGGCGTTACGGTAACCACCAGTAATATTGATAGCTATAGGAATCCGACCAAAAAGACCACGACGGTGACTGATCCTAGCGGTCTGCAATATATTACGGATGAAACCAATCTCTTTAGACCGGCAGATGAATCTGCATGGCAGGTAGGATTACTCGAAAGGCAAACAATAGTGAATACCGTGCCTAACGTGTTGCCTTATCAAGACAGCCAGCAAATTAAAACATCAAGCTATGAGTATTACCCTCTCAGTGGCGCGCTAAAACGTTCAACCTTAGAGCCAGATAGCGAATCACAGCGGGTAGTAACAGATTTTATTTATGATGAGAACGGCCTGTCCTCACATACGACAATTAGCGCGAAAGATGTGGCAACTCGAACCTCAAGCACAGAGTTTGATGGTTACGGTCGACTGAAGTCTCGTACCAATGCGGAGCAACACACAAGTTATGTTTTCTATGAAGACAGCCGCTTCCCATGGGTCGTAACACGATCAGTTGATGCCAATGGTTTAGAAAACCAAACCGTATTGGACGAATTCGGTCAAGCGAAACAAGAAACCTATGCCGACGGTACAACGATGACCACCAGCAGTACGTACTGTGCAACGTTGGTTAATGCCTGTGATGAGGGCGAGGTGTACTTTACTGAAGCTCAAGCAACAGCGTCTTCTCCGGTGTTACGTTATTTCGATCAATTTGATCGAGAGGTGCGGGTTGCTACACAAGGGTATGATACGACAGGGGATATTGCTGATATAAATATCAACCAGTTTACAGCCTATGATAACCGGGGCCGAGTGGAATCAGTGTCTTCACCTGCCTATAACGGTAGTGCAGCAGTAGTTAGCAGCACGGTTTATGATGACCTGGATCGCCCCCTCGTTATCACCTACGCAGACAACGCCACCAAAACACTGACCTATAACGGTTTGCGTGTAGAAAGTAAGCGAGAGAACGCAACGGGCACGTTATCGCAAACGACAGTGAAGATATCTAATGCATTAGGGCAGGTTGCCCAGGTTATTGATGCAGAAGGTAACACCATCGATTATATCTATGATGCTTTGGGCAACACGGTTAAAACCACCGATGCTGCTGGTATCTCCGTGGCCATCGAATACGATGATGCTGGGCGTAAAGTACGATTAAATGATCCCGACAAAGGAGAATGGTTTTACGAATACGATGGGTTAGGGCAGCTAATACTACAGACTGACGCCAATGGCCAAAAGACACATTATCAATACGATAATATGGGCAGGCAAGTTCAGCGTACAGACTATTATCAAACCGCCAGCGCATCGACAGCCCAGTGGACTTATGACCAGGGTTATAAAGCGATCGGTAAGCTCTCGTCAGTGTCAGAAGCTAGCTACAGTGAATCTTACCAATATGATTCACTCGGAAGGGTTGATACGACGACGACGGTTATCGATGGTGCTCAATTTAGCCAGCAAGTGACATACGATGCGTTCAGCCGGGTAGAGACATTCACTTATCCTGGCGGTGGTATAAGCACCCGTAATATCTATGACGATAGCACGGGGTTAATGGTTGAAGTGCAAAATGCCAGTGATAGCAGCGAACGTTATTGGAAGTTAGATACGCTAACGGCCCGAGGTCAACAGAATCAGTATACCTTGGGTAATGGGGTTGTGACTCGACAAACTTATGACGAACAAACCGGTAACCTGATAGCGATCAATGCCGATTCATTAATCCCCAGTGAATACGTACAAGATATGGCATTTATCTATGACTATATGGGTAACGTGCGATTCAGAAAGGACTTTAGACAAGCACAGGAAGGCACCAACTTAGACGAAGAGTTTATCTATGATGACTTGAATCGCCTAACAACAATCAAAACGACTGCCCCACTGATCACAAATAGTGAAGTGAATGTTGGCTATGACGGTATGGGGAATATTCTCGAAAAGCCCGGCGTTGGTCTATACGCATACGCAGGTAATTACGATCAATCCGTACACGGCGCTTACGATAGTTGTGAAAATGCTAATCCAGGGCCTCACGCGGTGCGCTCTATTGTCGGCGAGCAGTCCAATAAGTTCTGTTATGACCGTAACGGTAATATGGTGCAGGACAATAACCGTACGATAACCTATTCGTCTTACGATAAACCCACACTGATCAGTCAGGGCAATCAATCGATCGAATACCGATACGGGCCATCGCATTCGCGTTTTCAGCGGATAGATCGAGAAGATGATGCAGTGGTATCTACCACGACCTATGTGGGTAACCTAGAGCAAATTAAGAAAGGTGGAGTGCTTGAAAGTAAGTACTACATAGGGGATTTTGCGGTAGTAACCAAATCCACCAGCATTGATCCTAATATTGTACTGAACATACCTGAGACAACAAATTATCTTTATCACGATCAAATCGGCTCCTTAGTAGCGATAACCGATGAGCTTGGTAACGTAATTGAAGAATTTAGCTTTGATGCCTGGGGTCAGCGCCGCTTAGCATCGCTAGTAGAAATAAGCGATTACAGCGGCTTATCAACACTTGCCTCTATGCGCGGTTACGGAAGTCATGAGCAGTTAGATGAGATGGGGCTCGTTCACATGAACGGCCGGATCTATGACCCTTCTATTGGCCGATTTATGTCTGCTGATGTGCTCATCCAAGCACCGTACTTCTCGCAAAGTTATAACCGCTACAGTTACGTGATGAATAACCCGATGAGTAGGGTTGATCCATCAGGTTATGAGTCATGGGGAATCGGTTTCAGCTACGGAGCAGATGGTTTCAAGTGGGGCGGAAGTTACGGCGATGATGAAGGGAATATACATGTCGCTGATTTTACCGGGTTTACTGATGGATTCGGAGAAAGCTACGATATCAACATAAGCGGTCTAGACTATGATTACGGTCTGGACGATTTCTCTATGGATTATATGTCCATTGATTTCATCACGTTAGATGACGTATTTACGCTGGATGACGCATCAAGCTCATATGGTTTTGAGATTGATATACCGGATTCATTGTATCTGCCTAATTTGTATGGAGCAGCTCCTCAAGAAGAAGGCTTTGGATTTTGGGATGGCGTTCAGCTATCGTTAGATACAGCCGGCTTGGCCCCTGCTGTTGGGATTTTTCCTGACCTTATAAATGCAGGGATCTCCTTGATTCGAGGGGATTTGTTCGGGTTTGGTACGTCAATTGCCGCTGCTGTTCCTTTATTTGGACAGGCTGTTACTGCGGGTAAGTTGGGCGCTATGGCGGGAGGGGTTGCAAAGGGTGCAAAGGGTGCAGGCAATCTTAATGGAATGCCTCTTAAAGAAGCCAAACAGCTGATGTCCAGATGGGATAAAGCAACGTATGACACTCTTTCAGATAGCATACGAGATCACGCAAAAAGACATGGCTTTGGTAACGATATTCCGAAATACCTACGAAAGGCCGCCAACTTCAATAAGAAAGGTGCGAAGCAGAAAACGCTAGATGATGGCGCAACTCGCTGGAATCGAAAAAACGGTGAATTCCTAATTGAGCGCGATGGAGAGATCGTAACTTACGGAGTTAATAAATGACCAGCACATATGGAAAAATTTTGGAAATACTCCTTAAGTATTTGGAAGTGGTATTCTCGAGTAGTTCTGAAGATAGAAAGCGCTTACATGACATTGAATGGGAGGCGGAAGATGATTCACCGTCAATACTTGGGGAGGTTGAAGTTAGGGCCGATACCGTTATAGGCATTGCAAGAACTTGCTTGAAGAGGCGTCCGGAAAACATTAGTAAACTTGTATATACTCTGAAGGAAAGCTCTGTTTATCAATCTGATTCGATAGTAAGTTGGCTTGCCGTTAATGGAGGGGATTATCAAAATTTCATAGGTTATATGGCGGCAATTGAGAACCTTCGCATTGGTACGATAGCATTCCTTGAAAAAACGTAACTTAATGTTCCAAAGAAAGCAGACGACTTTGTTTACCGAGGAGGTTCAGGTACGCCTACGAACTTGACACCTCGGCCGAAAGGTGAGCATGGGTTATCAGGTAATGTGTCGATTAATCCTAAAGATATGAGCCAGATGCAAGGTTGGATCGATAGCCGAGGTAGTGGTACGACGCATTCGTTAACACAAGAACTTATGGATGCAGTTGTTGATCAGGTTAAAAGATAAAGGTGAGCGAAATGGAAAAACTAATTGCGGAATTTTGGAAAAAATTGGAAAGTATTCTCCAATCAATAGCGACTCAACTTTTAGCTGGGCACTCAGGATTTAAATTTCGTATTGGTAACAGTAGCAATCTCACGTTTCCGCTTCGCGCTTACCTGACGATCCTAAGAAGTAATAATGGGGATGAGCTTTCTATTACAGTCGATATTAAGAGTCTGGAAGATGGTTTGTTGATTGAGTCTGATGTTGTTGGTGAAGAGGGTGTTATTGTCGCTGATGGGCCATCAATGGAATTGCATGGGGATTTATCTTCTCTGTCAGTTCAAGTGCAGGTTGATGAATGGTTCAATTCTTTTGATCGTTTGTTTGTCGTGAAGTCAAACGATGTTAATGCAGCGATTAAAAACTTAGGGTAACTCTTAGCGTTGTAGCGTTCCAGTAATGATACAAAGGAGGAAGATTGAGTTTCAATATATAAGGCTCCACAGCTTGGAGTCACAGCTACGGTTGATGTCTACTTTTCGTGGGTAAGGCGGAGGGGGGGCGTCAAATGTTATGAATTCTGAATACAAATACTAAATTGTTTGACGCATATATTAAATAGATCATAACAGTGAAAAGAAAGTTAGGTATCCTCTGGCAGAGGTTCATATCTGAGAGCGTAGTTGTATAGATACTGTCTATGCTGCTCTTTGATATGAACCTCTACCGAATTCAGTTACCTTTGTTGTTTGGCTTAGTGATTCGATTGTGGTGAAATGATGCCGCCAATTGAAAAGGTTCCACGTTGGAATCTCAATAAGCTGGAGCCAAACAATGCTAACAACATCACTACCCACCGTAGAAGTAAACCCATCCACCAAACCCACCGCTGCCGTGATTTGGCTACATGGGTTCGGTGCCGATGGGCATGACTTCGAGAGTATTATTCCGCAGTTGAAGCTTCCCGCAAACTTAGCGATTCGCTTTGTATTCCCCCATGCCCCTATGCGCAATATCACCATGATGAACGGAGAGTCTGCCCGTGCATGGTTCGATATTGATATGACGAAGGGCGCTATTGATGTGGATGGCATTAAAAAGTCCACCTTTCAGGTGAAAGACCTGATTCAACAAGAGATTGATAACGGCATACCCGCAGACAAGATCGTATTGGCAGGTTTTTCACAAGGCGGAGCGATCGCGTTAAACACCGCGTTATTTTATCGTAAACCACTGGCAGGTATCTTAGCGTTATCAACCTTCTTACCGGTCACTGAAGGACTTGGTAGCAAGAAGACAAAATTCAATGCAGAGATCCCTATTCTGTGCTGCCACGGTAACCAAGACGAAGTACTCCCCCTGGCCATGGGAAAAGCTGCCTTTGATACGTTGACCTCACATAATTACGACGTGCAATGGAAAGAATACGATATGCCCCATTCTGTATGTCCGCAGCAGATACTCGATATTTCTGCGTGGTTTCAGAAGGTGCTTAGTTAGTCTGGATTGAATTAAAAAGGAATTTTTAGAATGAAATGGATTTTGATTTACTATAGAGGTATGGCAACACCTGTTCATGCCATGATGGGTATTTTGGGAGTGTGTGTTGTTGCGTTCTCATTCGCAGGTGCTCTCGGTGGGTTTATGGAAAAATTCACTTTTGCGGTGTTTTTTCTATACGGTATATTTCTGTTTTATTGTGCTTTCTTTAGTGGGTTTCTAGTTGTAGCGAATAAGCTGGAAGATCACGACCCTAAGCGTGAGACGTTGATAGGGTTGTCATATGTTTACCAGGGTGTATTGATTTCGCTTATATTTGTGATGACGTGGTGGGTCTTGTCTACGTTTATTGGAAAAGCGACTAATTTGATGATTACTGTTAGTGAACCTAACGAAAATATAATAAGAGAATTGGAAAAAATGACATATGGGGATATTGAATACGATGGATTTAATCTAGAGCTAACCAAACAAAGTGTTGAGCTAGAATTGTCGGGCTTTATTTCAAGTGTAAGTATCTTGAAAAAAATGATTGAGTATACAGGGAGTGCCCCTGCTAAAGTCGAAATGAAGGTGAAGTCCGGTTGGGTTAATTCTCCCGGATATAAGTTTTTAGAGAATGAAACAGTGGAGATTTTACTTGATATTGATTCTTCGATGGCTGTTCGAAAGCCCTACCTAAATGGCTGTTATATAGCAATTCCAATATTATCTCCTGATATCTCAACGTTATCTCGAAAAAACGTAATTGTATATCCGCAACATGATTACTCTCTAAATATTGTAGAAGGATTAGAGTTGATCGTTGATGGCGTTTCCATGGGGGAAGAGGCCTTTATCGAAGGGGGAGATTTAATGATAAAGTCATTTTCTAGTGACACTTATAGACCTGACGGTAGGATTAGCTATTGTGTAAGTCAAATAGTCAGGAATGGTCGAAAATATTTTACTGCTGAACAATACAGATACTACAGTAGCGATGTGTTTGCTAAGTTTGTTTTCCCCAGCTTAGCAAAATATTTGATGGATTATGAAGTTACGACCAGAAAAAGGATTCGGTCATGGGGAAGATTTCAATATCACCTTAGATCAGGATTTGAAGGTCTATTTATTTGATGGTTAGTTCTATATTGCTAGGGTAGTGACATGATTTTTTATTGAGCTTCGGTGTTGTCTTTTATTTCTATTCAATATTTTCTCTATATATGTCAATTTACGAGTGTTTTTACACAGGGATTTACAGCATGAAATGGATTTCAATGTTATACACAGGCGCTGCCACTCCAGTTCATGCCATGATGGGTATTCTTGGAGTATGTATTGTTACATTCTCATTCGCAGGAGCTCTAGGTGGGTTTATGGAAAAATTCACCTATGCGGTATTTTTTCTATATGGCATATTTCTGTTCTATTGTGCTTTTTTTAGTCGACTATTGGTTGAGGCGAATAGACTTGAAGGTGATGATCCTAAGCGTGGTAATTTGATAGGGTTGTCTTACGTTTACCAGGGGGTGTTGATTCCGGTTATCTTGGTGATGACGTGGTGGATTTTGTCTACATTTATCGGAAAGGCGAATAATTTGGTTATTACTGCAAAAAGTATTAGTGAACCTCTAATTCGCGAATTCGAACATATGACGAGAGGGCCTATTGAATACGATGTAGATGACCTTAAGGAAGGAGAGGGGGTTATAACACTAAAGTTGTTTGATACACTGACACTAAACAAGCCGCTAAACTCGATGATTGAATATGATGGGGAAGGTGCGGCGAACTTGTTTATATCTGTTTCAGAGGAGGTTGGAGGACTCCCTGGCTACGAGATTTTTATTGAAGAAAACCCTATCAGGTTAACATTGGATACAAGTAATGCGACAAGTGATGAGCGTCCATATAGAGATGCTTGCTATATACGAATTCCAGTACTAAAACCTGATGTAAGTAGCATTCCAGCTGATGAAACATCTATATATGCTTATCATGATATTACCCTCAATCTGCTAAGAAAAGTGACCCTCGTATCGGATAACGGGATAGATAGCAATGATTTACTTATCGGGAATGGTTTTGTAATGGTGAAGTATGAGGATCACCGTGCATATGCTCCCTCAGGAAGAGTGATTTACTGTCCAGGCTCACTGGAGAAAAATGGGAAAGAGTATTTAAGTGTGAGTCTAGGGAACAGCATACCGGTAAAGATTAATGCGGAATTTATTTATCCAGTTATATCCAAAGAATTGATTAGTTATGCGCGAGAAAATAGACCGTACTTTAGGTCGTGGAGAAGGTATCAAAAATTTTTAAAGTGGGGGTTTGAAGATTTAATAGATTAGTTTCCTAAAAATATGCTATGCCTGTTTTATCATTGTCTACAGATTGTACTGTTACGGTATCATTAGAGATAAGTTCGTAATTTAAAAGAAAGGAATCTTAGAATGCAGTGGATATTAAAGCTCTACAAAAGCATGGCGACGCCGTTTCATGCTGTTATCGGTATTCTTGGCGTATGTGTTGTAGCATTCTCATTCTCATTCGCAGGAGCTCTAGGTGGGTTTATGGAAAAATTCACCTACGCGGTGTTTTTTCTATATGGCATATTCTTGTTCTATTGTGCTTTTTTTAGTCGGCTATTGGTTGAGGCGAACAGACTTGAAGATGATGGCCCTAAACGTGGAAATTTAATTGGGTTGTCTTATGTATACCAGGGTATTTTGATTCCGGTTATCTTGTTGATGACGTGGTGGATATTATCTACTGCGGTTGGAAAGGCGAATAATTTGGTTATTACAGCAAAGAACTTTAGTGAGCCTTTGATTCGTGAATTCGAACATATGACTATGGGGCCTATTGAGTATGAGGTCGATGATCTAAGTGATGCAGGGGGAACTATTACATTGGAGTTGACGGGTGTTCTGAATGTCAGTAAACCGTTAGAGTCTATGATTAAATTTGATGGTAAAGGTTTGGCTACTCTATCGATGTCTGTACCGTTTTCGTTGGGCAAGGCACCTGGGTATGAGATATTTGATGGTGGTGAGCTTATTGAATTGGAACTAGACATAAATAATTCAACAAGTGATATGCGTCCATATAAGGATGCCTGTTATATACGTATACCAGTACTAAGGCCAGATCTAGGAGGAGTGCCAATTAATGAGATATCCGTTTATTCCGATCATGGCGTTACTCTTCGTTTACTCAAAGGGGTTGATCTCACTGTGGACAATGGGAAAAAAGATAGAAATCTACTTATTGGGGATGGATTTGTCATGGTCAAATATAAGAATCATCAAGCCTACAAGCCCTCAGGGAAGGTGATTTATTGCCCTAAATCGGTGGAAGTAAGGGGGAAGGAGTATTTCAATATAGATCTTTGGGATAGTATTCCAATTGATGTTCTTGCTTCATTTGTTTATCCAGTTATATCAAAGGATGTGGTTGGTTTTTCACGAGAAAAGCGGTCATATATACGTCCATGGGGAAAATATCAGCGATTCCTAAAAAGAAGGTTTGAAGACCTATTTGATTAATCTTTAGATATGTCTTCAAACTTGAAATTGTCAAAATGGACATTAGGGATGATGCTTGGTTTGTGAGTGAATATCATTTCATTGAAACTAGTAATATAAACTGAAAGGACTTCTGCGAGTGCAGTGGGTATCAAATCTCTACAAAGGCATGGCTACACCGTTTCATGCTGTTATCGGAATTCTTGGAATATGTGTTGTTGCCTTCTCATTCGCAGGTGCTCTCGGTGGGTTTATGGAAAAATTCACCTATGCGGTGTTTTTTCTATACGGCATATTTCTGTTTTATTGTGCTTTTTTCAGCCGGCTATTGGTTGTGGCGAATCGTCTTAAAGATGGTGATCCAAAGCGCGGGAAGTTGATAGGGCTGTCATATGTTTACCAGGGAGTATTAATTTCGCTTATATTTGTGATGACGTGGTGGATCTTGTCTACGTTTATTGGAAAGGCAACTAATTTGGTCGTTACGGTTAGTGAGCCTAACGAAAATATAATCAAAGAATTGGAAAAGATGACTTACGGGGATATTGAATTCGATGGTTTTAACCTGGATTCAACTAAACAAAGCGTCGAGCTAGAATTGTCCGGCTATGTTTCAAGCGGAAGTATCTTGAAAAAAATTATTGAGTATACAGGGAGTGCCCCTGCTAAAGTCGAAATGAAGGTGAAGTCCGGTTGGGTTAATTCTCCTGGGTATGAGTTTTTTGAGAATGAAATAGTGGAACTTTTACTCGATATAGATTCTTCAATGGCTGTTCGAAAGCCCTATCTAAATGGCTGTTATATAGCGATTCCAATATTGTCCCCTGATATATCAAAGCTATCTCGAAAAAGAGAAATTATATATCCTCAGCATGATTACGCTCTAAATATTGTGGAAGGAATAGAATTGGTCGTTGATGTGTTAACGGCAATGCAAAACTGACCCACTAACGACAACCGAAAATTGACCCACCTGGGGCAAAATAACCGCCAAATCAATTATGGGATGGCGGTGATGATAACTCAGGAGACACTAGT